>Ga0209335_10000153_pt1 | contig 75604 bp, 70 predicted proteins | sample COG_09_FD_184753 | JGI IMG/M metagenome (GOLD analysis project Ga0209335, IMG submission 184753) | Pelagic Microbial community sample from North Sea - COGITO 998_met_09 (SPAdes) (version 2) | ecosystem: Environmental > Aquatic > Marine > Neritic zone/Coastal water | place: Helgoland, sampling...
CACCTGCCAGCGCAGGACCACTACACCCTAGAGATTGCGGGTCCCGGGTTCATCAACATCACCCTCACCCCCGCCTTCGTCTCCCAACTCATTTCAAACGGTGATCCGGCAGAAAAACCCGATAACACGGCCCCAAGGCGGGTGGTGGTCGATTACAGCTCACCCAATCTCGCGAAAGAGATGCACATCGGCCACCTCCGATCGACCGTAATTGGCGATACCGTGGTTCGTGTCTTGGAGCACACCGGGCAAACGGCCATTCGGGCAAACCATGTCGGTGATTGGGGCGCTCAGTTTGGCAGTTTACTGGCTTACCTCGATGAGTCTGCCAACAACGAAACCGCGCAAACTGCAGAACTTGCTGACCTTGAAAAATTTTACCAAAGTGCTAGTAAAAAATTTAAAAACGACACCGCCTTTGCAGAAAAAGCACGGGGTTACGTCGTCAGACTTCAATCTGGCGATCCTGCGCTGAAAAAGCTTTGGGAAATCTTCATTCAGACCTCGATGGACCATGGCCAAAAAGTGTACGACAAGCTCAACATCACCTTGACCCAACAGGATGCGATGCCGGAGAGCCGTTATAACAATGACCTCATGCCTTTGGTCTCGGATCTGACAGAAAACGGCCTGCTCGAGGAATCTGAAGGCGCGCTCTGCGTTTTCCTGGACGAATTTAAGGGTAAGAATGATCGCCCGTTACCGGCGATGGTCCAGAAGTCTGACGGCGGCTTTCCGTATCTTGCAACGGATTTGGCTGCACTGCGCTACCGACACAACGAACTCAAAGCCGACGAGGTGCTATACGTGGTTGGCGCCTCGCAACAGTTGCATCTTCGACAAGTGATTGCGGTTGCAAGGGCGGCTGAGTTTATCCCCGAGACGCTGATAACCAAACACCTCGCCTTTGGTCTGGTTCTAAAAGCCGACGGCACGCCCTTTAAGACCCGCGATGGCGCGGATGTTAAATTGATCGATGTTCTGAATGAGGCCATCGATCGAGCGACGGATCTATTGCAGCAAAGAAGCCAAGACCTCTCGCCTGACGAACACGAGGCCATCGCAAAAGTGATCGGCATCGGCGCGATCAAATATGCTGAGCTTCAAAAAAATAGGACCACCGATTACATGTTTGATTGGGCCACGATGCTCTCTTTTGAGGGCAATACCGCGCCCTACCTGCAATATGCCTACACTCGAATTAGAAGCCTCTTTCGACGGGCCGGTATTGAACACTTGGACCCGACTACCCCCATTGTGCTCACTGCCCCTCAAGAGTTGGCGCTGGGGTTAAAAACCCTGCAGTTTAACGAAGCCATTGCAAACTATCTTGAGGATTATCAAGCCAATATCTTGTGCAATTATCTCTACGAACTTGCGGGTCTGTTTATGAGTTTTTACGAGCACTGCCCAATTTTAACCGAAACCGAGACGCGCCAAACGAGCCGCTTAAGACTGTGTGACATCACAGCGCGGACTCTGAGGACCGGACTGGACCTGCTCGGCATCGACACTGTGGAGCGAATGTGACGCCCAGGTACGCACTCGTCGCCGCCCGGAGTCGTAACCAGGTCATTGGACGCGATGCCGATATTCCGTGGACCGTGAAGGGCGAACAAGCGCTCTTCAAGAAAATCACAATGGATGGGTGTCTGATCATGGGCCGCCGCACCTTCGAGTCGATCGGCCGCGCCCTGCCGGGTCGGTTAACCCTCATCGTGACACGGCAGGCCCAGTACGCCCAACCCGGTTGCCGCGTTTTCCACAGTATTGAGTCGGCCTTACAAGACGCACAGGCCACCGAGCGGCCCATTTTCGTGATCGGGGGTGGCGAGCTTTATGCTGCAACGCTCGCTCAGGCACAGCAAGTCCATCTTACGACCATTGACCTTGAAGTTGATGGCAATGTTTTTTTTCCGGACTTTCCGACACCCGCTTTTAAGCTCATTCATCGCGAGCATTTTGAAAGCAATCATGACTACACCTATGAAATCTATGAACAATCGGCCTTGGAGACAATATGAAATTTGAGAACCGCGTCACCCAAATGCTGGGCGTTGCATACCCAATCGTACAGGCGCCCATGGGCTGGATTGCGCGCTCAGCGCTCGCTTCCGCCGTCTCTAACGCAGGCGGTCTTGGCATCATCGAGACGAGTTCAGGCGAACTCGACGCCGTCAAGGCAGAAATTAAAAAAATGAAGGTACTGACCGAAAAACCTTTCGGGGTCAATATCGCGCAAGCCTTTGTGAAAGACCCGAATATCGCGCAGTTCGTGATTGATCAAGGCGTTACCTTTGTGACGACCTCGGCGGGCAGTCCAACGCGTTATACCGATCAACTCAAGCGTTCGGGATTGACGGTTTTCCATGTTGTGCCGACGCTTTCTGCCGCACTCAAAGCGGTGGCAGCTGGGGTTGATGGCTTGATCGTTGAAGGCGGTGAGGGCGGCGGTTTCAAAAGCCCTAATGAAGTTGCCTCAATGGTGTTATTGCCGCTTGTTCGGTCTAAGGTTGACGTGCCCATCATCGCCGCAGGTGGCATGATTGATGGCGGCACCATGGCGGCCGCGTTTGCGTTGGGGGCGGAAGGCATCCAAATGGGCACCCGTATGGTTTCAGCGCTTGAGTCGCCCGTGCATCAAAACTGGAAGCAAGCGATTGTCGATGCACCCGAAACCGGCACCGTCTTTCTCAACAAATTCCACTCCCCGGCGCTTAGAGCCCTTAGAACCGAGCGAACGTCGCGCCTTGAAGCCAATGCCGCTGAGAACATCATGCCCGAATTCGGCGATGCGCAGGCGCTCTATTTCGGGGGCGACATGGAGGCCGCAATCCCACTGTCGGGTCAGGTCGCCGGCAGAATCGACAGCATTAAACCGGTTGCCGATATCCTTAACGAAACGCGAGATGAGTTTTTTCGAACCCTTGACGCGCTGCAGCGCCAGTATCTCTAAGCGCATGCTGCGACCCGGGTGCCGGTCGTTTGCGCTCGTTCTAGGGGCCTTTTGGATAGGCTGGGCACACAGCGCGACCGCGCCTGACTTCGACGCAGCAGCCGAGGCTTATCGAGCCAATGATTTTGTGACGGCTCGCGCGGCTTTTTTAGAACGCGCGAATGCCGGCGACCAAAGGTCCATGGCCATCTTGGGCATGATGTCTCGATTTGGAGAAGGTGTCCCGGTTGACTTGGTCGACGCCTTTAATTGGTATCTTGCGGCCGCACAAGCCGGCCACCCGCCCGCGCAATTTCAGGTTGCCCGTATGCTCAACTTAGGCGAGGGCGTTGCAGCCGATGCACAACGCGCCCAGTATTGGTTTAATCAAGCAGCAGAACAGGGCTATGAAAAAGCAATCGACCACCTTACGCAGCAAGCGCCCGAGGCGTTGAGCGTAACGCCCGTTGAGAAAGGGGTTACCGATACGGCCAAAACCATCAGTCGAGTTTGGAACTTCCAACTCCCCACCACCTTTACGACAACCGATTCTTCCCTTGCAAAAATGCATCAACTCCCGGTTGTACGCGTTCAACTCGGCGCCATGAACACCAAAGATGCCGCCATTGACCTTTGGACGCTCATCCAGGATGAACTGCCAGACTTAACCCTTAATTTGCCGTTCACGGTGAGCCACTATTCCGAACCCCAACAAGCATCCGTTTTTCGGTTGCGCGTTGGCGAATTCCAATCCCGGGATGAAGGTCAATTTTTCTGCCAGCAAGTCAAAAAGGTCAGTCGACGGCCTTGTTGGGTGATAAGCGATCCTTCACAATAAACCGCACCGATTACAAAAGCCTTTGACACCCAGTTCACAAGGAGCGTCCCATCGACATTTCATTTAGCCCAGAAGATCTAGCCTTCCAAAAAAAAGTGAGAACCTTTATTGATCAACATGTGCCACAAGGCATGGCGATGTGGACGCAACGCGGCGACTGGTTTAAAGCCCTGGCGGATCAAGGTGGTTGGGATATCCCGAAGTGGCCCAAGGAATTTGGTGGTCCTGATTTTACGCCAACCCAACGTTATATTTTCGACTTAGAAATGGGTAAGCAACCAACGCCGCCACAACTGCCTTTCGGTGTCGGCATGCTCGCGCCGATCCTGATGAACTATGGCAGCAAGGCCCAGCAAGACCGATTTTTGCCGGGCATCCGAGACGGCAGCGTCAACTGGTGTCAGGGCTACTCAGAACCAGGCGCTGGGTCTGATCTTGCAAATCTTAAGACCAAAGCAGAACTGAGTGCCGATGGCAGTCATTATGTTGTTAACGGCCAGAAAATTTGGACCACCCTTGCTCAAATCGCGCATTGGATATTTTGTCTAACCCGAACCAGCAGTGACGGCGCCAAACAAGAGGGCATCACGTTCTTATTAATTCCCATGGATGATCCCGGCGTTGAGGTTCGGCCGATTATCACTTTGGGCGGCAGTCACTCCGTTAACGAAGTGTATTTTACCGACGTCAAAGTTCCGATTGAAAACCGAGTTGGCGAAGAAGGCAAAGGCTGGACCTATGCCAAGGGCTTGTTGGCACATGAACGCTCCGGGCTTGCGGGCATTCAAAACTCCGTGATGGGCCTTGAAAAAGCTAAGCGAAATGCGCAAAAAATTCGCGTTGGCGCAGGCACCTTGCTCGACCTTTCCAGCTTTAAAAATAAAGTCGGTGTTTTAGAAGCAGAACTACTGGCGCTTGAGTTTACCGAGATGCGAACCCTTGCGCGGGTTGCCGCTGGCGGCGACCCAGGACCTGAATCCGCTATTTTGAAACTCAAGGGTACGGAAATTCAGCAGCGCATCACCGAGTTAAACCTGGAAGCCGCCGGGGTCTTTGCAGCGCCCTGGGGGGCTGAAGCCTTTGGACCCGATTTTGCCCATGGCGCGGCTCAATCTTATCTGGGCGGACGCGCGACCACCATCTATGGCGGCGCGAGCGAAGTCCAAAAAGACGTCATTGCAAAAAATGTATTGGGATTGAGTTAAGGATTACTTATGGATCTTGCCTACACCACAGAACAGGACATGCTCGCTGAGAGCATCCAACGCTTTATTGCCACCGAGTATGATCTATCGAATCGTAAAAACTTGGTGGCCTCAGATTTAGGCTACAGCGCCCAACACTGGCAAACATTTGCAGCGTTGGGCTGGCTCGGAATGTCCATCCCGGAGGCTTACGGGGGGCTCGGGGGTGATTTGGTCGACACCATGATTATGTTTGAAGAATTTGGCAAAGGCCTAGTGCTCGAGCCAACGCTTTCGAGCCTCGTACTGTTTGCAGGCGCTTTAGAACTGGCCGGTAGCGAGGAACAGAAACATCACTATTTGCCCGCGTTGGGCGCTGGCGATTTAACCGGCTGCCTGGCCTATATCGAGGCGGGTGAACCGACCAATTTCAACTGCGTTGCGACAACGGCTCAAAAAACTGACGATTACTATCAACTCAATGGCACAAAATCGGTCGTCCTGAACGCGGCCTCCGCAGATGTCTTGCTCATCTCGGCGAGAACCGAAGGCCAAGAAGCCGACGCGCGCGGCATCTCATTGTTTTTGGTGCCCCGCGATAGCGACGGTCTCTCCCGAAAAGACTACCCAACCGTTGATGGGCTCAGGGCCTCCGAGGTGCTTCTCGACAAGGTCCGAGTCCCAGCGTCCGCTCTTGTCGGCGCGGAAGGCGCGGCCTCAGAGACTTTAAACGCGGTGATCAACCGGGGCATCCTAGCCATTTCAGCCGAAGCCGTTGGCGCCATGGCGGTTTTGTATCAAAGCACCATCGATTACACCAAACAAAGGGTGCAGTTCGACCATCCCCTATCTGAGTTTCAAGTTGTCAAACACCGCCTGACCGAGATGTTCATAGAATACAACTTGGCAAAGTCGCTGTGCATGAAAGCGACCATGCTCTTAAATCAGAACTCAGGCGACGCCCAACGGCATATCCATGCGCTGAAGTTTCTGATTGGCAAAACGTCACGCTTTGTGGGTCAAAATGCCGTTCAACTCCACGGGGGTATGGGGATGACAGAGGATCTCGCCATTGCCCACTATTTCAAGCGCCTGATGATGATCGATGCCACCTTTGGCCATACCGACATTCATTTAGATGCCTTTGTTCAATAGCGATGTTCGATAAGGGGCCACCATGGGCAATACCCCGATCCAAGATGGTTTGTTACAGCGCCTGTTCCTCACGCCTGAGGCCTTAGCCCGCTATCCAGCGCCGAAACAAGACGAGGCCCTGCCCCATCAGCTCATAGTCCTTGGCGAGACCAAAGCCGGTCGCGTTCTGCAGGCGACATCGGACACTGTCCAGCATTGGACCGATATGCGCCGCGCTGCCCAGCAAGACGGTATTCAACTCGAAGTGCGATCAGCCTTCCGGTCTTACGATTATCAGCACCAACTGATCGCGCGAAAACTTGACCGCGGTGAGCCACCCAACCAAATTCTCCAAGTTGTGGCGCTGCCAGGTTACAGCGAGCACCATACGGGCTACGCCCTGGACATTGTGACCCCAGACCACCCTGAATTGACCGAGGACTTCGAACTCAGCGATGGCTTTGCATGGCTATCGCAGTCGGCGCACGAATTCGGTTTTTCCCTGAGCTACCCCCGAGATAACCCTTGGGGCTTTATTTACGAACCCTGGCACTGGTGTTTCAAACCGGCTTGAGCGGTTTGGCGTCGGTCGCAGGCGCGGCGCCATAGGCTTTCATCTTTTGCTGCAGCAACGCCTCGTCCGCGCTCGATCGCAATGGCACTTGGGCGGTTTTTTCCTGCACCGCAAAAACATACTTTTCCCGAATCACAGACCTTGGGCCAAATTTCAGATTCCGCAGCGCCGCATACACATCATCAACCATTTGCGGATTGCCACAGACCAAGACATGATCCGATTGAGGTTCCAGCGCCAGCTCAGCAAGGCCGTTTGTCACATAACCCAAATGCTGCCAATCCACCGCTGAATCGTGCGAGCGAGAGCAGTAGACCGTCAAATCAAACCAGGCGGCAGCCGACCGCAGCCGGAGTAGCGCTTCTTGAAACAGCACTTCCGATGGGTCTCGAACACCAAACAGAAGCTGCACCGAATCAAATCGCTGGTGCGCACCCGCCTCAAGGCGCTGCAACATCGGTAAAAAAGGGGCAACCCCCACGCTCGTTGCAACCATCACCAAGCGGCGCTTGTCTTCCGCCGGCAGAATCAATCGGCCAAAGGGCCCCTTCAGCGCAACGGTGAGCCCCAACTCAGCGTTGAACAACAGCTCGGTTGCTCGGCCACCGGCCACCGCTGAAATCACCAATTCGAATTGACTCATTGGCAACTTTGGGTCGAACTGACTGAAGCTGTAACTGCGCTCGAATGGACCCGTGGCATCGGTAAAGGTGAATCGGTAAAACTGCCCGGCAATAAACGGCAGATGCGCACCCCCCGTTTCAAATCGAAACAAACGGGTTGAGGCCGATAACGACTCGACGGCGATAAGTGATGCGGTATGGCTTGTTTCCAAAACATTTCCTCTTCCAGAACCCCATTATGCCATGTCAGCGCACGCATCTCCTTGTTAAGCTTTATGGCATGACACATCAAACGCGCAAGGTTATGAACATCGCAATCATTGGTGCCGGCGCTGCGGGGCTTGCCGCGGCGTCCGTTTTGCAGCGCACCCACGCCGTCACCCTCTTCGAACAAAAGTCTGTCGTCGGTGGTCTATGGCGCACCCAGGACGACTTCAAACACACAGCACTGTATCCCAGCCTACGCAGTAATCTACCGGCTGGCTTGATGGCCTTTTTGGATTTTCCATTTCAACGCCATCTCATTCCCCAGCAGGAAGGCGACTATCCTGGACCCGCCGCCGTCGCGGCTTACCTTCAGGCCTACGCAGACCATCATCAGCTCACCCAGAAAATACAGTTTAAGGCCGACGTGACGCGGGTTTCGCCCATCGACGAGTCCCAATGGCTGATCGAGCTGGCGGACAGGCCCGCACAGCGTTTCGATGCGGTGGTCGTCTGCAATGGTCACTATACCCAGCCCAATCGGCCGATTATCGAAGGCGCTTTAGAATCCGGATTAAAAATCCTGCACGCTAAGGATTATGTCCATCCCGAACCCTACCGAGACCAACGCGTTTTGGTGTGGGGCAGTAAGGCATCGGGCATGGATCTCGTTCGGGAAATTAGCACAACGGCCAAGCAGGTTTACTGGTGCGGTCATGAACCGGATCTCGAAGCCTTGGTGCGAGATCGACGCAATGTTTCGATTCATACCGATCCGATCCGGCTCCACACGGGCGGCGTGCAACTCGCTGACGGCGAACACCTTGCCGGCGTCGATCAGGTGCTGCTCTGCACTGGGTATCAATATCAGTTCCCCTTTTTGGATGACGCGTTAATCACCATCCAAGACAATCTCATTCACGGCCTGCATCAGCACATCCTGCTTGCCAAACGGCCAACGCTTGCCTTCATAGGCCTGCCCTATTTAGTGATCCCCTTCCCGTTGTTTCTGATCCAGAGTCAATGGCTGAACGCCGTCTTCACCGGCCAATTGCAATTGCCTGACGTGCCGAAATTGATCGCGCTCAGCGAAGCGGCGGTTGCACAGCATCTTGCCAATGCCGCAGCGCCCAGACACTTTCACCGATTGGGCGCAGACCAGCTGCCTTACCTTGCGCACTTAATTGAGTCGGCCGCCCTTGCGCCCTTGCCAGAGACTTTTTTAGCGCGGTTAAAAGCCGTGTACGAGATCAAGTTGGCCCATCCGCAAGATTTCCGGGCCATCGAACTCCCTAGTCAGACGTTCCGCGATCCACTGCCCGCATAAAGTCAATATTGCGCGGTGGTCCATCCGGCAGGGGCACTTCAACCAGGCGCTCATCGACGTCATCATATTCGAGCCGAAGCGCACGACACATCGTGGCATGCATCTCGTAGGTACAGGTGATGTAGGTCAGCTCAAGAATCGCCTCATCACTCAATTCGGCTTTTAGGGCAGCAAAGGTTGCGTCGGGCACTCGACCCCCGGACAGCACCAAATCGTCCGTATAGGCCAAAACAGCCCGCTCCAAGGGCGAGAAGCAGTCACTCGATGCCCAACCCGGAATGGCCGCGATTTGGTCCTCGGAAAAGCCCGCGCCGCGCAAGGCTTTACAATGCTGAGAGAACACAAACAAACTGCCCCGGGCATAGCCTGCGCGGGCCTGACCCAACTCACGTAGCTTTGCGCTAATCTTACGTGCCTTACCTCGATAAAATTGAAAGCCCGCGACCGCATGCCGAAAACACTCTGGCACCAAGGCGAACACGGTCCACCAGTTTCCGGGCGTCCCGGTGGCGGTGCCGGGTTGCGTGATTGGATCAACCCCTTCCCCAAACACCGCGTCAAAAACCTGCTGAATATCTTGCTCGGGGGTTTCCCGTCCTACTTGTGCGAGCCGTGGCATAAAGCCTCCTTTTTGAATTGGATTACCTTAAACTTGACCTAGATCATAACGGTAAACGAACACATTTGACTGCCCCGATCTCAGGTTACACTGACTCCCAATTCACGCCCGTCCGCGATGCCTTTGCCAACCTCTGGGATGGGCCAGAGGTTGGCGCGAGCCTTTGCATTTATTGGCACGATAAAAAGGTTGTCCATCTGTGGGGGGGCTTTGCAGATCTAGCTCAAACCCGTCCTTGGACCCGTGACACCCTTGTGAACGTTTACTCAACCACCAAAGGGATTGCCGCTTTAGCCCTCGCGCACCTTGCAGAAACCCGCGCCTTCAATTACCAAGACCCTGTCAGCGACTATTGGCCAGCGTTTGCAGCCGAGGGCAAAGGGGGCATCACGATTAACCAACTGTTGTCGCATCAAGCAGGGTTATGCGCCTTTGAGCAGGATCTAGTGGTTGCGGACTTGTACGACTGGGACGCCATGGTTGCAGCGCTTGCGCGCGGCAAACCGGCGTGGACCCCTGGTCTTCACGCCGGCTACCATTCGATATCTTGGGGGTTTTTGGCCGGCGCCCTCTGCCATAGCATCACCGGCAAAACACTTGGACAGTACATTCAAGCCCATCTCTGCACGCCCACCGAGGCCGATTTTCATCTGGGCCTTGACCCTAAAGCGCATGGCCGCTGCGCAGACCTGATCGGGCCCAATCATGCGCGCAACGAGCGCGCTGGCCGCATAACAGGTCGACAACCCGCAACTGCCATGCCCCGTTCAGATCTTGCCATCAGGACCCAAGAAAACCCCATCATTCGGCCGTATCAAGATGCCTGTTCCAGCGCCTGGCGCCAGGCGGAGATTCCGGCGTCGAATGGCCATGCCACCGCAGAAGGTCTCGCCAAACTCTACCGCGGCGCCCTGAACAAAACACTCATCACAGAGCAGACCCGGCAGCAAGCTTGCGCTCGATCGGTGTCCCAACAACAGGACCTGGTCTTGAATCAGGTCATTGAGCGCAGCCAGGGCGGCTTCATCCTGAACCCCGGCGCGGGGTTTGGACCCAATCAACAGGCTTTTGGGCACAATGGCGCGGGCGGGTCATCGGCCTTTGCCGACCCGGAATCACAAGTCGCCTTTGCCTATGTCATGAATCAGATGCAGCCTGACCGCACCCAACCCCGAGCGCCGAATCTCGCAGAAGTGTTCTTCAATTGCTTATAATGCGCTACCAAGAAGGGCGCGACATTGGCCCGACGCGGCGCAGTCGCATTGCAATAAAACATTCCATCTCAGAGCCGAGGAGTGATTCGTGCGCAATCAATTAATCGCAGAGGCAATCGGAACTTTTTTCCTGCTGGCAACGGTTGTTGGCTCGGGCGTCATGGCGGAAACCTTAGCAGGCGGGAATGATGCGCTTGCCCTGCTCGGCAACACGCTGGCAACGGGTGCCATTTTGATTGTTCTGATCACGGCACTTGGACCCATCTCCGGCGCGCATTTTAATCCCGCGGTAACCCTTTCTATGCTCCTGCTGAAAAGAATCACCCGGCCTGAGGCGGTGTGTTACATCTGCGTTCAAATCCTTGCCGGGATTCTCGGCGTCTTGGCGGCGCATTTTATGTTTGAGCTTGATTTACTCCAGTTCTCAGAACGATCTCGAACCGGGGCGTCGCAATGGTTCTCTGAAGGCCTTGCAACCTTTGGTCTCGTCATGACCATTATTGCGACCAGTCGATTCAGACCCGACTTTGTTGCCACTGCGGTGGGGCTTTACATTACTGCAGCCTACTGGTTTACCGCCTCTACGTCCTTTGCAAATCCGGCGGTGACGCTGGCACGGAGCCTAACCAAAACCTTTAGCGGCATACAGCCCGATCACGCGGGGATGTTCATTGTGATGCAATTGCTTGGCGCACTGCTTGCTACCGTTTGCCTGCAGCGACTCCTGAAAGATCACCAGTAGCGTTCCGTACAATCTTGCCAACGCCCTTGCAGAAGCGGGCGTCGCCGGTCAACATAGCGCCCGTTAATATCTTAAACGTCTGATCAGTTCCAAATGAAAGAATATTTCTTTAAACGCCTTTTGTTGATTCCGCCAACGCTTCTGGGCGTGACCATTATTGTCTTCGCCATTACAAGACTGGTGCCGGGCGGCCCGCTGGAGCGCGCCATTATGGAGTCCCAGATGATGGATGCCTCAAGTAGCGGCTTTTCACAAAGCGCAGGCCAAGGCATGGCGATCTCCGAGGCACAGCTCGAACAGCTCAAAGCCTATTACGGCTTTGATAAACCCGTGATTGAGAGCTACCTCATTTGGACCGGCAAAGTGCTTACCGGGGATTTAGGCGCGTCCTACCGTTATAACGAACCGGTTTGGGATGTCATCAAAGCCCGATTCCCAGTCTCGATCTATTATGGGCTGATTACGCTGGTCTTGACCTATTTGGTGTGTATACCGCTGGGAGTTTTAAAAGCCGTTCGGCACCGAACCGCGGTGGACACCTTCTCATCAATCCTCATTTTTATCGGTTATGCCATTCCCGGCTATGCTCTGGGTTCTTTGTTACTGTTGTATTTTTCGGTTCGTTTGGAATGGCTCCCAATGGGCGGTTTTGTCAGTTTTACCTTTGAAGATAAAACTTTGTCTGGCCAGATACTGGACCTACTCGAGCACTCAGCCCTGCCGCTGATTTGCTATATGGTCGGTAGCTTTGCGCTCGTCACGCTGCTTTTAAAAAACCACCTAATGGACAATTTAGCCGCCGACTATGTTCGCACCGCCATTGCGAAAGGTGTCTCGTTTCGGCAGTCGGTGTTGAAGCACGCCCTTCGAAACTCACTCATTCCGATTGCGACGACTTTTGGGCAAAATATCACCTTGTTGGTGGGCGGGTCTTTCCTGATTGAATCCATCTTCGATATTGATGGCTTTGGCCTGCTGGGATTAACCTCGATCCTTGATCGAGACTATCCTGTTGTTATGGGTGTTGTGCTGTTGAGCAGTCTGCTGCTGCTGATTGGCAACATCTTATCGGACATCTTGGTCGCCCTGGTGGACCCTAGGATTCGGTTTCAATAGCAATGTTCAACTTTAACCCCCAAACTCAAAAAAAACTGGCCCGTTTCAGAAAAATTAAACTGGGGTATTACAGCTTTATTGTGCTCAGCGTGATGCTGGCGCTGTTAGCCATTGCCGAACTGCTGGTCAACAGCCGAGCCCTGGTTGTGCAGTATGAGGGCACCCTGTATTTCCCGACCTATACCGACTTTCATCCCGGCACCGACTTTGGTCTTGATTACGCTTATGAGACCAATTATCGAGATCTCGCCGCACAGTTTGACAAGACAGCTTCCTCGAACTGGGTGATCATGCCCCTCGTGCCTTACAACGCCTATGAAAACGATGCGACCGATTCAATTATGCGACCGGAAGCCCCGAATGCGGCGCGCCAGCACTACCTAGGAACGGATACAACCAGTCGAGATATTCTGGCGCGCTTGGTTTACGGAACGCGAACCGCGCTGCTGTTTGCTTTTGCGTTTATGGTGAGTGTCTACTTGATTGGCATCATGATTGGTTGCGCCATGGGTTATTTTGGCGGGCTATTTGATTTGGGGTTTCAGCGGATTATTGAGATCTGGTCCAATATCCCCTTTTTATACATGGTGATTATTGTGTTCTCTGTCATTCCCGCAGAGGCCTCCATCCCAGCGCGCATCACACTTTTGTTACTGGTCATGGTTCTGTTTAGTTGGACTAGCATGACCTATTACATGCGGACCGAGACCTACAAAGAAAAGTCCAGAGACTATGTCGCCGCCGCCCGTATTATTGGCGCATCGACCCAGCGCATCATCTTCACCCACATCCTGCCCAATGTGCTGTCAACGTTGGTGACCTTCATGCCGTTTACCATTGTCTCCGCAATCGCTGCCATTACGGCGCTTGATTTCTTAGGATTTGGTCTGCCGGTCCCAACGCCAAGCCTAGGCGAGCTCTTGAAGCAGGGCACCGCCAACCTTCGAACCGCACCTTGGATCGTCACCGCCGCCTTCGGCACGCTGGTCCTGATTTTGAGCCTCGTGACGTTTATCGGTGAGGCGATTCGAGAATCTTTTGATCCGAAACAATTTACTTTATATCGGTAACCCACTATGACCATAAACCGCTTTGCATTAACCCTTATCACTGTAATCCTTATGGGCTGCGGATCTGACCAAGACGCAACAGAGGCGCTCCCCAGCATCGACAATACCGCAGAGGTCTTGGCTTTTTATGAGACCCATGCCGATTTTTTTCGATCCGGATCAATCGACGACTTGCCGCAGGATTTAGTCTGGGAAGATGGTGCGCATCTGCCGGAAGTCGGTAGCCCTGATGCGAAAAAAGGGGGTACCGAGTATGTCCGACTAGCGGATTTCCCGCGCACTTTGAGAACCGTTGGACCAGACTCAAACGGTAGTTTCAGGCCATGGATTTTAGACTCCACCAGCATGGCGCTGGCCCATCGCCATCCTGATACCCTCGATTACTTTCCCGGTCTTGCGCTGCGGTGGGCTGTGGACGCGGATTCAAAATCGGTCTTTGTTGAACTCGACCCCAAAGCGACCTGGTCCGACGGCGTGCCCATTACAGCCGATGATTATCGCTTTACCTTTTGGTTTTTTAGGACGCGCTACATTACGGCGCCCTGGTACAACAACTGGTATGAGAGCCAGTACACCGGTATCACGAAATACAGCGACCACCTTATTTCAATTTCAATCCCAGAACTCAAACCGGATACCGATTCTAAAGTCTTGGAATTAAGGCCCCTGCCTCAACACTTTTACAAAGAGGTCGGGGAGGATTTCCTTGAGCGCTATCAATGGCGTTTTGCCCCAACGACCGCGGCCTACATCTTAAAAGATGAAGATTTAAAAAAAGGTCGATCCGTCCGGTTAACCCGAGATCCAAATTGGTGGGCGGCTGATAAGAAGCATTGGCGTTATCGGTTCAACATCGACAACATTCATTTGATGGTGATTCGTGACACCGCAAAAGTTTTTGAGGCTTTTAAACGCGGCGATATCGATCAATTCGGGCTGAATCTCGCCGAGTTCTGGTACGAGAAACTCCCTGCGACCGATCCGGATGTTGCTGCCGGTTATATTGAGCGAAAATGGTTCTTTAACGAGCGCCCGAGACCCCCCTATGGCTTGTGGATCAACACCCATCAACCCCTACTAGATGACCAAAATATCCGGCTTGGTATTCAGCATGCAACCAACTGGCAATTGGTCATCGACCAATTTTTCAGAGGCGACTACAGTCGCTTAAATACCGCGAACGACGGTTATGGCCCCTACAGCCATCCCGATATTAAGGCCAGAGCGTTCGATATAGAGCGCGCGGTAGCCTATTTTGAAACCGCAGGCTTTAATCAACGCGGACCCGACGGCATTCTACAGCGCGCAGATGGCACCCGGCTGGCCTTTACCCTGTCATCGGGTTATGAAGCGCTAAAAGACGTGCTGACGATTTTGAAAGAAGAGGCCGCGAAAGCCGGGCTTGAATTTCGGGTTGAAGTATTAGATGCCACGGCCGGCTGGAAAAAGGTTCAAGAAAAACAGCATGACATTCATTTTTCAGCCTTTGGTTACAGCTTGGAACTTTATCCAAGGTTTTGGGAGACCTTCCATTCCGACAATGCCTATGACAAAGCTTTTTTAGACACCGGCGAGATTAATCCGGATCGCAAGCCAAAACCCCAGACCAATAACTTAGAGACCCTCGCGATCCAGCAGATGGATGATTGGATCATTCAATATCGAACCGAATCGAGCGCCGCGGCAATGGTGACATTGGCCCACCAAATGAGCGAACTACACCATGACTACGCTTCATTTGTACCTGGGTTTTACTCTGGATTTTTTCGACTGGGTCATTGGCGATGGATTCGATATCCAGAGCACTTCAGTTACAAACACGCCTCAGGATCGCAAGAATACTTCGTGCACTGGGTCGATGAAGCAATCAAGACAGAAACCCTGGCGGCTAAGGACTCGGGCGTAACCTTCCCCGTGCAACTTCAAATCTTCGATCAGCATCGGAAAACGCCTTAGTGACCGCGCCACTGCTCTCAGTTACCGGCCTCGTCACTGAGTTTCAGACCGACGAGGGTCTGGTTCGCGCTGTCGATGGCGTGAGTTTTGACTTACCCCCTGGCGGCACGCTGGGCATTGTTGGCGAATCCGGCTGCGGGAAGAGCGTCACCGCCCTATCTATCATGGGCTTATTGCCCCGACCTAACGGCAACATTCGATCGGGCGAGATCAATTACCACGGTGAGGACCTCGCTGCAGCGGACAATGCCCGCCTGCAACGCATCCGCGGCAATGAAATCTCCATGGTCTTTCAAGAGCCAATGACGGCGCTCAATCCAGTACACACCATTGGCCGACAGCTCACAGAAGTCGTGGCCCTCCACACTGATCAAACCCCTGCTGAGCAAATTAGAACCGCCGTTGCCATGCTTGAGCGCGTTGGGATACCCGCGCCTGAACTTAGAATGACGGAGTATCCGCATCAACTATCCGGCGGCATGCGACAGCGGGTCGTGATTGCGATTGCGTTAATTTGCGAGCCGCGTCTGTTGATCGCAGATGAACCAACAACTGCGTTGGACGTCACCATCCAAGCCCAAATCTTGGACCTCATTTCTGCCTTACAACAAGACTTTGGTATGGCGATGATTATGATCACCCACGACTTGGGGGTGATCGCTGAGACCTGCGAGCAAGTGGTTGTGATGTACGCCGGTCAGGTTGTTGAGCAAGGATCCGTTTTTGATATTTTTGATCGCCCACAGCACCCCTACACCCAAGGGTTACTCCGATCGATCCCAAAGCTCACCGACACGCCAAAGCAACCATTGGACATCATCCCGGGCATGGTGCCGAGTCTGCACGACTTACCGGCTGGCTGCCGGTTTGCAAACCGCTGCCAACACAGAACCGCTGAATGTGATCACGCAGGACTGACCCTTGAGACCGTTACAGATGATCACAGCGTGCGGTGTTTGAAATGGCGGCAACTATGAGCGCGCCACTGCTTGAGGTACGCGACCTTAAAATGCATTTCCCTGTGAAATCCGGATTTTTCAGCCGGGCCAAGGCCCGGAACTTTGCCGTCGATGGCGTGAACTTGACCATCAATCCAGGAGAAACCCTAGGACTGGTGGGCGAATCAGGTTGTGGAAAATCAACCCTCGGGCGGTGCATCAGCCGGTTGTATGAACCCACCGCAGGTGAGATTTTATTTAAGGGCGCCAACCTTGCGGGGATGCGTCATCGGCAACTTTTGCCGTATCGACAGAACATTCAAATGATTTTTCAAGATCCGATGGAATCTTTGAACGCCCGCCATACGGTCGGCGAAATTCTAGAGGAACCCTTTCTCATTCACGGCATTGGCAACGCGCAAACCCGCCGTCAAGCTGTGTCAAAGCTGCTCGACACGGTTGGGCTACCCGGGCGTTCTGCGTCTCGCTACCCGTTTGAATTTTCAGGCGGACAACGCCAACGCATTGGTATTGCGCGCGCGATCGCGCTCAAGCCCGAGCTCATTATTTGTGATGAGCCTGTTTCAGCGCTGGATGTCTCGATTCAAAGTCAGATTTTGAATCTGTTGATGGATCTGCAGAAAGAATTCAATCTTGCTTACCTTTTTATCGCACACGATCTGGCCGTCGTGAAACATATCTCAGACCGCGTTGCGATTATGTATTTGGGTAAAATTGTGGAGCAAGCCAGCAGCGATGATATGTATCACCGCCCGTTTCATCCTTATACGCAATCCTTAATTTCCGCCATTCCGATCCCTGACCCGCATCACACCGCGACGCGGATATTGCTGAAGGGCGACGTGCCGTCGCCCATTTCGCCGCCCTCGGGCTGTGCGTTTCACACCCGATGCCCCAAGGCGCAGGCGTCGTGCCAACACGATGCGCCAATCCTTAAAACGCTCGCACCAGAACACATTGCAGCCTGCCATTTTGCTGCCGCACCTTGACGGGTTCGATTGACTTGTCCTCATCAGACATCCATCGCCTCGGCAGCCCCCACGCCGCAGCGGCGATCAACGCGTTCGTTTGACAGCGGCTCAGTCTCCTTTGAACGTCTATTTTTTGCGCACTGAGGCGATGCGTCTCGGTGCTTTTACGGTATCATTCGACTTTTAGTACCCCGATCAACATTGGATCCCATCACTCGTCAGCGAGAGGACAACGCCCTTGGACATCCGTCAAAACATGAAACGCATCATGGATGCTGAGGCCGCGGCGATTCGTGATATTACAATTACCGCCGCCTTCGAAGACGGCGTGCAGTTACTCATGGCGACGCCCGGCCGTGTGATCACAACCGGGATCGGCAAAGCAGGGTTTATCGCCAGGAAATTCGCAGCAACCCTTGCCTCGACCGGCACGCCAGCTTTTTTTATTCATCCAGCAGAGGCCGGCCACGGTGATTTGGGGATGGTCACCGATAACGACGCCATCGTTGCGTTTTCAACCAGCGGCAAATCGACTGAAGTCATCCAGACCCTGCAAATTGCACGCACCCTCGGGGTGTCTCGAATTATTGGCATCACATCCCATCCGGACTCGCCAATGCGCGCTTTTTGCGAGCTGATTTTAGACATGGGCTCAAATTTGGTAGAGCCTTGTCCCCTTAAACTCACCCCCAGCGCCTCGATTGCGGTCATGCTCGCAATCAGTGATGCGGTTGCGTTGACGCTGATGGAGCTTAAAGCCTTTACCAAAGAAGATTACGGCCGTCGACATCACAGTGGCTACTTAGGCAGCATCACGCGACCTTCCGATTAAGTCACGGCAAAGACCTGTTATGCCTTCTCTGGATCCAAAAATTCTCGCCCAGCACTACGTCAAGTCCACGCGCGATATCGTTGAGACTTTGGCCATTCGGCCTAAAGTGCTCGGGCTGATCGCGAGCCAAGATGAACCGTCACTGGCCTACGCCCGGGCAACGCAACAACGCTTCATCGAAACGGGTATGGATTATGAACTCAAGCGCGTCAATCGCCTGGATCTAGAAGCAGCGATCGACGCGGCGAACCTCGATACGTCAATCCACGGCATTTTTATTTACTTTCCGATTTTTGGAAACCAGCAGGACGATTATCTCCGGAACCTAGTTGATTTCACCAAGGATGTCGAAGCGGGCAGCCAGTTTTGGACTCGTAAGCTTTACGCCAATGAACGCAACATCGAGTTCGACGGCGCCCTCAAAAAGTCTGTACTGCCTTGCACGCCGCTTGCGATCGTAAAATTACTGGTTGAGCTTGGCATCTATTCTCAAGACCGAGCGCCGACAGCACGACCGCTTACCGGCAAAACCGTTACAATTTTTAATCGCAGCGAGGTCATCGGTCGACCTTTGGCGATCATGATGTCGAATGACGGTGCGCGGGTACTCTCCTTCGATGAATTCGGTCCACTGTGCTTCGAAGACGCCCGGCCCCAAGAGATCGATATCACTCGAGCACAGGCTTTAAGCGCAGCCGATATTGTCATTACCGGTGTCCCAAGCCCTCACTTTCTGCAGATCATGCCGGCAGAGGTTCAGCCTGGAACGGTTTGTGTTAACTTTTCAAGTTACAACAACTTTCACGACAGCATTATTGAGCATACGCCGATTTTTGTACCCAGAGTTGGCCCTATGACAGTTGCCATGTGTATGCGAAATGCACTGAGGCTTTTTCAAAACTTTCATCAAGGATCTTAGGCTTGACCGGGAACCAAACTGTTAAACAATGGCTAGACGCTGTAGCAAGCCGACAACCCACGCCTGGGGGCGGCAGTGTTGCCGCGCATATCGGGGCGAATGCCACAGCGTTATTTGCGATGGTCACTCGATTTAGCCGCGATCCATGCTTCGGCCCAACATTTGCCGACGCGCTAGACCAACACACAGCACGCTTCTTGGCACTTGGGGCAGATGACGCTGCAGGTTATCAGCAGCTCAAACACACGCTTAAACAAGCCAAAGCCCAAACAATCAATCAAGCGGAATTGGATGCAGGTTACCTTGCCGCTGCCGACGCGCCCATGAGGATCTTTGAGCTCACCGCTTTGGTCGCCAGACAGCTCATCGCCGTCTACCCAAACACCAATCCGAATCTGGCATCGGATGCCCAAATGGTCGTGCTTCTGCTTGAGGCAACCTTCGCATCGGCCTTACTCAATATTCGAATCAATCTGGCCTATTGTCAAAATCCAGCGCTAACGGCCGCGATAGAGGCTAAAATACACGCGCACGAGCCAACCCGGCAAACCCTGAAGACCCTCGCGCCATCCGAAGCGACATGAATATGCGTTTCGTCAGACAGGTTAGCGTCGCCCTACTCGTCGCCGTAACCGTCACGGGCTGTCACAACTTACAACTTGACGATACCAGGATCGCCAACCCAGCGAGCACCAAGCAAGGCATCCTTCGCACCCAGTTAGAGCAAGCCCTCTTCAATGAGATTATTCTGCGCTTCACCGCGACACATCCCGGACCCCTTGGCCCGATTGATTATCAAACTCTGCTGACAGAACTGCAGCAAACGGTTGCTTTAACCGAGATTACAAGTCTGCAGCAACAAACCCTGGACGCCGTGCGCTGGTCGGCCCAATCCCCAGCGCATGAGACCCCAGCGCCCGCCTTGGACCGCTGGGTAGAGCAGGAACTCGCGGCACTCAGACGACTCCGGGCGTCCCTCGACGCAGCCGACCCCGGCCTGTTTCAAACGGTGGGCCCAACCCGAGCAGCACGACAACAGTTTTTAGGCCTCATCGAAACCAGCATCGAAACCCATCGCGTCCTAAACCCACTTGGCCTGCGATTTTCTGACCTGCCACCCCTGCTGGTCAAACCGTCCTTGCTCGATCTCAAGACCGCTTTTTTTTATCAACCCGATGACGCCAGCATTCGGATTACGGACGCACAATTTACCGACCTGAGCTTTCCAGAAGCCGAAGTCATCGCGCTCATTCATGGCCTGCCAGGCAGCCACTTTCTAATGCAACAACCTCGAACGCCTTTGTTTGCGGAGGTCCAAGCCGAGAACCAAAAGGCGATGGCAATCTTAATGCTGGCGGCAATGGGCCACGTCGAGTTTTATCAAACCCCCTACTCCCAAATAGCGCGAATCGATTTTTTGACGCTGCGTCTTGCGCAATACCAAAAAGCTTTGCAGCCGGCACAAACCTTGGAGCAGTTCAAAGCCGCAATTGGCCTGACCCACTATCGGCTTAAAAGATTGCAACAAGCCTTTGTCAGCGCAGAAACGTTACCCAGGGCGCTGGTCATGCAAGGCCAGGCGCTCAGATCTTTAAGCGCCGCAACCGCCCTATCAATCAGCGTTGCACAAACCCACCCGGCGCCGCTGACCAATGCGCAACGCAGCGCAATTTTGAGTCAGCTCACTCGACTGGCAGGGCCAATCGATGCGCCGTAGAACGCCTGAGGCCAAACGCTTGGACATTAAACCTTCCGCATGCGGCCGATCGGTCTTAACCTGAACGCGTCAGGAGGCATCTCGGGCAGGCCACCGTCTTCGGTGTGCTCGACCAAACCGGTAATCAATGGCGTGCGCTTCATGGATCGAAAGCTCAAACAGAACCGTTCGGGCGGCGGGTCGATAGCTTGAAATAGACTCGGCAAGGGCGCGTAAGGCGCCATCGGTCACGGCTTGCACCCGACCATTTAGGATAAATTCACCGCTACTGCCAGAGCTGTCGTTCATCGCGCAATGCAAGCTATACCAACCGCTGCTCAACAAATCTTGTGCTTTTGGTGTGCTCGGCTCAACGAATAAGAAGCAATGGCCGGCACCAATTATAGGGGTTACCGGATGCAGCCTCGGCTTTGCATCCTCTCGTACCGTCGCTAAATAGGCGAGCTTGCCGTCTAGGCGCTGAGACCCAAATGCAGCAATTTCTGGAGCAGCAGCTTCAAGTTCACGCCAACTGTGCATGGTCAGATTTCCTTAAAAGACGCGTCAACTCTATCATTGATCCGGGGATCTTTCAGGTGCGGTTTAAAGTCTTGATGTCGTGATCATCGCAGGGCTTTCAGCGTCAAGATCGAGCAACCTCGCAAGCGGGCGAAGGTGCTGGGCATAATGGCGCCAGCGCGCTTTTGAGGTTTGGTAGATTGGTTGCCGCACTTGATTGAAACTGGCCGTGCTGACGGGTCGAGCCGTGTCATAAAAGGTTAAACAGGCTGGCTCGAAGGGCAGCTCGCAAAAGTCTAACAACGCCTCGATCACAGATTGTGGGGAGGCCAGCAGCGATTCATAGTCCACCGTATGAATATTAAGGTCAGGCATCGCAGACCAATGATTCATAAGCCGCTGATAGTCAATATAAAACTGTCCGAGGTTCGTTAAATTAAAGCTGTAATCTTGGCCTTTGGTGAAATTTTGAAAGAAACAGCTTAAACACGTGTCCAGTGGATGTCGGCGCACATGCACAATCTTGGCACCCGGGATCATTGCGCGCAGCAGCCCAAGAAACCGAAAATTGAGCGGATGCTTATCAACAATCCATTGGGTTTTTAGGCCATAGTCTCGATCGCGCAACGCCTGCAGATAGCGCGCCTGGGACGCATCAACCGCCGCCTGAATCCGAAGGCGAGACTCATCGCGACGCAGGCCAGCCGGCGCAGACTGCGCCTTCAAGGTTCGAAGCAATTGCAGGCTAGCGGTTGCTAAATCATTCAATTCGCCGGCGCCAAACACCCGGGAATGACTGGCGAGTATCTGCTCGACCAAGCTGGTGCCACTCCTGGGCATGCCCACCACAAAAATTGGCCTGGGCGCTTTATCCAAAGGCTCAACTTGGGCTTCAATCCATTGCAGGTCCGGCTGAAAATACACGAGATCTTGAAAAAACTGTCTGTTTTGGGTGATCGAAAATGACCTTGCCGCAAGGCCATTTGCGCGTTGGTAGTGCTTAAAGGCTCGATCATATTCGGCCGTATCGTCTAAATATTTTCCCGCCGCAAAATGGAAGTAACACCGAGCCTGATCCGTTAGGTCGGGATCCGCTAACTGCTGCTCAACCGTCTCTAAAAATGGATCCTGCGGCGCAAAGGTCACCATCTCGGCATAACCTTGGTAGGCTTCTCCATAATTCGGCTTGAGCGTAAACGCATCTTGAAAACGCGCCTTCGCGAGGTCCATTTCACCCACCCTGCGATAGAGTCCTGCAAGGTTATGATGATAGGCTGCGGCCAAAGGCCGGGCGCGCAAGGCGCGCTCGATCAGGTCAATCCCGATAGATTCTTGACCCTGCTCGCCTCGAATCAAGCCCAACAAATGCAGCGCATCAGGATGCTCTGGCGCCTCGTCCAGAATGCCTTGGTAAAGCGCCTCGGCAGCCCTGAATTGCCCCGCTCGATGCCGCGCCAACGCTTGTCCCAGTCGCTCCTTGATCGTCGGCTTTTGAGGCGTTAATTCGGTCACGGCAAACGGCCTTGGCGCCTAATTGGCGATCGGTCCGAGCGCGGTAATCGGCAGGACCTGCACTGAAAAAATATAGGTTTCATCGCGACGGGTTGTGGCCTTAACCCTTAGCGTCTCACCGGCTTGCGGCTGGCGCTCTAAGCCCATCACCATGAGATGTCGGCCTTGAGGCGCCATCACTAAGGTCTTTGCTGGACTCAATTCGATCGGATCAATGTGCCGCATGCGCATTGATCCCGCGTCCATCACCGTTTCGTGCAACATCACGTGCGTCGCGCCAGCAAGTTCTAACTCCGACAAAATGACCGTTGCAGCACCATCGTTCACCAGCCTGCCATAGATGGCCAGCCGATTAACGCCCGGTGGCGGACTTCGAGTCCAACCCTCAAGCAGTCGAACGTCAGCGGCAACACCCAACGAGACCCCCGCGAGCAATAAGACTCCGACAACCCAGGTTCTAAACGGCATGATCGCGACCTCTCGTGGTAAACAGGCGAAAAAAGCAAAAGCGCAGGCTATAATTTACCAGAACACCCCGCGCGCTGTCAGAAATCGTCTCGACGCGCCCACGCTAAGACAGACGCGCCTTCAAACAAGGCATCCGGATTATTATGAGCAATCTTTATCAAGTTTTCTTTGACCACTTTGACCTCTCGCGCCCATTGTTGTTGGATGCCACCGGCCAGATGCTTGCAACCTACGGAGAGCTTGAGCAGCGCAGCGCCCAATTCGCGAATGCCTTAACGCATCTGGGTCTCAAACCCGGTGACCGTGTTGCTGTTCAAACGGCGAAATCAATTGAGGCCTTGTATTTATATTGTGGTTGCTTACGCGCGGGTCTGATCTATCTGCCGCTCAATACCGCTTACGGCGCCCAGGAATTGAGCCACTTCCTTAAGGACGCTACACCCAGCTTGCTTGTGGTCGACCCAGCTTGCGCAGACGACCACGCGGCGCAATCTATCTTAGTGCTGACCATGGATCGCTTTGGCGCAGGCGGCTTAACCGACCTTGCCCAAGACTGCCCGAGCTCGCATTCGGTTGAACCTAGAGCCCCGGATGATATCGCCGTAATCGTGTATACCTCAGGCACCACTGGCCTGCCAAAGGGTGCGATGATCAGTCATCGCAACCTCATCAGCAATGCGCAAACCCTTACATCCGCCTGGGGCTGGACGCAGGCGGACGTAATGCTCCACACCTTGCCGATCTTTCATGTGCACGGGTTGTTTGTCGGACTCCATTTGCCCCTGCTGAGCGGGTGCGCCATTATCTTTCAGCCGGCATTCGATGCCGCAGCCGCTCGGAAGGCAATACCCTATGCAACGGTTTTTATGGGGGTACCGACCTACTACACCCGGCTGCTGAGCCAAGGCATCGACCGAAACGATTGTGAAGGGATGCGCCTATTCATCTCAGGGTCAGCGCCCTTGCTCGCGCAAACCTTTAAGGATTGGCACGCCTCAACCGGTACGGTCATCCTAGAACGATACGGCATGAGCGAAACCGGCATGAACACCGCCAACCCACTTACTGGCGCGCGCAAGCCTGGCACCGTTGGCCCACCTTTGCCAGGGGTTGAATGTTTGGTGGTCAATGAGGCAGACGAGGTGTTGCCGGTAGGCGAAACCGGTAACCTTTGGGTTCGCGGCCCAAACGTGTTTCAAGGCTATTGGCAAAACGCAGAGAAGACAGCTGAATCTTTTTCACCTGATGGGTATTTCAAAACCGGCGATCTCGCGGTCATCGATGAGGACGGCTACATCAGCATCGTTGGCCGCAGTAAAGATCTCATTATTACCGGCGGGCTCAACGTCTACCCAAAAGAAATCGAATTGGTATTGGATGCAATCGATGGCGTGCTGGAAAGTGCTGTCATCGGCCTGCCCCACCCCGATTTCGGGGAGTCTGTCTGCGCTGTGATTGTTCCCCTGCCGGAAGTCGATCTGGCCACTGAATTCATTTTCGACCAGATCAAAACGCGTCTCGCTAACTTCAAAACCCCAAAGAAAATTTTCTTTTTGCAAAGCCTACCCCGAAATACAATGGGCAAAGTTCAGAAGAATCAGCTCAGAGCGCAATTTTCCGATGCCGCGCACAACCTATGAGCACTGGGCGGCCGCGATCTCCGGCGCGACTTGCGGTACTTGCCTCCGGTCGCGGGAGCCATCTAAAGAATCTCTATGAAGCCTGCGCACAAGGCATTCTGAACGCACAGATTTGTCTCGTGGTCAGTAACAACCTGCACAGCGGCGCTTGGCAGTATGCTGCGAGCAAGGACTTACCCCAGTGGTTCTGCAACACCAGCGCTGATGGAATAGGCTCGACCGTCGATCAGGCGTTGGCAACCTGCTTGTTTGAACATCGCATTGATTGGGTGATCACAGCCGGCTACTTAAAAAAAATCGGGCCAATCACCCTTGCCGCCTTTCCAAGCCGAATCATTAACATTCACCCTGCTTTGCTCCCCGACTATGGCGGCGCTGGGATGTATGGACGCAAGGTTCATCGGGCAGTGCTTGCGGCCAAAGAACGTGAATCTGGCGCGACGGTTCATTATGTTACGGCCCGCTACGATGAAGGCGCGATCATTGCTCAGAATCGCGTTACTATATCGCACGATATGACCCCGGACAGCCTCGCAGAGGCAATCTTAAAGATTGAACACCCTTTACTCGTTCACGCTTTACAAGGACTACTGACGCACCATGACTGATCAAAACGCTGCTTTAATTCGAAATCCTCGAGCGCCCATTGCTTTAATGACCTGCGAGTCGGGCCGATCCTTTGCCGAACGCGTTGCACAATACCTTGAGACCCCTTTACTCCCGAGCAAAGAAATCTGGTTCGCTTGTGGTGAGGGCAAAATCGAGATCCAAGCCAATGTTCGCGGTCATGATCTGTATATTTTTCAAAACATGGTGGGCGATCAAGACGATAAAACGGTCTATGACCGATTCATCATGTTGTTGCATGCCGTCGAGGCCGCGGCCTTAGCCGATGCGCAATACATCACGGCTGTTACGCCTTACTATCCTGGTGCGCGCCAGGACAAACGTAAGGGTCGAACCCGAGAAGGCATCAGCGCGAGCCTGTTTGCGCGGATGTTGCAAAGTGCAGGCGCTGATCGAGTTGTAACCGTTGAGATCCATAACGATGCCATCGCTGGCATGTTCAACCCAAGCCAAACCCACCTTGAGAATATTTTCCTAACCAAACAGTTCGTACCTTGGCTGAAGACCAACGGCTTAACGGGTGACGTCGTAGTTTCACCCGATGTCGGATATCTCGAGAATGCGCGTATTTATGCCGAAGAGCTGTCGGCGGATCTTGCGGCCTTGTCAAAAGAACGGGACTACTCAAAACCCAATACCGTCTTTCGATCGACGCTGATAGGGGTTGTCGACGGCAAGAACGTCCTACTGGTCGATGACATTATTGATACCGCAGGATCAGTGGTTGCCGCTGTCGAGACGCTCAAGGATGAGGGCGCTCGGGACATAACAGTTGCCTGCGTTCACCCTGTTTTGTCTAAACCCGCCTGGGAGCGGCTGCAGGGCCTGAAGGCGCGTTCTGCTCAAGAGGGCTGGCGCTTTCGCGTTGTCGGGACCACGGCGATTCATCATACCAAAACACCTGATTGGTACTTCGAGTTTCAAATCGAGAAGCTCGTCTCCGCCGTGCTGGAAAAAATCAACCTCCGTGGGAGCGTCACCGGGGTGCAAGACCATCGCGACTGACCAGCGGTTGACCTCTCAGAGGAAGAGGCTATTATTGCCCGTCCAATTTAATCCGATGGCCGCCCACCAAATGTTTGCAAGGTTCAGAACACGTCACATCGATCCGAGCCCAACCAGGGGAGCAACCCATGCGTCGTGACCGTTTAATTAATCCGGATGCGGACACCTTCTCCTTTGTGGCTGCCGAACACGCCGTGCTCGATTTTTGGGCGAAACAAGCTGTCTTTCAAAAGAGTCTTGCTCAAACTCGTAACCAAGACCCTTACATCTTTTACGACGGGCCACCCTTTGCAACTGGCTTGCCGCACCATGGCCATTTGGTTGGCTCGATTTTAAAAGACGCAGTACCCCGTTATTTCACCATGAAAGGCCGCTATGTTCAGCGGCGGTTTGGGTGGGATTGTCATGGCCTGCCGATAGAACACGAAATCGATAAATCGCTCGGCCTATCATCCGCCGAAGCGGTCGAGAAGATGGGTATTAAAGGTTATAACGATGCCTGCCGTGGCATCATTCAACGCTATACCGATGAATGGCGCAAAACGATCACGCGCATTGGCCGCTGGGTAGATTTTGATAACGATTATAAAACCATGGAACCCTGGTACATGGAGTCGGTTTGGTGGGTCGTTAAACAACTCTGGGAAAAGGAGTTGATCTATCGGGGCGAAAAAGTTGTGCCTTTTTCAACCGCGCTCGGAACCGTTCTATCGAATTTTGAGGCGGGCAGCAATTATCAAGAAGCCCAAGACCCCGCGGTTACGGTGCTGTTTAAGCTATCGGATCAAGACGCGTACATCGCCGCCTGGACTACGACGCCCTGGACACTGCCGTCGAATCTTGCGCTGTGTGTGGGCAACAGTATCGAATACACCAAGGTTTATGACGAAGCCTTGCAGGCAACCGTTATCATTGCTTCGGAGCGTCTTGCTGCCTACGAAGGCAAAAAGCAACTCAAAGCAGTATCAACGCTTCTGGGGTCAGAACTGGTGGGGCTGCGCTATGAACCCTTATTCCCATACTTTGAAGCACTTGCATCAGAAGGCGCCTTCCAAGTTTTGGCTGATGATTATGTCACCACAGACAGCGGCACCGGGATCGTTCATCAAGCACCCGCCTTTGGCGAGGACGATTTTCGCGTTTTGAAAGCCGCCGGCGTTACCGCGTCAGTCTGCCCAATTGATATGGCCGGCTGCTTTACCGAGGCGGTGCCCGATTTTGCCGGCCTTCATGTTAAGGACGCCGATAAACCCATCATGCGTCACTTAAAAACCTCAGGCCAACTCTACCTGCAAGAGGTGATTCAACACAGCTACCCATTCTGCCCACGCTCCGACACCCCTATTATTTACCGCACCATCGATTCTTGGTACGTCAAGGTGGCCCAAATCAAAGAACAATTGGTTGAAGCGAACCAGAATATTCGTTGGGTACCCGAGCATATCCAAAATGGTCGCATGGGCAACTGGCTCGCAGGCGCCATGGACTGGGCGATCTCGCGAAACCGCTATTGGGGCACGCCCCTTCCCATTTGGATCAATGATGTGTCTGGCGCAGCGAAGTGCATCGGGTCGATCGCAGAACTCAAAGCATTAACGGGCGTTGAAGTTGCCGATCTGCACCGCGAGTTTGTCGATGATTTAACGTTTACGCTGCCTGGCGAGGACGGTATCTATCGCAGAATTTCAGAAGTTTTAGATTGCTGGTTCGAGTCTGGCGCCATGCCTTACGCCCAATTGCATTACCCCTTCGAAAACAAGGAATTGTTTGAAAAGGGCTTTCCTGCCGAATTTATTGCCGAAGGTTTGGATCAAACTCGTGGCTGGTTCTACACCTTGATTGTTTTAGGCTACGCTTTGTTCGAAACCAATCCGTTTAAAAATGTCATCGTCAATGGCATCGTGATGGCGGAGGATGGTAAGAAGATGTCCAAGCGGCTCCGCAACTACACGCCGCCGGATACGCTCATGGAGGACTACGGCGCCGATGCGCTCCGGCTCTATCTGATTAATTCGGGCCTCGTTAAAGCTGAAGAGCAGCGCTTTAAAGATGCCGGGGTTAAGGAGATGACCCGACGGGCGCTGTTACCGTGGTTAAACGCCTATCGCTTTTTAAAAACCTATACCGAGATCGATCATTGGACGCCGGACGCGGTGACCGCTGCCAGTCCGAATATTATGGATCAATGGTTGCTGTCACGGCTTCAAACGCTCAAGGCCAATATTGCCAACGAGATGCAAGCTTATCGCCTGTATAACGTTGTTCCAGCGCTATTCGATTTTATTGAAGAATTGACCAACTGGTATATCCGGCTCAACCGGGCTCGATTTTGGGATGACGCCATGACTGCCGACAAGGCGCATGCCTTCAACACCTTACACACGGCCGTTTATGAGTTCACCGTCTGCATGGCGCCCTTTGCACCCTTTTTGTCTGAGACCCTCTACCAAGCGCTGCCTAAGTTAGACAGCGCGCCAGAGTCTGTGCATTTATGTCCCTATCCTGAACCCGAAACTGAGCGCGTTAAGCCGACCCTAGAAGAAGCTGTGGGCAGAATGCAGAACGTGATCCTCCTCGGTCGTCAAAAACGCAATCAGGATCGCGTCAAGACCAAATACCCAACTCGACTGTTGCGAATTCTCCATCAGGATGAATCACTATTAAATGAGATCGCGCGCTTGCAGACCTATATTTTGGCAGAGCTGAACGTAAAAGCGATCTCATACGATACCAACGAAGCCGACTACATCGCGTTATTCGCACGACCTAACTCACCGGTTCTGGGTAAGCGACTGGGTAATCGGTTTAAGCACTTTAAACAACTGATCGATCAACTCGACAGCCAAAGTATCTTAAAGTTCCAAGAAACCAATAGCCTGGAACTTGATGGCGAAACCTTTGGCCTCGACGACATCCTCGTCTTTCGAGAAGCCAAAGACGGTACCAACGCCGTCTCAAATCGTTTCATCTCGATTGACTTGGATACCCACCTGGATCCCGCACTCATCGAAGAAGGCCTTGCGCGAGAAGTTGTCAGCCGAATCCAGAAAAGCCGCAAAGATGACGGCCTGAATGTGGCAGATCGAATCACCCTTCAGATCTGGGGCGATGATGCGATTCTGTCAGCGGTTGCCAGTCATCGGGACTACATCCTGCGTGAAACGCTCTGCCAGAGCCTAACGGTTGTCGAGGCGGCCATTGAACCAGGCTTTGATCTACCGGTTGATGACTTGGCTTTTGGACTGGTTCTGTCTAAATTCGAGGGTTAAATCCGCCCTGCGTTGATCTTAGCAATCATCGCTCGACCATCTATGCGTCGCAAAGCGACGACGAGCGATCACAAATTCGCAATCACCTGCAGTGAGAATGCCACATGACCGAGATTTTAGATCAATCGATAACCGCGATCGCCGAGGCCGTTCGAGAGAAGCGGATTACCGCGGTCGAACTGGCTGAGCTCACTTTGGCTCGAATTGATGCGGTCAACGCTGACCTCAATGCGGTTGTATCAACCAACCCTGAACTCACCTTGAAATATGCCGCCCAGGCCGACGCCGAGATTGCCGACGGCAAACCGGTTGGGCCCCTCCACGGGGTGCCCATGACGATCAAGGACAGCTTGGATACCTTCGATTTCGTGACAACCTGGGGCACCCAAGGCCGAGCTGCCTTTAGACCGGGTCGTGACGCTGCAGTGGTCGCAAGGCTGCGAAGGGCAGGCGCTATTTTAGTGGGCAAAACCAATACCCCTGAGTTCACCCTCGCGTTTCAGACCGACAACAACTTATTCGGGCCAACCAATAACCCCTATGATTTAACCCGAACGCCAGGTGGCAGCTCTGGTGGCGCCGCGGCTTTGATCGCCAGCCGAGCAATCCCTTTCGATATCGGTACCGACACCGGTGGCAGCATTCGTCTGCCAGCACATTTTTGCGGCATCGCAGGCCTTAAACCCACCTCGGGACGCGTGCCTTGCTCTGGCAACGCCCTCCCCAGCGAGGGGCTTTGGGCGCCGCTCAGCCAACCCGGTCCTATGACCCGGTTTGCCCAAGACTTATCGCTACTGCTCGATATTATTGAGGGCCCTGATTTATTTGATCCCAACGTCCGCATTGCACCAAAACTGCAAGCCAAAGACATCGACCCCAAGTCTCTCAGAATTGGCTTTCATCTCAGCAATGGACTTTCCGCACCAACGCTTGCCATTCAAGCTGCTTTGCAGCGCGTTATCGACAAGCTTGCGAATCATGGTATGGACCTGCAGGAGCACCGTCCAGATGGTATCGAGATGACGCCTTTGATTTTTTCACGATTGCTCGCGGCAGATGATCATGAGACGGTTCTGGGCTTGTTGGAGCAATCCAATACTGAGACGCCGTCGCTGGCCATCGCCAGCAACTTATCGCAGCCAAAGCCCGGTTTTTCGGCGGCGGAACTGTGTAACATTCTTGCGATTTGGGATGGCTTTAAAAGCGCCATGCTAAAATCTTTTGCAACGCTTGACGTCCTGATGTGTCCGGTGAATGCCCGCACTGCGATTGCGCATGGCCAAGCCGAGGACTTATTGGATTACAGCTACACCATGACCTACAACTTAACGGGCTGGCCCAGTGTCGTCATTCCCTGCGGCTTGGATGAAGCCGGCTTACCCATTGGTGTGCAACTCATCGCGGCACCGTTTCGGGAGGCGCAGTGCTTGGCGCTTGCGGAATTTATCCAGTCTGAATTGGCCTTTTTTCCATTGCCGCGCGTAAATTCTCTCGATTCAGCCATAAAAAATGGTCCGAAAAACGCTTAAAACCATGGCGGCGTTCACCTCGTGGGGCTGTCAGATCGACGCAGAAAACTGGCAGATTTGGCATTTCGGGCGTATCCTTGCTCCCCCGACCCCCCGGACTGCCAACGTAGAGATTCGAATATGACGACAGCACGATTTATGTTAGCGCTCAGCCTGAGCCTTGCGGCACTTTGCGGCCGCGCTGAGTCGATTGATTTATCCGGGGTGTACCAACTCGCCATTGAGAATGACCCGCAACTTGGGGCGGCGGAGGCCTCGTTTCTGGCCCAGAGTGAGGTGGTGCCGCAAGCTCGAGCGGGTCTCTTGCCGAGCCTCAACCTATCAGGCAGCTACTCAGACACCACCAGTCCATCGCTGCGTCAATTCGACCCATTAACGGGTACAACCCTCTTTGAAGACACCACCACGACCAATCGGTCCTGGCAAGCCGGTTTGGTCCAACCCTTAATCCGAATGGACCGCTGGTATCAATATCAGCAAGCCAAAAGGATCAAAGATCAGGCTCAAGCCGGTTACGCCAGCGAAGCGTTATCGCTTATTGTTCGCGTCGCCGAAACCTACCTTGCAATTTTAGAAGCCCAAGACGCCTTGGATTCAACCAACGCCGAGCGCAGCGCCGTCAAAAGACAGCTCGAGCAGGTGCAGCAACGCTTTGATGTGGGCCTCGTCGCCATTACCGATGTCCTTGAGTCCACGGCCAGCTTTGACCGCACGACCGTCAATGTGATCGAAGCAGAGGGCGCGCAAGCGCAAAGCTTCGAGCCGCTGATGCGTCTTACCGGCCGAGCTTTTACCTCGGTGCAGGGGCTCAAGGCAGAATTCCCGGTCCGGCATCCAGAGCCTCAAAATGAAGCGGCATGGGTTGCCGCGGCGCTGCAGAAAAACACGACCATTTTGGCCGGCAAAGCGGCCCTCGCCGTCGCGCAAAAGCAAGCCGCAATCAATAAATCAAGACACCTTCCGACTTTGGATGCGCAGGTAACCTACTCGTCACAAACCAGTCAGAACCCCAGCGCTTTTCAGACGAGTCAGTCTGATACTGAGGTTTACGGTTTACGGCTGACTGTTCCACTCTACTCTGGTGGCGGAACCCGATCAGGCGTTCGGCAAGCGGAATACCGGTTAATTGAAGCGCGAGAAAACCTTGACCTTGCCGAACGCCAAGTCAGCGAAAACGTGCGAGGGCTGTTTACCGCCATCAATACCGATGTGGCGCGGGTCAAAGCGAGTCTTCGGGGCATTGAATCTGCCCGATCAGCCTTATCCGCCACAGAAACTGGCTATGAAGTTGGCACGCGCAACATCGTCGATGTGTTGCTTGCCCAACAAAGACTCTATTTATCGGATTTTCAGTTCGCCAGCGCACGCTATCGGTACATTACGAACACCCTTCGCCTGAAGCAGGTCATTGGCCACTTGACGGCTGAAGATCTCTACGAACTCAATCAATTTTTTGATGTCGAACGTCTGGTAACCCAAGTTAATCCCACAACTCGATAAAAGGCGTCTGCAAGCAACTATGAATCGAATCTGGATCGCATGCGCCGCCGTCATCCTAGCAAGCGGCATCGGCCTCATGACGGTGAAAGACCCGGCCACAGCCGCGGCACCCGCACCAACCCGCGGCCCAGCGCTCACCCCTGATGAAACCAACAACATCGAGGTCTTTGAGGCCGCCAGCCCCTCGGTGGTTTTTGTCACCAATACCCAGCTTCGTAGACAACGCTTCTCACTCAACGTACTCGAGATTCCGAAAGGCTCCGGGACGGGCTTCGTTTGGGATAAGAGCGGGTTGATTCTGACCAACTACCACGTCATCTATGGCGCCAATAAAATCAACATTGCCATGCAATCTGGGCGCCAGTATGAGGCAACTGTGGTTGGCACCTCACCCGAAAAAGATATCGCCCTGCTCAAGATCGAAGCACCAGAGGAAACCTTACAACCGCTCCCCTTAGGGGATTCAGATAATCTAGCCGTTGGCCGCAAAGTACTCGCCATTGGAAACCCGTTTGCGCTCGACACCACCCTAACCGTTGGCGTGGTGAGCGCATTGGGCCGGGAGATTAAATCGATGAACAATCGCACGATCTCTAACGTTATCCAGACCGATGCGGCGATTAACCCCGGCAATTCAGGGGGGCCGCTGCTGAATTCGAGCGGAGAACTCATTGGCGTCAATACCGCTATTTTCAGTCCAACCGGCGCGAGTGCCGGGATTGGCTTTGCGATCCCGGTATCCACCGTCAAAAATCTGGTTCCGCAGCTGAAAAAATACGGCAAGCTCTATCGCCCCGTTTTGGGTATCGAGTCGCTATCGGACTCATGGACCAAACGTTTGAAAATCAACGGGGTCGCCATTTTCTCTGTTAAACCCGGGCTGCCTGCTGCCAAAGCAGGACTTATCGGTATTCGAGAAGACCGGCGCGGCAATATTCATCTCGGCGATGTCATCATTGCCATCGATGGCGAACCCGTCACCAATGAAGACACAATGCTGTCACTTTTAGAGCAGCACAGCCCAGGCGACCGTATCGAGCTGACAACCTTACGAGATGATGCGATTCACACGTATCAACTTGATCTTGCTGCACCCATTTCTGACTGAACGAACCGCTTACCGAAGCGGGCCTTGCTGCACCCTATCCAACCTTCGACCGCGCCATTGCGCCTGATACTCATCAATTAATCCTGCGGAAACCGTCATGCACGCACCCGTACCCGCAAGCACCCAAAACAAGACACTGGCCCGAGGCCAGATCATCGGATTTGTGTTGCTCTGCGGATGCTTGAGCGCCTGGCCCAGCCCTGGTGCGCGTGCAGAACTTGTCCGATTGATCGGTGCAGTGCCGCACGGGTTTGAACAAACCCAGCAACTTCACTTTAAGCACTTTAAAGTCGATGAATACACCGCAAGCGCAAGCCACGCATCTGTTCAGAACACCCGCATACGCTTGGAACAGCATCGAGGATCCTTGCCGTCTGATTTGACTGACACGCTGAAACACTACGAATCCACTAAGCTAACCCGGTGCCATGCGCCAGACCTGAAAACCATTTTTACCGGCCTCGAGCAAGGCTATGAAACCACCGTCATGCTGACGGTCTGTCCTAAACAGCCGAATCTGGAGACTGGCTACCTACGGTTTACCAAAGCCATTTTGGCGGATGCCTTATATTTTGTAGAAATCGAACAACAGGTGCCGCATTTTAACCCCGCTGAGGCCCAGAACCTGCACGAAACCGTTGTGTTTTGGACCGAACTGCTCAAGCAATTCATCCTCTGTTCAGAAGCCAGCACAACGCCGGCTTGCCGTCGCGCGATCGCTGACGACTGAGTCAGCGCCTGACCCAAGCACCACTCACGCTGCGCCTGCGATCATGCAACGTCACGCCGTTATTGGTGGGGGGGGGTAACGCTTGCTTCGAAGTTTATTGGGCGCCATCAAACGGCCCTGCCTGCTCTGCGGCCAGCGCCAAACCCAAGCTTGTGGCCTTTGCATTCCTTGTCAAAAAGACTTGCCTTGGCTCGCCCGCGGTTGCCCTCGCTGCGCAATGCCTTGGCCGTATCATCAAGGCCCTTACAACTGCTTTATCCAGCCACCAAAATTCAATCGGTGCGAGGCGGCATTTGTCTATGACTTCCCAATCAAACAACTGATTCTGGCGTTCAAGGACCAAGGCAACCTTGCAGCAGGCCATGCGCTGACGTTGTGTCTTGCCCAACGCATCATCCATGACCCGACCCAAAGCGTGATGCCAGACCTGCTGATACCGGTGCCAAGTCCCTGGCGAAAGCGGCGGCAACGAGGATACAACCCGGCGACGCTTATCGCCAAAGACCTGGCCAGCGCACTCAACCGTCCTTGGACGCCAACCTTGATAAAAACGCACCCAACTCGGCAAGATCGCAAGCATCAGTCAAGGCAACAAAGACTCAATGACTCGACCAATCCTTTTTATATGGGGCGCAGCAAAGCGCCCTGCCACATCGCGATTATCGATGATGTTGTCACCTCTATGACGACGGCAAATCACGTAGCTGAAAGGCTTCAGCAGGCCGGTTTTTGCAACCTTTCACTTTGGGCGCTCGCAAGATCCTTACCCCCGCGGACTCAGAACACTTCAAACACACTAAACGACTGATGATTCCCAGCCCGCGCCTGTGGTAGAGTCGCGCAAGGTTTACAAAAGGAGCGTTCATGGACTGGCAGAACATCGATATCAAAACGGCCTTTCGGTCCGATCTGTTGGCACCCGACACCGTTCAGAACGCGCACTACATTGTCGTATCAGACGGCGAAATTTTGGGTTGCGATACCCATGATCGGTGGCAACCTTTAAATGAAGACGAGTTGCACTGGAGTGGCATTGTCTCAGAATCAAAACATTTCCTAGGTTGGGTAGGCGATGCACCCATCTTTGCCGTCGAGGCTGACCCCGATAGCGATGAACCCGTTGGCTACCAATTTGAATCGCTCTGGTCGTTTCTCAACAGCGTGGAGATCGATCTGTTCTATCTCATCGGCCGAGCGAAACAAATCGTTGAGTGGTTTCAGACCCATCGTCATTGCGGCCAATGCGGCGGCGAGACATCCTCTGAAAGTCAGGACCGATCTCGAAAATGCTTAGACTGTGGTCAAATGTTTTATCCCCGCCTGTCGCCTTCAATCATAGTTTGCGTTCACAAGGGCGAGGATATTCTGCTCGCCAAAAATGCCCATGCTCGCGCCAATTTTTATAGTGTCTTGGCTGGCTTTGTTGAGCCTGGCGAGTCCATTGAGGACACCGTCCATCGAGAAGTATTTGAAGAGGTCGGCCTGAAGGTCAAAAACCTGAAATACTTCGGCAGCCAATCTTGGCCGTTCCCAAATTCTTTAATGCTCGGATTTCATGCCGAATACGACAGTGGCGAAATCAACATTCAACAGGAGGAGCTTAGCGACGCGCAATGGTTTCATTTTGATGCGCTGCCCAACCCACCTGCGATGATTTCTATTTCGGGGTGGCTCATCAATGACTTCATCGAGCGAGCCCGAGCCGGAACCGTATAGCCGTGACTTTTTTTCGGACTGGTGTTTTTCTCTGGTCTTTGATTACCGCGTCCCAAGCTTGCGCCGAGGTGCCCGCAAGGGTCGCCGTTGCCTCGAATTTTAAAGCGACCCTGGAAAGGCTCATTGACGCCTTAGCGCAATCAAGTCCAGCATCGCAGTCACATTATCAATTGGTGAGTGGCTCAACCGGCATGCTCTTTGCGCAAATCAGCGCTGGTGCGCCCTTTGATTTGTTTTTAGCAGCCGATTCCGCGCGGCCTGAACAATTACATATTCAAACGCGCTTTTCGCGTTATCACCCCAAAGTCTATGCTGAGGGCCGCCTCGCGCTATGGATACCCCATCGAGATCGGTCTTGGGCGGCAGTCTTCGCCAATTTTGACGGCGATTTGGCCATCGCCAATCCAGACCTTGCGCCCTACGGTGCGGCAGCAAACGCCTTGCTCGCCTTACCGTTATTTCAGCAAGCGCCTCGACGGATTCAAGGCAACAATGTCCATCAAGCCTATCAGTTCGTTGAGACGGGTAATGCGCAAGGCGCCCTGATTTCGCTTGCGCAATTGATTCAAGCGAAGGTGCCACCAGAACAATACTACCTGCCACCCCAAAGCCACTATCCCGCGATCACTCAAAAACGGATTTTATTGTCGGACCACCCTTACGCCCAAGCCCTAGATCAGTTCCTTGCAACCACCAGGGCGAGCGAGATTATCAAACAGGCGGGCTATCACGCGGCGTTAGTGCCAGAATAGATCATGGAAGAAGACTTAATCACACTCGGCACCTCTATTCGGCTCGCTGGCTTCACCACGATCATCTTGGCGATTTTCGGCACGCCCCTGGCATGGTGGCTTGCTCGAAGCCAGTCCCCGCTGACCGCCATCTGCATTCCACTTTTGGCCTTACCCTTGGTTCTACCGCCGACAGTCATCGGGTTTTACCTATTGCTCGCTTTCTCGCCACAGCACTTTTTTGGTGCCGCCTGGCTTGATTGGTTTGGCAGCAGTTTGGCCTTTAGCTTCGAAGGTCTTCTGCTCGGCTCACTGGTGTATTCTTTACCTTTTTACATTCAGCCTATGGTCGTTGCCTTCAAAGCGATCCCCGGCAGCTTGCTTGACGCTGCGAAAACCTTAGGCGCCGGCTGGCTGGATCGATTCTTCACAGTGATTCTACCGTTATCAAAAAACGGCCTCTTGATCGGGTCGACCTTGACCTTTACCCATACGCTGGGTGAATTTGGGATCGTTTTGATGATCGGCGGCAATCTACCGGGGGAAACCCGGGTATTGTCCATTGCCCTTTTTGACTATGTCGAAACCCTAAATTATGACAAAGCACACTTGCTGGCCGCGGGCCTCGTGGGCTTTAGTTTGTTAGCCATGTTGCTCATCCAGTGGCTCACACAGGACCGCGCGACCGGGCATCAGGAAAAGCTCAGATGAGCTTTCTCACGGCCGTTTTAGCGGTAAAGCAAGGCGCTAAAACCTTGCTAAAGACTCGTTTTGAGCTTGAAGCTGCGGGTGTGACGGCCGTCTTTGGCCCCTCAGGCGCTGGCAAGACCACACTTTTGAAGGCCCTGGCAGGCCTCATTCCAAGCCAGCAAACCAAAGGCAGCGTGATCCATTCGAAATTCGGTCCTTGGGAGACGCAGCAGTTCCACTTAGCCCCAGAAAAACGCGGCGTTGGCCTGGTCTTTCAGCACCAACAACTCTTTCCGCATCTGACGGTTGGTGAGAATCTAAGCTACGCGCAGAAACGCCAGCATGATGGACCAAAGCTGACCTTCGATGAGATCGTTGCCATTTTTGGGCTTGGGCCCTTGTTGATGCGCTATCCGCAAGCGCTCTCTGGCGGCGAGTCTCAACGTGCGTCGCTTGCGCGCGCACTCATCAATGCACCTCGGCTGCTACTCATGGATGAACCGCTCGCCGCGCTGGATTGGACCGCTCGCACCCAAATTCTGAGCGCCCTGAATCACATTAAATCAGAACTTCAGCTCCCTATGGTTTATGTCAGTCATCAATGGGATGAGGTCATTCAATTGGCTGATCACGTTCAAATGATGGACCGCGGCACCATCATCCGATCAGACGCGCTGACGGCATTGACCACCGATATCGAATTCATCACCCAAGAGCAACGCTTGGCCAGCGCCATTCTGATGACGAAAGTCTCCGGACACCTTCCGGATGAGCGACTCACTGAATTAAAGCTTGGGGGTCAAACTATTTTAGTGCCGATGATCACCCTAAAACCGAGCGCCGATGTGCGTCTATTAATCAGAATGCTTGACGTCAGTTTGGTTGCAGAACCGGTTGCCCGCTCGAGCATTCTAAACACCTTAGCCTGCCGGGTGGCTCATATTAAAGATCACGAAGGCGCAGCTTTGGTCTTACTTTCCTGCGAGGGACAATTTTTCAATGCACGGATAACCGCGCGATCCAAACGATTACTCGAACTTACAGTAGGGCAACCCATATTTGCTCAAATTAAAGCCACGGCGCTGAACAGCCCAGGACTCCAGGATGGATGATTTTAAACGACTGTCGCCGGATTTGATTCTCGATGCGATTGACGACCTGGGGTATCAAACCGATGCTCGAATTCTTGAACTCAACAGCTACGAGAATCGCGTGTTTCAAATTGGCATTGAGTCAGCTGAGCCAGTGATTGCAAAGTTTTATCGGTCCAATCGCTGGACGACCGACATGATCCGAGAAGAACATGCGTTTGCAGCCGCCCTTGCCGACAACGATTTATCGGTCGTTCCGCCGATTAATCGAGGGGGCCAATCACTGTTTGAGTTTAAGGAATATCGATTCGCATTATTCAAAAAGCGCGGTGGTCGAGCGCCCGCCGTCGATAATCTCGATTGTTTAGAATCCCTCGGCCGACACATCGCCATGATTCACAATGTCGGTGGGTCAGCGGATTTCCAGTTTCGACCCAATCTCTCAACCCAAGAGTTTGGTCATAGTGCCCGCGCCAGCCTGCTCGACCTAAACTTCTTACCGGATGGATTACGCCCGGCCTATGAGTCGGTTAGCGCCGAAGCCCTGCGACTGGTAGATCATCAGTTTATCGACGGCACCTATAACCGACTCAGACTGCACGGCGACTGTCATATGGGGAATGTTCTTTGGCGGGAGGACACGCCGCACTTCGTTGACTTCGACGACGCCCGAGGCGGACCCGCGATTCAAGATCTTTGGATGCTGCTGTCGGGCGATCGGCAAAGTCAGCTGGGTCAGCTTAAAGCCATCTTGAGCGGGTATCAGGATTTTAGGGATTTTGATTTCAGAGAATTGCGATTCATTGAGCCCCTCAGGACCCTTCGTCTCATGCACCAAGCCGCCTGGATCGCACGCCGCTGGGAGGAGCCAGCCTTTCAACGGGCCTTTCCGTTTTTTGACACAGAGCGCTATTGGTCCAACCACATCCTCGAACTCCGTGAACAATGTGGCGCGTTGGTTGAAGAACCTTTAAACCTTACGGGCTATGGCTATTGAAGACGCGCAGCGCGGGATTGGCGTAGATCGACAACCAAACTGGGCGATCCTCAACGTCACAGCGATTCAGCCTTTGCTCGTATTGCGCGATCTGCTGGGCATCTGCGACAGGCTCATGTGCGGGATGCGAGAAACCAGGCTTTAGGGCCGAGACCGCCCAGTGATTAATCGGGAACAATTGGGTCCCGGCTAGAATTTGTCGGTCAACCTCTGCGGCAACCGCACTGAGATCCTCAAAATCCCCGCCAAGCGGTCGGCCCACATTCAAATGAACCCGGCCTTTATAACCCCTCAGACCGAGCGCCATATTTTTCAAATCTTCACCCGGCGCCTTTTGATAAGACCCAGTTGCATCAACTGCCTTGAGTTCCCGAGCCTTCTCAACGTCAAGTGGGTCGAATTCGTAAGACAGACACAATGGGACAATATTGAGCGCTCGAATTTTCTCAGCCAGGGGCATTTTCCGATCACTTAGTTGCAACATTTTAAGCACTGAGGCATCGGTTTCATCAATCGCGTTCTTCGCGCGCCCCTCACTCTGCGCGAGCCAGATCGAGTCACCGTCATCGATGCGGGCTTGAATGAAGGCAGAGCTCTTCACGAGATCCTTATAGACCGATCGCGGGTTGTCACCTGTGCGGTTAATGAAGAAACTTTTATTCAAACGCATTAAATCGGTCGCAAACGGTTGTTGAATGAGGTTATCACCCACAGCAATGAAGACCGTTTTCAACTGCGCGCGATGGCGTAATAAATTCAAAAACATCGAATCACACGCAATATCGCGGTGATTGCTGAGAAACAAATAACCCTGCCTCGGATCCAAATCCTCCAAGCCCGCAATCGTCAGTTCGTCCAGGGTTGAATGAACCAGTTGCTCAACGTAGTCCCGAACAACGCCTTGGAAACCGGCGATTGAATCCACTCCCGCCAACCGCTTGTGTAACCCTCGACGAACCAAGGCGCGAACCAAAGGCGGCAACAAGGTCATCATGGTTGGATGCGTCCAAGCGCCAATCAACTCAATCAGGGCTTTATCGGCGATCAAGCGCGACAGAACCGCCGACACTTCTGGATCGCTATAGGGGAGATTTGATGAGGATGCATCTTGCATCATGGTTCTAGACTCAGTTAAGTTCACAGGCCACCTTCAGACTGCATCAGCCCATGACCGTTTTTCGACCTGCGATGTTAAAGGATCTGGGCGCAATTAATGCCCTGTATAACGATTATATTCTAAATTCAGCCGCCACATTTGACCTTGAGCCCATTTCTTTATCGGAGAAAACCCGATGGTTCGATCAATTCGACGAGGGCGGGCGGTCACAGCTTTGGGTGGCACACCAGGACTCAGTTCTCGTCGGCTTCGCCACGAGCCAGCCGTTTAGACCGAAAGCCGGCTACCGAAATACCGTTGAAACCAGCATTTACATCGCCCCGAATGCCGTTGGCAAAGGCTATGGGGCCGCCTTGTACCGGCGCTTGTTCTTAGCCCTGGATGCAACCCCCGTGAAGCATGCGATTGCGATCGTGACCCGGCCGAACCCTGCAAGCGTCAAACTTCATCAGCAGCTTGGATTTCGGACCGTTGGCGAGCTCACCGATGTCGGTGAAAAGTTTGGCGTGTCGCAGAGCGTTTATATTATGCAAAGAACAAAGGCTGAATGATCAACCAAGCCCCGACGCCCTGCAAAATGATGAACACCAAACGGCGGACCCACTGATCAGGAATCCGCGCAAGCTGCCCTTGTAGCCCGATACTGATCAGAATCACCAAGGGTAACGCCAAGGCCGTTTGAAGGAGTACCGGCTGGGTAAAATGACCAGAGAATGCACCCATTATTGCGCGACTGAACGTCGAAAGAAAAAAGACCGCAAGCAGCGTCAACCGGATCGTGGCAATTGTTTCCGGCTGTCGATATAAAAAGTAGGCAATAGGCGCCCCGGCCGCGCTATAGAGCCCCCCAAAGAAACCGCCTAAAAAACCGACACAAACCGCAGCCGGGTTTGAAGACGGCCTCCGCCATTGCCCGGGTTTTAACATCATAAAAAGACCGGCCGTCATCACCATTAGTCCCAAACCCGTTTTCAAAAGCGGGTCAAACCGGTGACCAAACTGATCCAAAAAGATAAAGCCAGCCGCAAGGCTAGGCAGTAATCCCATTGAGATGAACAGCAGCAAACGCGTATTGATTCCGCGCCGGGATTGACGCAGCACCAAATAGGTATTCGTCATCGAAATAATGGAAATGATGGCCGTGACTTCCAGGATCGACATGAGGTCCAACGCCGCCGTCGCCGCGACAATAATAAGTCCCATCGCAAAACCGGTAATGGTCTGCGCCATGGCTGCGAAGGCTACGATCAAAAGAAAGACGCTTAAGGTGGGTAAATCCATATCCGTTTTCCGTTACACTGGCTTCAAACTTCAACTCAAAATCAATATGGAACTAGAACTCACTGGTCGAACGGTCTTCGTGAGCGGTAGCCATCGCGGGACTGGGCTTATTATTGCCAAGCATTTCAAGGCTGAGGGTGCGCGGGTGATTGTACACGGGCCTGATGAGGCGGCGCTATTACCGCTGCAAGCAGATTTCCCACTCGGCGTCGCGGGCAAGCTCTGGACCGATGAGGGCTGCCAAGCGGTGATTGCACAAATTCAGCGGCAAACCCCAACATTAGATGTTTTAGTGAACAACTATGGCACTGCCGGCCAAGGCACCTGGACGTCGACGAGCGCCGAGGATTGGCGAGACCTCTATGAACATAACGTACTGTCTGTTAGTCGCGTCACCCAAAGCTTACTACCAATGCTCAACGCATCCCCTCAGGGCCGTATTATCAACCTTGGAACCATTGGCTCGACGCGCCCCAACAAGGCCATGCCGCACTACTATGCGGCTAAAGGCGCCTTGGCGACCCTCACAGCAGGACTTGCCAAAGCCGTTGAAAGCAAAAACCTAACCGTCAACCTCGTTTCACCGGGACTGATCCGAACCCCTGAGGTCGAGGCCGCATACCTTTCTACGGCGCAAAAGCGCGGCTGGGGCGAGACTTTCGATGAGGCCGAGGAGAAAATAACGGCGGCTTTTTTTGAAAACCCTTTAGGGCGAATTGCAACGCGTGCGGAAGTGGCGGATGTTGTCCTATTTTTGGCATCAGCCCGTGCCAGCTTTGTTAATGGTCAAAATATTCGCGTCGATGGCGGCGCTGTCGGAATCGTTTAAGAGGCGCCGGGTATGCTCTGGATCAAAGTAATACATGTCTTATTCGTCATCGCGTGGATGGCCGGTGTTTTTTATCTACCCAGAATTTTAGTGCATGCGGTCGAGGGGCGTGCAGCCGGCGAGGACACGCGCAGGCTGGTTATCATGGCCGAAAAACTCGTTCGATTCTCAACCGTCATGATGATCCTCGCACTGATCCCTGGGTTCGTTCTTTGGTTGCACTATGGCTTTTCGGGTCAATGGCTTTACTGGAAATTAGCCTTCGTTGCCGGCCTCGGCGGGTATCAATGGCAATCCTTCCGCTACGCGGCGCAGCTCAAGCGAGGTCAAATTATCCGGCGGGCATTATTCTTTCGACTGTACAACGAAGCGGCGCTGTTTCTGCTGACCCCCATTCTCATCCTTGTTATTGTGAAACCCTTTTAATAGGGCGATCACACCCCTTGCCGGCAGCAAGCCCAAAAAAAAGCGTTGGGCTGTTATCATACAACGCTTCATCCGACTCGGTGTGACCCTACTTGATTGAACAAATCCTCACTAACTTGATTCAAGCAGCGCTCAAGGACCTGGAAAATCCAGTCTTTAAAACCGACTTGGATGACTGGTTGTCGCCCTGCGAAGCGCTGAGAGACGCTCAATACAGCTATTGGTACCCGAGCCTGCAATGCCCAAAAATGCGCTTTGACGGATTCGAAACCGCCATCGAACAACCCGTTCATACGGATCTGAAAGCCTTCTACTTGAGCTTTTGGTCTGGCGCCTTGCCCTGTCTGTTCGACGCCTTGCCCATCTCTTTAATTCAAGTTTGGAATCCAGATGATTTTGACCGGCTGATCGGTAATTTTATCGGGCATTATTTGGTGCAAAAAAATGCGCGCCAGGACTTAACTTTATTTATTGCAACGGTTGAAGACGGGGGTGACAACATTATCAGCCTTGACAACGGCACGGGCGAGGTGCTCCTTGAAACACCTGGCACCCCTGACCGGACCATTGTCGCGCCTTCATTGAACCAATTTCTGAACCGGCTTCGCCTTGAACCCGAACGATTGAACCCCATTGAGATGCCTCGCCATGACTAACGCCCTGACGCTATCGCCCATTGAACGTGTGAGCGGATCTGTAACCTTACCCGGATCGAAAAGCCTGACCAACCGCGCGTTACTGTTGGCGGCAGTCGCCGTAGGCGAAACGCGGGTGACGAATATACTGTTCAGCGACGATACCCAAAGAATGCTGGATGCTTTAACGCAACTGGGTGTCCAGGTTGATATCGATCAAGACCGCCGGCAGTGCCGAGTGCTCGGAAAAGGCGGCCCGTTTCCAGCACAGCCCCAAACCACGAGGCTGCAACTCGGCAACGCGGGTACTGTGCTCAGACCTTTGACCGCAATGCTCGCGTTGACACCCGGCGACTTTATCATCGATGGCGACAACTACATGCGCGAACGCCCAATCGGGCCGCTTACCGACGCCTTGCAAGCATTGACTGTATCTGCTGACTATCTTGACAGGAAGGGCTACCCGCCTTTACACCTTCGCGGCGGCACGCTTATGGGCGGCGCGCTCACTCTGGACGGTCGACTCTCAAGCCAATATCTTACCGCCTTACTACTGAGTCTTCCGATGGGCACTAGGCCCAGCACCATCGATATTGACGGCGAGCTGGTTTCCAAACCTTACATCGACATGACGCTTGCAATGATGTCGATCTTCGGCGTCCAAGCCGGCCATACCGATTATAAGCGCTTTAAAGTGCCAGGAAATCAACGATATCAAAGTCCTGGCCAATTTCTCGTTGAGGGCGATGCGAGTTCTGCAAGCTACTTTCTCGCAGCGGCCGCGATCCGCGGCGATGTCACGGTTCAGGGCGTCGGCCGCCACGCGCTGCAAGGAGACGTTGCCTTTGCTGAGGTGGTTCGGGCGATGGGGGCGAAGGTTGACCTTCAGGACGACGCCATTCGGGTGCAATCCACGGGCCGGCTTCAAGGCATTGACGTTGACTTGAACCACATACCCGATGCGGCCATGACGGTTGCCATCCTTGCCTTGTTTGCCGATGGGCCGACCACGATTCGAAATATATACAATTGGCGCATCAAGGAAACCGATAGAATGACGGCGATGGCGACAGAACTTCAGCGCGTCGGCGCCGCAGTTGCGACCACTCGGGACAGTATTACCATCAAACCACCGACGAAGCTCTTGCCCGCCAGCATCGAAACCTATGGCGACCACAGAATGGCTATGTGCTTCTCACTGGTGGCATTGGGCGGCACCGAGGTCTCGATTCAAGACCCGATGGTTACGTCTAAGACCGTCCCAGACTACTTCAAGGTCTTTGAATCACTGTGCGTGCGCTGAGCCAATTCCGAAGTCAACAACACTCAAACTCTATTGAGCGACTGAGCAGGGCATTCGACCGAGGTTCTAAGGCAGCAGATGCGCGACCGCATCGCGTTCTTCGATAAGCTCTTGCTCGGTTGTCGTCATTCGCGTGCGAGAGAACGCATTAATTTCAAGGCCTTGAACAATCTCCCAATCGCCCGCGTCACAACGGCATGGAAAACTATAAATCAAGCCCGGCTCGATGCCGTAACTGCCATCTGAATAAATCCCCATTGAAACAATCGCCTTCTGGGACCCCAATGCCCAATCTCGCATATGCTCGGTTGCTGCATTCGCAGCGCTCGCAGCACTCGATAACCCGCGCGCCTCAATGATGGCGGCGCCGCGTTGCTGCACCGTTGGAATGAAGGTTTCTGATATCCAAGCCTCATCGACCAATTCCGGGGCCGCGCGGCCCGCAACCGTTGCATGAAACAGATCAGGATATTGAGTTGCCGAATGATTGCCCCAAATCGCGAGTCCAGCAATGTCCGTCACATGCGCCGCCGCTTTCTGAGCCAATTGCGTCTTAGCCCGGTTGTGATCCAAACGGGTCATCGCGGTGAATTGTCGCGGATCAAGGCTCGGCGCGTTTCGCTGAGCGATCAAGCAGTTCGTATTCGCAGGATTACCGACCACTAACACTTTTACCGCACGATCCGCGTGAGCATCCAACGCTTTGCCTTGGACAGAGAAGATCTGCGCATTGGCTTCCAAGAGATCTTTTCGCTCCATACCCGGGCCGCGAGGTCTTGAGCCCACTAATAACGCGTAGGACACCCCATCGAAGGCAATATTGGGATCATCTGTTGGCACAATGGCCTCAACCAGTGGGAACGCACAGTCCTCAAGCTCCATGACCACGCCTTTGAGCGCCCCCATCGCAGGCGGGATCTCGAGTAATTGCAGAATAATGGGCTGATCTGATCCCAGCATTTGACCCGATGCAATGCGAAACAAAAGGGAATAACTGATTTGTCCGGCAGCGCCAGTGACTGCGACTTTTACGGCGGGTTTCATGCGTCATAGACTCCTAATTCACTTATTTTTGGGCGCACATCGGCGCGCGCGGCAGTATAGCACCGTTTTTGCGCCAGTTTCCTCGGACCTTGCAAACATTCGCAACGCCCATTGCCCACGCTTACCACGGTATAACGAGCATCAATGTCTTGAACGATCGCCGTAAACTTTCAGGATATCTCCATTGTTCTAGAGAAATCAAAATAGGCGAGTAAAAACATGATGTTATAACCATAAATTGTTTTAGGAAAGCCTGGCAGGGTTGACTTTACGCGCTCCAATGCTATCGTTTCCGGCCCATTTGGATCGACAAAAGCGACCCTTGGGGCGTTACACCATTGCAAGCAAAAAACACTGTTTCGAGCATCAAGCGGTTCAAGCGCCGTTCGACCGTTTTGTTGCAAAGCACGGCTTTTAAAACATCCGCTTGAGGACCATCGAGCCTCAGCACCTTCAGCAATATGGATTGTGGATTGTGGATTGTGGATTGTGGATTGTGGATTGTGGATTGAGCTATCACTGGTTTGACGGCGTATTTATTCGGTGGCACTCGCATTGATTAACCGACGAGCGTGACAATCGATGTGACTGATAATAACCAAGGTTTATAATTGATGTAATAGATGTAATAGATGTAATAGATGTAATAGATGTAATAGATAACAAAAGTGCTTGATCATCGACGCGGTTTTTGACGGCTTCTTTTGAAGAAAAAAGGTCTTCAAAAAAGCAATACCTTCTCATTTACCGGTGTTCTCATTTACAGGTGTTCTCATTTAACAGTGTTCTCATTTAAAAGTTTTAATGAGAGCGTAAAAGCTTGAATCAAAAGCGCGTCGGAAACACCCACGCGATGGTCGTTGGTCAAGCGCAGGTAAGAAAAAAGCGGATAATACAAAAGTAGATAAGACAAATTTAGGTGACAAAATAGATAAGACAAAAGTAGGACAAAACTAGGACGAAAGTAGGTAACAGGACGACAGGATGTCAGGCGCAGAAACAATACAGCGCCTAGCAACGCGTCATGCTATAACTGTTCAGTAATTAGACCAACAGCAACCATTATCTTGGTTCTCGTTTGCCATAAGTTCATAAGACCCAATGCAAAACGATACGATGCTGAGACGCGCGGCTATGGCCTCATGTGACATTGCGACCCTAGGGATCGGCACCCGAAACCAAAAGCGGCATCGCAAGACCAGCGCAGCTCGATACAAAGCACTCAAGATCGCGATGCCTGTGGTCTTGATGCTTTTAGGAAAATGATCCGGCAAACAAATTGGTGATAAAGAAGATGGTAAACAGACTCGACGGTAAAATTGGTCTACCAGACGCGGTGGGTTTGTACGACCCCGCTCAGGAACGCGATGCTTGCGGCGTTGGGTTCGTGGCCAATATTAAAGGGGTTGCCAGTCATGGCATCCTCGCTGATGCCTATCATGTTAATAGCCGCATGGATCACCGAGGTGGTTGCGGTTTCGAGGAAAACACCGGTGATGGTGCAGGCATCCTGACCGCGATACCGGACACCTTCTTTCGAGCGATTGCGCGCCAGCTGGGGTTCGAACTGCCTGACGCGGGCTTGTATTGTGTTGGTAACCTTTTTCTGCCGACAGATGCGTCGCTCCGCGACCGTTGTCAAGAGACGATCGAACAGATTGTGCACGAAGAAGGCCTGACCTTTCTAGGTTGGCGTGACGTCCCGATCGCACCAGATGTGGCCAACATTGGACCCGCAGCGCAAGCCGCGATGCCGTTCATTACGCAGTTAATGATCGCTTGTGCAAGTGGTGATTCCGAGGCTGAATTTGCACGAAAGCTGTACGTTGCGCGCAAACAATTTTCAGGCCGCTTGCAGCCTTTAGTGCCGAATGATCAATTGGTCTATGCCTGTAGCTTGTCGCCGCGGGTGATCGTTTATAAAGGCATGTTGACCCCATCCCAGTTGTTTCCGTTTTATCCGGATTTGACGAATACAGATTATGAAACCCATCTGGCGATGGTGCACTCACGGTTTAGCACGAACACCTTCCCATCTTGGGATCGTGCTCAGCCCAATCGCTACATGAGCCATAACGGTGAAATTAATACCCTGCGAGGCAATCAAAACTGGATGACGGCGCGACAGGGCACGGTTTCATCGCCGCTTTTTGGCGATAACATTGAAAAAATCTTTCCGTTGGTTGAACCGGACTGCTCGGACTCTGGAACCTTCGACAATGTTTTAGAATTTCTACTGCTCTCTGGCCGCAGTCTTCAAGAGTCGGTCATGATGATGATTCCAGAAGCCTGGCAGGCTGACGCGAACATGAGCGCTGAGAAACGAGCGTTTTATGAGTACCATTCCGCGCTCATGGAACCCTGGGATGGCCCAGCCTCGATTGTCTTTACCGATGGGCACGCCATTGGCGCGGTGCTTGATCGCAACGGCCTCAGGCCCTCGCGCTATTACGTGACGACAGATGATCGCGTCATCATGGCGTCCGAGGTGGGCGTTCTGCCGATCGACCCTCAACAGGTTGTCCAAAAAGGTCGTTTGCAACCTGGGAAAATGTTTTTACTAGACTTTGATGCCGGCCGGTTGGTCCCAGATGAGGAACTAAAATCGACCTTTTCAGCCCAAAGACCTTATGGCGACTGGCTCGCATCGCAAAAGCTAACCATGGATCACTTCGAGCCGGCTACGGCACCGAGCCCCTACGCTGACGTTGGCTTACAACAAAGGATGCGCGCATTCGGTTACACAACCGAGACGATGCAGTTCATGCTCAAGCCTATGATTACAGAATCACGAGACCCTTTAGGCTCCATGGGGAACGATTCTGCGCTGGCCTGCTTGTCCGATAAGTCTCGGATTATCTACGACTACTTCAAACAACTCTTTGCACAAGTCACGAATCCCGCCATCGACTCCATTCGCGAAGAAGTCGTGATGTCCCTGGCCTGTTTTATCGGGCCGGAGGGCAATCTGGTCGAAACCACCGAGACCCAAGCCAAACGCTTGGTAGTGCCTCATCCAATTCTATCGAACGACGATCTGGCCAAGCTCAAGGCTGCGCACGAACATGGTTGGCGGACCAAGACCATTGATATCACTTATAACTGTCATGATGGCGCGGCTGGCATGCAGGGCGCCCTGGATCGGATTTGCGCTGAAGCCAGCGCCGCGATCGAGGCAGGTTACGCTTTGGTCCTTTTAAGCGACCGGGCGGTAGCGAAAGATCGGATCGCTCTCAGCGCTTTGGTTGCTTGCGGGACGGTCCATCACCATCTCGTTTCAGCCCATCAACGCACCCAGCTCGGCCTCATCATTGAAACCGCCGAAGCCCGCGAGGTACACCATTTTTGCTTGCTCACCGGTTACGGTGCTGATGGCGTGAACCCGTACCTTGCAATCGACGCTCTGTGGCAGGCCCGGCAAGAGGGCTTGTTGAGCCAAACCGACATCCCGAACCTTGACGTCTTAACCGAGAAGTACCGCAAAGCGGTCGGCAAAGGCATGCTCAAGGTCATGGGCAAGATGGGTATTTCAACCTTGCAGTCCTACAAGGGTGCACAAATTTTTGAAGCCGTTGGCCTCGCCGATGATATTATCGATCGCTGTTTTCGCGGCACCACCAGCCGAGTGGGGGGCATTAATTTCGACACCTTGTTCGCCGAATCCTTGCAAAGACATCTTTTGGGCTTCCCAGAGCGGTCTACAGAATCGTCGAGCGAGCTACCAAATCCGGGTGATATTCATTGGCGCAGCGGCGGCGATACCCACATGTGGGATCCCATAAGCATTACAAATCTCCAGGTCGCGGCGCAAACCAATAGCCAAGATGCGTACTGGGCTTTCGCAAAGCATGCCAACGAGGTGGCCACTAAAAAAGCGACGCTGCGCGGGCTTCTGACCTTGAAAGAAGACCTGTCACCAGCAGTTGCAATCGAGAACGTCGAGTCTGCTGCCGACATCGTCAAGCGCTTTTGTACGGGCGCCATGAGCCTTGGCTCCATTTCCTCGGAAAGTCATGAAACCCTGGCCATTGCAATGAACCGCTTGGGCGGCAAGTCTAATACGGGAGAAGGCGGCGAAGACCCCATCCGTTTTAACCCAATGGCGGATGGTGACTCAAAGCGCTCCGCCATTAAGCAGGTCGCCTCAGGTCGTTTCGGCGTCACCATCTGGTATTTGGCGAATGCTGACGAGATCCAAATCAAAATTGTTCAAGGCGCAAAACCAGGCGAAGGCGGCGAGCTCCCCGGTGACAAGGTCGATGACTACATCGCCAAGATCCGGCATTCCACACCAGGCGTTGGTTTAATCAGCCCACCCCCCCACCACGACATCTATTCGATCGAAGATATGGCGCAGCTCATTCACGATCTCAAAAATGCGAATCGAGACGCGCGCATCAGCGTCAAACTCGGCTCTGAAATTGGCGTCGGCACGATTGCAGCAGGCGTCACCAAAGCTAAAGCCGATCATCTGGTCATTGCAGGCCATGACGGCGGTACAGGGGCCTCACCGCTCACATCAATTAAGCACGCAGGACTACCCTGGGAACTGGGTTTGGCTGAAACCCATCAAACCCTGGTCATGAACAATCTTCGATCTCGGGTCGTCCTGCAAACTGATGGCCAAATTAAAACGGGTCGAGACGTCGTAATCGCTGCCCTGCTGGGCGCCGAGGAGTTTGGATTTGCGACAGCACCGCTCGTCACCCTTGGCTGTATCATGATGCGAAAGTGTCATCTCAATACTTGCCCTGTCGGGATTGCAACACAAGACCCGGAGCTGCGTGCCAAGTTCGCTGGCAAACCCGAAAGCGTCGTGAATTATTTTTTCATGCTCGCAGAAGAGGTTCGACAGATTATGAGCCAATTGGGCTTTACCCGCCTTCAAGACATGATCGGCCAAACCCAGTACTTGGACAGCGAGCAAGCGGTCGCGCACTGGAAGTCAAAGGGACTCGATCTTTCAGGTATTTTGCAAAAAGCGCCTGTTATTTACGAAGGTACGGAAATTTATTGCACCCAAGCGCAAGACCACGGCTTGGATGCAGCCCTTGACAATACGTTAATCAAGCTCGCACAACCCGCGCTCGAGACCGGCGCCAAGGTACAAATCGAGCATGAAATCCTAAACATCAACCGGGTCGTTGGCACCATGCTGTCCCACGAGGTTGCTAAAGCAACCCAAGGCGCCATGTTACCCGACGACACCATCTCTATCCGCTTACACGGCTCAGCCGGACAAAGCGTCGGCGCCTTCCTCGCTAAAGGCATTACGATCGAAATCGAGGGCGACGCGAACGACTTTGTCGGCAAAGGTTTATCCGGCGGCAAGCTGGTGATTTACCCGCCCAAAGCGGCAACCTTTGCCGCCGAAGACAACATCCTGCTGGGTAATGTTGTGCTTTATGGCGCAACCTCTGGCGAGGCCTATTTTAGAGGCATTGCAGCCGAGCGTTTCTGTGTCAGAAACAGCGGCGCAACGGCCGTGGTTGAGGGGGTCGGTGATCACGGCTGTGAATACATGACGGGCGGCACGGTCGTCATACTGGGGAAAACCGGGCGTAATTTCGGCGCTGGCATGAGTGGCGGCGTTGCCTATGTTTTAGATACCCAAGGGGACTTCCATCGTAACTGCAACCTTGAAACCTTTGAACTTGAGCCACTCGGCGCAACGGATGAAGACGATGTCAGGGCTTTAATCGAAAAACATCAGCGGCTTACCGGCTCAACGGTCGCTGCACGTCTACTCAAAGATTGGGAAAGCGAAAAACAATTATTGATCAAGGTCATGCCACGCGACTACAAGCGGGTGCTTGAAGCGCAGCAAGCCTTATTGAAGCAAAGCAAAACAGGATAGACCACCATGGGTAAAGCAACCGGCTTTAAAGAATTCCAGCGTAAGACGGTGCCTTATCGCGATGCTGCCGCGCGCATTTTAGACTTCAAGGAAATCTATACCGAACCCGATGACCAACAACTCAGCACTCAGGGTGCTCGCTGTATGGATTGCGGCGTGCCATTTTGTCAAAGCAACAACGGTTGCCCCATTTCAAACCTGATTCCAGAGTGGAATGACTTGGTTTACAAAAGTCAGTGGAAAGAAGCATTAGACCGGTTGCATGAGACCAACAATTTCCCAGAATTTACTGGCCGTGTTTGCCCGGCGCCGTGCGAAGGTGCGTGCGTACTGGGTATTCATGATCCCGCAGTCACCATCAAGAACATTGAAGCTGCGATCATCGATCGCGGTTTTGAAGAGGGTTGGGTTAAGCCTGAGCCCCCAGAGCATCGAACGGGCAAAACCATTGCGATCGTCGGGTCCGGACCCTGCGGCCTTTCCGCGGCGGCACAATTGAATAAAGCCGGGCACCTCGTCACTGTTTTCGAGCGCGCCGATCGACTGGGCGGTTTATTGATGTACGGCATTCCAAATATGAAACTCGAAAAGAGTTTGATTGAGCGCCGAATCCAAATCATGAGAGAAGAAGGTATCGAATTCCGGGTCAATCAAGATGTCGGAAAGACGATTAGCCCCTCTGACCTCGTTGCGAATTTTGATGCTGTTTTACTTGCGACCGGTGCGACCGTTGCCCGAGATCTGGATATCCCAGGGCGCGATGGCGATGGCGTACACCTTGCCATGGACTTTTTGACGGCCAATACCAAGAGCTTGCTCGATTCAAATCTTGCTGATGGTCAATATATTTCAGCAAAGGATAAACACGTCATTGTCATTGGTGGCGGAGACACTGGCACCGATTGCATCGGGACCGCACTACGACACGGCTGCAAAAGCCTCGTGAACTTCGAGCTGCTACCCCAGCCACCTCAGACTCGGGCGGCGGACAACCCATGGCCGCTTTGGCCGAAGATTTTTCGCGTCGATTACGGTCATGCCGAGAGCGAGGTTCGGTTTGGCGCTGACCCGCGACAATTCTCTGTACTGAGTCAATCATTCCTCCGGGGGCCAGACGGAACCCTTAAAGGGGTCGTAACCGTTGACGTCGATGAGCAGCTTCAAGCGATCCCTGATTCAGAGAGGACCTGGGAAGCCGACCTTGTTTTGTTATCGATGGGATTCCTACAACCAGAGCATTACCTCAACGAGTCGCTCTCGATGGACATCGACGCCCGGGGCAATTTCATTGCTGACAAGACAAACTTTAGAACCAGCGTTGCCAAAGTCTATGCTGCAGCCGACTGCCGGCGAGGACAGGATCTCGTGGTGCGCGCGATCAATGAAGGTCGAGAAGCTGCAAGGGAAATTGATCGCGACTTGATGGGCTCAACAGAACTGCCTTAACCCATTTTGCTGTGCCGCTTCAGCCGCTGCCCGATGCGTTTTCAAGAAAAAAGTCTAACGTCTGCTCGAGCGCACGCTCATTGATTCGGCTCGTTATGTCAGCCCGACCTAAATCCCGCAGGATCACCAAGCGCAAGCCGTCGGTTGTGATCTTTTTATCGCGGTTCATTGCTTGCAGAAAATCTGCTTTGTTCAATCCTTTTGGTAGCGCTGTCGGGAGCGCAAAAGCCGTCAACAACTGAGCCAACTGCGTCGGCGCAGCGTCAAACAACGTCTTTGACCGGACCGAGTAGTCTGCCGCCATCATCAAACCCACGGCAACCGCCTCGCCATGTAGCACAACACCATAACCCGACAGGGTCTCAATCGCATGTCCAAAGGTGTGTCCCAAATTCAACAGTGCTCGTTGGCCTTGCTCAGTTTCATCAGAGGCAACGATCACGGCTTTTATCCGACAACTCCACTCAATCATCGTCATTAAACAAGCACTGTCGCGCGCCATGATGCTGTCTTGATTGGCCTGCAGCCATTGAAAATAATCCCAATCGGCAAGCGCTGCGTGTTTCACAATTTCCGCAAGCCCGGCTGAGAATTCTCTCGGGCTCAGCGTCTTTAACGTTTCAACATCGATCACAACCATCTTCGGTTGGTGAAAGGCTCCGATCATGTTTTTACCAAGCGGGTGGTTCACGGCGGTTTTACCGCCGACCGACGAGTCGACCTGCGACAATAGCGTGGTTGGCATCTGGATAACCGCCACGCCGCGCTGGTAGACCGCCGCTGCAAACCCGGCAACATCGCCAACGACCCCGCCACCCAGTGCTATAAGAGTTGTTTCTCGCGTATGTCCCCCTGCCAGCAGTTCGCCGACAATGGCATCGATCTGATCAAGTGTTTTGTGCTGCTCGCCATCGGGCATGATGTAGACGTCAACTTTTCGATCACCAAGCAGTTTTTGCAACGACGCCAGATACAATCCCGCAACCGTTTCGTTACTGACAACAAAGATCGAATCTCCCATCGCTGCGGCCAACGGCGCTTGCGCCGCACTGTCTGCCCCCGTCACCAGGCCTGGTAAAAATAAGATGGGGTAGCTACGATCCGCCAATTCAACTGTGATCGATTTCATTCTGCTGTAATCCATTCTTGGCGTTGGAGCCGCGCAAGCACTGCCTCAATCATTTTTTTACCGGGCCGATTATCAACAGACACTGTTACATCCGCAACTTCCTGATAGAGTGGATCTCGAGTGCGCTGCAGTTCTTGGAAGAAGGCCCGGCGATCAACATTCTGCAGCAACGGCCTTTTGCGATCATCCGTGGTTCGTTTAAGTTGGGTTTCAATATCCGGCTTAAGATAAATCACGAGACCTCGGGTCGCCAAGGCTTGCCGGTTTTCTAGCCGCAATACCGCACCCCCACCCGTCGCCAAAACCAAGCCCGGCTGATGGGAAAGGGTCTCAAGGGTTTTTGATTCGCGGTCCCGGAAGGCCGGTTCGCCTTCGACTTCAAAAATAAGCCGAACACTCACCCCGGTTGTTTTTTCGATCTCATGATCTGTGTCTAAGAATTGCAGACCCAAGCGCTTTGCCAGCAACTTACCCAGCGTTGTCTTCCCGGAAGCCATCGGTCCTACCAAGAAGATACTAGCGTACTGACGCAATTTCATTGGACGTCGTCTGGTTATCGAACGCGATCGCCAGATTCACGAATGATCTTGGGCGTAATGAAAATCAAAAGTTCATCTTTATCTTTTGTGCGCGCGGAGTTGCGGAACAATCGACCGACCACCGGCAGGTTGCCTAAAACCGGCGTCTTCAACTGAATCAGATCTGTTCTTGTTTGATACAACCCGCCCAATACAACCGTTTCCCCATCACTAACGATCACTTTGGTCTGAATACTTTCGATATCGATCGCCGGCGGGCCGCCTGGCGTTGGATCACCCCGAGAATTATTGGTCACATCAAGCTCGAGAATAATCCGATCATCGGCTGTAATTTGCGGCGTAACGGTGAGCCCAACGGTTGCATTCACGAAGGCTGTCGCTGTCGCGCCCCCGCCCGTATCGGATTGATAGGGGATCTGACTACCGGAGTTGACCGTTGCCGAACTCTTATCAGAGGTGATAATGGTCGGTCTTGAAACCGTCTCACCCATCCCTTCGCTTTCAAAAAGTTGTAATTCCAAGTCCAACAACAAATCATTATTAACCAAACCAAAGGCAATCCCACCGGTCTTGCCCGAGCCCGTACCCAGATCCACAATCAGATTCTCAGCGGCCGCCCCACCTAAGGTCTCCATCGAACTACCGTATTGAATGCCGTTCGGGCTATCACCCCAGGTTATGTTGCCAGCAGTTCCCCATCGGATACCAGCCTCTCGCTTGAAACTGTCGCTCGCCTTCACAATGCGGGCTTCGATCATGACCTGCCTGACGGGAATATCCAGCTGGTTCAAAAGCGTTCTGAGCTGCGCAATCCGGCTGGGTGTTTCGGTCACAATGATGGCATTGGTACGGTCATCAACCAGTATTGATCCCCGTTCCGATACAACCCCAGCTGCGCCCTCGCTTGCGTCACTGGTATCCCCTTGGGATGAGAACAGTGCAACAATATCGGACGCATTGGCGTATTTCACTTTGATGAGCTCGGTCCGCAGCGGCGCAAGCTCGGCAATCTCTTGTTGATTCTCGAGTTGAGCGCGCTCCTGATCGGCCAATTCTGCCGCAGGGGCCACCAGCAAAACATTACCCTGGACCCGCTTATCCAGGCCTTTGGTTTTTAAAACAATATCCAGCGCTTGGTCCCAGGGCACGTCTTTGAGTCGCAGCGTGATCGCGCCTGAGACCGCATCGCTCGCGACGAGATTGAGGTTGGCAAAATCAGCAACGATTTGCAGGATGGCCCGAATTTCGATGTTCTGAAAGTTTAAGGACAGCTTATCGCCCTCATACAAAAAATCCTTGCTTCGCGGCCCGCCCATGTCCGCCGCCTCGACCACTGGTTTGACCTCAAGCACAAAACCCTGATCTGACTGAAACGCTAGATAATCAAACTCACCCCTCGGCATCACTTCAATGACCGCCTGATCGCCCTGCTGATAAACCTCAATGCCCTCGACCGGGGTCGCAAAATCCGTCACATCCAGTTGTTGGGTCAAGGCCGGTGCAACGGTCGTGTCAGGCATCGTCAACACAATGCGCCCGCCAACCTGGTCCAAATCAATCGCGATGTTGGGCTCACTCAAAGCGACCAAGACCCGCCCTTCGCCCTCCGAACCCCGCCTAAAATCAACGCTTTCAACGTTGGAGCGCGCCAGATTGCCCGGCACAGGCCCTGCGCCGCTGATCGAGCGAGCGCTCGCCTCTAAATCCCGCCCGACCGACACATTCAGCGTTCTGCCTCGAACTTCGGTGCGGTAGCCCACCAGCTCAGATAAAGCAATAATAATTCGCGTTCGATCTTGGGTCTCTAAAATAGTCATATTTTGTGCATTGCCCGACCCGAGGCTGTGATACTTGCTGGCAAGACCACTGCTAACACCCATCAGATCCAGAGAGATCCGCGCCGGTTCCGCAATGGCATAGCCAGTAGGCTCCGGTGGCACGCCATCAAAGGTCAAGGTGATCTCCGTTCTGTCTCCACCAGCCATCGAGAACGCAACGTCCTGAAGCTCGATTGCAAGCGCGCTGGCCGAGATAAAATGGAGCATCGTCAACACAATGCTCGCGATGAGCATTCGTCGTTGTGGCATCATTTTGCTGTTCATAACAATCCTTACCGCGTTAGCCTTCTGAAGTCCCAAGGAGTTCGATGGTCCTTGGTCTTAGCAACCAACCACCACCGCCATTGCTGACAATTTCCACAAGCTCTAATCGAGTCTCTTCAATCTTTTCAATCCGGCCCCACTGAGTTCCCAAATAAGCCCCCACACCGACCTGATGCACCACGCCGTCACCGTCTTTTATGAGCCCATAATACTGTCCACGAAGCTCAAGCGAACCCACCAGTTGCAAGGTCGCGAGATTCATCCCTTCTAAATAACTTTTCACATGGTTTGCGGGCGGGCGAATTGCGCCCGGCGGCGGCGTGTCTGTTCGGCTCGAGATGACCAATGGCGCCTGAAACGGGCTTCTAAGATTCGCAGCACCATATTTAAACGACTCGTAGGGCTTAAATTCGGGAAGCGGCTGCACGGGCCTAACCGGCTCAGCTGCTACCTCGTCAAAAAAGCTACGTAAATCGGAGAACTCGTTGCTGCCAGAACATCCAGCGACTAAGACCAATATCAATCCAAAAGCGACTCCCCGACCGAAACCCGCCGCTCGAGGCCTCATTTTGAGGCTCCATCTTTATACCGATAGGTCTTGGCTGTAATACCCATTCTTAACAGTTTGCCCTGTTCTGCACCGCGACCTTGCGGGGTGATTTCAAAGTCATGAAGGGTCACGATTCTTGACAAATCGGCTACGTCGCTCACAAAAGCACCTAAATCATGGTAGCCCCCAACCACTTCCATCCGGATCGGTTTTTCAACGTAATACTCAAGGACGCGTTCTGGCTGAAGATCAATGCGATTGAAGACCAATCCGTTATTCGAGCCCACCGTTGAAATATCTTCTATTAAACCGGGAATTTCGGTGTCTAAAGGGAGTTGGCTTAATATTTTTTGGAAGTTGGCTTGCATTTCCTGCGCCTGCACACGATACCCTTCTAAGTTCGCCGCCTGCGCATATTTTTCGCGGTAACTGGTTTTCAAACTCATTTCTTCCTCACCTGCTTTCGCAAGATCTTGCTGCAAGTCCGTCACGAGGAAGAAGTAGCCGAGTGCGAGGATCAGAACAAAGACCAATAGTGCCGCAATCACCTTAACGGGCGTGGGCCAAAGCCCAGCACTATTTATATCTAATTCACTGAGATCGATTTCGCTTAAGTTAATATTATTCAGCTTGTCGAGGGTATCTTTTAGCGCCATCAGCTGCCCTCCGCACCCGCGCTGGGCGCGCTGACTTTAACCGAGAGCGCAAACCGACTGGCCTCAGGGCCCGCCTGTGGGAACGCATTAATACTGGTTACGTTGCCTTCGGTAAACCATAAGGATTGATCGAAGGCTCGAAGCTGATCCGAGATGCGACTATTGTCCTCCGCAATGCCGGTGACCGCGATGTTCGTGCCAGAGAGCGTTAGACGCTCAAAAAAGACGTTCTGCGATAACTGGCGCGCCAATTCATCAAACAACCGCACGCTAACCGGCCGATTACCCTGTAACTCTTGGATCACCCGCATCCGATCGAGTAGTTCTTTGCGTTGTTTCTGCAAGACCCTGATTTCTGCAATCCGCGCATCCAGACCCTCAATTTCTGACTCAATAAATGCAACCCGAGCTGTCTGGGTATCAATTGCGGACTCGTAGAATCGCCACGCACCCACCAGCAATAACACTGCAACAAGACCAACTGCGGCTAGGCCATTGAGGAATTCTCGCTGCAATTGATCGCGGCGCTTTTGGCGCCAAGGCAGCAAATTAATTTTCAAATTCACCATGAATTCGTCCAGTAGCCGGCATCCACCGGCGGTTTAACGATTCTTAATCAAAGCTTCGCATTGCTAAGCCACAAGCAATCATCATTGATGGGGCATCTTTCATCAACCGCTGCGCATCCACACGATCGCTGATTCTCATATTGTCAAAAGGGTTTGCAACACTACAGGGCGTGCCGAGTCGCGTTTCGATCAGGGTGGTCAGTCCTGCTAAATTTGCGGTTCCCCCGGCCAAGACGATTCGGTCAACATCATTGTAGGTCGTGCCGGAATAGAAAAACTGCAACGATCGTATGATTTGTTGCAACAAAGCCTCTTTAAATGGATTCAGCACCGTCTCTTCATAATCATCCGGTAGCCCACCAAACTTCTTGGCTTTTCCCGCCTCAGCTGCGGTCAGATCATACTTTCGTTGAATATCGTCGGTTAACTGTTTGCCACCAAAACTCTGTTCCCGGGTATACAAGACTTGACTACCGGACACCACCGACAGCGTGGTCATTTCAGCGCCGATATCCAATATTGCCAAAACATCGGGTACCCCTAACGCCGGGTCTCGCGTAAACAAATCTGCATCCAAGGCGATTGCCCGCTGCACGCAGTGGGCTTCGATATCAATCACCTCAGCACTCAGGCCAGACAGCTCAAGCGCCGCTTGTCGAGACTCAATGTGCTCTTGCCGGCATGCCGCGATCAAAACATCCAGCATGTCTTCCGATCGAGCGGTCGGATCTAGCACTTGGAAATCTAAGGCAACCTCATCGAGTGGATAGGGGATATATTGATCCGCATCCATGAGTAATTGTTCCTCGATTTGATTTTCTTTTAGCGACGCCGGCACCTCTATGGTTTTTGTGATGACGGCGGATCCGGCCACGGCAACCGCCGCCAACTTTGATTTAAATTGCGTTGATGCTTGCAGACGTTTAATTGCCTCGGCCACTGCTTCCACATCGACGATATTTTGTTCAACGACTGTGTTTTCTGGTAACGGCTCGGCGCCATAGCTCTCAACAACATAACCTTCGTCATCGCAGCTGAGTTCAAGCAGCTTGATTGCTGAGGCGCTAATATCAAGGCCCACCAACCCTGGCTTTCGACCGCCAAAGAGTTTTAACATTGTTTTTCCTGACAGATAAACACCCAGTGCCATCCCAATAAACCGTAACCGACTTCTCAGTATCCCTCAAAAGTCCCGAATAAACTATACTCACTCGCGCTGGGCAGCCATAATTATGACGCTTTCAGTGACTTTAAGACGCTAAGTGATCGATCACAAGGGCTTCGATTTCAAACTTTCATCATAGCAACGCCATGAAACGCCTTTTAATTTTTCTAATTTACGGTATCGCCCTAACCCTCAGCGGGCTGGGCATGGGTCTTTCTGCGGCTTATCTTTACTTAAATCCTCAGGTTCCTGATATCTCCACCTTTACCGACGTTAATCTGAAAGCACCCCTTAAAATTTTGAGCCGAGACCGCAAGTTAATCCAAGAATATGGCGAGCGCTTGATCCCGATTACCTATGAGCAGATTCCTAGAGACTTTATCAACGCGCTTTTAGATACCGAAGATAAACGATTTTTTGAGCATAGCGGCATTGACCTCATTACCGTTGCGAACGCGACCTGGCAACTTATGGCTAACGCGGGGGATATCAAAACAGGCGCGTCGACCATCACGATGCAGGTGGTCAAGAACGTGTCGGGCGCATCAGAAGTACGATTTATTCGCAAATTCAAAGAAATGCTGCTCGCAATCAAACTCGAACGGGCTCTGACCAAGCAACAAATTCTGACGCTCTACCTCAATATTGTTCCTTTTGGAAAGCACGCTTATGGGATTCAAGCGGCAGCCCAAACTTACTATGGCAAACCCGTATCAGAACTCTCTCTCGCCCAAATGGCGATGCTCGCGGGCATTCCAAAGGCCCCAGAAGCTGGAAACCCGATTAATGGACCCAAACGAGCGTTGGCGCGCCGCAACCTTATTTTAGACCGTATGTTCGAACAAGGTTCGATCACCCAAACACAGTTGCAAAAAGCACAAAGCGAGCCGATAACGGCTAAAGTCTTCGAGCGTCAGATTGAGCTTCCCGCCCTGTATGCCGCCGAACTCATTCGCAGCGAAATTATCGAGACCTTTGGTCGCAAGGCTTACACCCTCGGCTTGGAGGTCACCGCAACCCTTGACAGCCGAATGCAAAATGCGGCAGAGAACGCACTGATCAAGAAACTGAACGAATATGATCGTCGCCATGGCTACCGTGGCCCTGAAGCCACCACCCTTGCTGGCACCAGGACATTTTTGGCCAATAACAAGACGACCTACCCCGCCTACTGGCTTGAAATCTTAAAAAATACCCCGATCCTTGGCGATCAACACCCCGCCATCGTGACAGACATCGGTGACCAAAACATTACTGCGCTCACCAAGTCTGGCGAGACCATTACCCTCGACTGGCCACATCTTCGTTGGGCGCGACCGTATCTTAATGTCAACCAACGCGGGCCCCAACCCAAATCCCCAAGCAGCTTTCTCAGCCTGGGTGATCTGATTCGAATCGAGTTGACCGACGCTGCGGCCTGGCGGCTTGGTCAAGTGCCTATGATTCAAGGGGCTTTTGTGGCAGTTGACCCGGTCGATGGCGGTATCAGAGCCCTGGTGGGCGGCTATGATTTCAATTTAAACCAATTCAATCACGCCACGCAGGCAAAGCGACAGCCCGGCTCAAACTTCAAACCTTTTTTCTATGCTGGGGCAATGGAAGCCGGTGTAACCGCAGCCTCTATTTATAACGACGCACCCGTCGTACTCCCGGGCGGCGAACTTGAAGAACAATATCGCCCAAAAAATTCTGGCAGCCAGTTCCGGGGCAACATTCGCTTGCGAGAGGCGCTTTACCGGAGCATCAACTTAGTGTCGCTCAGAGTCTTACTGGATTACGGTCCCGATAACGCCATTGACTATGTTAAACGGTTTGGTTTCACCACTGACGGCTTCCCCCGCAATGTCCAACTGGCCTTTGGCGGTGGAACCATCGCCTTGACGCCGCTCGAGGTCGCAACCGGCTATGCGATGTTCGCAAATGGCGGTAAAAAAATATCAAGCTATTTGATTGATAGCATCAGTTCGATTAATACCGACGATCATCCGGCGCTGAACCCCAAGCCCTGCACACCGACCTGCCCTCCGGAGGTCCCTGAACAAGTCATGGATCCCCGAGTCGCATTTATTATGAACAGTATTCTCAAAGACACGATCCAAAAGGGCACCGGCCGAAAAGCATTCAAGGCCCTGGGTCGCGAAGATCTGATGGGCAAAACCGGCACCACCAATGATGCCGATATTTGGTTCTCGGGTTACAACGCAGACATTGCCGCAACAGCCTGGGCCGGCTTTTCCAGTAACGCCCCGGTTGGGAATCGCGAATGGGGGTCAACAACGCCCATCGAAACCTGGATTGAATTCGCCAAGGCGGCGCTGCCGCCGGCAACGACCAATGTCGTTTCGGTTCCTGACGGTATTGTTTCTGTCAAAATTAACCCGGAGACTGGCAAACGCGTTGGACCTTCGGATCCAAATGGCATTTTTGAGTATTTCCGAGTGGAATTTGCACCGGAATCCATTGACACGCCCGGCTCGACGGATCAAGCAACGCCGTATCAAGACATCTTCTAAACAGATCACGACGACGGGTATCGGCTGCGACGCGCTCATCGACCTGCGCTTTTTGCCCTGGGGCGGTTGCTTGGAAACGCGTGCGATCGGTGCACGCCACAACTATCCGAATCCGCTAGTTCCGACGCTGCCGGCAACCTTGCCTCGACGCGCTAAGACCAATGTTTTTTTCTAAAACAGACTTATTTCGGTGCGGACCCTATCTAAAACTGACCTCGTCGCCGACAGCGCTTGTCACCAAGGCAGCTTCGAAGGGGCAAACCTGAAAAGAAGCGGACCTAAAAAGGAACCGGACTATAAAGGGGCGCGATTGACCCTGCACTCAGCACGTCGATCGGTCAGCAGTCGAATCTTCTCAGTCCTTTTTTGGCGCTGGGAGGCCCCGGGCGCTTTAACTGCTGCTGCCGCCTCGACGGAATCGCTTATTAAAGCGATCGATTCGACCAGCTGAATCGATCGTTTTCTGCTTACCCGTGTAGAATGGGTGACACTGAGAACAAACTTCGATTGAAATATCGTTACAAATAGTCGATTTTGTCTCGATCACGTTACCGCAACTGCAGGTTGCTTTAATCGACTCGTAATTAGGATGCGTTTCGGCCTTCATCGGGTTTACCTGGCTTTGTGTTCGCGAAAAGGCGCAAATGATACCAGAGAAAATCACAGAAGCAAGCGATCTAAAATGCACATGACACCGACCAAAAGCGCAGAACCAAAGTTCTACAATATCGCGTTGCCTGTTCCGCTTCACGGCACGTTCGAATATCGCCATCCAACCGACCTTTCGATCGGCCTAAGGGTCAAAGTGCCCTTCTCGGGTCGAGAACTCGTTGGCATTGTTATCAGCCGCTGCCTGCAACCGTCCACGGCGCCTCAAAAAATCAAGTCAATCCTTTCGATCATCGACTCAGAACCGGTGCTGCCGCAGGCGATTTTCGATCTGTGCCGTTGGTCTGCCCAGTATTATTTACATCCGCTCGGCGAGGTCTTCGCCGCCGCCCTGCCCAGTAAAATCAAACAAGGAGCAGGCTTATATCAAACGACCAGGACACTGGCCTTGGCATCAACCGAGCCAAGGCCCATTGCCGAAGCCCACGTCAAGCGGTCTCCGATGCAACTGGCCTTACTGCGCGCCCTCTTTGAGCACACGGCACTCTCTCGGGGCGATCTCAAACAGGGACAATGGTCCTCTGCCATCATCAAAGCTTTGATCGACAAGGGTTTGGCCTGCTGGCAGGAGAACATCGAGGCGAACCCTGACCCGGGCCCCCATGACCCGCCCAATTCAGCAATTCAGCCAACCCTTGAGCAACAGTTGGCGATCGACTCGGTCGAGCTGAACAGCCACAAAACTTATTTACTGTACGGGGTCACCGGCAGTGGTAAAACTGAGGTTTATTTAAGGCTTATCGATCAAGTGCTCAGGGCCGGGCGACAAGCCCTCATTTTAGTGCCGGAAATTGCCCTGACCCCGCAAACCTTGACCCGCTTTGAACAGCGTTTCGGCAGGCCCGTCGTTGCCTTGCATTCGAATCTAACAGACCAAAAACGCAGCGAGCATTGGCGACAAGCCAGAAGTGGTCAGGCGCCCATCATAATCGGCACTCGATCCGCGATTTTCACCCCACTCGCGCGACCCGGTATCATTATTGTGGATGAAGAACACGACAGCTCTTATAAGCAACAAGATGGTTTTCATTATTCGGCGCGTGATCTTGCCTCGGTTCGGGGCGTTGCAGAAAACATTCCAGTCATCCTAGGCTCTGCAACCCCTTCACTGGAATCCTTGCACAACGTAACCAGTGGAAAATACACCCAACTTTTACTCCAGTCCCGGGCTAATGGTGCGGCTCGCGAGCGCTACGAGATCGCGCCAATACCGGAAAATCAAAAAGACGCCCTGCCTGACAACCGTTTGTTCGATGCAATGGCTGAAACGTTAGATCGCGGAGAGCAAGTTCTGGTGATGCGAAACCGACGAGGCTATGCCCCGGTTTTATTCTGTTCGAATTGTCGCTGGATCGCCCAATGCAATGCTTGCGATGCGCGTTTAACCGTTCATAAACAGACCAAAGGCCTCAAATGCCATCATTGCGGGCAGCAGCATCCTATCCCAAACCATTGTCCAGCCTGCCAGCAAAGCAGCCTCCTACCGGTTGGCGATGGCACCCAACGACTCCAGGAAACCTTTCAAAACCGGTTTCCAAATTACCCGGTCATTCGCATCGACAGTGACAGTACCCAAAAGCGCGCCGCGCTCACCCAGATGATCGACAGCATTCAGCAAGGCAATCCCAGCATCCTGCTTGGCACACAATTGATTGCGAAGGGACATCATTTCCCCAACGTCACGCTTGCCATTATTTTAGAGGTCGACCAGGGCTTTTTAAGCGCTGACTTTAGGGCCACCGAGCGAACAGCACAGCTCATTTTACAAACCGGCGGCCGCAGCGGCAGGGAGAATCTGCCTGGGAAGGTTTATCTCAGCAGCAGATTACAAGCGCTACCCGAACTGCGTGCGCTCCTCAAAAATGACTATCTTGCCTTCTCCAAAAACCTCTTGGCGCAGCGTAAGACTTACCAGCTCCCGCCTTTTACCTATCAGGGATTGCTGCGCGCCGATGCTCGGCGACCGCAACAGGCGGATCAGTACCTTCGCCAACTGCTGAGTCAATATCAGGCACTTGACCCAGACTGCGAGGTACTCGGCCCCACCAGCCCCATTATGGAACAAAGAGCAGGCTGGTACCGATCACAATTATTGGTGACAGCAAAAACCCGGCAATCACGACACCGTGCCCTGAAGCAGTTAAGCGAGCACCTTAGCCAGCATCGACAACCCGCCGTGCGGTGGTCAATCGATGTCGACCCGGTTGATCTGTTCTAGGGCGTCCATCAAAGATTGACCAAGAACGTTGTGCAATCTCCTGAACCATCTTTTAAACTCTGCCCATGAATCGAAAATCATCGCCATCCAGACCAACGGTTAGCCGTTTGTTCAGCTACCTTGCCGGCCTTGCCTCGGGGCTGTTCCTCGCTTTTTTGTATTCACTGCTGACCAGTCAGCCACCAACTGGCGGCCCCGTCGCCGATCTGGAACCGGTTCCTGCTCTCAACGTTGAGTCAAAATCCGAACGTATTGACTGGTCTTTTTATGATCTGTTTCCAAAGGCAGAGGTTGCCAATGTTGGCGGCTATCAAAGCGCTAAACGTTTAGATGACCCAAAACCCAGCTATCACCTTCAAGCCGGTTCTTTTAATGTCCCAAGGGATGCTGATGAACGTCGCGCAGAGCTGTTGCTTCTCGGCCTGACCGCTTTTATCGAAACCAAGCCGATCAATGGCGTCACTTGGCACCGCGTTATGATTGGCCCCTTCGATTCTGATACCGATCTAAGTCGCGCGCAATCGCTACTGGCCGCCAATAACTTTGAGTCAATCCCCATTTCAAATAAGCCTTGATTTCGACCCCGTTCACCACCATCTCCCCGTAAAGCTCAGGAGCGCGTCCATGGAACCAATCAAAGGCACAACAATCTTGTGCGTTCGGCAAGGACCCAGCGTGGTCATCGGCGGCGATGGTCAGGTCACCCAGGGCGACACGATTATGAAAGGGGATGCCCGCAAGGTCCGACGGCTGCACCATAATCAGGTCATTGCGGGGTTTGCCGGCGGGACGGCTGATGCCTTTACCCTATTTGAACGCTTTGAAGCGCAACTTCAAAAACACCAAGGCCATCTTGTTCGGGCTGCAGTCGAATTAGCCAAAGACTGGCGCAGCGACCGAGCCCTGCGTCGACTCGAGGCCTTACTGATTGTCGCCGATAAACAACACTCATTGACCATTACAGGAACCGGCGATGTGATCGAGCCCAGTGATCATATTATGGCAATTGGGTCGGGTGGGCAGTATGCAAAAGCCGCCGCGCTCAGTTTGGTAAAACATTCTTCGCTGACCGCTGAAGAAATTGTTCGATCCAGCCTCGAAATTGCCGCAGAGATCTGCATTTACACCAACACCAATCTAACCATTGAACAGATTGACAGCGAGTCATCAACCTAAAGGAACGCTATGACCAGCATGACGCCACGGGAAATTGTGCATGAATTAGGCAAGCACATCATTGGCCAAGACAGTGCAAAGCGCGCCGTCGCGATTGCCTTGCGTAATCGATGGCGACGGCAGCAATTATCCCAAGAATTAATGCAGGAGATATCGCCCAAAAATATTCTCATGATTGGCCCAACCGGGGTCGGTAAAACCGAGATTGCGCGAAGACTCGCGCGCTTAGCCGAAGCGCCCTTCATAAAGGTTGAAGCAACCAAATTCACAGAGGTCGGCTACGTTGGTCGCGATGTCGAGTCGATCATCCGAGATCTGACTGAGTCAGCGTTTAAAATGCTGCGCGATCGTTTAATTGAAGAAGCCAGACCCCGGGCTGAAGATGCTGCAGAAGAGCGGATATTAGATATTTTATTACCACCAGCTAGAACCGAAGCGGCGAGCACTCAAGACTCATCAACTCGGCAACTACTGCGAAAGAAACTCCGAGAAGGCGCATTAGACGATAAAGAAATCGAACTCACGCTGCAGACACCTAAAATGGGTGTCGAGATTATGGCCCCGCCCGGCATGGAGGAGATGACCAGTCAACTGCAAAGCATGTTCTCAAGTCTTTCGCCCAATACTTCGAAGCCGCAAAGGATGTCGGTCAAAGCCGCCTTCAAACAACTTCAAGAAGAAGAAGGTGCCCGCCTCATTGACGACGATCAACTTCGGCAAGCAACCCTAGACGCGGTGGAACAAACCGGCATCGTTTTTATTGATGAAATCGATAAGATCGCAAAAAGCGCGGCCCACTCTGGTGGCGACGTCTCAAGAGAAGGGGTTCAGCGGGATTTACTACCGCTGATCGAAGGGTCAAACGTTACAACCAAATACGGCATCGTCAAAACCGACCACATCCTTTTTATCGCATCTGGCGCGTTTCACCTCAGCCAGCCGTCTGATTTGATTCCAGAAATGCAAGGACGATTACCGATCCGTGTTGAACTCTCCCCCTTAAGCGTTGACGACTTTCAACGGATCCTGGAGGAACCCGATCATTCCATCACAGAGCAATATCAACATCTGCTACAAACGGAAAACGTTAAACTTGTTTTCACAGCAGACGGCATCCGAGAAATTGCCACCATCGCATGGCAGGTGAACGAGCGCATTGAAAATATCGGCGCCCGAAGGCTGCATACTGTCATCGAAAAATTGCTCGAAGACGTGTCGTTTGATGGCCCGGAATTCGCCTTTAATAATGACCAGCAGCAGATCTCCATTGATGCTGCGTTTGTTCGGGCGCAGTTATCGGATCTTGCTGAAGACGATGATCTCAGCCGGTATATACTTTAATCATAAGGACTACCCTTGCAGCCGCTTGAGATAAAAGTTCACCGTAAATCTGCCCTGTTAGAACTTCGCTACGCGGCTGACACCTATCGTTTATCCGCCGAGTACTTAAGGGTGCATTCGCCTTCGGCTGAAGTTCAGGGGCACGGGCCCGGGCAGTCCGTTCTGCAGACGGGCAAAAAGCTGGTTTCCTTTAAAGACATCATCCCTCAAGGGCATTACGCAATTCGCATTGAATTCTCGGATGGTCATGACTCGGGCATCTTCAGCTGGGAATACCTTTTTGACCTCGCCGTCCATGAGCGTGACTATTGGCAGACCTACCTTGACCGATTGAGCGCCGCCAACGCCTCCCGTGAACCTTTGTTTATTGCGCTCAACTAACCCCGGCCGTTTTCTAGGGTGTACAATGGACACACTTCGCCTTAAGTCCTAACGTCATGTCAGAAGAACAAACACACTTTGGGTTTCAGCAGGTTCCTAAATCGGAAAAAGCCGACCGTGTTGCTGATGTTTTCAGAAAAGTTTCGGGTCAATACGACATCATGAATGATGTGATGTCCCTTGGCAGTCATCGCTTGATGAAACGGATGGCGGTTGAGATGACCCGCGCAAGATCTGGTGATACCGTGCTTGACCTTGCAGGCGGTACAGGTGATCTATCGATACTGCTTGCCAAGCGCGTCGGCCCAGACGGCCAAGTCCTGTTGTGTGATATTAATGCAGATATGTTGCGCGTCGGCCGAGACCGCTTAATCGATGCGGGTCATGCAAGCTTAATGCTGATCCAAGGCGATGCAGAACAACTGCCGCTACCGAATCAAAGCTTAGATGCCACCATCATTGGCTTTGGACTTCGTAACGTGACGGACAAAGATAAGGCGTTACGAGCGATGCGCGCGGCGCTCAAACCGGGCGGACGCCTCGTTATCCTCGAGTTTTCTAAGGTGACCCATCCTGGTCTTGCGCCCCTGTATCAAAAATTTTCAGGTTTGTGGCCCAAGGTTGGACAATGGATTACCGGGGATGCAAGCCCCTACCAATATTTGGTGGAATCCATCGCAATGCATCCCGACCAAGAAACGCTAAAAACGATGCTCCAAACAGCAGGCTTTGTTGGCGTTGGGTACGATAATTTACTGGGCGGCGCGGCTGCAATTCATTATGGTGAAGCGCCTTTTCAAGATGAAAAGACGGCAAAAAACCCCGCCATTGAGCCCGAGCCGTGAATGAAACCCCTTACATCTCGATAAGGGGCCTTGCCAGACTTGCCCGCATTGCCAGCAAATATCGTCTTGATCGATTAACGACCCTGGGCTTGCTGCTACCATTTTGGCTTACCGTATTACTGCTTCCGCTGCGCCTAAAACCGCCGCCAAACGACGACGTCGGTACCGATTTTAAACTAGCACTCATTGAATTGGGGCCTGCTTTTATTAAACTCGGCCAACTGCTTTCGACCCGCCGAGATTTGTTTCCAGATTCGGTTAGTAACCAACTCGCAACGCTTCAGGACCAAGTTCCAGGGATCGATTCAGCACTTGCTCTGGAGACTATTAAGGCCAGTCTTGGCGACTACTTTGCGTCGCACTTTCAATCGATCAATCCGACCCCGCTTGCCGCAGCATCAATCGCTCAGGTCCATGAGGGCACGCTCGTCGATGGCACCCAGGTTGTCATCAAATTTAGACGCCCCGGCATCAAAGCCCTGATCCTCAAGGACCTTACGCTGCTTGAGAGCCTTGCAGCCCTACTCCACAAAGCCTTGCCGGATGCAGGCCGTCTGCATTTGTTTCAGATTGTTCGAGACTATCGTCACGTCATCCTAGCCGAGTTGGACTTTGCGCAAGAGGCCGCTAATGCCATCAAGTTGCGCACGCTTTGGCTGCCTCGCGGCAAACTGTCGGTACCTAAAATCCATCCTACCTTTACCCGTGATGATCTGATCGTGATGGATCGAGTTCATGGGATTGTCATCAGTGCGCGCGAGCAATTGATTCAAGCCAATGTTAATCTGGAGCGTCTCGCGAATTTGGGCGTAGAGATTTTCTTTACCCAGGTTTTCATCGACAATTTCTTCCACGCTGACATGCACCCCGGCAATATTTTGGTGGATGTCACAGACCCCGAGAATCCAACGTACATTGCTTTAGACTGCGCGATCGTTGGCGCACTCACTCGGGACGACCGAAACTACCTCGGCCGCAATTTGATTGCGTTCTTCAATGAAGACTATCGTGATATTGCGCAAGCCCATATCGACAGCGGTTGGGTCCCGGATCACATTGATGCGGAAGCCTTCGAGGCCGTCATCAAAGCCGTTTGTGCGCCGCTTTATGGTAAAACCATGTCTGAGATCGAATTCGGCAAGCTCCTCATCGATCTATTTAGCGCAGCAAGAGCGTTTGAGATGGAGATTCAGCCCCAGCTTGTGTTGCTGCAAAAAACGCTGCTCAACATAGAGGGCATTGGTCGCCATCTCTATGGAAAATTAGATCTTTGGACGACCGCAGCGCCCTTCATGCAGCGCTGGCGCGCCAAAAAGACAAGCTTGCCGAACCTTTTGGCCGAACTCAAAGACCTCACCCCCGATTTGGCGCAAGCACTACCCAACCTGCCTAGAAACCTGCTACTTGCCCCGGGCCGCCTTGACAATCTGACAGCCTCCCAAAGACGACAGAGCCGAAAGCTCACCGACGTTCAACGCGCGCTTGCACAACAAGCCCACCGCCAAACCCAGCAGTTCGGGATTTGGCTGATGAGCCTCGCTGCAATCGGCCTTCTGATCAACGCGAACTTGGGCAACGACTTCACTTCCGCCCTGTCCATCACAAGTGTGATTATCGGCGGCGTTGGACTCCAACAAATCCTCAAAGGAAAAGGCTAACTCTATGACTGAAAGCACCGTCTTATCCGCACTACGTTTTAACGAGGCCGGCCTGATACCGGCCATTGCCGTTGACCATCAAACCGAATCGGTCTTGATGATGGCCTGGATGAATGCGCTCGCAATTGAGCGGAGTCTCGAGACAGGCCATGCCCATTACTTCTCCCGATCTCGACAAACCCTTTGGCACAAGGGCGAACAGTCAGGCCACTTCCAAGAAATCAAGAGCCTGCACTTAGACTGCGATGGCGATGTGCTATTATTAAAAGTCGAGCAAGTCGGCGGTATCGCCTGCCATACTGGGCGCGCCCACTGCTTTTATCGGCAGTATAAAGATGGGGCGTGGCGAGAGACCGAGCCTACAATCAAAGATCCCGCGGAGATCTACCCGGATGTCTGATACGCTTTCAGAACTATTTAAAGTCATTACCTCAAGACGCCTCGGGGATCCTGCGCAGTCCTACGTTGCCAGCTTGCATCAAGCGGGCCTTGATAAAATCTTAGAAAAGGTCGGCGAAGAGAGTATTGAATTGATCCTCGCGGCAAAAAATCAGAGACCCGATGACGCCGATGACCGCTTGATCTCGGAGATGGCCGATCTTTGGTTTCACACGCTGGTTTTACTGGCGCATAATGACCTAACGCCAGAGGCAGTGCTTGCGGAACTACAACGCCGACAAGGCACCTCTGGCATCGAGGAAAAAAAATCTCGACCCTTAACGAGTGCGGAGTAACCTATGCCTGGACCAACTGAACTGATTATCATTCTCATTATTTTGCTCGTGGTTTTTGGTACGAAAAAGCTGAAAAACATGGGCTCAGACCTCGGATCCGCGATTAAAGGCTTCAAGAACGCCGTCTCAGACGAGGATAAATCCGATCCGAATGAGACAAAAACCGAAGCGTCTAACGCCGGTGACGCAGACGAAATCAGCTCCGACGTGGCGGATAAAGAAAAGTCATAACCCATGTTTGATATCGGCTTTCCCGAATTACTGATTATCGGCATCGTGAGCCTCATCGTTATCGGCCCTGAACAACTGCCACAGACCATTCGCGCCATCGCACTTTGGATTGGCCGCTTTAAGAGAGGCTTCAGCGATCTCCGATCAGAAATTGAACGCGGTATCGGCGCTGACGAAATCAAACAGCAGCTCCACAACGAAGCCATTCTTAAGGAAATAGAAAAATCAAAAGCCGCGATTGCTCAGACCACTCAAGACGCCACCGCCTTCGCAGCCAAACAGGCGTCAGCACTTCGCCCAACGACTTCTGTTACGCCGCGTGAGCCGACCCCCAATGACAGAGCAGAGTGACCCCACAGACAGCACTAAGGGCCAGCCCTTAATCGAACATCTCATTGAGCTTCGAAGCCGCTTACTCAAAATCGCGGGCTTTATTTTAGTAATTTTTATACCCTTGTTTTTTTTCGCCAACGATCTTTACAGCTACGTGTCCTCCCCTTTGCGCGCTTTCCTGCCAGAGGGCGCGACCATGATTGCGACCGAGGTGGCCTCGCCCTTTCTGACGCCCTTCAAGCTTGCCTTGGTCCTCGCCATTTTCATCGCGATACCGTTCATCCTGCATCAAGTCTGGGCTTTCGTTGCGCCCGGACTCTATGCCAATGAAAAACGATTGGCTGGCCCACTGCTCGCATCCAGCATTGTTCTGTTTTATGCCGGCATGGCCTTTGCTTACTTCGTTGTATTTCCGCTGATCTTTGCCTTTTTCACCAGTATCGCGCCAACAGGCGTGACGATTATGACCGACATCAATCAGTATCTTGATTTCGTTCTCAAGCTGTTTTTTGCGTTTGGTATCGCGTTTGAAATTCCAATTGCAACCCTACTGCTCGTATGGTCTGGCGCAACGACAACCGACAAGCTCAAAGAAAAGCGAGCCTTTGTCATCGTGGGGTGTTTTATTGTCGGCATGCTTCTAACGCCGCCAGACGTCGTCTCTCAAGTGTTATTGGCGATCCCAATGTGGCTCTTGTTTGAAGCGGGCATCCTTTTTGGCAACCTTTTGGTGCCCAAAGACTCCGAATGAGCGGTCTAACACTGCAAGGATTTAAAGCCCGAGCTAATCCGCCGACAGTAAAAACGTAACCGGACCATCATTGATCAAGCTCACTTGCATGTCCGCGCCAAATCGGCCGCTTGCGACAGGCCGCACTAAAGCCGCTTCGGCCACAAAGAAATCATAAAGCGCTTCGGCATCCGTCGGTGGCATCGCTGAAGAAAATGAAGGTCGCAACCCTTTTTGGGTATCGGCTGCCAGTGTGAATTGCGACACAATCAACAGACTGCCGCCAATTTGAGCGACGTCTCTATTCATATGTCCGACCGCATCATTAAAGATGCGGTAGCGCAGAATTTTGTTCAGTAACTTTTGAGCGATGATTTGAGTATCTGGTTTTTCCACGCCAAGAAATACCAGCAGCCCACGGTCAATGTCACCGACTGTCTCGCCGTCGACCGTGACTGATGCAGAACGAACCCGCTGAATCAGCGCTTTCACAAGCGACCTTCATCGGGCAGATCAAGGCGCTGAGCAAGCGCTTTCGTCGCACGCAGCAGCGCATCAATCATCGCGGGCTCGGTTGCGGAATGACCTGCCTCTCTGACAATCATGATCTCACTGCTTGACCAATGTTCTTGGAGGGCATGCGCGCCGGCCATCGGCGTGAGCACATCAAATCGGCCCTGCACGATGATCCCGGGAATGTCCTGAAGCTGACCCGCTTGCGCCAAGATTTGATTTGGTTCGAGGAAGCACCCATTCACCATATAATGCGTGCTGATACGGCATCGCGTTAGGGCTCTTTGAGGCGCTGCATAATGACTGAGCAGCCGTGCATTCGGATGCAGATTCGAGCAATGTGCCTCCCAAACAGACCAAGCCTTCGCGGCAGTCATGCGAACCAGATCATTATCGGAAGCCATTAGCTGACGGTAGCCCTCGGGCGGCGCCGTTGGGTCCATGCCCAGTATTGGCGCCATAAAATCGGCCCAATGCTCTGGGAAAAAAGCATTCGCGCCGTTCTTATAGATCCAGTCAATATCGGCCGGTCGCCCGAGAAAAACGCCTCTTAAGATCAAGCCAAGGACTCGCTCGGGATAGTGCTCTGCGTAGGCCAGTGCAAGGGTGCTACCCCATCCTCCCCCAAAAGCCACCCAGGCGGGCACTGCCAGCAGTTCGCGGATTTGCTCTAGGTCCGCTATGAGGTTTTGCAGCGTATTATCTTCGGTCTCACCTTGAGGCGTTGAGCGCCCCGAACCGCGCTGGTCAACTAAGATGATGCGATACACTGCCGGGTCAAAGAACCTGCGACTATCAAACTCGCAACCACTGCCGGGTCCGCCGTGAAGAAAAACAACCGGTAATCCGGTTGCGCTACCGCTCTCGTCGATATAAAGATTGTGCCGCGCATCAACCTGCAGGCGATGTCGCGCATAGGGTTTTATTTCCGGAAACAATGTCTGCATGCGTTATTCAACTTTGGCGCGTGACGCCCGTTTTCGCTCATTTTCAGTGAGCAGCTTCTTTCGCAACCGAATGTGGTTCGGTGTGATTTCAACCAATTCGTCATCATCGATAAATTCTATTGCCTGCTCCAGCGTAAACTTGACCGGCGGCGTCAGAACAATATTTTCATCCGTACCCGATGCCCGAACATTGGTTAACTGCTTGCCTTTAATCGGGTTAACGGGCAAATCGTTCCCGCGGGAATGAAGCCCGACGATCATGCCTTCATATATTGCTTCATTCGGATTGATAAAGAGCCTGCCTCTGGGTTGCAAATTAAACAGACTAAAACCCAAACTCTTGCCACTGACCATGGAAACCAAAACGCCATTTCGTCTTGCGTTAATGTCATCCCCGGAGCGCACGTCGTAGTGGGAGAACACGCTGCTGATGATCCCACCGCCGGAGGTTAAGGTCATAAATTCCGATCGGAAACCAATCAGTCCGCGGGTGGGGATCACAAAGTCCAGCCGGACCCTGCCTTTTGAATCCGGGACCATATTAGTGAGCGACCCTTTTCGCTCGCCAATCACTTCCATGATCGCACCTTGGTGCACCTGCTCACAGTCGATACTCAGATTT
>Ga0209335_10000156_pt1 | contig 75029 bp, 53 predicted proteins | sample COG_09_FD_184753 | JGI IMG/M metagenome (GOLD analysis project Ga0209335, IMG submission 184753) | Pelagic Microbial community sample from North Sea - COGITO 998_met_09 (SPAdes) (version 2) | ecosystem: Environmental > Aquatic > Marine > Neritic zone/Coastal water | place: Helgoland, sampling...
ATTTAGATGCGCTCACAAACACCTTCTCGCAAAAATCGCACTCGTGCCCTCTCTTTCTCTTCACTCCTTTAGCGTCTTTCCGCGTCTGATTTTGCTCCACGACATCGTCACGTGGCACGCACATAATCCTCCACAATCGCTCTACGTCGTCGTCTTCTCCCTCTTCTCCCTCTTCTTCTTTTTGTATCTGATGATGATTTGCCTCGAGATCATCGTCCTCGTCAGGAATCTTCAAACACAACACCAAAGGTTCTTCTTCCTCCACTTCTTCTTCTTCTTTATCTCTCGAAACCTTCAAAACTGTCCTCGCGTTCACCGCGCGTTTAGGATGTGGATTCTTTCGTCTCATAGTGTTATATACTCATTAGTACGCGAGACTTTAAAAGAGAGTCGCACGAGGAGGTTGAAGAAGAATGCGCATGTCTAATGTGATCAGAGAGAGGAGGAAAAAAAAGTTGAAAAAATGGGGCAGTCACAAAAAAACAACAACACAACGACGAAAAAAAAGATAAAATAACCGCATTATTGGTTTAAAAAAAGAACGACACAGTCTAGAGCACGAGTCTTGGTCTTCTTCTTCTGACAACAAGGGAGTGTTGAACAAAAGAGAGGATGATGATGCAATCGTCATCTTTTTTAACGAGGACGACGCGAGGCGCGTCGACGAGTTTTTGTTCCAACAACATTCATCATTCTTTCGGGAAACTGACGAGCCGCCATCATCATCAACATCATCCTCATCGTCGTCTCGGGGAGGGAAAGAGGAACGCGAGAGGCGTTGTTTTATCCTTCGCGCGAAGAGGAGGAGGGAAAGTAAAAGCAGCAGCAGCTGGAGACGAGGATTTAGACGAGGAGGTGTGGGAGGATGATTACGACGAGATGGACGACGAAGAATCTTCAACGTCTTCTACCGATAACCTGGACTGGAGGACGCAGATGAAACTGGACGATATGGCGAACAATCCGCCGGCGACATCATCGTCGAGCAGCAGATTCTCTTCAGATGCGGACGACGACGATTATTTCATGAAACCGGCGTCGGTTTCGGCGATGAAGGACGACGAGAACGCCTGGGTCTCGCCGTCGAATCCGTTCATGAGTTCTGATTTTAGCTCCGGGCCGGACGACGGGTGGTTCGATAACGACGACTGGTTGCAGCCGGCGTATACGGAGGTGACGGCGGAACCCGGGTCGATTTTGGAGAAGGTGCAAAGATTACACTTAGGAGAGCCAGCGGATCACACTTTTCAAGACGGGGAGTATTTCACGCTGACGAACTTTGTGAAACAAAAAGCGGATAACGATTTTTGTTTGGTCTTGGAAGTGGCCGAAAGAGCGAGAGAGAGGAAGATTGAACGGTTGGAGAGTTTACATCCGACGCCGGAAATTAACGCGTTACCGGAAATTCAACAGGTATGGCATCTATATTAGGATTTCGTTTCCTGTTTTCTCTCTTTTCTTTCTTTCATATCGCGATGAAACAGAAGCTTTTTTCTTGGCGACGGTGACGAAACAGCATTTGTGGATGTCGGAATTCGCAAACCATGTCGAAAGAAAATGCGCCATCCATTTCCGTAGTCGCTCCACACAAAGAAAAAGCCTACACGTTTCATTTTGAAAGAAGAGAAAAGAGAGCTTTGACTTTTAGCCAATTATTTTTTTTCGTCGTTTCGTTTCTCTCCTTCTTTCTTTCTCCCTCTCTGTCGTACTGACTTCTTCTTCTTCCTCTTTGAATGAAAAATCCATTTTAGGCGATTGTCGATTTAGCGTTGGAGGTTGACGCGTCTGGTGGGAAAACGTCCGCATTTCTCGCCATGTCCGAAGCTGCTGACCGAGCACGATTGCGTTGGGAGCTCCAAGAGGCCTCTTGGTGCTGGGATAATTGGGTCGAAGAGCACATGGCGCAGTTTGGTATTTCTGAAAGAGCGGCAAAATTGTTGCACATGGGCGAGAGAGTGGAAGACGCCATGGATTTCGAAGCGTCTTTGTACGACAGAGACGATGGGGGCTTTCCTGGGAGACGATAGAGATGATGTATGATGTATTATTGCATTTCTTTTGTTTATAGTATTACATGTTTGTTCTTACTAGTAGCAGTGTGTTTGTTTATTATTATTAGATTTGGCAGACCTATTTGTAATTCCTGTATTTCAAGAACGTTTAAATTTCGTGAGGCGGCGAGTCGTACATTCCTGTCCATAACTTGGCAAGCGGCGCATCATCGACGATTTCTTTCTTCGTTTCGACGATTTTCGAGTACGATTCCACGTCGGGAATACTTTCCATAGCTTTTACGACTTTCAACGCCGATTTGACGAGCTCGTCGACCTGATCTTTTTCGTGTTGCACAGCTTTTTCGTTCGCTGTCGTCCACATCGTTTCTAACAAAAGTTCGCATACCTTGTCGGCATTCTTTACGACGTTCTCAGCTCCGTTCGGAACAGAATCTCGACAAAGCTTTTCAAAAGTGGCGTGCACAGCCATCCTGATGCTCCTCTCCGGATCTTTTAATCCGATGACAATCGTGTCAACCATCGATTCAATATCGTCTTCGGGGATTGCAAATCCAAGGGAACTCTTCGGGCGCGTTAAGAGGACGTCGATGAAATCGTACGCCGCAGTTCGAAGTTCCAAACCGTAATCGAAGTTCTGTTTGAACGGTCCGTAATCAATTTCTTTGATCAAGGCATCGTTGACTTGGAGCTGAGAGAGCACGTCTGGCAAGACTTTCGCCAACAAAGGCGATAAATCGTCGTTTTGTGAACTGTTTCTTCTACCGATGACGGAGAGGAGCTGCAGCGCGGCGCGACGACAATTATGGTCCGCGTCTTTGACCAATCCGACAAACGACTCTAAAGAACACTTGAAATGCTCTGCTTTCGGCAACGATACCAGCGCAAACCGAACGGCATCGACCAGTAAAGCAGCTTTTGTCGCGTTTTCGGGCGTTTTCGCGCCCTTGACGATTGAATTCAACGCTTCCTCGATTTCCTTAACAAGCGAGTGGTTTCTCGCGACAAATCGACCAAGAACTTCCGCGACGTCCGCCTTGACAGCATCGTCTTTCAAATCTTCGTCGCGCGCTTTTGCAAGGACGACGGCCCATGCCTGTTGCGTGGACTTGAAGAGAACATCGTCGTCTTCTCGTTTCACTCGTTTCTTCCTTGGCGACATCATGTACTCCATTTTCGAGGATTCTCCAGCGAGCACGCCATCTTCCGAGGAACCGTCGGCGCCAATGATGACTTCGCGAAGTGCGCGCAGTGCGCCGTGTTTCAAGATTTCTTGGACACCTTTCTTCGTGGTTTTGATGGTTTCAAGAATCTTTGGTAAAAAAGCGTCTTTATTACCAACAGCGCAGCTTCCCAACGCAAACGCAGCCGCCGTCTTCACTTCGTCCGTGTTGTCTTCTTCGAGTTTCTTCCACAAAGTATTATCGATGCCGTTGGAATCGTCGAGTTTCGTTCGTTTCCCGATTTCACCGAGCGTCCAAAGCGAGATGACTTGTCTTTTACCATCTTTATCGCTGATTTCCTCGATAAGCGTTGCTATGGTGCTCTTGATGATTTTATCGCCAGCCGCTAGAGTGGCACTCGCGATGCACGCGGCGCGGTTTTTCATTTCTAACCTAACAGACGCGATATCTTGTTGCTGCATGCGAACCATGGCTTGATCGTCCGTTTCCATGTCATTAGGTGACACGGTGGAAATCGATGACAACTCGTTGTAGATGACTTCAAACGTTTCCTTCCTGGCAACAACCGCAGCTTCAAAGTATCTCTCTAGCGTCAGTAACGCTTGCCTCTGAATCAAACTCGAACTCACGAACTTTAACGCGTTTGCTAAGGGTTCAGATTCAGTTGCTTTCTTCGCGGAATTTTTCAATTTCGCGCACCGTTCGCATATAGCCGCGAAGGCGTTGACGCACATAGCCGCCAAGTGCGCGTCGTTTTCAATGAAGCCACCGAGCTCAGTGACCGCATCCTCCACAAACGACACGCAATCCGCATCCTTCAGAGTTTTCTCGTCGCTTCTCTCCACGAGCGCTCGCGCGCCGTTTATCGAAGCTTCGCGTAAATGTCGATCGTTCTTGCGAAGAAAGGAAGCAAACTCACGAATCACATCCCCGGCGACTCCAGAAAGATTGACTTGAGCGGGTGAATGTCGTGCAACTTTCGCGGCATTACGCGTTGCAACTAATTTCGTCGATTCAGCTTGCATTCTTTCCAATAACAAATCGAGCGCTTGCTTTTGCTGAGCTGGCTTCAACGTATCGCCCAAGTGCGTGAGGACATCGCCGAGGAGCGTCACCGAGGCGTCTTTAACTTCTTGGTCCTCGTCTTGCTGAGACAAGCGCGATATCGCGCGTTCGAGAGAACCTGACGCTAGCACAGAGCAACCTTCTTTATCTTGAACGGCGTCGTTCGTATTTGGACGCGCTCTGCGAACTATGCACGCAGACGCGCGCAAACCTTCCGCGGCGAGTTTGTAGTAGGGGTCATTCGCGCAGGAAAATACAGCCTCCGTCAGCCTATCGATATCTTTTTTTGCGAACGCAATTCGCGCTGCCGATGCGAGAGCATCTCCGTTTGTTGAATCGAGCTCGTCTGCGGTAGGCACGCGGAGCACTTCGGATGCAAAAGCGACGGCTTCGAGTCGCAGGTTTGCGGAGGAATCCTTTTCGCTCGAAGCGCCCGAGTCCGTGAAAGTCGTCACCGCGGCGCCTGCAATAGCATCCGCGAGTCTCGAGCGCGATATCTCCGACGCTTCAACAAAAGCTAATCTTCTGTTTGCGCGACCAATCTTTCCGAGAAGTTTCAGCGACGCGATCTTGCGTTTCGTTGCCGCTGCGATTGCAGATTGAGACGTCTTCTTCGCTTTTTCGAGCGCGCACTCTTGCTGTGCTCTGACAATGGCTAAATCTCGCGCTTTTTCGACGAGTGCGCGCGTCAAACCGCTCTCGCAAGTCTTTGGAAACGCGGCAAATGCTGCCGTCAAAGCGTCGAAGCATTCTAATTTTACGGCATCTTCGCGGTCACTTTTCATTCTTTTGAAGAATTTCTTGAACACGACTTCGTGGTGTCTTTGGAGGATACCTTCGGACGCGGAGCACAAAATTACGCCCACAACTCTCGCAGAAGCTCTGCGAACTTTCCAGCTATCGTCGTCTTCTATTTCGTCCGAGTAATAATCTTCATCGTACGCATCGTCGTCGTCGTCGTTGTCGTCCTCGCACTCGTCATCCGCATCCTTCATCGTGTGATCGGGTGTTCGGATTTGGCACGTTTCCATCTCATCTGCCGGGACGTCGTCCTCCTCCTCCTCATCGTCGTCGTAGTTTGGATCGTACGTCAACAACTTCACCGCCATTTGTAAAATTTCCTCCAGTTGCTTCTCCTTGGCTGATTTCGAAGTCACTTCCCCGAATCGCCCGCAGATTGTTTCCAACGCCATGAGCGATTGTTCCGCGATGGATGCAAACGCCTCATCGGCTTCCTCGTTATTCTCCATCTTCTCCACCAACGTGGTACAAAGCTTGGACAAAACCGGAACGACCGTCTTCGATGCCAAACTTCCATTTGCTCCGCCTTTTTTCGTCTTCTTCGCACCGCCGCCGCCACCGGTAGCGCTTTCCGCCACCAAGCGTTTCCCGCCGCCGTCTTTCGAGGCAATCATCCCGAGCGTAAACGCCCCTAACTCGCACCCAATCACATCTTTCTCCGCTAATGCCTTCTCACATCTCGCCGCTGTCTTCTCGACAACATCAGCTAATTCTTTCGCGTTCGCCGCGCGACTCAAAGATGCTAAAATCCCCGCGCATCTCTTTCTACTCGTCTGCCCGTACGTCTTGTCTTCTATTTTCGATATCGTCGTTTGAATCAACGACGAGACGTCTTTCGCCTCCACAAACTCCGCTTTCGTTTCGCACAAAATCTGCAAAATCTCCGTCGCGTCGTCGTGCACCGTCGCTTTATTCGCGTCTCCCAACACTCGGTCGAAGAACGGCACGCACTTCCCGCAAAACTCTTTCGAAACCTCCTTGGAATACCCCTCCACGCCGATCGTTTTCAACGCCACCGACGCGCTTTCCTTGTGTCGACTCCTTTCTTCCTTATCTACGTGCGGTCCGAACGTTTTCTCCGTCGGCGCGATCTTTTCGCACAAAATCTGCAGCGTCTTTTTGTTCGCCTCTTTCGTCGATTTTTTCAAAAGCGTCGGCAACGCTCGAATCGCCAAATCTCGGCAATCGCTGAAAATGTCCACCAAGGCGATGAGAACAACCTCGTGGATTTTCTCCTCAACGTCCGACGCCGTCGGTGGTTTGTACGTATCTTTTTGTAGCTCTTGCGTTAAATCGGAAACCGCCATGCATCGGTAATCTTGATTATATTAATACACAGAGAGAGAAAAGAAGAGTGTGTCAGTCAGAGATGTAATCTCGTCTACGAAATGCGTCGATGATGATGATTCCCGCGGTCCTCCTCGGTCGAGAGAGAGAAAAATAAAAAGAAAGCGAAAGCGCGCGCAGAGTGTAGCGCACACACCTCGATCTTTGTGATGTATCTGCTCGAATATCTTCGTGAACGAGGCGTTGTTCGAGGAGGAAGAACTCGGTGCCATGATGAGAAGAATGACGATGATTTGAGTTTTTTTCTTTTTTTTTTTGTGTGAAGAGACGACTGTTGAGAGTTGATCAATGTTTTGTCTCTTCTTCTGTTTTTTTCTTCTCTGTTTTTTGAAAAGAAAGCAAGCAAGTTTTTTTTGCCATTTTTTGCTTCTTTTTCGCAATTTGACACCTAAAAACATTATTATTTTTAACAACAGAGAGAGAGAAAAAACAAGAAGAATAATGTCATCAGGCTGCGCGAGCAGAGCGACGTGTTGTTATTCTCATTACTGCAAAAGATCTTTATCGTCTCGAGCGAACGAAGCGCTTTTAAACTACGCCTCATTAAGGAGTTTTAACAACGGGAGAAGTGGTGGTGGAAGTTCTGGGCTGTTGTTCTCGCTTTTTCGTTCGACATTCATCACGTCCAAACGAATGAAGGGGGGTTTCTCATCGTTGACTCGCGCGGCGGCGGCGAAAGAAGAAGACAAAGATAAAGACGAAGAAGGAGGCGTAACGATGAAGAAGAATAAAAACACGACGAAGAACACGCACCAACTGATTACTTTTTTCAAGTTCACCGCGCTTTCAAACGCGGAGGATGAAGTGGACGCGCACCGAGAGTTTATCGAGACGAACAACTTGGAAATCCGAGGAAGGATATACTTGAACGAACAAGGCGTGAACGCGCAAATGAGCGGCAAAGGCACGGACGGTGAGACGTACGCGAGATGGGTGGAGAAGAGAGCACCGTTTAACGGGATGCGGATCTCGGTGTATCCTTACCACGAGCACGGACATCCGGATCTGCGTTTAAGAGTGAAACCGCAATTAGTGCAGTTGGAAAACGGCACCGCGCATTTACCGATTGCGGATACATCGAAACGCGGGACGAGTTTGTCGCCGGAGGAATGGCACGAGATGATCGAAAAAGCGAACGAGGATCCAAGCGATAAGGAGAATCCTTTGCTGTTAGACGTGAGGAACGGGTACGAGTGGGACGTTGGGCACTTTAAAGGTGCGCAAAGGCCGGTCCAAGAATCGTTTCGGGAGACGGTGGAAACGAACGTGGACGATAAAATCGGGCCGTTGGCGGATATGCCGAAAGATAAACCCATCATGATGTATTGCACCGGTGGAATTCGATGCGACGTGTACAGCACGGTGCTAAAAGAGCAAGGATACGAGAACGTCATGGTTCTGGAAGGAGGTGTGCAGGCGTATTTTGAAAAGTTTGGGAACGAGGAGAAGCACGCGTGGGACGACCATTTGTTTGTGTTTGATAATCGGTTGGCGATGACGCCGAAAGGAACGCCGGCGGCGGACCTTGGCGAGAAAGCGGCAACGTTGGAATGTCACGTGTGTAAACAAAAGAACGCGCCGCCACCGCACAGAAACTGCCCGAACGTGGATTGTAATCGCTTGTTTTTAGTGTGCGAGGGATGTTCTGAAAAGTTGGACGGATTTTGTTGCCACGAGTGCACGCAAGCGACGCACGTGCGGCCGCAGTTGGTCAATCCGGGGAGGTATAAGAAATACGCGTCGTACGATACTCCCGAGGCGAGAGCGGCCAGACGAGGCGACGGGAGACAACGAAGAAAGCAATTGAGGCTCAGGAAAAGGAAGTTGGCGTGCGCAGAGTACGTGATTAGGACTGTACTCGGCGACGACGAAGCCGCTTCGTCTTCAAACGAATCTTCCTCCGGGACCTTTGCGGCTCGAACGCGTAGTAATAATAAAGTAGAAGAAAACGACGACGAGGAGGACGACGACGACGACGAAGAAAAAGAAGAAGAAGAAGAAGAACCCGAAGAGTGGGATGAAACCGGGAAAGAGAAGAAAATCAAGCCGCAAAATTCGAAATATTTGCGTCTGCGCATGCGATTGGAAGAAGCGATTCCGTTCGTGCAAGGAGACATATCGCCAGAAAAATTAGTGACTGCGATGGAAACGCTGAATATAAATAGAGTTGGAGGAAGAAGCGCGCCCGAAAGAAAGAAGTCCTTGGAAGAAAGCCGAGGATAACTATGTAGTAGATGACAATCACAGATAATAATATATATATAAATTTTTCTTTACATGTTCGCTATGGATACCATACCAGTATTATGTTCATTAAGTTCGATTGTTACACGTAAAACCAACAATGTTATTATTTCATTTGGTTTGTTGTATTAGTAGTTAAAAAATGAATTCGTTCGCCGCCGCGACCCGCAAAAAATCTCTTTCTTTACATATCCTTCTTTTATACAGAGTTGTACGTCCTTTCAATTTGGACGATTCGTTCGCCAAGTTTCGTGTTGCGCAAGTTCGCGGAGGCGTTTTCCGCGTCTTTCCTCCTTCGAAACGCGACCCAGGCGTTACCGCTCGAACATCTCCCATCATCATCGAGCGCTGTTTTCACCCACTTAATCGCACCATACGGTGCAAATGTTGTGTACAACAGCAAGTCATTACATAACGTCGGCAAATTATTTAATTTGAGTCGAAATTCGGCCGCCACCGCGAAATCTTCCCCCGAGGAGAATGAAAGATCCGAATTTTCCGCTTCATCTGCCAAAAACCCCGCGTGGTTAATTTCATCCGACGACATCGTCGATAAGTAGCTGGTGTTATTATGCTTACTGCCACCTCTCTTCGGCGACGATGTGCTGAGATATCGGTTAGATTTCTTGTTGTTCTTGTTCTCCACGTTTGGCTTGTATTGATTGCCATTTCGGACGGATTTATCGTTGTTTCCGTTGTTCGTATTATTCGTCGTCGCATTATTATTTTGTCTTCGTCTGTTTTTCGAGCTCGAATCGGCAAATCGCACCGTTAAAGGCGTCGTCGCACCAACCAAAGTTATTCCATTCGTCGCATTTACCGCTAAAGTTGCCATATCGACCGTTTCGAATCGTATCAACGCTCCGACAGAGGTTGTCATGGAAGCGTGTAACAATCGGCACTCGATGACGTTGCCGAATTTTGAAAACAAACGCATCAAATCATTTTCCGCCATAATAGGCGGCAATCCTTTTACGTAAATATTATCCGATGGTTTCATCTCTATTTGCTGCATCAACTGTTGTTGCTGCTGCGCGATGGCTTCAAACACGATGCTACTATTCGCCGCGTTATTCGCCGTCGAGCTCAACAAGTTATTCACTACCGAATTCGCTTGGTCCGGCGACCCGAAATTCTCCAAACTCACCACCGGTTGCTGCGCCGTCGACGCTGACGCGATATTAATATTTGCTGTCGGAGGAGCTACCCCAAACACGTTCTGTTTCGAAAATTGCGGATTCGACCCGTTTACCGACGTCCCGCTCGAATCCGAGTTTGCGAATTTCACCTCGATCGCCTTCTTATGCATAACCTTCCCGTTCATATTCGCAATCGCATTCACCGCGTCCGCGAACGTTTGAAACTTGACAAACCCAAACCCTCGACTGACTTGCGTCGTCGCGTCTCGAATTACGCAACACGACTCTACTCTCCCGTGTAAGGAAAAAATCGCGTTCAGTTGCAACTCGTCCACTCTCTCTGGTAAATTTTTAATGTAGAGATTCGAGTGCAATTGCACTCGCTGTTGTTGTTGTTGTTGATTATTATTATTATTATTCGACATCGTCGTCGGGGTCGTTAAACTCGTCATGTTGCTCCTCATCATCGTCGCGTTAGTATCGATAGTATTAGTCGTATCCATCATTCCCATCATCCCTAAAGGACTCGGCGGCGACGTCGCTTTTTCTCCTCCTCCTCCCCAAATTTGAGCGCCTCCAACGGGATGTGCACCCGCTGAGGGCGGCGACGACGAGGAGAACCCTCCTCCTCCTCCTCCACCACCGATGGGAATCGACGGCGAGTAAAAATTTATTCGTGACGGCGACGTCGGTTTTTCTTCTCGTTGGCGTTGAGATTGTTGGTCAAATGCACCTCCACCCACCCCTGCGGTAGGGAAAAAGGAGTTCGCATTGGTCGTTCCTTGTCCTCCACCGTTCTCGTCGTCGATGTACTCGTCGGTTTCGAAATCGTCCACATTCACAGAGATCGTAGGTTTGAGAGGACTCTCCACGCCTGCCCAGGCTTGGCGGTTGTGGTGCATCACGTGCGCGCGCGAGAGAGAGCTTTTGTTGTTCGTTTTTTATTCCCTCGAGTGTATTCCTTCTTCTCTTCGTTGTCCTCTCCTAAATCTCTCGTCGACCAATCCTGGCCCTCGCGCTCACGAGGCGGGCTCTTTGCCCGTGTTCTTTTTATGCTCTTTTAGACTCGCTCTCTTTCCCTCTCTCTCTCTCTCTCTTTATATCACCGAGCGTTTCTCTTCCGTCTCTTTCTTTTATCTTTCTTCTCGTTTGTTCTTCTTATATGGGAGGAGTGAAATTGAGAAATGAATTATCGCGAAACGACGCTTTTTTTTCCGCAAGGGACCACGAAAAAAAGAGAGAGATCCATCAAAATTCGATTTATTTATTATACTTTTTCAGCAACCGTGACCCGGTCAAAATGGTCTCTCTTTTTCGCCTCTTTGGTCTCTTTTTTTCCTTTTTCGTCTCTCTTTTTCGTCTTTTGACAAGTGCGTCAAAGAAGCAGCACCCTTTGAGCGAGAGCAGAGAGAGAGAACGAGCTCTCCTTCCTTCTTGGTGTATTTTCCCCAATAAGAAAAAGTCATCACAAAACACGACGACTGCGAGCGAAGACGTGATATATATATATACTAACACATACACGCGTCACACAAAACACATCGCAATACTCTACGACTCACGATGAGCGAAGACGACAAGACGAAATTTTTAAAGTGCTTCGAGCAGTTGAAAGAAGAACTCGTGCGAGATGAAATCGAGGATAATCAGGTCCAAATCGCAGTCGATTGGATACGGGAGATGATTTCGTACAACGTCCCGCACGGGAAATTAAACCGAGGAATCGCAGTCATGGACGGGATGCGAGCTCTAGGAAAAGATGAAGTGTCGGAGAAAGACATGTGGAAAGCCATGGTCGTCGGGTGGGGCATCGAATGGCTCCAAGCGTATTTTTTGGTAGCGGATGATATCATGGACGAGTCAATCACGAGACGGGGGCAACCGTGTTGGTATCGACAACCGCACGTGAAAATGAACGCCATCAACGATGGGATTTTATTGGAGATGCAAATTTATAAGCTATTGAAACGTCACGTGGGAGTGAAAGATCCGGCGTACGCGCATTTGTTGGAGTTATTCCACGAGGTGACGTACCAAACGGCGAGCGGGCAGTTGATCGATTTAATAACCGCGCCGATTGGCGTCGTGGATTTGAGTAAATACACCGAGGAAGCGTACATGAGAATCGTGACGTATAAGACGGCGTTTTATACGTTTTATTTACCCGCGGCGTCGGCGATGAGATTGAGTGGAATTGAAGACGAACAGGCGTACAAAGTGGCGAACGATATTTGCGTAAAACTCGGCCAGTTTTTCCAAATCCAAGACGACTATTTGGATTGCTACGGAGATCCGAAAGTGATTGGTAAAATTGGGACGGATATTAAGGACAACAAGTGCGGGTGGTTGGTGGTGCAAGCGCTGAAGAAGTGCACGGCGGAACAACGGAAAATAATCGAAGAGAATTACGGGAAGGACGACGCCGAATGCGAGAAGAAGATCAAGGCGTTGTACGTCGAGTTGGAGTTGGAGAAGTTGTATTTGGAGTACGAGGAGAAGAGTTACAAGGAGTTGACGGAAATCATGGAAGGCCAATCGGTGTTGCCGAAGGAGTTGTTTTCGAGCATGTTGGCGAAGATTTATAAGAGAACGAAGTAATTATATGCGTATTTTAGAGCGAGAGAGAGATGATGATGATGTTTGCATTTTAAATGATAAAAATTGATGTACTTACGTATTTTACATTACTATAGAAAATTAAATATTGAACCCGGCGGGGCTTAAGCCACCTGGTGAGCTCATTTCACTCATGGGCGTGTCGCCGGGACCGCTATTTCCGTTTTCATCCAACTGGTAAATCTCGTCGTCCACTTGCGACATCGCCTCGAACAAGACGCCGTGATATTTTCTCACCGTCTGTCTCAACTCCAAAAACTTCTTCCCCAACGCTTCCATCTCTCGCACGTGTTCCTCTCTCACTCTGTTCATGCTCTTTTTAAGCGCCAGAATTTCTCTTTCTTCTTCTTCGTTCTTCGCCTTGTTGGAATCCGCTCGCGCTTTCTCCGCCTCTAATGCCTCTTCCGCCGATTTCAACGCCGCCCTCGCCGCTTGTTCCTTCAACTCGCCTTGCGCTTTCAATCGTTGCATGCGTTCGTTGAGCGTCTGTTCCTGTCGTTTCAACTGTTCCAACTTCGCGTCCAACTTCCACGTCTCCTCTTCGTTCTCCGCAATCTTACTCTTCGATTCTTCCAGCGCTTCTTTCATCTTATCGTGTTTCTCTTGCTCTTCTAAGATTTTTTCCATCACGTCGTTCGCCTCTCTCAACCGTTCGCCGATGTTCTCCATCACCCGCCTATCTTCCTCCATTTCTTTCACTTTCTCTTCCAACTTGGCCACTTTATCCTCCTCTATTTTCATCTGTTCCATCGCTTTGTGCAATTCCGGGTCCATCCCTTTACTATTCTTCCTCTCCTCCTCCATCTTTTCTTTCAACTCTTTATTCGTCTTCTCGGCTTTGGCTAACTCTTCCTCCAACTTTTCCAATTGCTCTCGCTCTCTCATCGCGTGCTCTTCCTCCTCGGCGATTTCTCTCTCCTGCCTTGCCAGCACTCTCTCTTGCTCCGCAATCTCTTCCTCTAAAACCCGATTCTCCCTCTCCAATTGTCTCAACTCCTCCTCGTCTTCCTCCCTGTACTCCTCCGTCGCTTTCCTCTTCTCCGCTTGCTCCACCTCCGCGCGCAACCGCTCGTGTTCTCGCTTCGCCTCTCTCAACTTCTCCTCTTCCTCCGCGCACTCGTTGATGATATCCGCGAACTCAATCAACTGCTCCTCTCGAAACTTTGCAAAATTAATCAGAGCGGACATGTTTCGTCTCGTCCGCGTGTATTCCGGTTTCCACACGTCTTTGAACGAAAAATCCTCCACGCCTATTTTCAACATCAACTCTTGCAATCGACTTAAAAACAAAACGTTCGGAATCGCGTCTTCGTACAACTCCGGAAATTCCATCCCGACTTCCTCCGCGATTTCCGGGTCCGGTTGAAACGATTCGTCCTCGTCTAAATTCACGTTGAAGAATAATTCGTACGCGGATTCGTAGACGTGTCTCAGAGATTCGTGCGTCGGGCGGAGTAAATCGCGCTCGGAGAGTTCGATTTTTAATTCTTTCAAACACGAGCGGATTTCGTCGTTGGTTAAGATCGGAAACGAGTACGTGGTTTTGGTGGTGCTCATCGTTTAAATTATTAAACTTTAAAGACTTAAGCGATGATGATGCTTATTATGCGCTCTTTCTTCTTCTTCTTCTTCTTCTCTTTGTTCACAGTAAGTAGCGATGATGTTTAAGTGTGTTTATGTGTGTGCAAACAACGCACTTTTACTGGGGAATGAGGCAGATATTTGAATTTTTCTTGTGCTTGAAACAAGCTGTGAAACAACAAAACCAACAAAAAATGTCATCATCGAAAACATTAGGGACCGGATGATCTTGCGTTTATTTTCAGTAATAATAGTAGTAGTAATACTCGCATTAGTCTTAGTCGCATTATAATAATAGGTGCACAGAATGAATTCGGACGCGAAATGCCCTCTTTAACCGACGCGGCAGGATTTCAGCGAAGGCGCTTTGACGCTCCCGTTGACGCCGATTAAATCCGAACCGAACCAGTTCACGTTCCCTTCCGCGTTGGAATTGAAACCGTCTTTGACTTTATCCCATAACTTTTTCTTTACGACTTTGTTTTCGCCGTGAATGTCGGGCATTTTGTCCCCGATGAAACCGGAAAAGGTGAGTCGTTCGCCCGGGGAAGAGTTTTCGGGAGCTTCGACGACTTCGATTTTTGATTTATCCTCGTTCGACGCGCAGAGGCACATGCCGTGCGATTGCACGCCTTTCATGTTTCGTGCTTTCAGATTACCGACGATGACTACTTTTTTGCCGACTAAATCTTGAGGGTTTGCGTAATGCGCGGCGATGCCGGAACAGACCGATCGCGGTTCGGGCTCGCCGCAGTCGACTCGAGAGACCAACAACTTGCTCGATTCCGGATCCGGGTGCTGTTCGCACGACACGATTTCACCCACCACCAAATTGAAACCGAGCAAGTCATCGTTCAACGCTTGCGCTGGTCCACTCGTTCCGGCAGCAGCGGACGCTTTCAACTGTTCCACTGCGGACCCCGCGTCGTCGTCAGCCGCGCTCCTTTCGCTACTACTCGTACTGGTACTACTGCTACTCTCGCTATCACTACTACTGCTACTGCTCCCCATAATCCTCGGCGTTCGGAAATACCCTTTATCAAAGTTCTTCGCCTTATTTAATAACTCCTCTCGATCGAACTCGATGCCCCCTTCGTCGATGGTCGATTTCAATCGCAAGCGCATCTCTCTCTCCAGCTCCTCTTGACTCAGTTGCAATTTCCCTAACCTCTCCCACTCTTTCTCGATGTCGATGTCGTTCAATTGCCCGAACCATCCGACGATGGCGTTGATTTTCGGTTCCCAGTCGGAGATTTCTTCCTTTGTGATTTTTATTCGAGCGGTATCCGCGAGTTCCGCCAGGTTTGGGAGAGGAGGTAAGTCCGTCGAAGAGGCGGCGTTATCCACTCCTTTTGGGGAAGACGATGGGCAGGAAGTCGTCGCCCGAAGTCGTCTTCGCGATGTTGTTGTTGTTGTTGTTTTTCCCGTCCTCTTTGAATTGCAGAAGAGCACGTGGGACGACAACGCGTGATGCGCTGTGGTCGTGCATGTCGTGGACATCTTTTTAGAGAGTCTCTCGTCGTGTTGTGTGTGCGAGTAAATTTGAGGCTATTCGCGTGTAGTTCAAATGTTATACAACAGACGCTTTTTTTGTGGCTATTTCATCTAATGCGGGCTACATCGAGCATCATCACTCTCTCGGGTCTCTCTATCTCTCTTTCTCTCTAGGGAAGAATCCCGTGGACGTTCTTTAAGTGCGTGTGCAAATTGAACTTCAACCCAAAGCTCGCGTTACACACGTCACAGAGAAACGTCTTCTCTTGCGTGTGCGTGACGATATGTCGTTGAAGCTTACTGTTATCGACGAAGGCTTTTCCGCAATTTTCCCAGGTGCAGATGTATCTTTTCTCGCGGTGGGCGTTCGCGACGTGGCGAAGCATTCGTGGGCGGTCCAGAAAGCGTTCTAGGCATCCCGGTTCATTGCAAGCGACGACGAGGAGAGACGGATCGACTTTGTCGTTGTAGACGCGACCGCCGGCGGATGGAACCGGGACGGCGAGGAGAGGTTTCACGTCCGACGATCCATCCTTCGATTCGTTTGCTGCCATTGCTACTGTATTTGATTGAAAATTGTAACGTCGCGGCGCGGCAGCTCTCTGTCCGTCGTCCATGCCGGGTAAAATCGGTTGCAACAACGCTTTGTCGTCCTCGTCCATCTCCTTTTTTTCGCTCGTTTCCGGCGGTGTTTCCGGCAACGGCGTCCACGTCGGTCGTTCGCACGATTCTCCCTTTTGCCTTTTCCACAAGTGAACGTCCGATCCAAACTTTTCCGTTTCCTCTTCCTCGTCGAAATCTACGTTCGGCACGCGCGTTTTTTCTTTCCTCCATCGCGTCGCTGTCTTTGCGATGCCTTCTTTACTAACGTCAAAATTCTTCGCCACGACCACTTTCGCCGTGGACGTTTTGATGATACCAATGTACTTGCTCTGCGCCGCCATCGGTCCTCGATTCCGAATAAACCCGTCGACTGCGGCGTTTTCCTCCTCCTCTTTACCTTTCGTCGCGGCGAACTTCCTCGGCGCGAAGAGCTTATTCTTTTGCTTTTGATCGCTGTCGAAAAACGCCGCGCCGGCCACCGCTGCTTTCGAGTTCGCATACGACGCCGGTACCACGTATGACGTCGCCATAGCGCTTCTCGCTTTAGGAACCCCCGAATTATTATAATTATTAGCAGCGTTTTCGCCGCGCTGTATCTTCACCGCGTTGTTGTACAGGCACTTCTGCTTTAAATTCGGTTGCGAACAATACTTGCACTGCCCGCATTTAAACGCCCCACGGCTCGTTCTGTGCATGGTGATGCCATCCGGGGTGATGATTATCGCCGATGTGCCTCTGTACTCGTCCGGGAATGCGATTGGAACGCCTTCTGCGGTGCACTTTTGTTGTTCTTCTTGTTCTTGTTCTTCTTCTTCTCGTCGCATCATCATCGAATCATCTTCCTCAGTGTTCGTCTTTTCTTGCTCCAACAAAAGAGAAACGTTGGATAACTCCTCCTCTTTAGTGCTCTCCTCTCCTTCGTTTTCGTTTTCGTCGTCTTGTGCTGCTGGGCGCTGTTTGATCACAAACTTAAGTCCCATTATATATATCGCAGTAGTAGGAGTAGTAGTATATCTTCTCTCTCTCTCTCTCTCTGTCGTTTTTTGTTCTTCTTTTTTTTTTGAGGAAAAGTCAAGAAAAAAAAGAAAGAATTTGGAGTCAAAACAAAGCGCATGTCAAATGCGACAACAAAGAAGACAAATAACGCGCGGTTTGCTCCAAAAACGCGCCGAACACAACGACGGGATCGTTCGAACTTTAAAAGAGGTCTCTTTACACCAAGAAAAGTTAGAACGTATAGGGGAGAGTTTACAGAGAGACTGTCGAGAGTTGAGGATACTTTTATTGCACGAGAATCAGATTGGAAAGTTAGGTAGGTAGGAGAGTTTTTTTAGAAGGACGAGAGATATAAAAAAAGGCGTTTTGTGGTGTTTCGTTTGACTGACTCTCTCTCTCTCTCTCTCTCTCTCGCTGTCTCGTATATGATATGCGCGACAACAGAGAACTTGAACAGGTTGAAATATTTGAGATACCTCAACGTTTCTCTGAATAACATCACAGTGATTGAAAATCTGGACGGGTGCGAATCTCTGGAAAAATTGGATTTGACTGGGAACTTTCTCGATGTGACGTCGATCGAACCGTCGATGGAAAATCTCTCAAAATGTGAACGTTTGAGGAGTTTGTTTTTAATCGGCAATCCGTGCTTGGAGGAGTTTGAGCGATTGAGGGAATACGTGATTGGATGCTTGCCAGGGTTAGCAGTTCTAGACGGGAAGGAGATTACGGAGGAGGAGCGACGAGAGTGCGCGAGGGAGAAGAACGAGATCGTCGAGGCGTTGAAAGCGAAGATCGAGGAGAAGAAAGCGAGTGGATCGACCGGTTGCGCGTGGAACGCGAAAACGCGGTACGAATCATTTCTAGAAGAAGAGAGAACGAAAAATAATCAAGAGGAAGAAAAAGAAACGTCATCGAGGAAGATTCAAAGTAAGAGGACGTTCGAGCGACCAAAGAAACCGCCGCGAGAAGGCTTCGACGAGCTTCCGGAGAATACCGACGCGATTTTGCAAGTCAACGAAGGAAAGTACGAGTTCACGCTCGGCAGTGAAGGTGAAGATATTGATGCAGATGCGAATACGATCATTCTGAGGGTTCAAATACCGAAACATTTCGATACGTCTTTGGTAGACGTCGATTGTCATTCGGAAATCGTACGCGTGTTGATTAAAGGCGAGTTGCTTTTGTTGCGTTTCCCAGAAAAAGTGCGAGAAGAGACGTGTAAAGCGTCCAGAAGTCAAACAACTGGAGAGTTGAAAGTAAGCGTGGAGAAAACGAAGAAAAAAATGATGGCGAAAGATTTCGTTATCGCTGAGGCTGCGTTGGGATGTATGAAAATAAATGCCGCATCGATCGAGGATTCTTCGAATGATGAAGGAGAAGACCTTGACGAAACTTTTATACCGCCCATAACCGCGTGAAGATGATCAAAGGTAATAATATGTACTAATATAAAATGCATTTCAAATTTAAATGCCTTGCAAAACATCAATCAACGTTTGTCTCTCCTCGGCGAACTGCGCGTCGTCCTTATCTCTCTCCTCGTGAAACTTGCTCAAATAGTGCATCAACTTTTCCTTATTCGCTTCCAAAATGCTCGTTACCGCCGGCAGCCTGTTCGGATTCGCCACGAACACTTTAAACACGTGAAACGCCTCGTACTGAATCGATTTCGCATCGTCTCTCAACAAGTTCATCATCAAGCATAAATTCTCGGCTTTGCTGATGTATTTCATCATGACCTCGCCGCTCGCTCGATCTAATAAAATCTCCCCCAATAACTTTAAGCTTTGCCTCTTGCACACGTAATTCCCTCGTTCCAACAAATCGTTAAACTTCTCAAAGAACCCCTCGTAAGCGTCTCCGATTAAGAATCTCGCCACGGTATCTTTGTGTCTCGTTAAACACTCTCGAAAACTCGCCATCGCGTCGCTCGCGATTTCAAAGTTCTCGCACTGCATGTACTCAAAAAACTTCAAGAAACTCTCTCGCCTCAACACCTTCTCTAAAACCTTCTCGTGCCTGACAACCTCTCGTAACATCGCCCCGTACGCTAACGCGGAACTTTGCTTCTCGTACCCTAAAATCAACCCTTCCAGTTCCTCTCCGTCGTTCCTTTCGCTCAATTCCTCCGCCACTTTATACCTCCCCGTCTCCAAATCTTTCGCTCTCACCAATCCGTTGTACGTCGCCGCCGCGTCTTTCCTCGCTTCAAATTCCAACATCGGTAACCCTTGCGATATCATCCACGGAATGCTTTGCTTCACGCATTCTTCCACTAACTCTTGTATCATTTTCGGATCGAGATCGTGCGTCCCGTCCCCGTGTAATATCGCTCGCGTTTCTTGGAAATATTTCGCCAGAGACTCTTGGTCTTTTTCCAAAGGGCACTTGTTAATCACTCGTTCTAAACACTGGTGGGATTTCGAGGCTAAATCTTTCGGCGTTCTGCGTGGTTTCTTGGAAACGCCGCCGAACAGGGAGGATTTCATTTTACTTTCACTTCTTTTACTTTGTCTTCTTCAAAATCGAGTCTCAGACGCAGACTCTCCGAGCGTTTCAAAGCGTCTTCGGTTAGAGATTCGCTCTGGGGAAGTTTTGCGGAATATTAAAGAGATACAACACGTTTTGCGCGCGATGAGACGATACTTCTCGACTAGTGCAGTTTCTTACCCGCTGCGCGATGATGAAAGGACGACTCTTGGAGACGCTTCTTTAACTTCTTCTTCTTCTTGTGTATCGTATCACCGACGGTGCATTCCGTCGTTCCGAGAAGGTTTATTCCTCGTCCTCGCTTTGGGTTTCCGCTTGAAAAAAGTGAAGATTTCCATTCGAGAGCGTCATTAGATACAAAGACACGCGCGCGAGAATAGAACGAGAACAGACTGACTGACAGACCGACTGACAGACAGGACGGCGACGGACGTTTTTAAATCAAAGGAATACTCAAAATGTTGCGAGGAGCGACTTCTTCGTCGTTATCGTCAAAGAGATTATTCGTCTCGAGCAAGAAGAAGGAGAATGCGACGACGCTTTCGAGGAGGAAAAGGAGTGCTTTTACGACGACTTCGGCGTCGTCAAACATGGGAAAAGACTTCGTCGAATCGTTCTTCGACGTCGCAGATTTCCTCTCCGGCGCTTCATCTTTCGGGACTTCCGAACTCGCCGAAAACATCGGGCGAGACTGTTACGTGGACGTGAACGGATGGCACTTGTTCCTGAAAGATATGAAACCTCAGGGAAGTTTCCACCAAGGGTTGGCGAACGTGGTCATTGGAACGATCGTGAAAAACGGGAAGAAGTGCTCCGAGGAAGACATGACGGAGATTTTGAAAACGGTGAAAGTGCCGTTGGGTGGAGGGAAGATGGAGGCGAGTTTGTTCGATTTGATGCCGAAGAGGTGCGTGGATGATTTCGTCGATATAGCGAAGAGATACGCGGATGATTTGTGAAGTAATAATAATAATAATGTAAGTATATATGACATGATAGTACACGCGATCGATAAGCGGTCGCGATTTAAAGAATGGTCTCAATAATAATAACTTTTGATAGTAGTATGTATAATCTTTTATCGTTTTTCGGTGGTTTCCGCCGGCGCGACGTAATCCCATCTCTCTTCCTTGCCCATGCCGGCTTCGACACACGAAGGACCCGGCGTTTGCATCGCGCACTTTCTCTTCTCGATTGCGTTACCCATGCCGTCGTATTTATAACCCGCGCAGCACATGTGCAACGTTTTCCATTCTCCCATATGTTTCACGACTTCCCAATCGTGTAAAATATCCGTCGTTCGACTGCAGAACGTGGCGTACGTAATCGGCAACGGTTGGATGTTCAAAGCGTACGGCTCGACCCCTAACTCTGTGTCACCAACCGGCGCCTGTTTTGCGGCATCGTGCAAGACATTCTGTTCCAAACCGCAGTTCGGCGAGCACATGACGCCGTGCGCTAAACTGGTTTGAATCCATCGAGAGGCGCGCTCCGAGGCTCTGTACCACATTTGACCAGAGTTGAAGTTACTCGCCCCGGCGTGAACGCCGTCCAAGTACTGTTTCGTCCACTCCGGCCCGTTCGTATAGGCGCCGTGATAGTCCATGTAATCTTCTTGGAACATTCCGTCCACGTTCGATTGGCTCAAAAAAGAGTTGGTTTCTGGAACCGAGAAAAGCACCACGTCCGCGTCGACCATGAACATGTTCACGCCGGATCCCACAACGCCCAACGAAATCTTTTGTTTCATCCACGTGAACCTCCCGTACGAGGTATCCGAGTTCGAAGAATCTTCCGGAAACTCGATGTTGTTGTAGCCATCCGCCGTGGCTTGTTCGCTACACGCCGAATCCGCGCACACGACCAAAAACCGTTTCATAAAACAGTCTTGGTCTTTTAAGTTTTTCACGACCAAACCGAGGTTGTGATAGAAATCATCCCCGGACGTGTACGTCGTGATCACCGTGTTCGGTGCCACGCACTCGCTCGGTTGATCTCCCAACAGCTTCGCTTTGCTGCCTAAATTGGAAAAAAATTCGCACTCTTTGTATCCGATCGCCGCGTCCTGCACCTCTTCGCCGTTATGCAGGAGCTTCGTTCGTAAGTTGTCGTCTACGTACGGGCCACAGGAAGGCAAACCATCCGCTTCACCCAAAAACGCCAACTGTTGTTTAACCCCGCTGCTTTCAAATCGTTGTTGCTGCCTATCGTACACGTTGATCTTCCCTAAAGTGCCAATCCCGGCGAGCAACACCGCGCACGCGGTGACTTTCGTGAAAAACCGGATTGATGATGATGAAGCAGATGGTACATCGGCATCTCTTTTCTTCAGAGACAAGAGCTGTTCTTTCTCTTCTTCGTTTTGATTTTTCATAAAAAAGAACATCTTACTCTCTGGCTCTTTTCAAAACTCCTCTTCGGATAAAGATTGACTGATGTTGCGTGCGTTTCAGGATCGCCGCAGGAGAGAGCGTTTAAAATGATGATGAAGATGTTTTTTAATTGGAAAGGGTGTTCACTTCCTTTTTGTAGGGTTTAACACCCTAAATATTACCTTCAGATTTTTTTCCCTCTTTTCAACCATTTTGGATAACACTTTAGCGCGAATCTCCCCACTTCTTCGTTCGCAACGTCTCGCGACGCACGGAATTCACATTTGCCTTAAAACTCACATAAAGTAATACTAATGTCAGCTTTTGCATCCTCCGCCCAAATCGCAAACTGCGCGGCGAAAGCGTCCTACGGCAGATTCCGAAAATCTTCCAAATCAGCCGCCAAGACCTCCTCCTCCTCGAGACGAGGTCTCTCCGTCTCCGCCATGGCGGTGAAAGCGCCGGAGTTGGACATCAACACCAAAGTGTTCACCAAAGAGATGGTTGACGTCGCCGGCGAGCAAGAATACATCGTTCGTGGCGGCAGAGATAAGTTCTCGTTGTTGCCGGCGGCGTTGAAGAGCGTCAAATCCATCGGCGTCATCGGGTGGGGGTCGCAAGCGCCGGCGCAAGCGCAAAACTTTCGCGATTCGCTCGCGGAAGCTGGGTTGGCGGACCAAATTTCCGTCAGCATTGGTCTGAGACCGGACTCAAAGTCGAACGACGAGGCGAGAAAGTTGGATTTTACCGAGGAGAAAGGGACTCTCGGCGAGACGTTTGACGTGATTGCAAAGTCTGATTTGGTCATGCTTTTGATTTCGGACGCCGCGCAAGCGAAGATGTACCCGAGAATTTTAGCCGCCATGAAGCCAGGGTCGACGTTAGGTTTGTCCCACGGGTTTTTGTTGGGCGTCATGAAATCCGACGGCGCGGAGTTTAGAAACGATATCAACGTTGTTTTGGTGGCGCCGAAAGGTATGGGCCCGTCCGTGAGACGATTGTACGAGCAAGGTAAGGAAGTGAACGGTTCCGGTATTAACGCGTCGTTTGCGGTGCACCAAGACGCGACTGGGGATGCCACGGATATCGCTTTGGGCTGGTCCATCGCTTTGGGTTCGCCCTTTACGTTTGCGACAACTTTGGAGATGGAATACAGATCAGATATCTTTGGCGAGAGAGGTATTTTGTTGGGCGGCGTGCACGGCATCGTCGAGTCTTTGTACAGAAGATACGTCCGAAACGGCATGTCCAAGGAGCAAGCGTTTAAAGAAACCGTGGAATGCATCACTGGACCAATCACAAAGACGATTTCCACCAAGGGGATCAAGGCGGTGTACGATGAATTGATGACTACGCCGGCGATGAAAGAAGAGTTTATGAAGGCGTATTCCGCGGCGTACGCGCCGACGAAGGATATCCACTACGAGTGCTACGAAGAAGTTCAATCGACGAACGAAATCAAGTCGGTGTGCATGGCTGTTGAAAGATTTAACAAATTCCCGATGGGCAAAATCGACGGGACGGAAATGTGGAAAGTTGGGGAGAAAGTTCGCGCTGAGAGAGTGGAATCGGAGATTCCGGTCAACGCCACGACGGCGGGCGTGTATTGCGCGTGCATGATGTCGCAAATCGACACGTTGCGCGAAAAAGGTCACTCGTTCTCGGAAGTTTGCAACGAGTCCGTCATCGAGGCGGTTGATTCGTTAAACCCGTACATGCATGCGAGAGGTGTCGCGTATATGGTTGACAACTGCTCGTACACGGCGAGATTAGGGAGCAGAAAATGGGCGCCGAGATTTGATTACAACTTGGACCAACGCGCGTACGTCGACTTGGACAACAACAAAGGCATCGACAAGGAATTGGAAAGCCAATTCTTGAACTCCACCGCGCACATCGCGATCAAGAATTGCTGCGAGTTGCGACCGTCGGTTGATATCTCCGTCCAGTTTGGCGTCGGCCAAGCTCGGGAGATTGAGAACATCGACATGGGCTTAGGGAAGAAGTAATTTAAGCCGACGAGGACAATAAACGAAGAAGAATCGTACTCTTTTGGTAATATTTAGGAACGAACAAGATATATATTATAACACTATTATTGCTTTTACCCCACCATTGCTATTGTCGCTAATTACTATGGAGAGAATGTGAGGAAGGAAACACCTTCATTAAACGCGAGCTCTCCCCCACCTTTCCTCGTCTCGCATCCCATCGTCCGTGCCTCCGACAAAGTCGTCCGCCCCACCGGCTAACCCACTATTCCCATCTCCTTGCGTCCCTCCTCCTCCTCCTGCGGTCCCTGCACTAAATGAAATCCCTCCACCACTTCCACTCCCGCCTCCTTGCGCTCCGGAAACGCCACTCAACAAAGCGTAATCCATCTCGTACGCGGACGAGGATAAGCGCATGTTCGCGGGCACGTCCACGTCGTCGAACGGTAAGGAATCTTCCAACCACTCTTCGTCGATCACGTCGAGTAAGTGCGAAGGGGTGAGTTGGACTTTGCCGTCGTCCAGAGTCGTATTCGTGCTCTTCCCTCCCATGATGAGTTATTCAAACTATAAGAGTAACAGACAGAAGTGAAGCGAGAGACGTGTGAAGAATACGAAGAAAGCAAATGCAAATGCAACTGTGCGAGACAAAAACAACAAAAAGTTTAGGGTGATTCATGTGCTCATTTAATTTGATTTGAGCTGCCACGTGTGTTTTTTCGCATGTCAAAAGTGCGACTTTTTCATTTGCAGAGGTGGTCGTTCCACCACAAGAAATATCCAAAACTGAAGACGTGCTCTATCTAAAAACAACGTCAATCACATCTCGCTCTTCTCACACGCACACACACACATAATACACGCAAAGCGAAGAACTGTTGTTGTTGTTGACTTGTTGTTCTTCTTTTGTCATCACACATATTTGAAAAAAAATGGTGAGATTATCGGAAACGTTCCGCTCGGTCGTGCGAACGCCGTATGGATTGGATTACTCGGATGGGGAAAGTTTGTGCTCGTCCACGTCGTCGTCTTTGCATTCGAACGCGAGGAATACGAAAGCGGGTGTTGGTAAGAATACCATTTCGAGCGATTTCAGCAGCGCTTCGTGCGCTTCCTCTTCGTATTCTTCTTCTCCGGATTCTTCGTCTTCTTTACTGACGAATATCATTCGTCGACAAAGAGGAGGAGGAGGAGAGACGACGACCAAAAATCAAATGGTGGCGTATTCCTCCTCTGAACCGCCTTCGAAGGCGGTGTCGTTCGCGAAGGATGTTTTCGCGGGGACCTGCGGTGGGATTACGGTGACTTTGTTAGGGCATCCGTTCGATACGGTGAAAGTGTTGTTACAAACGCAGAGTTCGACGAATCCGGCGTATTCCGGCGCCGTCGATGCGGCGACGAAGGTGTTGAAATCTGAAGGCATCGGCGGGTTGTATAAAGGCGTGATGTCGCCGCTCGCCGGGCAGATGTTTTTTCGAGCGACGTTGTTTTTTGCGTACGCGAGAGCGAAAGAGTGGGTCGGGGTGTCTCCGGACGATCCTTTGAGTTACTGTAAAGCCGGGGGGTTGGCCTGGTTTGCCGGGTCGTTCTTTGAATCGCCGATTGATTTGTTCAAGAGTCAATCGCAGCAGCAAATTTTACGCGCGAAAGCGGATCCGAGTTTTGTGCCGCAATCGATGGCTTCGAGCGTGAAGGATGCCGTGAAATACATGGGTCCAAGAGGTCCGTGGTATGGGATGGGGGCGACGTTGGCGAGAAATTTACCCGCGGGTTCGGTATATTTTGGGGTGTTTGAAAACACGAAGAACTGGTTCGCGGCGAGAAATGAAGACGGGAAAGCGAGCAACGCGGAGATTTGCTTCTCCGGAGGTTTGGGCGGGATTTTCTATTGGTCGTTCTTCTACCCGATCGATGTGATTAAATCCGCGGTGATGACGGATAAGTTGAACCCAGCCGAGAGAAGGTTCAAAGGGTACGGGGATGCCATAGGGGCGTTGTACAAAGAAGGCGGCGTCGGGAGATTTTATAGAGGTTTGTTTCCGTGTTTGTTGAGAGCGAGTCCGGCGAACGCGGGCATGTTGTTCACGGTCGATTACATAAGAAGGATTATAGATTAAAAGGTTTTCAGAATGAATAATAAAAAGAGAAAAGAAAATGATTTTATTATTGTTGTGAAAGATATAAAAACGCATTGTGTAATTGAAAATAAGGATATCATTTTCCGTCGTCATCATCATCATCATCATCATCGTCATCATTTAACGGCATATACTAAAAATGAATGCATCAAACCAAAGGCCCTTTCTCTCTGGTCACTAAAACGCCGTCGCAATCCGCGTACACCCAACTCCCGCTTTTAAAATTGACCCCACCAAAGGTCACGCCAAACTTTGGATCCTTCACCCCCGGATCTCTCTTACTCGACGGCACCGGCGAAGTCCCGACGGCTAAAATCGGGATTTTCAAGCCGCACCATCGCATCTCGTTCGTATCTCGAATGCACCCGTTCACTACGATCCCTTCCCACTGATTCCCCTCTGCAATCTTCGCAATCTCGCCGCCTAGTAACGCGCATCTCCGCGACCCGCCGCCGTCGATGACGAGCACTCGATTTACACCGCTTTCCTTCGTCAAGGTTTCTCTCACGAGCGGGTTGTTTTCGAAACACTTAATTGTGGTAATTTCCCCTCGAAAGAACGACGTCCTGTCGAACGCCCCGCCGTACGGTTTCAAATTCAAGTCCACAAGGCAATCGAATTTAACTTTCGCGTCGTTCTGCACTTGATCGACGACGGAAAGGTGCGAAAAATACGCGTCGACCACGTCTGAAGTCGTCGTCGGTTCCGGGATGGAATTGGATTCCATACCGTTAAAATGAGAAGGATTGTGTTGTCTCAACGCGGAAAAATGGATGTTCTTCTTATCAGAATTTTGCAACCACAGACTGGACAGACATCGCTCTCGAACATTTGAAGAGGGTCTCGAGGAGAGAAGGAATTTACAGAGTTGCCGCTCGACTCGTCCTCTCCCCATCGTGTCCTAAAAGTGATGATGAAATCTTTGGGGAATGTACCACACAAAACACTCACACTACGAACACTCATACTCGTAAAGAAATACACTTTAAAGAGAAAGAACAACAGATGACGGACGAAGACGATGAGCTGCAACAACAAATGGACGAAATCGAAGCGTTAAGATCGATTTTCATGGAGGATTTCCACGAAGTTTGTGAACACGGAAATCGAATACAATCCGTCCCTCCGGAGGTAAAATGCTACGAAATCGTCTTATCTCCGCTCGCGTCTCACGAAGACGCGTCGGAGATTATCAACACCGACGAGAGCAAAAACAACAGCGATGATTTAGTGGACGCTCGATTAGGCGTCGTCTTCGCGCACTCGACGAAGTATCCAAACGAGATGCCGTTTCTGAAATGTCGCTCCGTGGCGAAGATACACGACGAGGAGTGCAAAAAGCTGACGAAACAGTTACTCGATCTCGCAAAGACGGAAAACATGCTCGGACAGCCGATGATGTACGATCTCGTAGAATTCGCGAAAGAGTGGCTTCGTTCGAGAACGCGCGTGAGAGAAAAAGAAGAGGAGACCGAGGAAATGGTGGAGAAGCGGTTGGAGATGGAAGCGGAGGAACGGTTGAAAGCGATGCGGGAAACCGGGACCGCGGTGACGCGAGAGAATTTTGAAAGGTGGGCGAAAGCGTTCGACGCGGAGAGAGCGTTGGGAAAATGGACGACGGAGACGAATACTAACAACGACAAAATAGATGATGCTACTACCGCCCCCAATGCTGCTGCCGCTGCTGCTGCCGCGACGACGACGCACGCGCAACAAGGCGCGGTGTCCATGTCCGGGAGAAGATTCTTCGAGGAAAGGTACGAGGCGTTGCGTAAAAGCGGCAGCCTCGAGAACGAAGACGGACAAGAAGGGGACGACGAAGACGAAGAGAAAAACAGCGAAGACATGTCAGAAATATCATCGGAGGAGGATATAGGCGTAAAAGAAGACGACGACGACGACGAGGAAGAATAGTTGAATAATAATAGTATTAGCAGGACGCGTATAGTTTAGAAATAGCGCATAATAATCCATGTTGTTAACGCTCGCACGTATCGTTATTAATGATACTCATACTCGTAGCGACACGTTTAGAAGCAGCAGCCCTGCGTTTAATGTTACCGCGTTTACATCACACTTATTACATAAAGCAGAGAGAAAAAATCTCCATAAATATGTGCTGCTAAAAGCTCCGAGAGGAGAAGAGAGAGAGAGAGAGGGAAGCTAAAGGAGATGAATAACGAGTCTTCGCACGCGTACGTGCCTCTCTCCGAGGACATTTTTAATAACGGCGACGGCGAGCACAACAACAACAACAACTTTGAGTCGTTTTTGCTGAGGCCGCAGACGAATGTAACGAACGAACTTTTCCAATCAACTTTCGAAGAAGAAGAAGAAGAACACGAAGACCAAGAACGACGAGAAGTCATCTCGGAAAACCTGCAACGAGCGACGGTGGCAAACATCACCATGAACACCTTGAATTACATGCTCGTGCCTCTTTCAATGCCGGCAGTTTTTAAAGCCGCCGGTTGGAAATTTGGGATGGTTTGTTTCGTCTCAAGCACGGTGTGGAGTTATTGGACCGGACGCGTCATCGGGCAAGCGTACCTGAAACATCCAGATTTGAAAACGTATCCGGAAATGGCAGCAGAAGCGGTGACGAGATTTATCTTTAGTTTTGGTGGTGGTGGTGGTGATGATGATGACAATGGTGATGCTGATGGCGGTGGTGATGACGACGACGACGACGATGACGGAGCGGTTCGATGGAGCCTCGGGGAGAGCGCCCGGCGCCGAGTTCGTCTGGGAGGAAAGAAAACGAAGAAGAGTAAGAAGACGAGAGCGAGAGACGCGACGAGGAAAGCAGTCCACGTGGTTCAATTCCTCACTTTTTACTTGGACGCGGTCTGTCAACTCGTCTACTTGGCGCAATATTTAGCGATGCTGACGAAAGCGATGAAAGTGAGAGGTTTCTATGGCGTCGGATGGTGCCAATCGTTTTCGTTGCTCATAGTTTCGATTTTATTATTACCCGTCGTCCAATTGCCGACGTTTCACGATAGCGCGAAGTTCGTGTATTTTGCCATCGGGACGTTGACGCTAAGCGTAGGCGTATTTACGTACGAGGTCTTGCACCGGACGCCGTGGAAGTCGTGCGCGATTAAACCGCAGTTTCCCGCGGTGAGCGCGAGGAGCAAGTTTGTCTCTCTCGCGAATTTCGCGTACGCCTACGGCGGGCACGGTCTGTATCCAGAAGAAATGAGCGAGATGCAAGAACCGGAGAGATGGCCGGAAGTGATGAATTGGTCGTATTTTATATCAGCTCCCGTGTATCTATTCGTGGGTGCGCTTGGGTATAGAAGTTACGGCGCTAGCACGGAGGCGGACATCAATCTCAACTTTCCGAACGACTTTGGCAACGCGTTATCGATTGCGTTTCAATTCGGTCAGTGCTACTACGCCGTGTTTTTCTGCAACGTCGCGTTGTGTTCGCGATTTGAAGTCATGCTTGGCGTAGACCCGACGGATTATTTCAGCAAAAAACATCCTCTCTTCAAAGTCACGGCGTTCACCTTCCGCCTCTTCTTCCGAGCATTCTTCCTCTTGACGCAAACGCTCGTGGCAGCCATTTTCTTAGCGAGTAAAGGCGACGTGTTGCTCGATTTACAAGGCCTGGTGGGATCGTTCGGCATGGCGCTGATGACATTCCTTTTACCGTCTATAATGCGCTTAACGCTCGTCGAGGACGACGAATTTCCGACGACGAAGAGGAGGAATAGCATCAACAACAGAAAATGGCTCGAACCGTTCGTCTACCTCTCTCTCCTTCTCGGCTTTGTCGTCGTCCTCAGCGGCACGTACGGTTCGCTCGCGGATTTGAGATCGGATATCAACATCGACAAAAGAATGATAGCGGACGCGTGTCAACCCGCGGTGACCACGGTCGTGGACGAGAGAGGGTGTCCTACCACGTCTTAAAAGCTTCCATTTAATGTAGTAATCAGAGAGAGAGAGATAGATAGAGAGAAAGAGAGAGAGAGAGAGGAAGAGCTCTGAATACTGTGTATCATGTACAAAAATGTAAATGTAATTGTAGATTGAAAAAATCGAACATTTTGCCTCATTTGTGCCAAACACCAACCCACAAAAACAGAGAAAAAATGACGAACGCAAAAGCTCCCGCTCGAACGTCCTCGCGAACGCCCAAACCGACGATGAAAACGAATACCATTGATATCAGCGACGACGACTTTGACGAGTTCGTATTAGAGCCGAAGTCTACGAAGAGGCCTGTTCGGAAAGCGCCGGCATCATCGGCAAAATCGTCCCCTTTGGCGACGACGGGGAAGAGAAAAGGAACGACGACGACGATATCGACGACCCAACAAAAGAAGAAGACGAAGAAGCAAGAAGACGAAGAATACAAAGAACCAACAAAAGAAATAGGAGGCCATCGATGGCAAGGCGCGGGGATGACGTACCCGGCGAGTCACCCGGAGTTGGACATCATCGGTCGAACGACCGAAATGGACGAGTGTTTTCTACCTCCATTCGCGATGGAGAAGATGATGAGTGAAAACGCACCTCTGCGAGAAGTGCTAAAAAATCCAATCGACCTGTGGCGGAAAACGTTAACGGAGGAAGATCGGGAGATGCTGAAGAAGATGCTCCCAGAGACGACGAGGAATGATGAGAATTTGGTGGAAAATGTGGTGAAAGATTTGTTTACGGGGAAAACGTTTCATTTCGATAACCCGGCGGAACGCGTTTGGAATCAGATCCGCGAAGGCGAAAGGCATCCGCACTTTGCGCGAGCGAAACGGATCAGGAAGGAGTTGCAGAAACGGAATTCGTTTTTGAGTTTGCGGAAGAAACACGACGAAGTGGTGGATAATTTAGATCAGATGAGGAAGTTGTGGATGCGGTTAGGCGAAGAAGTTGGGATGAAGGAGAGGAGGAAGTTGTGGGAGGAGCACTTGGACGTGAAGGCGCAGCGGAGGAAGAATTTGGAAAACGCTAGGAAGAAAAACGCGAGCTTAGCGAAGCAGATGAAGCAGCAGAAAACCCAGGGAGGAGCAGCAGGAGGAGGAAGTGAACGCGAAGGTAGCGTGAGTGCGTTTGGTGCTGCCGACGAGCAAGAGGCGCCGCCGACGTGAGATTTTTAGGTATGCGCGTAGTAGATGAAAGAAACAGAGGTAGTTTTTAGTTCACATCTTTGAAAGATGTGTAAGTACCAATGGTATAGAAAACATACGAAAGCAAGTAGTTCTACTCGTCTTCCTCCTCGTCGTCGTCTTCCTCTTCTTCTTCCATCTCGTCGAATTGTTCTATCCGTTTCCACACTTCCCCGTGTCTAAGTTTTGCCGCCGCGATGGCCTTCGCTAACACAGTTTCGTCCACCTCGCTCGCGCCGTGGTGACTCTTTTCTAATCCTAACACGTTCCCATTCTCATCCACGATGACGTTGATTAAAGCGTCGCATAACTTGGTCTCCTCGTACGTAGGGTCCACGATAACTATTTGCTTCGGAGGCTCGTAATCTTCTATTTCATCCTGGTCCCCTACCTTTTCATCTTCTTCTTCTTCTTCTTCGTTCATCTTGCGCTTCTTACTTCCATCGCCGATATTCTTCTTCTTCTCGCCGGGGTCGGTATTCTCCGTCGTGGAAAGATTAAACGCGCCAACTGTCAAACACACCGGCTTGAAATTTCTATTCACCGCCAACATTTGCCTCTTTTTTCCCTTCCCCTTTGCGTTATCGCCGCCAGCTAGAATACTCGGCGCTCGCGTCTTCCTCGCGCACGCCACCACCGCCGCCAAACACGCGTCCATGGTCCCCATATCGTCGTCCAAGACCAAACACTCCACGATAAATTTCCAACACTTATCTCCCTCTAACCCGTCGCCTTTTAAAACGCTCCGATCGATTAATCCTCCACGTCCTTTTCCTCCTTGTCCTCTCGAGGGAAAAACAGTCTCTCGAATCACCCGAGCGATAGTCGCCGCCCGTTCGACGACGTCCGCGTTGTTCTTGGTGTTCTCCGCGCGACTGCAACTGGCCACATCCACGCGCACTTCCACGAACCCTTCCGTCGGTTTCCTTGGGTTTTTAAACGCGCGTTGGAAAGAACTCGCGCACAACACCGTCGTCTTTCTCAACGACGACGACGAAGCGCTTTTGCTCCGTTTCCTCGTCGGCGGCATCAAGTGCACCAACACGGAGGCGCCTCCTTCGTCGTTATCATCGTCCGCTGCTCTCGCTAAACCGGCGAAACCAAACGCGAAGTGTCTCGCTCTGCCAATCGGACGACTTTGGGAAGCTGTTCCAGCCTGTTGTTGTCGTTCTTCGTCGTCGTCGCGCACATCCGCCGGAGGTGGACGAAGCGGAATCGGCGCTGAAACGAACGTTTCGAACCGTTCGCGAGGGAAAAGCGTCGCGTACGCGCGAGGGTCCATGACGCTCTGATTCTTCTCCTCCTCCTTTCCTTCGATGCTTTCGATGAACGCTCGAACGCTCGAGAAAGAGACGAGACCAATACTCCGGCGGGGGGTATATTTGATGCATTTCAGGGGGAAAATGGTTCCTTTTCCCCTCAGTTTAAATCTGTTCTTTATTACCGCGCGCTATGTTTAACAACTCTTCGCCGTACACCGCGAAAACCACCGCCGGAGGAGGAGGAGGAGGAGTAGGAGACGCGTCGTTCCCACCTCAGTCGCCTTTTGCATCCGGTGGAGGACAACACCAACAAGGACAACACCACCAATTTGGATCGACGGGGAATCCGTTTGAAAATCAAAGAGCGAGGACGACACCAACGACGACGCCGTTCGGAAACGAAACCAGCCGCAACAACGAAGCCCCGACGCCTTTTGGAGGACGAGGCGTTGGTGGGTCGTCGTCCCTGTTTACCAGCTCACCGGCACCGAATGCGAATAATAGTACTTTTGTTGGAAACAAAGATGATGTGTCACCACCACCAGTGGGAAACGTCTTCCAACGGAACCCGTCTGGGGTGAACTTGGGGTATTACGAACCAACCGCGCGCGCGTTCGCGAACGACGGCCAAATGCAAATTCCGAGTCCACAAAAACAAGGACAAGGAGGAGGACATTTGAGAGAACACGTGGCGCCGAAATTTAGCTCGATGTTGTTTTCGAGCACGCAAAGAGGCGCGGGATTGAACCCGCAAAAGTTGGATTCGCCGTCCGGCGGAGGAGGCGGCGGCGCGAGCGGGAAAGACGATTTGTTCGCCGCGGATATTAGGAGGAAGGAGATGGCGGAGAGAGAGGTGAATTTTGGAAACGTGAACGCGAAAGGGATGCCGCTTTTTACGAGAGATGCTGGGAAAGGTGGGACGGTCGGCCGGGGAGGGAGGAGGACGAGCATCGGATCTCGAGCGACGACGGAAGAAAGAATGAACAACGAAGAGCGATCGAAAGGTGGCGCTTCGGCGACGACTGCGAGTTTAGGTACGGCATACGCGACGAGGAATGCCGAGGTGGACGCCAACGATCCAGCGGCGGTGGAGGCAGCCATGGCGAGCGTCCAAACGCCGTGTTGGGTGACCGTGTATGGTTTTACCAACGACGACGCGACGTTCGTTTTGTCGAAACTGCAGAAAATAGGAGACGTGGTAAACTTTGGACAATTTTTACCGCCGAACGACGACGACGACGATTTCTTAGATGAGGACTACGATGACGCTTTCAAAGCGAGGAGGAAACTGGAAGAGTCGCCGAGTAGAAAGAAGAGTCCGTTTAGCCGAAATACCGACGGTAACGCGAATGGCTTTTCACCTAGAAAATACCACGGAAGCCCGCAATATACTCGTAAATTCGGTTCACACTCGGCGATAGGTAGCGCGAATTGGCTGCACGTGAAGTTTCAAAAACCTGAGTTTGCAAAACGCGCGTTGCAGTTGAACGGAACGCGCATATCCGATCGAATTATGATTGGCGTGAAACCGTTGTCGGAGAAGGACGCGAGATATATCGGCGGCGTTTGCGACGATGTCGATGATTTTGGGAGCAATAAGAGGAACAGCATCGATCGATCGCCGAGGGGCGGTGGGAATAAGCGGACAATGTTGAATGGAAGCGCTTCGGTAGCTTTGCAACCGAGAAGAGGCACTTGGAACAAAGTCGTCGAGTTCGTTTTCGGGGCTTGATTTTTTCCTTTTAAATACACACATAACGTTATTAATAAAATACAAATACGCGCGTATGCTTTCAAAGAGCGCGCATACATAGCTATTATATTTAAGACAAAACTCTACTACTCGCGTGTAAATCAATCTCTCTTTCTTCCCCCAATCAACCTTCTTTTAAGAAGACCCGTGATACTCGTCTTTTGAAATCAAACCGCTCTTAACTAAATAGTCCAAACTCATCTGACACGTGATAATACTCGGCAACATCATCTCCCCGGAGTACATCATCCTCTTTAACTCCTTCAAATCCACCCTAAACGTTTCCAATGCGAACTCCTCCACGTCTAATTTACCTTCTTGACCTTCCTCCACATCCTTTGGATCCACGCATAAAAACGGCACGAACTTATTCCTACACCACTTCGTCTCGATGAAACCCTCCTCCTCGCCCACTTCCCTATCTCCTTCGTTCTCGCTCTTCTTCTCCATCAAATTCACCAGTCTCCCACCAACCAACTTCGCCTCCTCGTTCATCTCCGCTTTCGCCGCGTTCGCGATATCCTCGCCGTGTTTCTCCGGCTCGTGCCCTCCCGTCGGCACCGTCACCCCGCTCGCGTTCACCGATTGAATGTACTCGCGGCATACGGTAAACTCTCTCGTCTCGCTGTGAAACGGCAGAACCGCGACGAATCGAAACCCCGACCGAGGATGGCCGACGATGTCGTATTTAATCGAGATCTTTTCTTCAGCATTTGCAGGTGTTGTCGCAGGGGAAGAGAACTCAACCGTTCGGTCGTACACCGCTAAATATCTCTTATACGCGACGGTTTCCTGCACCGTTTGACCTCGGAAATGATCACCGTCGTGACTCCTCGGCGATCTTGGGTTTGTCATTATTTCGATCTCCTCCTTTAGTGCTTCTTCTTTGTCTTCTTCTCTCCTTTCCGTGGGGGTATTCGACGGCGACGACGACGACGAGAAGCGGGTTGTTGTTCTTCCTCCAAAGCGCCTCTCGTAACACCAAGTATATCCTCGCGACCAAACGCAGCGGCAGCCCCGAGAAGAAGACAAAGACGAAGAAGACAAGAAAGAAATGCCTCTGAATCTCTTCTGCGCGAGGAGCATGCGCCGAATGGAGGAGGAAAAGGAGGAAGCGACCGAGAACGAGAGCGGATAAAATGGAGAAATTTCGTCGTTCCAATCCTGTGTAAAAGCCACACTTCTTCAAACGACGCGAATACGAATAAGAATACGAACAAGAACACTTACGACGCGACGAGAATAACGAGAACATCGACATCATGAGCAGATCAAAAGTACTCTCCTCGGTGGTGAAAAGTGCCGTCGATCGAACTCTTTTTTTGCGCGAGAGAAGCAGCGGCACGAGCAGCGGCATCATCATCGACATCAGATCCTCTTCCTCCGCGTTCGCGTCCACGTCTTCTTGTTCTTCTTCTTCTTCTTCGACGATAAAGAGGAAAACGGAGAGTTCTCGGCGTGCGGAAGGAAAACGAGAAATGTCCTCTTTGTCGAACGGAGGACAAGGACAAGGCGTGGACGCGAATTGGAAACCGCACCAACCGGTCCAATCGAAACGCCCTGCCTACCTCCCCGAGGATACCCCACATACGAAGAAATGGCTGGATTCGGACGCGTCGAAAGCGCCGATCGATTGGATCAACGAAGTTCCACCGATTGGCGTGAACGCGAGTAAAGTGAACTGCCACTCTCCTGGCGCGTGTAAGGAGAAGTTCGGGGAAGGCGCCGCGCTCGGTGCGCCGGCGACTTTTTACACCTTGGCGGATACGAGCGTGGAGAATCCGGCGAAATGCAAGTATTGCGGACTGAGGTTTTATAGTTTAGAAGGGAGTCATTGAAATTGATTCGATTGATTTGATTGATTCGATATGTATGGGTTTTGTTGTAATCGGAATATATATAACGGACGCGTGTGGCGTTTCGATATGTTGAGAAAACGTTGTACGCGTATCGTCGTCTCGTCTCACGCGAAGAAAGAGAGCAAGTTTGTTTTGTTTACTTTCTTGCTTTGTCTGTCTTTGGGTTCGCCTTTATCATCTGTATTTCGCTCTTCGCTCACTACCTTCTCTTTTTCTTGCTCTTCATCCGGTTGGCTCGTCCTTTCGGTCTTCGCGCTCGCCGTCTTCTGGGCCGTTTCGGCTTCGTTTAATCGAAGCTCGAGCTCGTCTCGCAAGGCTTGGAGTCTATTGGTTATGACTTGCCGTTGCGGAGTTTCTTCCTCCTTTTCTACTTTATTCTCCGTTTCCACAGTATTCTTGTTCTTCTGCTTCGTCAAAGCCGCTCGGATTTTTCGTCGGCGCTCTTTTTGTTCGAGTTCGAGTTGTCTGTATTTTTCTAAAGTGAAAGTTGAAGCAGTCGGCGACGACTCGGACGCTTGAATAGGAGGAGGAGGAGGTTCAAACGACGACGACGATGCCGGTTGGGAAACCGGTGGATTGCACATTAGACCCAACAAACTTGGCGCGGCTAATGCCATGTCCCGCAGCGTCTTCGACGATTCGATGCCAGAAAGCTCCTCGAGGGAGGGCGGGTTCTCGAGTATCGCTCGAAACTGAGACACGCGTTCCGCGTACGACTCCCCGCTCTCTCTGTTGAAATAGAAGAACTTTTTGTACTTTGCAAGTTCGTGCTTTATACAAAAGACACGCGCGTCGGCGTTTTTCAACGGCCAGATCAACGAAACCACTTTCGATGCGCTTCGATTGAACGAAGCGATGCGATCGATACCGCCTTCGTTTTTCCTGAACTCGATTATCACTTTCGGCTCGTGCTTGTTGCCTAAGAAATACTCCTGACGAACTATTATGTCACCCGACGTACCGAGTAAAGGCCGAACTTTTTTCGATTTATCCTTTCGCATTCGAGAACAAGAGGAGAGAACGAGCAACGGTTCGAACATGGCGTGGAGCACTTTAGGAATGTTCTCCACTTCAACATCCACGTGATGGATGAATGGCTCGGTATTGCCGCTATTGGTTTCTTGATTTTCTTTCCCAGTGCTTTCTTGCTTTTCGTCTCGGTTTGCATCACTCTTAGGGAGAATAAGAATAGGCACTCGCAGAGACGTACTCGCGTTGAGGCCACTCAGTCTTTCTTCGAGAACGTCAAACTTTGAAAACTGCGAGGCGCAGTTTTCACCGCGTCGAACGAGCTGTTGTCCTCGTTCTTGTTCTTCTTTGTTTTTATCGTCGTCTTCGTTCATCTTCGTTGGAAACATCGCGTTCTCTTGAACTCGATTCTTTTCTAGTATTTTATCGCGTCTCGTCGCTTCAATCAGTTTTTGCTCCGTCGCCTCTCCGTTTGTTGCCTCTCCGTCCGAGATTTCGCGTAAAACGCCACCAGTTTCTAGCTCAGCTCGCAAGCATCTCTCGGACTGACGCAAAAACATGTCTTGATGCGGTCTCAAATTGCATATAGCGGCGATACCTGACGCATTCGCTAAACCTTCAATAGCCGTCGGCCACAAACAACTCGATGATGGCGACGCGTAATCGCCGTGGAAAAACACCGCACTCCTCGTGACGTTCATCTTTTCCATCTTTTCGACCACGTCCTCCGCGACGCTTAAACTCTGTAATCCTTCCGTCGCATTCAAAATAACCAGATCTCGGCTTCCGCACTCTTCCATTCTTGTCGACTTAAACATCAACGCCGCTTGCGATACCGCTTGCGATAACGTTATAAACGCACCACCATTCGTCTGATGCTCCTCATGTTTCAACGACGCGAAAAATTGAAAGACAGATTCCAGATCGAGCATGGAACACCCCAATCGCCTCTTCTTCGTCTTTTGCTTCTTCCTCGCGACGAGCGCATCATCGGCGTTCGCGCTCGAGCAGGAGGCGTCGTAAAACACGCACCCGAACCTTCTCCTCGCGTTTTCCTCCTCCTCCTCCTTTCCCTCTCTCCATCCAAACCCTTCGACGGCTAAAGTCTTCGCCACGGAAACTAAGACATCAATTCTCCTTTTCACCACATGCGAATCACAATCAATCAACTGGTTGAAACTTTCGTCGCCTTCCTCCGATACAGATTGCAACGACCCGTCGACGAGGAAGATCACGTGGTGTGACGAAGATTTCGTCAATAAAGTCGCGCTGCTCTCCGAAACGATGCCCCCGGCACGTAGCGTCGTCATCTTGCCTCGGAAAATTGATCTTGATCTCGGAGATATTTTTTTTTTACACCGAGAGAAATTCAAGCGTTTTTCGAGTATTAATTTCAGAGTTTTGTATCAGAATTTCATCACTTACTCGTGTATTAGATACAAAAGATGTTAACGACGACGACGACGATATCGACGCGTTGTTTTCGAAGAAAAGGAATAGGCACAACAGGAGGAGGAGGAGTTCTCGAGAGATGCGCGTCTTGTTGTGTATTTCTTGACGAGGATACGAATACGAACGATGATACGAGAGCAGAGAGGAGCGTCTCATCGTCCTCTTTGGCGTCATCTGCGTTCCCCGGGGGATTTCATCATCATCATCAACAACCGAAAGGATCCGTAACAACAACGAGAACAACGTTTTTTGAGAGAGCTAATAAAGGAAAAGAGAGAAGAGAAAGCAGCACAACGTGCAAGAGCAGTTTTAGCGGCGTCGGCCCGTTTTCGTCGCGCGAGAAGCCCTTCAGGGGGTGGTGGTCGAGAGGATGGTTGTTGCGTCCATGTTGCAAAGGGTTGACCTTTTCGACCGCCACCGAAAAGGTGCAGGCGGACGGCGACGATGATGAGAGGAAACCAGAGCCGCCTTCTTTTAAAGACATCGACGACTCGCACTTGCCTCCGGACTTAAAACGACGCGCGTTAGTCGCGACCATGCGACGATTTCGGCGGAGAAAAGATGCGAAAGCGGTTCAAGAAACGTTCGAGACGTTGAGGAAACATCACCGATATCCCGGGCGAGGCGCGTATAACGTTTTGGTGCACTGCGCGGCGGATAGCGGCGACCCGGAGGCGGCGTTGGAGATTGTGCAGTCGATGGTAGCGGATAATGTGGTGCCAGACGTGACGACGCACCACGGAATTTTGTTGGCGTTTTGTAGGAGTGGGAGGGTGAAGGAGGCGTTCGAGTGGTTGCAGATGCACTGTTTGGGCGTGCCTTCGTCGTCGTTAGGGGAGGAGAGCGGATGGGACGTGCGTTTGAAAGCGCCCGGGGAGGCGGTGCAATTGAGCGAGATTTTCGATGAACAAGATGCAGATGCGGATTTACCCGACGACGACGATGGTACCACGGAGGCGGCGCGAACGATGCATCAACCGGCACCGCAGACGGCTTTGCCGGTAAAATTATTCACCACTTTGTTGAGGTACGCGGCGAAGCACGCGAGTCGAGAGATTTTCCAAGCCACGGAAGTATTGATGTTTCAAATGAACCAACCAAACTTAACGCCCGGTGCGGACGCGTTGGAAGCAAAGCTGCGTTTGGTAGGGACGTGCGCGAACGGAACCTCTCGCGAAGTCGAGGAAGTTTGGCAGATGTTTAAAAACGAGCATAAATCCATGTGGGCCCACAGCGAACGCGTTTCGGCGCACTGTAAAATCGCGAACAGAAAGTTTGCAAAGAAAGGCGGCAAAGAATCCGCGGCATCGGCAAAGAGCCTCGAAATGGCTGAAAATGCGCTGGATACTTTGTTATGGAGGTTAGGCAAACGTGTGTATTCTGATTCCGTGCCAACTGCAAAGTTTTCGGAAAGGTACAACGTCAAGTATCGCACCGGGTGGTCCGGCGCTCGAGGCTTGGCGGCGGCACAGTTTTTAAAGCAACGCGACACGATGCAAAAGTCGCGCAGAAGAGATGGCAGTAAAGATGCTCGAAATCCGTGGAAATCGTGGCGTAAAGAAACCGCCAGCGCGAGGCAGCATCGAGTGATTGGAGGAGGAACAGGAGGAGGGAGTACCACGACGTACGACGAGGATAGGAATAGTTTTAGCACCGAGGACGAGGATGATTTCATGAACCTTGGAGAAGAAAGCGAGGAGATTGTGCTCGACTTGGCGTCGCAATATGCCATTCGCGCGCACGAAAAAGAAGTTCGCGCGGCGTGTAATGCCGTTTCGACGATGTTCGCAAACAGAGGGGATGTGGCGAGAGCGAAAGAGGCGTTTCAGATGATGACGGCGAACGAAGTGCGACCCGACGTGTATTCGTTCACGGCGTTGATGCGCGCGGAATTGAACGCGTTCTTATCCCCTCTATATCATCATCACTCTCACGACGGACGAAAAGAAGGAGTTAAAGAAGAAGAAGTAGTAGAAGAAGAAGTTAAAGAAGAAGAAGAGATTACCCGGAAAACATTCATCGAAGACGACATCCACAAGAACGAAGATGAGGACGAATTGGAGGATCGATTGGATGCAACTTTCTCGAGAGTAGAAGCATTGCGAGAGCGAATGTTGGACGCTGGCATCGTCCCTGATGCGGCTTCTTTTGTCACGGAGCTCGTTCTCGCTGGAAAATTCTACGCTTCCATGATGGAACGCGACGGAGCTACTTTACGTTTGGTTCAAGATCGTCGACGACGCGTGTCCAACATTTTACTTCGAATGCAAAGCTTGCACGTCAAAATGGATGCTGTTGCGTATAACGCGTTAATCGGCGCTTTATCGAGAAACAACGACGTCGAATCGGCATTTAAGGCGTACAAGTCTATGGCGTCTTCAAACATCACGCCCGATGCGGTGACCTTTTTAGAACTCTTCCTCGCGTGCGAGCGACGAGGACGCGAAGTTTCGGACGTCTTGGCGCACTTTCCATATCCAATGCACGGCGAAAAGAGAGAAGACATGATGCAGACGGCTTTGAGCGATATGAACGACTCCAGCGGCGACCCGTTACTGGTTAAGGCCAGGGAATACGTGGACGAAGCCGAAAGAGATATGGATTTATACGGCGTGGCGCACACCTCGGAATCGTTGACTGCGCTCGCGCTCGCCAGAGGTAAATTGCGTCAACCGGACAAAGTCGTCGATCTCTTTGAAAAGCACTTCAAAGCGAGCAGTGATATAGCCGACGATCGATTTTATGCGACGTGCGTGCAAAGTTTATCGAGAATCGATCCGAACGAGGCTATGCGCGTCTTTGACGAAGTCTACGAGAGCACATCCGACAAGAACAACAACAACAAAAATCCCATCCGTCCAAACCTTTACGCGTTAAACGCGTGCGTCGCGGCGTGCGCCGAACTCCGCCAAATCTCCGAAGCTCGCAAACGCGTCTCCCAATTCGTCAAAAACAACCCGGCGACGCCGCTGTCCTCGGACACGTTGGACGCTCTCTTCAAATGCGCCGCCGCTTCCGGCGCGTTCGCCGCGCAAGCGCCCGTCATCGTCAAAGAACTCGTCAACCAACTCGGCGTCGTCCCGTCCAAAAAAATCTTCCGTCAACTCTACGAAGGCGTCGGTCTCGCGCACGAAAACGACCGCAACGTCTCGAAAACTTTAGCGAGAGATATCTTTGGCGACAGCCACGCGAAGAGATACGAAGAGGAACTCAAAATGAAAAGTAGTAGTAGTAGTAGTGCGAAGAGCGACGTTTTCGACGACGAAGAAGAAAAAGCAGAGAAGAATAACAACAGTTATCATTACGACGAAGGGGAATTCTTCGATGAAGACGACGACGATGACTTTTGATACCACTACGCGTAGTCATAGTAAGACGTAAGCAGAGGAAAGGCGCAGGAGCACGAGCGGATGATTTTTTTTTTTCAAAAACGAAAAAGCGGACAAAAAACAAAAAAAATGCAAAACTCTCTCCTCACAAAATCGCATCATCGCTCTCCCTCAGCGCATCAACGAACGACTCTAGAGTGCGGACGCGCGCGCATAAAAACGGACACATACACACGCACGCAAAAGAGAGAGATTTAGAGAACAGTTTGAGGAAATGCGGAAGAGTACTACTACTCCTGTCGATGATGAAACCGCGTCGCTTTTGAACGCCAATACTCCGACTTTGACGGAAACGACGACCGAAAAGATGACGATGATGATGCGCGGCTCAATTTCGAGAGAAGAAGAAGAAGATTCGTCAAAGTCGCCGTCCTCCTCCTCGTCCTGGTTTCCGTTTGCATCTAAACTCGTCGGCGTGAAGGTGCTCGTTTTGATCGCCCTCGCGTTTTACGCGGTGTCTGTGATGACGGTAACAAAGACGACGACGGAAACGAGTTCACCGATGATGATGATTGAAGGAAAGAAAGGAGAGTTGGAAACGTTGAAACATTTCTTCGAGAACGCCAGATTGTTTTTGACGAGAAAAAGAGGAGGAGAGATGGAAATTAACGGCGACGGCGCGTTGCTAATTTCCACCACGTCCTCAAAGCCATCTTTGGGCGAGGATGACGCGAGAGGGACTTTGACGACGACGACTGCGAAGAAGAAGAAAGAGGAGGGCAGCGAAGAGGAGAAGCGTCGACGAAAGGAAAAAGAGGAGAAGGAACGAGAAGAAGAAAAAGAAGAAGAAGAGGAAGAAGCGTTGGAAGAACTATTAGTCGGCGTGCACGACCAAGTGTACGGGAAGAAACATTTGATCGATAAGAGCATATTGCGTAAACGAGAAGGGAAAGAGTTGCCTATTTTCATTCACATTCCAAAAGCTGGAGGGACTTCGGTCGAGGCAATGGTCGCCAACGTCGGCGCGAGGATTGGAAGTTGTAACAGCAGAGAGACGAACGGGGCGTCGAACGAAGCCGCGAGGCCTTACGAAGTGCACCCGGCGTGGGACGTAGGAAAAGCGGAAGATTTTCATTCGCCGCCGAAGGTGGCAAAAGGGAAGACGTATTTAGAAAATTCATTCACGACGGTGAGGAATCCGTATTCGAGAGCCGAGAGCGAGTATTTCTGGTACCTTTTAAGAAAGTACCCGAAAGAGTACGAGTTGTTGCAAAGCTCGACAGATAATTGGCAAACGTACGTAAACAACGAAGGAAAAGTGTATTACTATAACGAAGTTTTAAATCGAGCGACGTTTGATGAACCAAAACCGTCGTGGATGTCCTGCGAAAAGTTTGGCGTCTGGTTGAAAGATTCGAGCGAATTTGTTTTGAAGAATAATTTATTGGAGTGTTATCGACTAGGCAAGTATAGCGAAGGGAGCATTGCGGCGTGCGACGAGACGTTATCGCGCGCGAACGGCGGGAAAGGCCCAATAGAGAGCGACGGGTCGAGCACGATAATCGGGAAAGACCACACGCACCACGTGCCGCAATACGTTTTAGGACGAACGGCGGAAAGAGTGTTTAGCATTGAAGATTGTTTCGACGATAAGGAAGGTTTTTGTACGGACGTTCGAACAAAGTCGAGCAATACGGACGCGGTGATGCAACCAAACTTGATGTCGTATTTACGAGAAAAGTTCTCGCCGAAAATTACCCCAGAAGTGGTCAATTCCATCTCCGGGAACAAAGATTTGAACAAAGCGACGTTGAGTCAGTGCTGGCGAAACGGGAACATGCCTTCAGAGACGATCTCGAACTTCTTGAAAGCCTACGACGTTGATTTTGAAAAGTACGGGTACAGCAAAGAGCTTCCCGGAGGAAAACAAAAGAGCGCTGTTTTGACATCATCATCATCATCTTCTTCTACTTCAGAGGCTGAAATGGGCCACGACGAAGAGGAGGAAAAATCGTTGAAAAAGATGTCCACTTCTTGGGAGAAAGCGCAAAAAAATCGCTTCGAGAAAGAAGACGAATTGAAATCGTTAGCCGAGGCGAGAAAGCAAGAACTCGAAAAGCAAGCCAAGCTGGCGAAAAAACAAGACGAGGAAATTGAAAAGCTGACGCGAATGTCCAGCGAACTCGCCGACGCTAAGATCCAAGCGGAAATCGAACTCGAGGAAACGCAAAAGCAAATCGCAGAAGCGCGCTTGAAACGCTCGAAACGCATCGTGAAACGTCGACGTAGCACTCGTAAACTTTTAGGTGGCAATAACGTGGAAATTCCCAGGGCGGCGACTTTAGAGGCGTACGACGAGGAGGATTTACCCGCCGACCGCGAGGGAGGAGGACGTCTGGGTGTCGTCGTCGAAGACAAAGAAGAAGACAAAGAAGAAATCGAACGAGAACAAGGAGACGCGTCCGTCTTAGACTTGGACCACGACGAACCGACGAACCGTAAAATGCTCTTTTGCGCGGGCGGCTTGAGAGTACCGAGAGTGCACGTGGAGAAAGATAGCGAAGTTGGATGGGCGGTGTGGAATACGAACAAAGAGCTGCGAGACGAAATGATCGAAAGAGGCGAGCTCGCCACTTGATCTTTCTTCCGCGGAAGTACTAATAATAGATAGAGCTTGTAAAACGCCAAAAGCAGTATATAGTCGTAACTAGCAGTATCTGCGTCGTACACTGTAGCAGCGGTAATTAAGCAATCTTTATCGTGTAATATGTAAATCACATTAAAGAAATTTAAATAGAAGTTATTGATTATGGCTAATAATAGTAAATCGTCTCTCGGATACTACGTGTGTTGTGAATCGCTCTTCGATTCTCTCTCTCTCCCTCCTATATCTTGTGGTGGTACATTTTATTCTTCTTCGATTCGGTTTATTTTATGGTTCTCTTTCTCGTTCGTGTCTTTGCTATGGTCCGGCGCTGTATGCCGGTCCAATGCCTTCATAAAGCGTGACTTGTAACGTCCCGCCCGAATACTTATTCACCATATCCGCGGTGGTTAAGTTGTAATCCTCCTTGGCGACCGTGTACCCCTCGATGTAATCCTTCATTTCCGGAACAAAATGTTTGCGCGCGTGCTCTTTAAGACCATCCGGAGTGATAAAATCCTTCACAAACTGCGTAGCTTGCTTGGAAATCTTAAACGCCTCCTCCGGGTGGCTCTCCGCCCACAAAAATTTCTCGTGCAAATCCGACATGTCCTCGTTCAACGGAATGTAATGCACCCACGGGGTTATGTCATCGTAAAACGAATCACGCATCATCGTTTCGTGATGGAACAAAACACCCGGCATGGCCAAGAATCGAAACGTAGACTTCCACGACGTCCCGCCGCCGCCTCCGATATCGACCAAATATTTATACTTTTCAAACTGACAGGCGTTCCACACGTCTCCGCTAGAAAAGAGTGGGATTCGATCGTCGATGCAATTCTCAGCCGGCGCTCGCGGATTACTGTCGCTAAATTTGATGTCGTAGTTGTCCGGATATTTGTTCGCAATGATCGCCGCTCGCAATCTCGGCGGCACGCGGTGTCTCACGTCCGTATCCGAGCGACCTCGGTTATCCAAGATGTTCTCTTGAATAGTATCGATATCTTTGTCGCACAATCCCGCGATTCGCACGTATCTGTTGGCATCCAACGTCCCAACTTTCGGGTACGCTTCCAAGTAGTGCCAATCCGAGCCTCTCCAGACGGCTTTGTTCAACAGCTTATCGAATGCTTTTCTCTCCGCGCTCTCCGAATTGTAATTCTTAAAATCCAACCTCGCGCTCGCGCACATCGGTTGCTTCGGGTCCGGATTCTTCGTGGAAAACCAATCGCACTGCGTTTTCACCGGATCGTACGCGTGCGCTAAACACGGCGTAAACGGCAACGTCGGCGCTTGCGATAATCCAATCATTCTCTTGTTATTCTTCGGTACGGTACCGAACGAGAAAATTCTCGTCGGTAAACTCGGGCACCCTTTCTCCGAGTCGATGCACTCGACTTGCGGGAAATCCGAAGTCACCCACGGCACGTGAAACGGCGCTTGCCCGGCTTTAAATCTCTCCGGAAACTCCTTCGGCATGATCGCGTTTAAGAACTGAACAACCCCAGAGGATCGATCGTCCACGTTTTCCGGTGTCCCGGTTTCTTTAATCGTCCACGATTTAAACCCGTACTTCTCCGTCCACGTGAACAAGTGCGTCGGCATTCGTTTTTGTTCCGGCAAGAGTGCTTCTCTGGTGTCCAAAATGTCCTGGAACGTGGTCACGTCCCAGCTGTGATCTCCGGGTAACAAGAACCCTTCCGGGATGCAATTCCCGCCTTGGCATCTTTGCCAGACGGAAACCACCCCGACGACTGCTCCGGTTAACGCGAGCGCGGAGACTAAGATGGACGAGAGGTATTGAAACGTCGACTCTCCGCTTTCTTTTTCATTCGTTCGCTGCGCGTCCCTTTTTCCATCCCGATCGCGGCCACTGCTACTTAACAGCGACGATTTCTCGCCGTGTTGTCCGTTGTTGTTGTTCTCGTGAGAACTACTACTGAGCGATCGACCCATACTTATTATATATATATACACTCGTTCTTCTCTATTTCTCTCTTCTCTTCTTAAACGTGCGCGCGCTGCTGCTCGTAATAGAAAGAAGATTTGATGATGATGATGATGATGATGCCGCGGCTTCAGAAATGGGGGAGCTTTTTTCTACCACGAAAGCAAAATCTCTCTCTCTCTTTCTCTCGAGCACAAAACACCCAACCGCGCGTATGCGAGAAGAACTTCTTTATTCCGCGACGAGAATGAAGACCTCTCTCTTCTTCTTCTTCTTCGAAAGAGCGCGTTTGAGAGAGCACAAGTTTTATTATTACTCTCTTTTGTAAGAATACGTTGTTTTTCTCTCTTTCTGTTTGCTTGGAAAAATGAAGCTTTCTGTCCGTGCTTTTTCGTCCTCTTTTTTCATTCTTTCTTTTTCGTTGAGAGTTCTCGTTTTGGAAGCTCTTTTTCTCCACCAGCTTTACTGAATGAATGCTTTTTTCAAAACGAGAGGACGAAAAAGTCGAATCGACACCCAACACCCTCTTCTCTCTTTGACTGTTTTTGTGGGAAAACTCTCTTCTTTCGATTCGTTTTACTCAACCACACAAATAACTTTTCCCTACTCTCTATTCTTCTTTCTCTGAAGACGCACTTGCGTAACTCAAAGAGAGTTTTTAAAGGTGGTTTGAAACGCACAGAGTTTACGAAAGGTCTTGTTCTTTCTTTCGTTCTTTCTCTCGGAACTTTATACATCGTAAAGAAGAAAGAAGAAGATTTATAAGACAAAGGGATTTTTGCCGCGGGATTAAAAAGCGCATTTTGTTGGAGGGAGATTTAGATACGACACACAGAAAGATGATCGAGAACAGTGTCGGCGAGGAGCAACCTCTGATCAACGGAAACCATAATAATGGGTCTTCCTCCTCTTCTTCTTCGTTGCCGACGTTGAAGAAGACGGTTGGTTTTGTCGCCTTGGCGGGCGCGACAGTTTTAGCCACGGCGGGGACGATGAGCAAGATGAACAACAGTGAACAACAAAAACGCTCGTTCCCGTGGTTAGGATCTGTGGACGGGTACCCGACCGAAACGTATTCCGATCCAACGAACTTTGATCAATCCATCGCTGGGAAGAAAGAAGGGCAAGAATTTCCAATCTTTCTTCACATTCCGAAATCTGGAGGGACGTCGGTGGAATCTATGGTTGGCGCCGTCGGCGGTAAGTTGGGATCGTGCAACTCGGAAGATTTAGGTTTGACGAGACCGTTTGAAATTGCCCCGGCTTGGGTGGTGGGAAAATCGGAAGACTTCCACTCGCCGCCGGCGACGAGACACTTGAAGAACTCGTTCGTCACGGTGAGAAACCCGTACGCGAGAGCGGAATCTGAATTCGCGTGGTTCAAGGCGAGATATTTTCACGAATCTCCCTTGGACGCGGGCTATAGCGAGAAGAACTGCGAGGAGTTTTCCGAGTGGATTCATACCGTCACGAGATGGGTGTTGAATTCGCCGTTGATCGAGTGCTACAGAGAAGGCGAGTATTCCGACAGCGCCATGGCGGAGTGCGACTCGAAGATTCCGCCGACGGAGGACGAAGTCAACGCGTGCGTGGCGGAGAAAACCGCCGGGGAGATGGTGTGGAAAGATGCGTTCCCGATTTGTGCGGACATGTTAGGTGCGGTTACGTGGCACCACTCGCACCACACGCCGGCGTACATCATCGCCAGACACGCGGAATACGTGTTCCCGTTGGAGACGTGCATGATCTCCGACGTCGACAAGAAGTGCATGGACCCGAGAACCGGAAACATGCAAGACAACTTGGTGAAATACTTGAAGGAAAGAGTATCCAGCAAAATTGAGTACACGGAAATGAATGTCGTTCACAGAGGCACGGAAGTCGGACAGTCGGTCAAGCCGGTCGTGACGTCGTGCTGGACCAACGGGCACATCTCCGATGAAGATGTGAACAACTTCAAGGCGGCGTACGCCATCGACTTCCAAAAGTACGGCTATTCCTCGGAAGTTCCGACGCCTGGGTACGACCAAGCGCCCCAAGTTGGCATGTCAGAGAAAGAAAGAGTGGTACACAGAGGTGACTCTGGCGCTTCTTCTTCCACCAGCCGACATTCCTCCTCCTCCTCCTCCTCATCAAAATCCTCTTCTTCGTCGAGAAGAGGCCAATCCACCACTAGAAAACTTCTCTCGATCAACGAGTGGACGTCCAAACTCTTCGGCGGCGAGAAAACGGAAAATCCTTCCACCCAAGCATTTCCCTCCACAATCGCGCGAGCCGGTAAAGCGCAAGGCTCGCACAAAACCGTTCGAGTCTCCGATTTTACCCCGAACTTAGGCACCGACGAACGGTGGCCCGTCGTAGAAAACTTTGGTCACGATTCTCAGTTGCTGGAATTTTACCCGTCCTGCCCGCCGCCGGATTGGGACGCGAGCGCGCAAACGACCGGCTTACACGCCAGCAGATCGTTGAATTAAAAAAGGAAGAGTTGAAGAACTGAAGAAGAAGAAGAAGAAGAAGAAGAAGAGAGAGATTACGACGCGGATGATGATTTACGTTACTTACGCACACACTACTTTATTTTAACGAGCTTGAAAAATGTTTTAATACATGTAAGTTAATACACACATTAATAATAATAAACCTTCTTCTACGTACGCGCTACGCATAGTAAAACGCATAAACATTTTCAAACAATGCTACTCTTCACGACGATGCACCGTAATCGTACGAATACTTTTAGAGTAAACAACAGAGCGCTCGCAAAGCAAAAATCCGCCCTCTTGACATTTGAGTCCCTAAACGTGTCGCAAACCATTCCGCGGGAAGAAAACAACGAAAAATCCATCCTCACAACTGAGAGTACTAAGAAGAAGAAGAAGACGAACAGAGAAGAGCTGCACCACTGCCGCCGCGTGCAAAACACCTTTTCTTTCGTGTGCTCGTACGTAGCATGGCTTTTTCTTCTTTCTCCGAGCGCGACGCGCTCTTAGAAAATGATTCCGAACACCACGTTGAAAGGTCCATCCCCATCGGGATGGAAGCGTCGACTTCTTCCAATCATTCATCGTCATCTTCCTCTTTCGCATCGAGAATCACGACGAAATCATTCGCCCTCGGCGTCGCCGGGATGGTTCTGTTCGCCTACGGTGGGCACACGGTGAAACAGAAAATGCTCGGGGCCGAACACGGAGGCGATGCGGTGCGTTTTTATCGTTCGACTTTGAGACGTTTCAGAGCTCTCGTTTTTTCTCTCTTTTGCCGCGGGGGTGATGGGTCGTGATGCCGCCGCGGTTTTTCTTTCTCTCCTTCTTCGTGTTCTTTCAGATGAAAGAATCATCCGCATCGAAAGAAGAAGAACGAGGAAGATGAGATGATCTGTTCTTCTCGAGTTTTTCTTTTCTTTACGAACGAGTTTGATGCGTTTTCCTTTCGATCGTCTTCATCCTCCGATGACGAGCGCTTTTGGTCACGGGAGAGATCAACACCCAAAAGGTCTCCCGAAAAGAGAGATGTGGAGAGAAAACGACGACTTTCGCGGAGAGCGGACGGTGGACATTTTTTATCGATTTGCCCTCGAAACTCACCTTTTAAATACCTCTTTTTGTTTTACTTTTATACATGCAGCCGTTAACGAACGAATCCTTGGTTGAAATCTACGACGCCATCACGCAATCCCGGCTCCCGGGCAACGCGGATCGAAGAAACGATCCGCTGTTGAAAGCGGCGGAGAAGGATTTGCCGAACATCGGCATCATTAAATCCGTGGATCCGACCTGGCAAGCGCAGTCGGGGTGGCATCATCACCCGGTACCTGGGGATGACGCGCAAGAGGGGAAGTTTACCATGTGCGTTCCCGGTGAGTGGGATAACTCGTACACGTATAACTTTTTGTCCTTGTTTAGAAGCGGCATGTGCATTAAAGAGGTGAGAACGGATATTCAAAACGGCGATTTTACCGGGTGCGATATCCGCGTGTTTAACCAGTACGCGTTTATTTGGAGGAACGATTTTAAGGTTGGGAACCAAACCGCGCGATCGGAGGAGAACTTCTTCGGTCCTCCGGCCAAGTTGCACTCGAACGTGGTTGATTTCTATTACGCGCACGAGTCGCCGGATCATTACGGTTACGAGTTGAGAGGCGATACGGAATATTCCAAGAAATCGTTGAAAAACATGCAATATTTGGCCTGGTTTAACGGCGATCCGGATTCATCGCATCGATCGAGTTTGTGGTTTCCGTTTGGCCCGTCTATTGGTGAGTTATTGAGAGACTACTCGTTGTTTTCTATGCCGAGAGAGAAGAGAATTCCAGTCATCGGGTGGATGTCTAAAGATTGCGTGTTGAGAGAACGCATCAACGTGTTGGTGGAAATTTCCAAACACTTTCCAGTGTTTAGCATGGGGAGATGCGAGCAAAATATTCCGCCACCGGCGAATGACCCAGGACGTTTGGGTGACTTTGGCGACCAGCAAAAAACCAAAGCGCAATACATGTTTTACTACGCGTTGGAGAACGGCATTCAGTGCCCGCACTACATGACGGAGAAGATTTGGGACGCGTTATCGAGAGGTTCGATTCCGATTTACATAGGCTGGGACGGCATGGAGGAATACATCCCTTCTAAAGATGCAGTTATTGATTTGAGAGACTTCTCTACTCCCGCGGAATTGTCCAAAAAGTTGACGGACATCGCGACGAACGACGCGGCGTACGCCAAGGCGCACGAGTGGAGAACGAAATCGCCGGATCAGTGGCCGCTGAAGTTCCGCAACTTGATACGTCAAGTCAGTTCGGACATGAAGTTTGGCATTTGTTCGACGATGAAGGAGGGTCCGAAGAACCATCCAGCCGCGGTGCCAACGGAGAAGTGCGATCGTTCCGTGAACATTATGGGCATGCCAGTCACGGAGTACCCGGGGAGAGAAGCCGCGTGGTGGGAAGTTGCCGGTTGGAAAGTTGAGACGGCGCACAAGGTGGACAGCAGCGCAGTGGCAAGAGTTGAGATCCAATCGCCGTTGAAGTTCTTGACCAAAACTTGCGACGATCACTCGGTCGATTGCTTTCACACGTTGAAGACGGCGTCGGCAAAGATTGGGAATCAAGAACAGCCGAGACGCAACAACAACAACAATAACAACAACAACAACAACAACAACGGCGGAGGCGGAATGCGAAGAGCGGAGAGCGGTAACAACAACAACCAAAACAACAACAACAACAATAACCAAAACAAGGGAGTCAGTTCCAACGGTATGCGACGAATGAAAGAGAAAGGCGACGGGTTGCCCGATTACGTCAGCACCGTGGACGTGCGCAAAGGTAAAACCCCGGTGCGTTTGAGTAACAATAACGGTTCCTCGCACAAGGGCGAATCGCACGGTCGCGAGGAAGACTACGGACCAGTCTTGTCTAGAAAGAACTCCTTGAAAACCGCGAGCATGGGTGAATCCGAGTTGCAATCGGAGGAAGACGTAGAAACGACGACATCGACGACATCGACGAAAAAGTCAGGTTCCAAGTCCTCCAAGAAGCACGAAACCGAGGAAGAGAAAGAAGAACGACTCAAGGAGGAAAAAGAGGAGAAAAAATTAGCCGCTAAAATCGCCAAACGCGAAGCCGAAGCGTTAGAACGCGTCCACGAAACCGTCGCGGACTTGCCGGTGATCAAGGAAAAAAAACCGACGGCGCCACCCCCGCCCGGGGAAGCGAAGCACGACGTCACGAAAACGACGGACGACTTTGACGCCGGAGCGCCGAGCGCGGATAAAGAGGAAGTGGAGGCTTTGAAAGAACGGTTAGCGCTGTTGAGTCAAGTGTCGAGCAAGAAATCCTCCCGCGGCCACCATTGAGCAGCGGTAACGGATTTTAGCACATTTTTTACTCGACGAGATGAACGAGAGAGAACGAGAACAAGAACGAGAACGAGAACGACGGGAGAGGACATGTAAGTCCAAAATCATCACCCTTTCTCCTTCTTCTTCTCCTTCTCCTCGAGGAGATCCACCGACCGCGAGGTTGTTCGTCTTCTTCTTTTCGCGCGGGCGTAGAAAGCGCTTTTACGCCCCCGGTGAAAAATTTGAAAATTTTAGCCATATAAGAGTTTGCGCGTTTGCGGGTTTGCGCGCGCACACATATACATACACACACGCACACGCGGGAGAGACAAAGAGAGACAGAGAGAGAGAGAGAGAATACGAGAGAGAGTCAGAGAGATTATTACAGAGAGAAAAGAGGTTTTTATTAAATGCTATTTATTACTATTATTCTTTATATATACGCACACCAGAGACCCAGAGACAAAGACCCTAAACGTCCAATGTCCCAATTTTTTCTTTCTTTTTTTCTTCCTTAGAAACACTTGAAGGGGGAGACGCACTCGTTCTCTCTCTGGATACTTACGCATTAAAGCACCGTCTCTCTCGTTCTCTCTCTCGCGTTGTTGTGATCGTGAAAAGCGATACTCTCATGAGGGCGCAGTATTATCGATCGGTGGAGGATGACGTGGAGCAACGACGCGTGAGCACTCTCGGGGAAAATGATGATGATGATGAAAGAGATGATGATGCCGCGGGGAAAGGATTTGGATCTTCGCCTTTTTCTCGCGTCTCCGCGTTTGCGCTCGGTGCGGTGGCGTTGTTAGGTTTTGGCACGATTGCGAGTAGTAGGAGTAGTAATAGTTATAATAGCGCGAGAGGAAGCGCGTCGTTTCGATTGGGATCTCGGCATCACTCTTCTTCTTCTTCTTCGTCGTCGTCTTCTTCTTCTGCGAACAGTCGTTTAGGCGATGGCCCGGACGGAGCTCCAATTTGTAGTCAAGACTTGCGGATGATTGAAGACAAGATGAGCGACGGCGCGAACGCGAACGATCCGATCAAACTCGCCATTCAGAACGATATTCCGAACCTATCGGTGTTTCCATCGATTGACCCGAACTGGGCGCATCATAAGAGTTCGTGGTACCACACGCCGGCGTTTAGCGGGAGCAGCGGCGACGACGGGTTCGTCATGTGTTTACCCGGGGAGTGGGACGATTCGTACACGTATAACTTTGATTCTATGTTTCAAGAAGGCATGTGCATCAAAGAAGTGAGAACGGATGTTCAAAATGGCGATTTTACCGGGTGCGACGTCAGGGTGTTCAGCCAATTCGCGTATATTTTCAAGAATGATTTCAAGCAAGGGAACATCACGTCGAGAGCGGAGGACAACGTTTTTCATCCGCCACCGAAACTGAGTTCAGATGTGGTCGATTTCTATTACGCGCACGAATCGCCGGACCATTACGGTTACGAGTTGAGAGGTGAATCGGAGTACTCGCAGAAATCGTTGGCGAATATGCAGTATTTGGCGTGGTTCAACGGCGATCCGGATTCAAACTTGCGATCGAGCGTCTGGTACCCGTTCGGGCCATCCGTTGGGTCTTTGATGAGAGACTTTAAATATTTTACGAAAGCAAAGGAAGAGAGAATCCCAGTCGTCGCGTGGATGTCCAAAGATTGCGTCCAGCGCGATCGCATCAACTTGTTGGTGGCGTTGTCGAAGCATTTTCCGGTGTTTAGCATGGGGAGGTGCGAGCAAAATATCGCACCACCGCCGGACGATGTGGGACGTTTAGGTGACTTCGAACAGCAGCAGGAAATGAAATCGAGCTATATGTTTTACTTCGCGTTGGAAAACGGCGTCCAGTGTCCGCACTACATGACTGAGAAAATATTTGACGCGCTGACGAGAGGTTCGATTCCGATTTACATCGGTTGGGACGGGTTCGACGATTACATCCCGTCCAAAGATGCCGTGATTGATTTGAGAGATTACGCCAGCATCGACCAGTTAGCGGCGAAATTAGCTCAAATTGCCACAAGCGAGAGCGAATACAATAAATTCCACGCGTGGAGACGCAAGTCGCCGTCGGAGTGGCCGCTGAAGTTTCGCAACTTGGTTCGCCAAGTCAGCTCGGATTTGAAATTCGGCATTTGCTCAACTTTGAAAGAAGGACCGTCGAAACATCCACCGGTAGAGCCGTTCGGCCGAGCGCCGACGGACAAATGCGACCACGGCGTGAACATCATGGGAACTCCAGCCAATCAGTACCCGGGGAGACCGGCGGAATGGTGGGAAGTTTTAGGCTGGAAAGCGGATACGGCGGGAGAGGTTCCCAAAGTCGAAGTCGCGGACCCGAAACAATTCTTGACGCAAAAGTGCGATAAAGTGCATCACCCAGAGTGCTGGGATTTGAACATGCCCGGTTTAGTGTCATACGCTGAGGTGTTGTACGCGTCCGAAGCGGACGATAGCGAGGAGGACGCGGAGGAGTCCGGAGTAGAAAACGAAGGGGAAGATGAACAAGAGGTTGAAAAAGCGCACGAGTCGTTCGTCGAAGTCATGGAAGACGTCGTGGACGAAGTCGAAGATGCCTTCGACGGCGACGATGAAGACGACGACGCCTTATCCGACGACAGCAGAACATCTAGCAACGAGAGAAGTCACTCTTCCCACCACCACCACAGAGACGACGACGACGAGGACGAAGAAGAAGACGAAGACGAAGACGAGGACGAGGACGAAAGCGGAAGCAGAAGCGACCTTCAAGCCAAAGGCAAAGAAGTCATCGGAATGCTCGAAAACCCAGCGACGACGCCGTCCGACCTCCTCCTCCTCCGAAAAGAACTCGAATTGTTAGAAAAAGAAAACGCGCTCCTGACGGTGAAAGAGAAAGCCGCTCGATTGGGCGTCGAAGTATAACGACACCGACGCCGCCTTTTCGCCGCGTCGCCGCCGAAGCCGCCGCCACCTCCACCTCCACCACCGCGACCAGAACGTTTGTAAGTAGCTCCTCTTAGTCTTCGCGCGACTCTTGGATACCGTGTAATCATTATTTAAATCGTAACACTATGAATAATAAAACGCTCTCTTTCATCGCCGACGCGCTTTCGAGGGCGGAATATTTCTCTTTTCAGCATATTCTCTCTCCTTAGAAGTTGACCTCCCCCACTCGTGCACATATTTATACATCGAACAAAACTTTACTCCGGGAAGAAGACAAAGACAAAGAGAGGAGAGGAGAGGATCTCTGAGACGCGTAAAACACACACACACAGAGAGAGAGAGAGAGGGAGAGATCATGTCCGTTAAATCTTCAGCCTCTTCTTCGAGCGCGTTAAGAGGAGGACGACTCCCTCGCATTCCGTTGGGGAAGAAATATTCCTCAACGGATAACGGCGAGACCACGAACAGCGCTTCTCCCTCTTCTTCTTCGAACAACAACAACGTGAAGAATCTCCTCAACGCGCCGTTACAAAAGATCAAACTCCCGAACTGGACGTCGATTCCAAACGCCTGCGTGGCGAGCGCCATAGCGGTGTGCTGCACGAACCCGATGGACCGAGCGAAGACGTTGCAGCAGTTACCCGGGAAGAACAATTGGGGCGAGAGTTCGTTCGAAGTCGTGAGGAACATGGCGAAGAGAGAAGGCTTTCTCGCCGGGCCGTATCGAGGGTTACCCTCGGCGGTCGCGAGAGAAGCGAGCAAGAATATGTTTAGAATTGGTTTGTTCACGCCTTTGTTGTTAGCGTTACATCCGCCGGGGAAACATCGAAACGCGCAAACGGGAGAGGAGGTTCCCGTGCCGGCGTGGAAGCGGTTCGTGGCGGGGAGTTTGAGCGGCGCGTTAGGCGCGGTGAGCTCGAACCCATTCGATTTAGTGAAGACTAGGATGCAAGTTCCCGCGGATATGTGCGAATATACCGGGTTGACGAACGCGTTTTCGACGATTATGAAAGGCGAAGGGTGGAAGGCGCTTTATAAAGGGGTCGGCGCGTCCGTGTGTAGAGATATGTTGGGGTCCTCGGTGAATTTAACCGTGCAAAGCGTCGCGAGCGAGTGGATGATTCAGAAAGAGGTGTTTCCACCCGGGTCGCCGTGGTTAGGGGGGGTGTCAGGGGTGTTGAGTGCGGCCGCGAGCGTGGCGGTGATGCAACCGATCGATACGAGCAGAGCGTACGTGTATTTGAAACCGCACATTTTTTCAAACTCGATCGAAGCGATGCGATACATCGTATTGAAAGAAGGACCGCTGAAGTTGTATAAAGGCGCAATTCCACACTTTTTGAGAACGGCGCCGCACTACGCGGCTATGTTCAGCATTTTAGAATACATCACCGGGAAAGAGCGGGTTATAGTCAGAGATTTGAACGCCAAACGATTTCGAGAGCTTGGGATTTTCGATAAAGACGTCTCCAACGAGCTCGCGAAGATGTGTAAAGTTAAAGTGTTCAAACCGAAACAAGAGATTAGCAAAAGCGGCGACGTGGAGAAAGAGATGGTGTTGATCGTGCGCGGGAAAGCGTTGACGCCAAACTCTGGCGTGGCCAGTTCTGGGTCGTATTTCGGCGAGCAATCGTTAATTCACGAGAACCACAGAGCCGGGGAAACCGTCGTCGCGAAAACTTCGACGACGTGTTTAGTCGTCGACAAGATGGATTTCAAGAGAGCCACGTTGCGAGCGCAACGATTACGCGGACAAGTTAAGAAGAGGACAACAAAAGAAGACGAAAAGGACGACGACAAAGATCAAGACCGATTCACGGCGGCCACGTCCGATTTCTCCACCGACGGCGACGCCATGATGGGATACTACGCCAAAAAAATGGACGAAATAGAATATCGCGAACAACTCTCCACGAGCTGGCGAAAGTCGCGCGACAAAAAACTCATCGACTCCGTCCAAGTCTTCAAAGGCATGTCCCCGTACGAACGCGCGTTAATCGTCGAGTCTGCTAAAAAACGCCGCTACGAATCCGGCGAAAAAATCATCCGCGAAGGCGACCGAGACAAGGAGAAAACGTTCTTCGTCGTCCTCAAAGGCCGCGCCGCGATGGTCGCCAGAGACGCCGATTTCGACGAAGACAAACTCATAAACATGAAAAACCCGCAGCAAATCCGTAAAATTGTCCGAACGTTCGCCCCTGGCGGTCATTTCGGCGGCAAAGCTTTATTAACCGGCAATCCTCGCCAAATGACCATCGTCGCTCGAGGCAACGTCGAAGCGTTAGCCATCGACGGCCAAAGCTTGCGAGAGTTGCGAGAGAAAGATCCAAACTTGGTCGAAAAGATTAAAAAGAATTTGAAAAGAGAGAGCGATAAAATCGGCGATTGGAGGTTTAGCAGCATGATGATGGCGTAATTATAATACGTTTAAAATGTTCAGATGTCGTTCTCGCGCGCGAGAGAGAAAGAGTAGTTTTTTGTCGTCAAGACAGCCGTCACATTACCAGCACGCATTTTCACACATGTCCACTACTGTCACCGTCACCGTCCTTTACTTCGCCTCCGCTCGGGAGGCGACTCGAACAGAGTCCGAGCGAATTTCTTTCGCCACCTCTTCCTCTTCCTCCTCCTTTGCGACGACGAACGTGTCCGCGCTTAAAGTCGCTCTGATTGAAAAGCACGGGGAAAAACTCGCTCGGATTTTAGAAACGGCCGCGATATCCGTCGATTGCGAGTACACGGAAGGGGATGAAGATGAGATTCGGAGTGGGAGCGAGGTGGCGGTTATCCCGCCCATTTCTGGCGGGTAGTAGTCTTTGTAGCTTTTGTGTGATGTGTGTGATCGTCTCGTCGAGTCGTTCGTCGTTCGTGAGTAGTAGTCTAGGAGTAGTTAAAAGTGTAACTGAATTTTTTTTTCTTCACTTTAATAAGCGCTTTCTTTCACAAAGTGTTCTTCAACGCTCTCTCTCTCTCTCTCTCTCTCCATACATACACTCCGAACGCCCGTCGTCGCGGCGACGACGACGAACGAGCAATCATCAGAAGAGAAACGCGATGGGTGGAAAGAAGCCACGGAAAACAATAATTGAAAAACAAAAGCGGAAGAATTTTACGAGCAAGATGAGTAAAAAGAAACGGAAACAGAGGCTAGAGGACCTAAAAGAAGGACGCGCGATACCGGGGTTACCGTGGCAGCTCGCTTGGGACACGAGGCGAGTTCAAGTTTCGAGGCAGCGCGTGACCGAGCTCGAAGCGAAAGTGAAAGAGATTGAGGCGCAGATGCGAAAGAAGGAGGAGGCGTTGAAACAGGTCGTGGAAGAGTTGGCGAAGTACGAGCCGACGCCTTTGTGGAAGATTGTCACGGATAAGCAGTACAAAGATATCTTCGAGACGCATATTTTATCGAAGTTGGACGACTTGTCTTTCAGAGTGTTTCGAGAGGTGAACACGGAAAGTCGCGACGCGTGTAGACGGGTAAAGGATATTGAGTTGGCCGAGACCTTTATAACGTATACTGCGCAGGGGAATCCACCGGTAGAGAAGGTTCATGAATATGAGATCAAAGGAAGGTACGGACAGCCTCATTTCTGTCACGAGGCAGCTGAAACTGGGAACCTCGAGTTGCTTCGCTGGTTTCGAGAAGAGAAAAACTTTGATTGGAACGAGTGGACGATCAACGGAGCAGCCGGAGGCGGGTTTCTCCACATCGTGAAGTATTGCATGAAACAGAATGCACCCTTACGATCTGCCGCGTGTGCATGTGCTGCCGAATCCGGTCATCTCGATGTCCTCAAATACTTGCACGAAAACGGCGCGCCTTGGGATTCGCACACGTGCGCTTTCGCTCGCGAAAATAACCACCTCGAGAGTTTACGATACGCGTTAGAGAACGGGTGTCCAAACGACATAAACGCGTGACACAGTAGCAAGCGAATATCGTTCACTACAGTTACGAAGGAAGAACACACATACACACAGAGAAAAAGAGAGAGAGATAGAGAGATAGACGCACGCACGAAAATGTACAGTAGTTATACGGCGCGATATACTCGTAGACACCAAAATACACTTAAAGACAACTTCAAGACACATTGAACTCCACATATATAACACTAATAATACTACTAAATGCGTTTCATCACCATCGCGAATAGCAACAGTGGGAATAACTACGGCGAACTTTGGAAGCGAGTCGTCGTCAGAGCGAAGAACGCGGGGTCGATGATGATGCGCAATACTACTACTACTACTCCTCGTGGTCTGGGGAAATCCGCCAACGGTCATCGGCATCATCAGCCTTCGACGACGACGAAAGCGGCGGCTGGTAGCAACGGTGTGGCGCACTCGTCGTCGTCCTCATTTAGAATACCACCAGGAATGATGAAATCCGCGCTCACGAGCGCTGGTTTAGGCATCGTCGGCGATTGCGTCGCGCAAACTTTGCAACACCAACACCAACGAAAACAACAACACACGAGCAACAGTTTTAGTGAGAAGTACGATTACCCGAGAACGGCGAGACAGTCTCTGTTCAACCTGACCTTCTACGGTCCACTCCAACACGTGTGGTACGCGTTCCTGGGAGCAAAATGGCCCACAGTTTCCGGTTCGTTGGCGTATGCGAACATCCGCCCGTTTGCGACGAAAGTCTTCTTGAACCAAGCCGCGCTCGGGCCGGTAGTCGTCGCGTGCTTCTTCGCCTGGTCGCAACTGCTCACGAATACGTTCACCGCGACGAGTTGGCGAGAAAAAGTGCAAAGAGACGCGTTGCCGACGTTACAAAAAGGCTGGGCGTTTTGGGTGCCCGCGAGCTGCGTGAACTTTGCACTCGTTCCCGTGAATAGGCAGGTTTTGTACATGTCTTGCTGTTCCGTCGTGTGGAACTGCATATTGAGCCAAGCCGGGAACACGACGAAAGAAGAAACCCGCGACGCTTCAAAGAAGACGAAGACGAAGACGAAATAATAACGATACTACTAATAATACGCACGTGTAGAGTAGAAACAGAAGAACAAGAGAGAGAAATGAGAGAGCGAGAGTGTGTACACCGTGTCGTTTAGACTCTGCGTATGTATTCGCAACCTACATATTAGTCCTGTATATTTGTGAAAAACTTGCCTTTTCCTTCATTATTTTTCCGTTCTAAAATTCACACAAACTCAAAATATCATGGACAGATACCGCGCAGAGTTTTGGCGCAAAGACTTATCCGACGTCGCGTTCTTCCGAACGGTCGCGTGTGCGCTCTGGGCGTCGTTTGGCATGGTCGTGCCGGTACGTTTTTGTTTTCTCTTGGTCTTTTTAAAGAGTCGTTATTGTTCGGGAAATTCAAAATCGCTCATTTCCCCCCTACTCGTGCGTGTGTGTTCATGGCTGACGTTTACGTGCTCTCTTCTTACTTACCTCGAACAACAACACTAAAACGACTCTGTATCAAAGGTGTCCGCGTTTTACTTCCTCCTGTTCCTTGTGAGACTGGGGACGTTCGCGAATTTTTGCAAAACGTCCGGGATTTTTTTTGCACTCGCGATGCCGGTCTCCTTCGTGACCGCCAGAGCAGGGAGGCCGACGACAGCGAAAGCAGGCGGAAACGGCGGTCGGCATCAGAATATCCCCGGAGTTTCAGATTCTCGAAACTATCACTTTCTCATCTCGAGAGATATGCTGGATTCGAGTCACGGGATCGCGCTCCCTGATGCGAGCCGTCCTTCGGCGAAGCGAGCAGAGGAGGCGCGCTCGCATATGAACGCGACGCGATGGAAAGCGAAAAGAGCGACGGACGCTTTGGCGTTTGTTCTCGTGAGAGTTTTCGTGGCTGGGATGTTTTTGATGCCAATGTTTAGTAGTCGTGGTAGTGGTAGCAGCGGTGGTGGTAAGTATGATAGCGTTGGGTATTTTGGAGCCTTGTACGCGTTCGTGTTGTCGGCGGGGAGTTTAGGTTTGGCGCGGGCGTGGGCGACGTGGAATTGGTCGGTTTGGTCAAACGTGAGAACAGTTTTAGCGCCATTTTCCGGGCACGGGGATAGGATCGTGCAATCGTCGAGGATTTTGTCCTGGTTGGAGAAATCGAGGAACCAGTTTAGTGGTGGTGGTGGTGGAGTGAGCAAAGAGTCGTCGATTTTAAGGGAGAAAATTGTGAGCTCTCGCGCCGATGGGAATCACAAAGCGTTGTTGGAGAAAGTGCGATTGGCGGCTCTTACGTTTCCGAGATTTCACGACGACTTACACTTTCAGTTTTCGCAGGCCGGTCAGCGCAGACGGTATTATCGAGTGAAACGAATCGCGTTTGATGTCGCGATGGACCCAATTGTGGTTTTATATTCCGCGAAGATGGTAGTCGTCGCGTTTGTAGCTCAAATTTGTTTGAGTTGGTTTCGATTGGCGCCGGCGACGTCTCTTTCTTCTTTGTTTTCAAAGTTTGTTCCAGGGTACGTCGTTTACGTCGCGTTTAAAATTTGCAGGGACGTGTGCGAATCGATATTGACCGAACCGTACGCGTTTCGACCGGATACGAGAGCCGCGGGGACGGAACGCACAGCATTGGAACCGTTGATGAGAGCGATGCGAGGCGAATTCGTTTCCGAATACGCGTTTTCGCAAATCTTAGCGTTTGACGATTGCTTGAAAATTGTGAGTGGTGACGACTTCGAGTACGGGAGACTACCGTTGCTATACAGTAGGAGCGATGCGATGGCATCCGCTGCGTTTGGCGTTGTGGCGCCGGGGAGAAGACGATTCGCCGCGGACGCGAACGCGGACGAAGACGACGAGGACGAGGACGGCGAAAAGACGCCAGATTTCTTGGACGTTTTATCTATCAAGCGCGCATTCTTAGCGTGCGCTTTAGCCCCGGCAACGGCAGTGGCGCGAGCCATGCGTGACTTCAACGAGAAGGCTATAGTGGCGGACTCGAGATCGAGCGCGGGACCTCCGTCTGCTGTTTCCATGTCCAGCGTCGGCGGCGGCGTATTAAGAGGGGTTGACGGCTTCGATGGCGTAGGAGGGAGCATTGGTGGCATGTTAAGCCTCGAAGCGATACAAATGCGAAAACACAGACAGTCGCAAGCGTCGATTGCATCCAAAAGAGCGGCACAAGCGGTGGAAGATTACGGCGCGCTTGCTGACTTAGGGATGGCAATCGCCGCGGCCATGTTTAGCAACGTGGACGAGTTTGGGGACGAAATGTTGAACGGTAAAGGTAGTATTGACCATCGAAACAATGAGAACGTTTTAGGAGAGCACGAACGACCGACGTTTAGGGACGTTGCTATTGCGACGTGCGCGTATCGCGAGGCGGTCAAACGCGTGAGACAGGTGACGTTCCCAGATTCTGCGCTGACGACGACGACTTTGTCGACGCAGAGCCACTCGGAACGCGACGCGACGGATACCGTGGCGCCACAAACAACGACGACAGCGCTGGACGGTACCGTCCATGAACCAATTATCCGCCCATCTGGTACACCATTCCAAACTGGATGGACGACAACATCTGCTCGGGGAAGAAACGAAAACGTTTCCTTTTGGTCCTCCCTCGGCGGCGGCGGCGGCGGCGACGTTGGTTCCTCTGCCTCGTCCTCGTCCTCCCTCTACTCCACCTACCCTGCGCTCGCGCAACTTTCAGTCGCCGAAGCCGCGCGACTCCACGAGTCCTTCGCCAATACCGTCGTCTCCAAACTCGCCTTACTCTCCCAAAATGGCGCGTTATTCGCTCGACCGGGCGCTCGACTCGCCTTTCTCGAGAAAGCCATGAACAAACCGGCCTCGCCGCCCATCTTGGGTCAATTCAAATCCAGACGCGGATTGAGCAGCATTCGTCGTCGTCCTCGTCAATTCGGCAGCACAGATGCATCATCATCGTTTCTCGACGACGACGACGGGAAGAATTTGGAGGAGGAGGAGTTTTACGACGACGAGGATAACGACGAGGAGAGAGATTTGAGGTGTTCCTACTTCGGCGACGTCGACGCGCACGAGAAAGTCCTCGCCGGCGCGGTGTCCTCCTTTAACGCGGCAGCTTAAGGATTCTTTTCGGAAATCATGAGAGCATCAAAATTGATGAGAGCGACGGCGTTCTGGGCGTAGTAGAAATTGTATACATTTTTTCCCTCTTTGGGGCTGCACTTTTTGTCGCACCATTGGGGAAAGCATTCTCACAGACACACATAAAACATCGGATAAAAAATGGCGGCACTTCTCGTTTCTCGCGCGAGGAACATGTTCCTCTCCTCGACGCCTTCTTCTTCTTCGTCCCGTCGTTACTCTCCTCCTGTGCCTTTCTCGCGTCGTCGTCGTCTCGGTCGTTTTCCTATTCCTCCTCCTCGGGACAATTCGTGCGCCGGCATCCGCACCCAAGCGTCTTCTTCTTCTTCTCCGAGTAGTCGCAGTTCCTCGGGGACGGAAAGAAAAGAAAAAGAAGAAAAGCATCACGAGCTAGAGAGGACGAATTTCAAAAAAGGGCGAGGATTGGACGTGGACGTGCGCCCGCACAGGTACGAGGAGGAGTTGAGGGAGAAAATATCCAAAGCGGTGGCTGTTTTGTTGCAAAAACGAATTAAGACAACACCAACTTTGTTGAGTAGCAGCGGTAGCGATGGAAGTAACAACATTGAAATATTTAAATCGAAGCAAACGAATGGCGGTTTCCGCATGCGAGCGGTATTTGGGGTGCATTTAGACGGTCCAATAGACGCGAGGTATAGCATGGTTGAAGTTTTGGGGACGTCGACGCTTCCGTCCGGGAAAATCTACAAGGAGAAGAAGACGGTGTTGGTGGATTCGTTCCCGATGGGATCGGACGCGATGCGAGCGGCGATGCCTTCGGTGAGAAGTTTAGTGGAACGAGACGATGCGAATTTGAGGAGGAGGCTTTTTCAGGTGGAGTTTCTGACCGCGACGAGTGGCGACGTGGTGGTGACGATGTGTTATCACCGGAAGTTGGACGAAGAGTGGGTGAAAGCGGCGGAAGGGATGCGAGAGGAGATGAATAGGATGCATCCGGAGTTGAACGTGTCGATTGTTGGGAGAGCGAATAGGATGAGAAAGGTGATAGGGAATGCGTTTGTGATGGAAAATGTTCACTTGGACGGTACGGTTTTGAAGTATAAGCAATTGGAAGGGCAGTTTGCTCAACCGAACGCGCAGATTGCGACCGAAATGCTCAAGTTTGCGCGTTCGTGTTGCGCGCCTTCTTCGAATACGAATGATTTTCTAGAACTCTATTGCGGCAACGGCCATTTTACGGTGGCACTATCGCCTTTTTTTCGAACGTGTTTATCCACGGAGATTTCGAAAACGAACATAGCCGCCGCTCGAGAAAACATAGAAATGAATGGGATTAAAAACACGCACGTCGTGCGCTTATCCGCCGAAGAGGTTGTTCAAGCCATCGACGGCGAACGCGTGTTCACGAGATTGAAGGACACTCAGTTAGATTTAACCACGCTGAATATCAAAACTGTCCTCGTGGACCCGCCTCGCGCCGGATGCGGCCCGGAAGTCTCCAAGATGCTACAAAGATTCGAGAACATTGTCTACATCAGCTGCAACGTGGAGACCTTGGCGGAAGATATGCTCATCCTCTCCGAAACGCACGACATGAAGCGCTTCGCGGTGTTTGACCAGTTTCCATACACACCCCATTTAGAATGCGGCGCGTACTTAGTTAAGAAGTGTACCGGTAGTTAAAATGATAGAATTATAGACTAATAACTAAAAAGCATACATAAAAAATAAAAGCTACCTAGCTAACGACATTTAAAAGAGCTAATGATGATACGGTTCCCCTCGAACAATCGTCCACGCTCTGTAAATCTGTTCCAAGAGGACCATCCTCGCCACGCGATGATTCATCACCATCTCGCTCAATCGCAACGACACGTCCGCTCTCGCTCGCACTTCCTCCCCGTGCCCGAACGGCCCTCCAATCACAAATACCAACCTACCGTGGCCTAAATCCCCGCTCTTGCACAAAACATCCGACGCAAATCTCTCCGACGTGTACGATTGTCCTCGTTCGCACATCAAAACCACAAAATCTCTCGCATCGATCTTCTTCATCACCCGCTCGCCTTCGCTCGCTTTTTGCTCTTCGATACCTTTCTCATTCTTTGGATTTTGTGGGCAGGAAATCATCTCAAACTTAGGATTGTATCGCTTAATCTTCGTCTCAAAATCGAGTTCCAACTTTTTATACAAAGTGTTCTCGTCCCCTCCTCCTGATGATTTGACCGCGATAATCGCGGTCGGGATTGGGAGACATTCGCGCCTGTTTTTTATTCGATTCGTGTCCAACTGCGTTTGCAACGAGAGATTCTTTTTTCCCGACGGCGAGGAAGAAGAAGAAGAAGAAGAAGAAGCAGTTGTTATTGTCGTCGATATTCTCGATATCCTCGCGTTCTTCCGCGCGCGCGCACATCTCGCGCATCTGATCAGATTAGTCGCCCCTTTCGTTCCGAAGAGGAGGAGGCCCCGGTGTGACATGGATATCTGATATCTGTTGTGGTAGGTATTTCGTCTGGGGAAATGAGGTGAAATTGCGCACAACTTGCGCGCGGAGTACTCTCATCATCGTCGGCTTTAAAATGTCCTCCCCTCTCCCAAAAGCGACCACCAAAAAGAAGAAGGCGAACGAGGCGAACGACATAAACACGAATAAGAAGCAAAAGAAAGTCGCAGCGGCACTCATTCCAGAAATTATCCCCCGAGATGCGTTGGAAAGCGCAGACGAAGATTTCAAAGACGACGACGACGAAACGAAGCGTCGCTTCACCGCGGTGGCGTTCAACGTCGCCGGTTTGCGCGCTTTGTTAAAGAATAAACCCGAATGTTTACGAAAAATTGCGGACGAAACGAAGTGCGACGCGATGATGTTCTCCGAGCACAAGCTTAATCCGGAAAACGTGGAGGAGGCGACGAGACAGTTGAAGGAGTTGTTGCCTGAGTTTACGACGGTGAAGTTTGCGTGTTCGACGGCGAAGAAAGGGTACGCTGGAGTTTGTGTTTTGGCGAAGGGCGAGTGCGAAGAGGCGAGAAAAAAAGAAGGTGGGAAATCGCCGATGAAGCAAACGTCGATTAAGGATATGTTTGGCGGCGGCGCGAGCGAGAAGAAGAAGGAAGCGCCAATCCCTACGAACGCCGCCGCCGCGAGGCGATACGACGGACCAAAGCTTTTAAAAGTCACGGAAGGGTTGCTCGATGGGAAACATCTCTCGGAAGGCCGCGCGATTACTTTGGAATACGAATCGTTCAACGCACTATTCACGTACGTTCCAAACAGCGGGCAAAAGCTGGACCGTTTGGATTGGAGAATCAACACGTGGGAAAAAGAGTGTCGCGAGCATTTGAACGCGTTGCAGGCGAAGAAACCGACGATTTACGGCGGTGATTTAAACGTGGCGCATCTAGATATCGACATTTATAACGTAGACGCAAAACACATTCCAAAATCAGCAGGGACGACGCCGGAAGAGAGGAACGCGTTTGGAGTGATGACGAGAGAGTGCGATATGAAAGACGCGTTCCGCTATTTCCATCCTGGGAAGAGCGGGTGGTTTACGTATTGGTCTCAACGAGTCGGGAACAGGCCAAAGAATAGAGGTTTACGTTTGGATTACTTCTTAGCTAGCAGCAAAATGTTCGCAGAAGACGCACATGTGAAGGTGGTGTCCAGTAGAATATTGACGGAGATGAATGGAAGCGACCATTGCCCCGTATCGATCACGTTGGCATTGCGGGAGTAATTAATTGAGGCGCTCAAGATTTTTCATCATCGTTTCTCTTAACCTCCAACTACAGATACTATTACTACTGTTTTACATCTTTAGAGCATCGCGTCGTCTACTTCTACGTCTTTTAGCTCGTCGTCTTCACTTTCTTTCCTATTCTTTCCTTCGTGCGATTTGGTAACTCGATCGCGTTTTCGCGCAACTTTTTTGTTTTTCGGAGTAAGCAAGCGTTCGTATTTCACCTCGACGCTATCCTTCAAAAACGAAAGCAGGGATCTGACGCTAGAGAATTTCGGACTCGATTTCGCATTTTTTGTCAGGAAAGTTTGAAAGGTGCTCACGTATCGCTTGCATCTTTCATCAAACGGAAATGCGATACACGCCGCGACGGCTTTGTATTTGCAAAGCGCGATGTTCGAGAAAGTAATTTCCTTCGGATTGGCAAACATCCGTTCCGGCCACCACGCGCGATTCGTGCTCACGTTTTGAAAGATAATCTCGTATTGCCTCGCGTGCGCGTCGTCGTTTTCTCCTATACACGTTTCGACGCCCACTAGCGCGGTGCTCAAATATTTCCAAGACTGTTCGTCTTTCGGAAAACACTCAACGCGTTCGCACGCGACGTGTAATAACTCGTTTACATCAATCGCGCTTCCGATGTATGCGACGCTTGCCGTATCCATCGCGCTAAAATTATCCCCCGCTTCGTTGATACTTCCTTCATCATCGTCATCGAACGCATCTTCCAAAAAATCAATTCCTTCTACGCGTTGCACATTCTCCGCTTTATAATTGTACTTCCAGCAATGCATTAAAAAGCGCGTGGATATTTCGCACGTCGGGTCGACTCGCACGGCGGCGAGACACGCACTCGCTATGTTTTGCGCGTCCATGCAGTCAAGAGGACGGGATTTAGGCGGAGCAAAGCCTTTTCGAGACCTTTCCGCGTGGCCTTTTCGATACCCGCGTGCGTATGCTCGAATCAAAAAAGTCGCCAAAGCCTCTCTCGCGTCTTTATCGTTCGGGAACTCTTCGACGAGCTTTCTCAACTGCTCATCCACGGTGACCATAGTCATTTCCGGTTCTTGCCAATTCGCTGGATTTTTGGCCAAAGTGAGCATCGCGAAAGCTATGGTAAGTTTGATCGCGTCGTCGCTCGACGACGCCGAAGAAAAATTCGCATTAATGTCCTGTCGTTCGTTGTTGCTGTTGTTGTTGATGTTGTTCTTTTTTGTCGCCCTGGCCTCGAGTAAGCTCGAAATGGAAATGAGCGCACTCGTTCGTAGCGAATCGTCGCCGTACGCTCCACTCTCGGCTCTAGCATCCAGGGTTTTCGCAATCGATTTACCTCTTCTTTTCATTTCTATCTCTTTACTCGTGAGTGGCGATCGACACATCTCCAGCCGTAGCACGTGTTTTCGCACGGTCTCGTCTTTCACGGATTCAAACCAAAGCGCGACTTTCAACATCGCCGCATCCGTGAGCAAACGCGTGCTGGAACGTAATTTTTTCTTCTTGTCTTTGGGAAAGAAATTACACATCTTGACGCCGCGACCTTCGAGTAACCGCACGGCCTCTGTCACTTCAGGTCCCAGGTTTATTTCTAGCTTATTGTCCTCCTTCTCTTCTTTCTCTTCTTCTTCTTTCTCTTCTTCGTCGTACCCGCCAAACCGGGAAGCGTGCGGCAGCGCTTTCTTCCTTTTCGCCTTCCTCAACGCCTTCGCCTTCTCCGTGCTCACCCTCGCCTCTCTCGCTTTCCTCCTCGCGGCTCGGAAAAACTCCCCGAACGCGCTCTCGAACCTCGCCTGATGCCTCTCGCCCCCAACGTTCGCCTCTTTCAATAAATTCGCATAAATCACCTTCGCGTCTCTCTCTTCCTCTTCCTCCTCTTCGCCTCCTCGACCTCCACTCATCAACTCCAAACAACTCTTCATCGCTAATCGCTCGTGCTTCTTGTGCGTCTCCCACTCATTCCGCTCGACTTTATGGTGCCAACTCAACGTCTTTCTCTTCCTCCGTCTCTCATTCGCCTCTTCGTCTTCGTCCTCCTCTTCTTCATTGTCCTCGTTCCGTCCTCCGTCCTCCAAAGCCTCTTCCTCCCGGTACATCCGCTTCCGACTGATGGCTAACAACGCCGCCGTCGTTCGCGCCGCTAACTCGAAATCGCCGCTCTGCAAGCAACACGCAACCAATCGATACACGTTCTCCGCCGCGTGTTTTCGGATGGACGTTTTCTCCTTCTTGATGACTCCCGTTCTTGTCGTCGTCGTCGTCTCGGGTGAACGCAGAAGAAGCATTCTCTCCTTTTTCCCAAGGAGTCTCAGAGGAAACAAAAGTTCTGATTCGTCCGCAATCTTCTTCGCCGAGCGTACTCCTCCTCCTCCTCCTCCCTTCCGATCCGTTCTCCTTCTCCTTCTCCTTTTCGTACCCGTTTTTCTTCGGTCGTCGTCGAAAGAATCGTCCTCCTCATCGCTTCGTTCCTCCTCCTCCGTCAAATGCGTTCCTTGGTCTTCTTCGTTCGACGACGACGCATCCAATCGCTTCTCTGGATGTAAATGTTTCGTCCGTTTCGAACGCGCGTTGCGCGTGCTGTGCAACGTTCTCGACACGCCGGAGGAGGATACTTTCGACGCTTTGCTTTTGGTCGTCGTCATCGAAACATAGGAGTAGAAGAGTAATAAGAGTGTTTACGTCGTTTTGCGTGGATTTTAAGTCACGAGAATCGACAGACATTTGAGACAAAGAGGATACAACGGAGGATGAATACTACTCGCATTAAAAAGCGTCGTCGTCTCTAAAAAACCCATCTAAATCATCCTCTCTTCTTTTCAACTGATTCATCGCGACGTGCGCTTTCCTTTTTTGTTTTTTCGCGACTTTTCTGGCGTAGACGTCGCTGTCTTTTTTCTTCGCGTCCGCGCGTCGCACGTTCGGGTTGACGAAGAGTTCGTCCTCGTATAAGACTTTCCCGGTGAACGCGCCTTGGAAGATTTTGATCGGGTGGAGGCAAAAGCGCGGGCCGACTTCGGTTAAGGAGAGTCCACCGGAGGAGACGCCGTTTTCGATGGAGGAGAAGTTCGCTCGCACTTCTTTCCCTTCCGGATGGACGATTTGGTAGTTTCGAAACCACACTCTTCCGTCTTCCCAATAAAAAGACATCTGGTGGTCGTAGAACGGTTTCATCGCGTGGTGTTTCCACGGCGTCGCGAAGCAGTGGACTAAAATCTCTTTAATCACGCGCGTGTGCATTTCGTCGTCGAATTTCGGATCGAAGTGTAAACTCGGTCGAGAAAACTTCAAATGGTTCCCGGTTAACTTCAACTCCGCCATCGTGTGAATGTTCTCCACGTGGAATTTTATCGACGGTCCCTCGGGCGTCTTCGCGAACCAGGCGTAGGAATCTTGCCGTTTCCTCGATTCAAAGAATATCGCGTTGTTACACCCTCTCAACTCCGCGCACTCCACCACCGCTCTTTTATCGTTCTTCGAATCAATCTTCGCGTCTTTCTTCGCGTTCGGGAGTAAACAGAGTAAATCTTGCATCAAGTGGCGAAACCGAGCGACAACCCCTCGACTTGTCAGTACGAGCGTTTTTTCTTTCCTATTGATGCCTGTATGTTCCGGTTCTTTATGTTGTTTACTCTTCTCTGGTTTAAACAGCGCCTCTTTTTCCAAAACCTCGCCAAACTGACCTTGGTACGCCTCGTCGAACTCGTCCTCGGAATCCGAGGCGACGTCCCCGCCGGAGCCGAGCAAGACTTTCGTCCGGTCGATGTGGCGATGCTTCGTCTGTTCCTCCCGGATTCGATTCTCAAAGTCGTCCCGTTCTAAACGCGCTTGGCGCTCTTGCTTGCGCTTTTTGTTTTTCATTTATTATGTATAAGACTACTCTCAAAACGACTACTTTCTAAAAGTGATGCTCGTTTATCGCGTTTGTATCGGTGATGATGATGGTTTGGTGATGATGATGATGAGAGAAAAAGTGAAGTTTTTGGCGGCGGTCTTTGGCTTCCCTTTCTCGAAAATACTACGAGCGTACACACCAATCAAACGTATTCGTCAAGAACTCCTTGTCGATGATCGATAGGAAATTCAACACGCAGAGTATACTGCAAAATATATATATGTACAACTTTTTTTCTACGATCGGCTTTACCCGCCGACGCGTTCGACGAGCTCTTGCAAAATGACGCACGCGGAAAAGGCAAAGATGGCGAATAAGGTCCAGTCGCCACCCGGTAAAGCGATGGAATCGATCAAGGCTTTTTGTCGCGTCATTTCGGTCGACATGGTAATCTTAGATTCAAATTCTTTGGCAGATTTTCGATAACTGTACACCATTAAAGGCGGCAACAAGCCAAAGATGACGATGACGCCGAACGTTCCGGCGTTGTCGATGGCGGAGATGAAGACGTCGGGGTAGGTGATGGCGAAAGTTAACGGCGGGATTAACGTCAACGCGTAGGATATGGGTTCGGATTTCACGTCGACCGATCGTAACCCATCCGCGATGAACGATTTCAATCCGATGGTGAATCCGATGAAGGACGTCGCCACGGCGCTAAAGGAAAACGCGTCGATTAACACCGTGCCGTAGCCACTTTCGATTTTCGAGGCTAACAGATCCACCGGATTTACTCCTGAAGTCATTAAATCTTCTCCGGATAAAGCACCTAAAACGACCGCATTCCACAGCAAAAACATAGCCAACGGCACCGCGGTCCCTAAAATAGTCGCTTTCTTAATCTTTGGCACGTCGCCCTCCAACGAGGAAACCACGGATGGCAACACGGATTGATACACGAACGCAACCGCTACGCCAGGGATAGTATTGCCTACCACGCTAAAATCACTTCTCTCCAAATTCGCCGCGTCTACTTCACCGACGCACAAACTCACCAACCCGATCAAAGCGCTAACGATAAAAAGCACCAACAATCGATTGGTGAAATCCAAAACTTTTTCGTTGCTCAGCGCCACGAACAAACCTATCGCACCACCAAATACTAAAACCGCTTCGTCGAATCCAACATCCGCGACGTATTTCCCGCTCGACAAAATCTCCGCCCCTTTTAAACAACACGCGATGGTTAAACACTCGTGCATGAATACGTACGCGGCGCTAAACACCAAAGCACCACCATTCCCGAGCGTCGAACGCGTCACTGAAAACAAACTCACCCCATCTTTAGAACTCCCGAGCGCGCATAACGTCGCCAAGTTGACCTCCGCCAAGCAAAATCCCGTCGCCACGAAATACATCCACATCGCGACCAACACTTCCGAACTCGGGAGAAACCCGCTCGGCCCGGTTATTTCCGGAAGCGCCAACACGCCGGCCCCAACCGTGGTTCCGGCAATCAACGCCGCGTTTCCGAAAACCGACCCAGACTCGTGCGCGTACCCCTCGTTTTCGTTCACGTTGGACCACAAGCGAGTGATGACTTCTGTTTGTTGCAATTTGGAAGTGTTGTTGTTTTCAATCGTCGTCGTCGTCGTCTCGTTTCTTTCATCCGTCTCGTTCTTTGAGGAGGAGGAGGAGGAGGAGGAGGAGGAGGGGGAAGCGCGGAGGCCAATTCTTCGTGTTCTTCTTCTTAACGACGACGAGAACTGAAGAACGGATGTCGATGGTGAACTCGCGTCGTTTCGCGTTCTCGTCGTCGTCAAAGTCGTCGTCGTCGTCATCATCGCGGGTAAAAAAAGAGCGACGGAAATTTCACTCTCAGGAGTCGTGTTCCGTTATCGAGAAGACGGAGAAGCAAAAGCAGGAAAGCGTGATGTCATTTTGTGCGCGCGCACGTGCGTATCTTTTTCTTGCATTTCTGAAGCTTTTTTCCTATAGGAGTACTCCTACAACTATTACAACTAAAATAACTAGGCATGATGACTACATCTTAGGAATACTACTGCACATCTAGTATCTATCGATCGATTCTATACGGACTAAACTGATTATATTCGTCATCGTCTCGCGCTGTTGTTATCGTCGTCGCCGCCGTCGCCGCCGGGGCGAGCACCGTTTCGTAGTACGCCTCCTCGTTTTCGTTTTCGTTTTCCTCGTCCTCCTCGGAAGAAGAGGAAGAAGAAGGAGAAGAAGAAGAAGAGGACGAACGGGATAAGATGAGCTTGAGCAATAAAAGCGTCACCGCGACCGCCGAGAGTTTTAAAAACGCGCATAAGTAGACGAAGTTTTTCAGAGGACGCCAGGAGCGTCCGGTGATGTACATCATGTCCAACTTTCGTTTAACGGCGGCGCCTATTTTCCATCGCTCGACGATATCGGCGGCGATGAAGCCGGCGAAGATGGACGAAAGGTCCGCGAAGAAGACCAAGGCGGAGAAGGAGAAGGCTTCTTTGTTTTCGCACTTTTCGGCGACGACGGCGGAGAGGATGACGATGGGCATGTACGCGAAGCGAGAGCCGAAGGAGATGACGAGTTCCAGAATGGACAGGATGATTGCCGCGCGCATGCCGCTATTGCGTTGGTTAATTTGAGGCGGGTGGTAAAGCGCGAACAGTCGCACGAGCTGGAAGCCGACGTCGGCGACGCCGCCGAGGAGGAAGACGTTCATTTTCGATCGAGGCGTTTGGAGGAGGAGTTGTTTTTGTCGGATTCGAGCGTTTGCATATCTTGACGATGATGATGATGATGATGATGGTAACTCTCCTATTCTTCCAGGAGGAGAATGAGGAGGAAGATTTCCGTCGTCTCGTTGTTGTTGCTTCTTTTCGACGAAGTATTTGTTGTGGAAGAAGGAAAACGCAAACGCGCCGAACAGCGCGCCGATGTTGGAGAAGAATTGAAACATACCAAAGGCACTGTTTGGTAGTTTTTTGTCGTAGATGGAGTAGATGAACGAATTGTACGTATCCATGGCGGTTGGCGTGATTCGGTAGATGAATAACGCCAAAGCGAGCACGATGAATTCGCGGTCCGAGAAGAATCTTCTCCACGGCCATTTCTTCGTCGACGTTTGCGCTCTTCTTCGTCTTCTTCTTCTCGTTTCCAAATCTTCGTCCACTTCGCGCGCTCCTCCGGCGCTCCTTTTTCCCTCTTGAATCCTCAGCGCAAAAATCGACGCCAGAACTGCAAACCCACTCGACAACGCAATCGTCGCTCGCGCGGTGAACATCTCCAAAAACAAAACCGAACACGCGCTTCCTAAAATCGCCGCAAACGTTCGCGTCGCCATGGCGACTGTTTGCACGTTCACCTGCGTTATCCGTCTGTTCTTTGATTTCGAATTATGCGCGTTATTCTCTCTTTCTTCAATCGCGCGTACTTCCTCTGCCTCTTCTTCTGCGTTTATTTCACCACCTCCTTCTCTTTCTCCGCCGCCCATCCGTCGCATCTCTTCCTCGTTTCTCCCCGAAGTTGTCGTCTCAATCGTCTTCGTCCCTTTCGCCGCGCACACTAATATCCCGTCCAAACTCGCGTACGCCCCGCTCACGCACGCGGTCATCAAGATCCCAAACCCGTACACTTCCTTCAGCGTTTTCGCAAAGGATAACGCGAACTGAAATATGCCGGCTAAAATACAACACCCGCTCGCGAACTTCGCGCGATGTCCTCTCTCTCTTCGCCTCGTCGTCTCTCCTTCTTTCTCGTCGTTTTCATCACGACTCGAGCTTCGACTCAGAAACCAATCGCTCATTAACGCAAACACCGGTTTCATCGCGTACGTGGCGAACGTCAAAGCGTAGTATCGGTTGATTTTTTCCGGCGCAGAAGTTAACCCCATATTTCGGTTCAGGACAAAATCGATCGCCGTCATCGAGGAGGTCACGAACGTCGTCAGGAAGAGTAACGCGAGGAACAGAAGAGGGAAACGTTTCACCGTTTGCATCCATTTTCCCATCGGTCTCTCTCTCTTTCTCTCTCTCTCTCTCGCGTTTACGGCTGATTTATGCGCACTCACGCGCGCACACTTTCACGAGTGATATAACGAGAGAGCGCACGCGTCTCGCTTCTTTTCTCTCTTTCTCTCTCTCTCTCTCTGTGTGTGTACGTGCGCGTGGTTTTGTATGAAGAGGAAAAAGAACAGAAAAGTGAGGAAACTTTTTCCCCAGAGTTTTCCTTTGCTCTTTCTCAGCTTGCCTGAGACGAGAGAGAGAGACGCACAC
>Ga0209335_10000159_pt1 | contig 74750 bp, 65 predicted proteins | sample COG_09_FD_184753 | JGI IMG/M metagenome (GOLD analysis project Ga0209335, IMG submission 184753) | Pelagic Microbial community sample from North Sea - COGITO 998_met_09 (SPAdes) (version 2) | ecosystem: Environmental > Aquatic > Marine > Neritic zone/Coastal water | place: Helgoland, sampling...
CGACGATCGCTGATGTGGAACCACAATCAAAATCCAGAAATGCGCTGGCTTGCTGCCTGATTTTCACAACAAAGTCTCGAACCACATCAGCCGACTTCAACTCCCGCTCACTGCTGCGGCCACCTGGGTCACCGATCATGCCGGTTGCGCCACCCACGAGCAGAATGGGTTTATGTCCCGCCAGCTGAAATCGGCGCAAGGCGAGCAAAGGCACCAGATTGCCGATGTGTAAGCTGTCGGCCGTAGGATCGAAACCACAATACACGGTTCGCGACTCAGCCTGCAGATGAGCCACCAAGTCCTCTTCACTGCTGACTTGGGCGATCAAGCCGAGCGAGCGTAAATTACCTAAAAGATCTTGCTGAATACCCATGTGTCGCGTCTCATATGTGTTCATTGGCCTTAGTGTCACCGGGATCCGGGCAACCTTGCAGTGGCGACTGCCTTACCAGCACCGTCATCGACCGGAGAGAGCGCAAAAATACAGGAAATTCAGATAATTTCAAGATAAATGCCCATCAAAGCAGACCTAAAGTGAGTGATACTTTCCGCTGAAAAGGTTTTAATTTTTCTCTATTTTTTATATAGTTACTGGCGATTCATCATAGACCACAATAATTACTGACGACACCTTACCATGTCCATGGAAGCTTACCCCAAGACTCACTTGAAAATAGCCCTCGCTGTCGCTTGTTGCTTGCTGGTCGTCATCACTGCATTGCCTGCGAAACAAGCTCCCGAGATGTCTCGGGTGCCCATGACTTTATCGATCCTGCCACAGGAGATCGAAACCAATATTAAGCCCGAGCCACCCAGCACGTCAGTCAGTGCCGAGCTATCCGAGTCACTCACACCCTCTCAAACCCGCATTACGATCAAATCCGGAGACAGCCTGTCAGCCATTTTCGACCGCGCGGGTATCTCAGCTGCAGAGCTACAAAGGGTTATGGAGCTGGGCAAGTCAGTGGCGGTATTAAAACGGATACTACCTGGCAAAAGTCTGTTGTTCGAGGTGAATCCATCTGGACAGCTCAACGCTCTAAGTTACGAAGAGACGCCGCTGAAGCACTTGATTATTACCCGCAACGGTGAAAAATTTCAGTCTTACTGGCAAGAAGCGGAAGCTGAAACATTGATCTCTTATGGATCGGCATCCATTACTAGCGATAACCCGTCCCTATACCAAGCTGGCAAGGCTGCGGGACTGTCTGACGCGCTCATCATGAAACTCAGCTATGTTTTTCAGTGGGATATCAGCTTTGCACTGGACCTTCGCCGAGGGGATTCCTTCACGCTGTTATTTGAAGACATCTATGTCGATGGCGAGAAAGTCAAAGAAGGTGAAATACTGGCCGCGCAGTTCAACAATATGGGCAAAGTCTATACCGCTGTTAGATACGTCGACAGCCAGGGCCGTGCAAACTATTTTGCACCGGATGGAAGCAGCCTACGCAAAGCCTTCTTACGCGACCCGGTGCATTTTTCCCACGTTAGCTCAAGCTTCAATCTGAAACGCCTACACCCTATTCACAAGCGCGTGATGCCTCATCGCGGGACCGATTATGCCGCCAACAAGGGGACTCCCGTATTGGCCGCCGGTGACGGCAAAGTGAGTGGCGCTCGTCAAAACAATGCCTCGGGCCGCTACGTGGTGATCCAGCACGGAGAACAATACACCACAAAATATCTGCATCTGTCGGCGTTTGCCAGAGGTATTCGCGCCGGCAGTTCAGTGAAACAGGGGCAGGTCATCGGCTACGTTGGCGCCACGGGCTGGGCAACAGCGGCGCATCTGCACTATGAATTTTTGGTCAATGGCGTGCATAGAAATCCAAAAACAGTGACATTGCCGCACGCGCAACCTATCGCTAAGGTTGAGCTTGATCGCTTTTTACTATCGACCCAAAGTCTGCTGGCAAGGTTGGATTCGGTCGCGGGGAACGCCAATTTAGCACTGGTAGACACGCCTGAGCGCTCACGCTAGTCAGGCTTGACGCAGTCCTTGGAGTAGCAAGTGGCGCTGAAAAGTGGCGCTAGAAAGTGGCGCTAAAACTGCCGCTAGTTGCTTTGGCCTTTTGCCTAAATCGAAAAAGAATTACCACAACCACAGGTCGAGCTAGCATTCGGATTCGTCACGACAAATCTCGAACCCTGCAGATCCTCTTTGAAGTCAACCTGCGCTCCAGCTAGATATTGGAAGCTCAAAGCATCCACAACCAGTGTCACGCCTGCGTTCTCGATGACAGTGTCGTCATCCTCAACGTCCTCATCGAATGTAAAACCATACTCGAAGCCAGAACAACCACCACCGGTGACAAATACCCGAAGTTTCAATGTCGGGTTTTCTTCTTCCGTGATCAGGTTTTTGACCTTATGGGCAGCCGAGTCTGTAAACTTCAGACCCGCTGGGGTGTAGGTTGATACTTCACTCATAAGTTCTCTATAGCGTCCATGGCCCGACATTCAAGCGGCCAACAATGAAAAAAATGGCTGAATCACGCAGCCTAGGTTCGCACCCCACCCGCAATCGGTGGGGCGGATATTGCAGTCGTTATTGTACTCGATTTATCCGAAGTTCCACGCTGCTGAACAGCTTGAACCGTCGAAGCTGAATTTTGCTCAGCAATAGGCTTCTTCACAGCCGTGTCTTCGGGATCTAGATGCACGAGACTACCGTCAATCCGACTGCCCTCTACCATTTCAACAAGACTATAATAGACATTACCTTTGATTTGCGCATTGGCCGAGAGTTCAACATGTTTGTCCGAGCGAATATCACCGAAGACCTTGCCATTGACGACAACGTTTGGCACATTGATATCTCCACGAACCGTCCCTTTTTCACTCACCGTGACTTGCGCTTTGGAGCCCGGCTCGGCATAAATATTACCTTTAACGCAGCCATTGATCAGCAGCTGATCCTTAAAGTGAAGATCACCCACCATTTCACAGTTCTCGGCGATCAATGTAATTCCGGCGTCCGTCGTCTTTTTACCAAACATGCATAATCCTCTTTATAATCGCCACTCGAATGTTTTAGTGAGCCCCTTCGTCTTCTGATCAGACGGAAGCACCGCGACTATCATCTGCTCGGGAATAAAACCTTCAGGCAAGATAACATCACCTGATATCTTCTGGAAATATCGGAACCGAAACTTGATCTGCCTCAAGTTACTCTCACTCAGCTCATTTAATTGATAGTTTTTCGAATTACCATTCAGCGTGCCCGCAACCGAGACTTCAACCCCTCCACGGACGTACTCGTGCTTCTCAACGATCTGAGTGAGGTGCATACTGTAGTGAAAGCGATCCGGCACTTCTGTCGCAGAAAGATCGAATTGTTCAATACGCAGACCTGTCGAATCCGCATTCGGCACCATCACGCCTTTATAAAATCGAATTTCCTCATTAAGCTCAGCAACCTGGCTTTGCAAGGCCTCCATGGATTGTCGAACCTCTTCATTCGCCAGTACATCGACTTCACCGCCCAGCTTCACATCAGCGAGCTCTTGACGGGTCTGCGCTAATACTTTTTCAGTCCGCGCCAACGAGATTAACAGCGCATCTCGCTCCACTATCACGCCACGCTTCTCTGCCAGACCCTCATCCAGACCATGCAGATACGTCAACCCGCATAATGCTGCCACTGTCACTAGCCCAAAGCAAAATGTCCAAACTCGCATCCACGGCCTGTGCGGTACCACCACCATTCGATGCTGCTTGCTGCCTTTGACTTTACCCATCGCCTACCGTATTTCGCTACTTATCACCGTACCAGCTTAACAGATATTTCGACCAATCGTATGGGGTCGTCGATATAAGCGCAGCTGAACCACGGGAGCTGCAGTTTGGGGCAAATAGGGACAAATGCCAGCCAAACAATTTAATGCTTAGACTGCGTCGAAACTAACTCGCCTGACTCGCCATCAGCACGATCGAGACGATCGGGTTTGAATAGTCTGCGCAGGAGTGGTTGAATTCGCATCTCGTTCATTGCCGTGTCCTACATCATGAGTCGTTCAGCATCACTTTTTGAAGCAGCCAAACAAGTCCTGCCCGGTGGCGTCAACTCGCCAGTCCGCGCTTTTCAGCGAGTCGGCGGCAACCCAGTCTTTTTTAAACAAAGCCGCGGCGCCTATTTGATCGACGAAGACGATCAACGCTACATCGATTACATCGGCTCCTGGGGACCTATGATTGTCGGTCATTGCCACCCTGAGGTGATTGCGAAGGTCCATCAGGCTCTCGACAATGGCTTGAGCTTTGGCGCGCCCACAGAGATCGAGACATTGATGGCGCAAAAGGTCAACGCCATCATGCCCCATATGGAAATGCTACGGATGGTCAGCTCGGGTACCGAAGCCACCATGAGCGCCATTCGCCTGGCCCGAGGATTTACCGGCCGCGATAAGATCGTGAAATTTGAGGGTTGCTACCACGGTCACAGCGATTCTTTACTGGTAAAAGCCGGATCCGGCGCGCTGACCATGGGCGAACCAGACTCACTGGGCGTTCCCGCCAGCCTCGCACAACATACAATCACACTTGAATACAACAATATCAGCGAGGTGGAAGAATTATTCGCCCGCTCCGGCCAGGAAATCGCCGCTATTATTGTCGAGCCAGTTGCCGGCAATATGGGCCTCGTACCACCCATTCCCGGCTTCCTTGAAGCCCTGAGGGCTCAATGCGATATCTCTGGCGCGGTCTTGATCTTCGACGAGGTCATGACGGGTTTTCGCGTGGCGTTGGGTGGCGCTCAAGCACTCTACGGTATCCGTCCAGATTTGACGACTCTCGGCAAAATCATCGGCGGCGGCATGCCTGTCGGCGCCTTTGGCGGACGCAAAGACATCATGAGCATGCTCGCCCCATTAGGCGGCGTCTATCAAGCCGGCACCTTGTCTGGCAATCCGATCGCCATGACCGCAGGACTCGCGACGCTGGAACTCACCGAGACACCCGGTTTCTATGCCGACCTGACGCAAAAAACCCAGGATTTAACCCAAGGCCTGCAAGCTGCAGCAGATGCCGCAGGCATCAATTTTACCACCAACCAGGTCGGCGGCATGTTTGGCTTTTTCTTTACCAATGCCGAAGTCCGATACTTCAGCCAAGTCATGGATACCGATACGCACCGATTCAACCTATTTTTCAATGGCATGTTGGCCCAGGGGATTAATTTGGCACCTTCACCCTTTGAATCCGGGTTTGTCTCGGCGGCACACACCGACGCCGACATCACGGCCACGATTCAAGCCGCGCAGACTGTCTTCAAAACACTTTAAGCAGCACTTTGGTTAAGCACTAATTGACGAACACCCTGAGAACCAACCGGATATAGAGGCACTAATGGCAAATTTTGACGTGTATGGCGTGGGTAACGCCTTGGTAGATACTGAGTATGAAGTCGACGAGGCGTTCATTAACATCGCGAAGCTGCAAAAAGGCGTTATGACGCTGGTGGAAGCAGATGATCGAGAAAAACTGATACACCTGCTTGAGCAGGAACATGAGCACCGTGTCGTCAAGCAAGCCGGTGGCGGCTCAGCAGCCAACACCATCGTTGCTGTCGCCCAATTCGGCGGTACTTCATTCTATAGCTGCAAGGTCGCTAATGACGACACAGGCGACTTTTTTATGCGCGACCTCAAGGCAGCTGGCGTGGCGACCAACCTGGATACGGGCCGCGAGTCGGGTATTACCGGCAAGTGTATATCCCTCGTGACGCCCGACGCAGAGCGCACTATGACCACCCATCTGGGCATCACTGCCACATTAGGCGTCAACGAACTCAATCCCGATGCACTACGGCAATCTGATTATTTGTACATCGAAGGCTATCTGGTGACCTCGCCAAGCGCGATGGCAGCGGCCAAGGAAGCCCAAGCGATTGCTCGCGCTGCTGGCGTTAAGGTCTCAATGACACTATCAGATCCAGCCATGGTCGATAATTTCAAGCACGCTTTTGACGAACTGGCAGAAGGTGGCGTTGACCTGATTTTCTGCAATGAAGACGAAGCTAAACTCTGGACCGCTGCCACCTCTCGCGCAGATGCCATGAGCCGATTGAAGACCATTTGCCCGCGGATCGCGATGACCTGCGGTAGAGATGGCGCAATGGTCTATGACGGCAAGTCGGTCAATCTAGTCCCCGGATTTCCAGCCCAAGCGGTAGACACCACCGGCGCTGGCGACATGTTTGCCGGTGCTTTCTTGTACGGCATCACCCATGGCATGAGCTACCTTGAAGCTGCGAAAATCGCTAATAAAGCGGCGGCGTTACTCGTCGCCAATTTTGGCGCACGCATGGCCACCGCAGATGTTCGAGCACTGCTAGGCTAGAGTCATTATCGCTCGGCCTCTTAGAACAGACCCATCTGTCGATCAGTGATCTTTGCTAGTGAAGTCGACTCGAGCGCCAGTATAGCGTCTGCAATAGGCGCTATCTGCTTGTCTACGTAGAATTGATAGTCTATCGGGGCAGTCAGATATTGCCGAGGCTCTGGACCATTAATCGTCATGATGTACTCAACCCATCCGCCATGAGTCAATCGCCGAGCGAGGCCTCTGGCGGCTCGGGTATCATCACTCAGCCGAGCCGCTTTGACGTGTGGCGGAACATTTTTGGTGTAATCTTCAAGTTTGCGGCGTAACCGCCGGCGCAGCACTAGCTCTTCGTCACGCTCTCCGGCGTAAACCGAGGCGACCGTTGCTCGAACAAAATCAACTACCGGCTGATCATGAAAGACCAGGCGATAGAGCTCCTGCTGGAACGTCCTGGCCAAAGGGGTCCAATCACTCCGCACTGTCTCCAGACCCTTGAAGATCAATGTTTCGGCGTCACCGGTCGTCACCAGTCCCGCATAGCGCTTTTTGCTGCCAATCGTCGAGCCGCGAACAGTGGGCATCAGAAAACGTGCGAAGTGAGTCTCGTACTCAACTTCGAGGCAGCTCACCGTAGCCGCTGAAGACGCTATCTGCACTTGCCACCAGCGGTTCAGTCTCGCCATCAAATCCTGTCCCGTGGCGTCCACGTTGCGGGTCTGATCGGCGCCTCTGAGCCAGACAAATACTGAATCGGTGTCGCCGTAAATCACGGCATAACCCCAGTCCTCCAACAAGTCACGAGTAGTCTGTAAAATTTCATGACCGCGCAAGGTAATTGAACTCACCAGGCGTTGGTCAAAAAACCGACAGCCAGGGGTGCCAAGAACACCATAAAAAGAATTCATGATGATTTTGATGGCTTGAGACATGGCCGTTTGGCCCGCCAACTTCGCCTCATCACGGGCCAGCCACAGACCCTCAATAATCTCCGGTAAAATATAATGATGCCGAGAAAATATCGCGCCCTTGAAACCAGCGATACCGTCATCTTCCAACTCGCCACAAACCATAGCCAACGGGTCCACATGGAAGGTACGAATAATACTCGGGTACAAACTCTTGAAGTCCAGGACGATGACATGCTCATAAAGCCCCGGCTTTGAACCCAAAACATAGCCACCGGGGCTGCCAGAATCAACCTGCTCGCTGACCACTGGTCCGACATAGCCTTGACGATGAAGCCGGGGCAGATACAAAAAGTCAAAGGCCGCCACGGAACCACCGGGGCGATCCAAGTCGAGACCGGTCAAACGCGCGCGCTCGAGGGCAAATCGGATCAAGTCTGTCTTGGCAAAGATCTCTTCCACCAGCACACAGTCTTCAAGATTGTAGCGAGCCAGGGCAAGAGGGTCCTGGGCGTACATAACCTGAATTTCTGCCGCCCGACTATCAACATCATGAACCAACTTGCCCCGTCCCAATAACACCCGGGCGACATTTTCCAGGCTGAAACTCTCAAACTGATAGGTCGCGGTTCGAAGCATTTCAATGCCATCAAGGACCACCCGGCCCGGAACCAAAGCATAATGCCGTTGCTGGCCTTGACTGGTTGATCGCCAGCGAACCTCCTGGCTTTGCCGACCCAGTGTGAAAGCCAGGCCGTGGAACTCACAACGCTTCTGCAGAAACTGCAAGTCGAAACCCACCACATTCCAACCAATAACCACATCTGGGTCGAGCACTGCAAACCAATCAAGGAAACGCTCAATAAGCACCGCTTCAGTGGCCACATACTCAAGATAGTCCAGCGCCTCGCCTAAAGCTGGCTCCTCATGGCCTGGCGAGGGCGCATCAAAAACCATAAATACCTTAGCTATATTCGGACCCGACACGGCAATGGAATACAGAATATTCTCCGTATAAGAGGTCTCGATATCCAGGGAAACTACCAGCAATGCCGGTATATACTCGACGGGCAGTAGTCGCGGATTGCGATAAACAGGCAGGCCATCCAGGGTCTCAGCATCACCCTCCACAGACATAGCACCAGTAATAAACCGCTCCATGAGATAGCGATCCGTCGGCCGAATATCAGCCTCCAGAGGCTGCACATTGGCTTGCCAAAGCCGTGCACGGGCAATATTCAGATCTTTTTGCGAAGTGAAGTAACAGGCATGTACCGGTGTCTGATGAAAGTCGCATAAGGGCACTGCGGCATCCCGCCAACGAGGCTTATCGCCCAGAATCCGTCTCGCTGCAGGAATCTGCGGCAGCGGCAGAAAAAATACCGACTCATGATTTTCGATAACAACCTTGACCGGTCCGCTATCTGTTGCGAGCCAGAAGACAAGATCCTGACCGTCGGGTTTTTCCAGCCATTGCCGGGTTAGTACAAAGCCTTCCGGCATTGTTGGTCCTTGTCGGTTTTCGAGAACGTAGATTATTGAGAATTATGGCTGATTTATATTCAGTCGTCGCAGACATTCGTATCCATCAAGGGGGCCTGCCGGTGACCCAACCAGGAGAGATTATTCGACAAACAGCCACTGTCGACTACCATCGGCCAGCAGCACAACCTGGGGAGTTACCCCAAACGCTGCCTTAACGTGCTCGTTTGTCAACACTTCCGCAGGCGTACCTATACCCATCACCTCACCGTCTTTAAGCAACACAAGCCGATCGGCATAACGGGCGGCAAGATTAATATCGTGCATCACCGTCAACACCCCAGCCCCTTGCTGCGCTAATTGACGCGCCAGACTCATAAAGACCAATTGGTGCGCGATATCCAATGCGCCAGTGGGCTCATCAAACAGAAAATAGCTGGCCGGCAAGCAATCCCATAGCTGACACAGCACGCGAGCAATCTGAGTTCGCTGCTTCTCCCCCCCCGATAAGGTGGTGTAAACCCGCTCGCGCAAGGCCTCAAGCCCTAGCAATGCGGCAATCTCGGCGCGCATGGGCGCGTGCATCCGAGCATTACCACCATGGGGTATCCTGCCCATTTCAATAATCTCGTCAACGGTAAACGGGAAATCCAGACTCGTGTGTTGTGGCAGAACGGCCAAACGAGTGGCCCTTGCAGCCAGGGAAATATCCGCATAAAGCTGATTGTCGAGCGTGACAGATCCGAGTGTAGGTCGACTGGTACCCGCCAGCAAACCCACAAGAGACGACTTGCCAGCACCATTAGGGCCGACGACAGCAAGAATCTCGCCCGCCTTCAGCTCCAGGCTGACATCATGCAATATTCTTTGACCGGCATAGCTCAGACCGCAATGTTCAGCGCGCAGTGTCATATACCTAGCCTGCCCTTTTGTTGCACAACCAGGTAGATAAAAAACGGTCCGCCCAACAGCGCAGTCAAAATTCCCACAGGCAATTCCGCCGGCGCGATGATCACTCGCCCTAGGGTATCGGCCATCAGTAGCAACAGCGCGCCGAGCAGCGCCGACCCCGGTATCACTGTATGATGATTAGAACCCAACATTAAACGTATCAGGTGCGGCACAACCAGACCGATGAAGGCGATGATACCCACCAGCGCTACACTCGTACCCGTAATGACTGCGGTATACAGCACGATTCGCGTCCGTAACCTGGGGACATTGATACCCAAGTGCGTAGCCTCAAGATCACCCAGGGTGACAGCATTCAGCTTCTGACTATCTCGATACAGCAACAACACCACTATCGGAATAACCAATGCGACTTGAACACCGACCCAATCAGCGCCGTTGAAACTGCCGAGCGCCCAAAACGCCACGGACCTTAACTGCAGATCAGAGGAGAGATAGGAAAATAAACCCACACCGGCTAAGGCGATGGCGTTAACGGCAATGCCCGCCAGCAACATACTGGAAATAGTGCCGCTGCGCTGACCCACTTTCAGCACCAACAGTGTCGTGATGAAGCCACCGGTGAACGCGCTGCCCGCCAGACCCAGAAACCCCCACGCCGAATTGTGCAGATTAAGCACCATATAAGCCGCCGCAAACAGAGCAGCGCCACTGGAAACGCCGATCAGCGCCGGGTCTGCGAGGGGATTTCGAAACATACCTTGAATCGCAGCGCCTGTAGCGGCAGTACCCGCGCCAACGATAAGCGCCAATAGGACCCTTGGGAGCCGGATTTGAAAAATAATAGTATCCACCAGCGGGGACGTCGATTCACCAATGATCAGGCTCCAACCCTGCGCCACAGAGATCGTCGCACTACCAAAAAACATCGCCGCGAACGCACTGGCAACCACCGCCATCAATAACATCATCCATACGATCGGCTTCGTCATTCGAGCTCTACCAGCGACACAGGTATGGATTCAACCAGGCGAATACCGGTGGCACTCAGATCGGCTCGATAAGCCATAACCTCAACGCCAGCCGCCATGGCCAAAGCCAGTGTTGCCGTATACATCGGGTCAATATGTAAAGCCGGGCGAACCACTTCTATCGCCGAATGTTGGACGCAAAACACCAGGACCCCACGCTCACCTTGCTCAACAACCTGCATCAGTTCGCGCAGGTGCTTGGTGCCGCGAGCGCTGACGGAATCCGGAAAATAGCCAATATAATTATCACCCCGAGGCTCGCACAAAGTCACACTCTTAACTTCAACATAACAGGGCGGCAACTTCTGATGCTGGGTGAGCAACAAATCGATTCGACTATTTTCCTGCCCATATTTGACTTCCGACGTGATGGTGCCATAACCCTGAAGCGAGTCTATGACACCCGTCTCAACAGCCGCCTTGACCAACGCATTCGCACGATGGGTATTCACGCCGATGAAATGTCCTGCCTGAGTCTCATTGAGCTCCCAAGTGTGCGCATATTTGCGTTTCGGGTTCTCCGACGTGGAATACCAGACTCGGTCGCCGGCTGCAGCGCAGTTTTTCATCGACCCTGTATTGGGACAATGAATCGTTTTAACCGAGCCATCTGGTAAAGCGATATCTGCCAGGAATCGCTTGTAGCGCTGAATCAAAAGCGCGGATGCAAGGGGAGGCGAAAAAATCATGAGAGTCCATAAGCGGCGACGGCACGATGTAATCGATCGACGCCCAATTCAAGCATGTCCAGGCCCTGAGCATAGCTGAAACGCAAGTGCTCATCCGCTCGATAGAAGCCGAAGTCCGTACCGGGCGTCACCGCAACGTAATGGTTTTCAAGTAGGCTGTCACTGAAGGCCTCACTGTCGGCAGCGAGACCCGCGGGCATCGTTGCATAGATGTAAAAAGCACCTTCCGGCATGCGCTCAATCCCAAACCCGAGCTCTCGCAGCGCCGGCACTAGAAAGTCACGACGAGCCTGGAATGCCTCGCGTTGGCGCTCCATAATATCTCGAGCCTCGGCACTGAATGCTGCTAGCGCAGCCTCTTGCGCGACGCTGGAGGGGCAAATAAAGAGATTCTGTGCGAGTTTTTCCAAGTCTGGCACAGCAGCTTCTGGGACAATTAACCAGCCTAAACGCCAACCCGTCATGCCAAAATATTTCGAAAAGCTGTTGATCACAAATGCCTCTGGGTCAAAGGCAAGCACGCTGGTTGGTTTGCGCGCAGTATAGGTCAGCCCGTGATAAATTTCATCCACCACAAGATGCCCACCTCGCCGCCGAACACCAGCGGCAACCGCCTGCAGAACAGCTTCGTCGATAATCGCCCCAGTTGGGTTAGCAGGCGACGCTAATAACACGCCACGAGTCGACGACTGCCAATGTCGGTCGACCAGTGTTGGGGTCAACTGATAGCCATCGGCTGCAGTGACTGGTACCAATTGACCCTCACCGCTGAACGCCTTGAGGAAATGCCGATTACAAGGATACCCAGGATCTGTCATTAACAAGCCTTCACCGGGATTCAGAAGCAACGCAGAAACCAGTAATAGCGCGCCTGAGCTACCTGCTGTGATGAAGATCCTTGAAGGTGCCACATCAACACCATGTTCTTCAGCGTAGTGTCGGCTCAACAGTTCTCTGAGTTCAGGAATGCCCTGAGCGCTGGTGTATTTCGTTTTCCCCGCACGCAATGCCGCAATACCAGCCTCGACGATCGCGGCTGGCGTCTCAAAATCCGGTTCTCCCACCTCCATATGGACAACCTGATGCCCCTGCGACTGAAGCTGATTCGCCCTGGCTAAGAGTTTCATTACCTTGAACGACTGGATGTCTTTGAGTCGATGGGCAAAACCCGAACTGTCAACAACTGCCATCTGTTACTACCTATCCCTGGCTTGAGCTCAAGCTCTGCACCTTGTTTAAAATCGCAGTATCGCTTAATTTCACTGTCGGGTCAGAAATTGACCCAATATTTTTCAGGATTCTGATACAAATGACGCAAATCGAAGTAAAGCGACGATGACTCAATTCTCGCTTGGAGATTCTTCCTTCTTCTGGTAACGTTCGCGCTCGATTTTGTTTAGGTTTTACGTGACATAGCATACTGGATGAAACTATGGCAACCAAAACTAAAAGTAGCTCCAAAGCCAAGCCGGCAAAAAAAGCAAAAATTGTAGCGCCTGCGGCGAAAACCAAGAAAGCGAACACGACTCAGCCGGTGAAAAAAACTGCGCCGGTGAAAAAAACTGCCGCTAAGGTCGCAACGAAAACGCCGCCAGCAAAGCCTGCCGCCAAGATAAAGAAGCCAACGTCGAAGATATCAACTAAGGCAAAGACCACAGCGCCGGCAAAGAAAACCGTCAATCCGAAGGCAGCTGCCAAACCAGCTGTCAAAAAAGTCGTTAAGCCGGTTAAGGCCGTGTCAGCCCCGAGTAAAGCGAAGACTATTGCAAAGCCCAAAAGCAGCACCGCGCAAGCTAAAGCTAATGCCAAAAAGAGCACTAAAGCGGCTACTAAAGCGGCTACAAAGACGACACCCAAAACCAGCGTGACTAAAGCCGCACCGAAAGCAGCATCGAAAGCCGCACAAAAAGCCGCACCGAAAGCCGCATCGAAGCCTATTGCCAAGGCCAAAGCACCGAACAAGACAGCGGTAAAATCTAAGAAGATCGCGAAGCGCACCGCCGCGCAAAAGTCGGCACCGGCGTCTCCGATCAAATTATCATCTAAAGGCTCTCAAAAGGCAGCCCAACGAGAACCTAAATTGGCCAAGACAGACCCCATCGCAATTGTTAAACCCGTCGCCAGCAAGAAAGTAGCGGCCAAGAAACCGGCAAAAACAACCAGAAAAGCCGGCGTCAGTCGTATCGACGCACAACCCGCCGATTTCACACCCTATGCTCGCAAAAAGAACGAAGAGTATATGAACGCTGGCCAGCGTGAGCACTTCAGACAAATCCTCCTCGACTGGAAATTGCAGTTAATGGAAGAAGTGGATCGAACCGTCAATCATATGAAGGATGTCGCGGCGAACGACCCGGATCCAGCGGATCGCGCAACCCAGGAGGAAGAATTCAGCCTTGAGCTACGCACCCGCGACCGAGAGCGTAAGCTGATCAGAAAGATTGACGCCACGATCGACCTGATCGACCAGGATGACTATGGTTACTGTGATTCTTGTGGTATCGAGATAGGCATTCAACGACTCGAAGCCAGACCGACGGCGACCCAATGTATCGACTGCAAGACCCTCGATGAAATCAAGGAACGACAGATTCACGGCTAGCCCCTTGTTGTTGTCTGACCTATGAGTCAGACGCAGGGCTACATCGGCCGTTTTGCACCTTCGCCAACGGGGCCATTGCACTTTGGTTCCATTGTAGTGGCTCTTGCCGGCTGGCTCGAGGCTCGTAAAAACAAGGGCCTGTGGTTACTCCGCATCGAAGATCTAGACCCCCCGCGTGAGAAACCTGGCGCGCCCGCTCAGATTATGAGCCAATTGGAGTCCCTCGGGCTGAGCTGGAACGGCACGCCCTTATTTCAAAGCCAACGTCTCGACGCCTACCAGGCCGCGCTAGATAAACTCAAAGAGCAGCAGCAGGTATACCCTTGCACCTGCAGTCGTCGGGATCTGCCACCCATTTACCCTGGTACCTGTCGATCGCGTTCCTTCACCCCCTCATTGCCGGCACATTCTATTCGCTTTCGTGTGCCCCCGGTCGTTGTTACCATCGACGATCGCGTCCAGGAATCCCGGGGCTCGTCGCTCCAACGCGACGTTGGCGATTTCATCATCAAGCGCAGAGACGGCTTGGTGGCCTATCAACTCGCCGTCACGGTAGATGACGCGTATCAAAACATCAGTCATGTTATCCGCGGCAGTGACCTGCTTGACTCGAGCCTGAAGCAAGCCTGTCTGGGCACGGCGCTAGACTACCCACCCATCAACTATGCCCATATCCCATTACTGGTAGATCAACAGGGGCACAAACTCAGCAAGTCAACCGGGGCAGCGGCGATACCCGACGGCAAGCCCATCGCCTGCATCAGGCAAGCCCTGAACGCTCTCGGCCAACCATTATTTCCCGAGATCGACGACCTAGAATCTCTGCTTCAGGCTGCAACAGAGGCCTGGTCAATGGATCGCGTACCAAAACGCCTGACACTTGCAGCACCTGACCCATATTAGGCTTATCCACTCTTTGTTCATTAAGTTTACAACGCCTGCCTGTCTCTCGATCAACTGATTATTTTCCTGGCTTTCAGTTTCTTCGTCTTTGTCGCCGAGGTTGACCGCTGATGGGCCAGCAACAGCCACGTCCATCGTTGCCCAGCATCGTGGGGGGATCAGCGCGAACGCGGTCGGCGCAGGCTTGGGGGACCCGAATCAAAATGACCTTGCCGCGCCACCCTAACGGAGAATTTGTTTGACTTAGGCCGATCTTCGCTGTTTAGTGACGAATCTAATATCAGGTTCTACAGTGTAATCCATGAGCCGAAAAAAGATTCTTATCGTCGAAGACGAAGTCGTCATACGCGCATCTTTGAAAAAGTTTCTCGAAAAAAAATTATACAAAGTCGTAGAAGCTGGATCGTTGGCAGAGGCCTTGCAGAATAATTTGCAGGACTTCGCGCTGATCATCACAGATTTGCAGCTACCTGGCCCGATCGGTACCGATATCATCAGACACGCTATCAACGTCCCGGTGCTGGTCATGACCAGCTATGCCAGCGTCAGCTCTGCCGTGGATACTATGAAACTGGGTGCGGCGGATTATATTGCCAAGCCCTTCGCCTACGACGATTTGTTGGACAGTATCACGGCGCTCATTGAACCCCATTCGACGGATTTGCCGTTATTCCCAGAGATGCTGGGGACCTGTGATGCCATGCATCAACTCTTTAATCACATTCGCAAAGTTGCGCCAACTCAGACCACCGTGCTGATTATGGGTGAATCAGGGACAGGCAAGGAATTGGTAGCGCAAGCGATCCACGCTGCGGGCCCCAGAAGCTCGCGCAAGATCGTGTCTCTCAACTGTGCGGCGATCCCTGAGACGTTGATCGAGTCAGAGTTATTCGGTCATGAAAAAGGCGCTTTTACCGGCGCCACCAGCAGTCGGGTCGGGCTTGTTGAAGCCGCTGATGGGGGCACCTTATTTCTTGATGAAATCGGTGAATTGCCGCTGGAAGCCCAAGCGCGCTTGCTACGGGTTTTGCAAGAAGGTGAGATCCGCAAGGTCGGAGCGATTGAAACCCGCAAGGTCGACATTCGTCTCATCGCTGCAACCCACAGAAATCTGGAGAATTTGACCGAAAGTGGTCAGTTTCGTGAAGATCTTTATTATCGCTTAAACGTTGTCAAACTCAGCCTGCCGCCCTTGCGGGAGCGGCCTGGTGATCTGCTGAGCCTAGCTGAACACTTCCTACAGACTAATGGCAGAACCTTAGGCAAAACTGGTTTGAGCTTTTCCAGGTGCGCACTAGATTTGATCCAATCTTATTCCTGGCCAGGCAATATCAGAGAATTAAAGAACGCCGTCGAACGCGGCACCATCCTGTGTGAAGGCCGGATAATTGATGCGGAGTTGCTGGCTGTCGACAGTGAGACTCGCCGCCACCAGCCAAATGAGGCCAACGATCTTGAGGACCGTGATTCTCTCGAAGGGTATTTCAAGCGCTTTGTCATCGACAACCAAGATCACATGACGGAAACCCAACTGGCACAGAAGCTAGGCATCAGCCGCAAAGCCTTGTGGCAGCGCCGGCAAAAACTTAATATGCCGCGCGAGCGCTCCCGCAGATCCTAGCGGCTCATGCTACGAAACAGTCGTACACCAACCCTTCGGGGCTGGGTAGCTGCGGCAATGGTGTTACCAATGCGTCCAATCCCGACACCATAACGTAACCAATCGTCCCATCGCGCCATAGGGCCAGAGACTTAACACCTTGTTCTTAAACACTATTTTGGGCTGGCACAATTCATGCTCTTGATTACTCAGCTGTGAAGCTAATGGGTCGATGTAAAAACAACAGCAACCAAGCCTCGACCCAATCAAAATAAAAATAAAAACACTAATAATAAAACTAAAATCGATGACTGCATGCGTACGGAAGGGGGGCTCCATCCCCTTCTGTTTTTTTCAACGCACCAAAATCCTTTTCTCTCATACTTTCCGACGACACTCTCTGCTAGTATTAGCCACTTCTGTTACCAGTTTCCGTGGACGTAAACATCTTTCAAATAGCTCACCCGCATGACTAAAACTCCTATCGATTTGTCTCCTGACTATATTAATGTCAGTGCTCTGAAGGTGGTCAAACGCCTCACCAGTGCTGGTTACCAGGCTTATCTGGTAGGTGGCTGTGTGCGCGACTTGCTCCTTGGCAATCATCCCAAGGACTTTGATGTCGCCACCGATGCCAATCCCGAAGAGGTTCACGAGTTATTTCGTAATTCTCGGTTGATCGGTCGTCGCTTCAAGATTGTTCATGTTCGTTTCGGCCGAGAAATCATCGAAGTCGCAACCTTTAGAGCTCCCCACAGCGAGACCCAGACCGAGCAGAATTTTTCCGATGGCGGCATGATTCTGTCGGATAATATTTACGGCAGCTTTCACGAAGACGCCGAGCGCCGCGACTTCACGATGAATGCCCTTTACTACGACCCAGAAAATGACACCATTCTTGATGAGGTGAGTGGCCTCGAAGATTTGGGCAGTCGCCAAATCAGACTGATCGGCAATCCCGATAGCCGCTATCGAGAAGATCCAGTCCGAATGCTGAGGGCCGTCCGATTTAAGGCCAAACTCGGCTTTGAGATAGAACAAACAACGGCTGAGCCACTCTACCGGCTGGGGCTGTTGCTCAGAGACATACCGCCCGCTCGCCTGTTCGAGGAAGTGCTGAAACTTTTTATGAGCGGCCATGGGGAGCAATCTTTCGCCGTGCTGCGGGAATACGATTTATTCGGTTGGCTATTTCCAGACACGAACCGCCTGCTTGAGACAGGCAACGGCGCCGAGTTAATTCGTCTAGCGTTGGCCAGCACCGATCGACGAATTGCCAAGGATATGCCGGTCACCCCTGCATTCATTTTTGCGGCCTTGCTCTGGCAACCCTATTTAGAGCAACGTGAACAGCTTGAGGCCGACGGCGAGAGTAGCTATGTCGCCAGTTTTGAAGGGGCCAATCAGGTAGTCTCCAGGCAGTTGTCAGTCACCTCTATCCCCAAGCGATTTTCAGGCCCCATGCGCGACATTTGGAGCCTACAGTATCGATTGCCCATCAAATCGGGCAAAAAGCCAAATACACTCCTGCAGCACAAACGCTTCCGCGCAGCCTATGACTTTTTGTTATTGCGCGAGGAGTCCGGCGAACAACTCGATGGGCTCGGCGCCTGGTGGACCCAATTTCAAGAAACCGCAGAAGAAGATCGCGGCGAACTGTTGGAGCAACCGACGGCACCCGCTAAACGCCCACGGAAGCGTCGACGAAAGCCAGAAAATCAAGCTGCAACAGACTAGAATAATTGTACAATCTGTCATCCAACCCGCTGATCGATTCTGGGAGAAAGGCTTGCAGCTCGACACAAACCACCCGAACTTTCCCCACTATATTGCTGTAGAGGGTCCTATCGGGGTCGGCAAGACCTCGTTTACTAAACGACTCGCCGCCACATTCAACTACGAAACAGTGCTGGAAAAACCTGAGACCAATCCCTTTCTTGAGCGCTTCTATCAGAACCGCCGTCAGGCGGCATTGCCCACACAGTTGTTTTTCTTGTTTGAACGCAGCCGGCAAATTCAGGAAATGCGCCAAGGTGATATGTTTGAACCCGTCAGAATTGCTGATTTTCTGCTCGAAAAAGACCGCTTATTCGCCGAAATCAACCTCGATCGCGACGAATTGGAGCTGTACGACAACGTTTATAATCACCTTGCCATCGAGGCACCAACACCTGATCTAGTGATCTATCTGCAAGCTCCCGTACCCGTGTTATTGGATCGCATTCAGCTACGGGGTGTCGCCGCTGAGCAGCAGATTGAAAAAGAATATCTTGCCCAGCTGGTGGATGCATACACCCGCTTCTTTCATTATTATGACGCCGCACCGCTACTCATCGTCAATGCTGCCGAGATAGACTTGGTTAATAGCGACGCTGACTACGAAGCACTCGTTACCTATCTCAGCACAGTGAAACGCGCCAGACACTACTACAATCCGACGCCTTCCATGGTTTAACTAATATGACTTACGCACTCCCGATCGGCTGGCAAGCGCTTACTAACCATGCGCAGGAGATGTGTCAGTCGTCTATGATGTCGATGTTTGAGGCGGACCCTGTCCGCGCGACTCGGTATAGCATGACTGCAGCGGGTCTGACGCTGGATTACTCAAAAAACCTGATCAACGCTAAGACGCTGACACTATTCCAACAGTTATTCGATGGCATCACACTGCAGTCTAGCATCGACGCCATGATTGCCGGCGAGCCGATCAACCGCACCGAAAATCGCGCCGCGCTGCACACCTTGCTCAGAACGAGTCCAGGGCAGGTCAGCCCCCAACTCACCGATCAGTATGGCGACGTCCAGGCATCCTTAGCCAGCGTCAAACGCATCAGCGACGCGGTGCGATCCGGCCAATGGCTCGGCGCCAGCGGCAAAACCATCACTAATATTTTGCATCTTGGTATCGGTGGCTCTTACCTTGGCCCGCGCATGGTGGATGAAGCACTCTCGCCCTACGACGATGGCCAGATCCGCTGTGACTATGTCGCCAATGTTGATGGTCTGCATATCGACCAAGTGCTCGCCAGGCTAGATCCCACCAGGACCTTGGTCATTATCGTCTCCAAATCCTTCTCCACCGTGGAAACCCGAGTCAATGCCGAATCAACCCAGCGCTGGCTACGGCAAGCTATTCCGACGACACAACTAAATCAGCATGCGGTTGCAATCACCAGTAATGTGGCGGCCGCCCAAGCGTTTGGCATTGCTGACGAAAATATTCTACCTATGTGGGACTGGGTAGGCGGACGCTACAGCCTCTGGTCTGCTGTCAGCCTACCTATCGCCATCAAATTTGGCTTTGCCCACTTTGAGTCGCTTTTGCGCGGCGCTGAGTCCATGGACACGCACTTTCGCACCGCCAGCTGGCCCAATAATATGCCCATGATGCTGGCGGCGCTGGGGGTCTTCTATCGAAACTTCATGGATGTGGGGTCACATGCCATTTTGCCTTACGACCACTCACTGAGATTATTACCGGCCCACCTGCAGCAACTCGACATGGAATCCAACGGCAAATCTGTTTCCGTCGAGGGCGATCTCGTCTCGATCCAGACCGGTCCAACGATTTGGGGTGGCGAAGGCACAAACGGACAACACGCCTTTCACCAACTCCTACATCAGGGGACGCACTTCACCAGCATTGATTTTATTCTGCCCTTAACGCCCCATCATGATCGACAGCTGCATCACGACTGGCTGGTCGCGAATTGCCTGAGCCAGAGCCAGGCACTGTTACAAGGCCAAAGCATTGAACAGCTAAAATTTGAGGGCACCGAATCAGAAAAAATGCCGCGAGTCATGCCGGGCAATCGACCCTCCAATACTATTGTCATGGATCAGTTAACGCCCGAGACGCTGGGCGCTACGATCGCTTTATATGAACATAAGGTGTTTTGTCAGGCGCAAATATGGCAGATTAATCCCTTCGATCAATGGGGAGTCGAGCTCGGCAAAAAGCTTAGTGAAACTATTTTCAAGGCAATCGATCAAGGTGCCGAGCCGACACTGGATCCGTCTACTCGCAAACTACTCAGCCGATACCAACAAACGCGCAAGGGCAGGAGTTACTAACCCATGTCAGAACACAAGATCTACCCAGTATCCAAGGCGACTCAACAACGCGCATTTATTGATAGCGAGCGTTATGCCCAGATGTACGATGAGTCAATCAATCAACCAGAATCCTTCTGGCCAGCACAGGCTAATGAGTTCCTCAGCTGGAGCAGACCCTGGCACACGCTGACCGAGTCGGACTTACAACAAGGTCAGACTGCTTGGTTTATTGGTGGCCAGCTCAACGCCTGCTACAACTGCCTGGACCGGCACTTAGAGGCCCGCGGCGATCAGGTGGCGATTATCTGGGAAGGCGATGATCCTACTGTCGATGCCAGCCTGACCTACTCTGAGGTCCACGACAAAGTCTGCCGGCTAGCGAATGTCCTGAAAGACCGTGGCGTAGTTAAAGGCGACCGAGTCTGCATCTATATGCCCATGGTGCCAGAAGCCGCCTACGCGATGCTGGCGTGCGCCCGTATCGGTGCCGTTCATTCAGTCGTCTTCGGCGGCTTCTCACCTCAAGCACTGCAGGACAGGATTCTCGATTCCGACTGCCGCACGGTCATTACGGCTGATGAGGGGGTTCGCGGCGGCAAACCCATTCCACTCAAAGCCAACACTGATCAGGCGCTCTTGGGTTGCCCAAATGTCGAGACCGTCATTGTCGTCCAACGCACTGGCGCTGATGTGCCCTGGGACAGCACGCGAGATATTCACTACGAAGCAGCCATTCAGGCGGTTTCAGCAAGCTGTGAAGCGGTCCCCATGGATAGTGAGGACCCACTTTTTATATTGTACACGTCAGGCTCCACCGGCAAACCGAAGGGTGTGTTGCACACCACTGGCGGTTATATGCTCCAGGCTGCCATGACCCACAAGTACATCTTCGACTATCACGATGGCGATATTTATTGGTGTACCGCGGATGTCGGCTGGGTCACGGGCCACACTTATATTATCTATGGCCCCCTCGCCAACGGTGCGACCACACTGATGTTCGAGGGCATACCCACTTACCCGGATGCCGGACGCTGCTGGCAGGTAGTCGATAAACACAAGGTTAATATTTTCTATACAGCACCCACTGCATTGCGAGCCCTGATGGGCCAAGGCAATGAGTTTGTCACCGCCACATCTCGCGCGTCCCTGCGCCTACTGGGCAGTGTTGGCGAACCCATCAATCCAGAAGCTTGGGAGTGGTACTATCATATCGTCGGCGCCGAACGCTGTCCGATTGTTGATACCTGGTGGCAAACGGAAACTGGCGGCATTATGATATCGCCTTTACCCGGTGCGACGCCCCTCAAACCTGGCTCCGCCACCAAACCATTTTTTGGTGTCGAACTGGAGCTACTGGACACCAACGGCGTGCTTATAGAAGGTGCCGGCGAGGGCAACTTGGTGATCGCTCGGTCATGGCCTGGTCAAATTCGAACGGTCTATGGCGATCATGAACGTTGCATCAAGACCTATTACTCAACCTACCCCGGTTATTATTTTGCTGGCGACGGTGCTCGACGTGACGCTGATGGTTATTATTGGATCACCGGCCGAGTCGATGATGTCTTGAATGTCTCGGGCCACAGAATGGGCACCGCTGAAGTGGAAAGCGCCTTGGTGCTCCACGAAGCCGTCGCCGAGGCAGCTGTCGTCGGCTTCCCCCACTCGATCAAAGGCCAGGGGATCTATGCCTATGTCACTTTAATGCATGATGTCGAGGGCACCGAAGCCCTGAGACAGGAACTAATGAACCAGTGCCGAACAGAGATCGGCGCTATCGCCAAACCAGATGTTATTCAGTGGGCGCCTGGCTTGCCAAAAACCCGATCTGGTAAAATCATGCGCAGGATACTCCGCAAGATCGCCGCTAACGAACTGGACAACCTTGGCGACACCAGCACACTGGCCGATCCAGCGGTAGTTGAAAACTTGATTGCCAATCGACCCGACAGTTAGTCGAACTCGTGGCATTTTCTTGGTGAAGAAGCCAAGGCACATTCATCAAGGTAAAAAAAACTGAAAAAAAAGCCGGTCGCTGACCGGCTTTTTTTATACTCTCTAGCCGCCCTTATTCAGTGGCTGCAGCAGGTGCCTCAGCATCGGCTTGACTAGGCATTTCTTTCATCGAAAGCTTGATCCGACCGCGATCAACATCCAAGACGATGACTTCAATTTCCTGGCCTTCAGCCAGGAAATCAGTCACTTTTTCGACCCTTTCCTGGGAAATTTGCGAGATATGCAGCAAACCGTCTTTACCGGGCAGAATATTAACAAATGCGCCGAAGTCGGCGATTTTGACAACCTTACCCTTGTAGATCTGACCCACCTCAGCCTCAGCCGTGATAGCCATAATCATCGCGACAGCGGCATCTCTAGACTCAGACCCTTCACCAAAAATAGTGATTGTGCCATTGTCATCGATGTCCACAGATGCGCCTGTTTGCTCAGTGATGCCACGGATTGTTGCACCACCTTTACCGATAACGTCGCGAATCTTGTCAGCGTCCACCTTCATGGTCACCATCGCTGGTGCATTGGCAGATACAGACTCGCGAGATTTATTGATGACTTTATTCATCTCTACCAAGATGAACAGACGCGCGTCTTTAGCCTGAGCTAACGCGACTTCCATAATCTCTTCGGTAATACCTTGAATCTTGATGTCCATCTGCAGCGCAGTCACACCCGTATCGGTACCGGCAACCTTGAAATCCATGTCGCCAAGATGATCTTCGTCGCCGAGGATATCTGTCAAAATGGCAAAACCATTTTCATCTTTAACGAGACCCATGGCCACACCGGCAACAGGTGCTTTCAGAGGTACACCAGCATCCATCAATGCCAAGCTAGCGCCACAAACGCTGGCCATTGACGATGAACCGTTAGACTCTGTGATTTCAGACACTACGCGCGTGGTGTAAGGCCAGTCAGCCGCTGCTGGCAGTACCGCTGCCAAACCACGACGGGCCAGTCGACCATGACCGATCTCACGCCGCTTGGGTCCACCGGAAAAACCAGTCTCGCCAACACTGTAATGAGGGAAGTTATAGTGCAACAGGAAATTGTCGCGAAAGCTGCCATGCAGGGCATCAATGATCGCCGCATCGCGCATAGAACCTAACGTGGTCGTGACGATGGCTTGAGTCTCACCCCGAGTGAACAAAGCTGAGCCGTGGGCCTTTGGCAAGAGGCCGACTTCTACGCTGATCGGCCTGACAGTGGTCGTGTCGCGACCGTCGATTCGAGGCTCACCAGCAATGATACGCTGGCGAACAATTTTCTTTTCAAGCTTGGCAAAAACACCAGATACATCGCCCGCAGCGACGCCATTAGCGGCATCGGCCAGCTCAACAATCGCCTGATCGCGCAGCGCGCTGATCTGGTCCTGACGAGCCATCTTGTCGACGACCTGGTATGCCGTACCGACGCCTGCAGCGAATTTATCACTCACAGCCGCAGTCAGTGACTCGTTGACAGCTTCTGGCTGCCAATCCCAAGACGCTTTACCCGCCTCAGCTTTCAATTCGTTGATCGCATGGATCACGACCTGCATTTCCTGGTGAGCGAATAACACGCCACCCAGCATTTGGTCTTCGGTTAATTCTTTAGCTTGTGACTCAACCATCAGTACCGCATCTGCAGTACCGGCAACCACCATATCAAGATCGGAGGTCGCGAGGGCAGCATAGCCAGGGTTCAAAATGTAGCCGTCTTCAGTAAAACCGACGCGCGCAGCACCAATAGGTCCGCTGAAAGGGATACCAGACAATGCTAATGCGGCAGAAGTACCGATCATGGCAATAATATCGGGATCAACATCTTTCGCTGCAGAGATCACCTGGCAAGTGACCTGAACTTCGTTCATGAAGCCCTTAGGAAACAACGGCCGAATGGGACGGTCGATAAGACGTGATGTCAGCGTTTCTTTCTCAGAAGGACGACCTTCACGCTTGAAAAAGCCACCGGGAATTTTACCGGCCGCATAAGTTTTTTCTTCGTAGTTTACCGTCAGGGGGAAAAAGTCCTGATTCGGTTTTGCTTCCCTACGACCAACAACGGCCACAAGTACGGTGGTTTCTGCCATGGTCACAACGACTGCTGCAGTGGCTTGTCTGGCAATCTTGCCAGTCTCGATAACGACGTCATGGCCGCCATATTTAAATTGCTTTCTTATAGGATTCACACTTTTCTCCAATCAGGTTCTAGTGGCTGCCGCCCATAACGATGCACTGACTACTTACCTGGTGACTGCACCAGAAGTATCGTGCCCAACTCGTCAGAGCGTACAGCGGGGACAGGTCTTTACTTTCGCAGACCAAGTCGGCTGATAAGCGAAGCATATCGATCTACGCTCTTGCTTTTCAGGTAATTCAACAGCTTGCGACGCTGGCTCACCATCCGCAACAAACCTACGCGAGAATGGTGGTCATGAATGTGCTCTTTGAAATGTGACTGAAGCGCTTCAATATTCGCAGTCAACAATGCAACCTGTACTTCTGGCGATCCAGAGTCATTTTCTACAATGCCAAAGTCTTTGACGATTTCAGCTTTCTTTTCTGCTGTTAGTGCCATTTTAGTTCTCTCCAATATGCATAATTAAGTTACACAGCGGTCCGCGCATATTTGCAGATTGCCGTACGTTAGCTTGCTGATGACGCCACTAGTCTTTTTGGCGCCACTCTTCCATCTTCCAGAACCTCACCGACACCCAGGAATTCTAATGCCTGATCGTCCGTAGCCTCTGAAAAAATTCTTACCCAACCGGCAGTGGGCGCCTTGGCAATTTGCACCGCCTGGCCTTGTTTAAAAAATATCGCCGTAAAATCTGGCACTTCAAGTGCCGGCCAGTCGCCGACTATGTCTGCGACGGGCAATAACCTCTGATCAAGCCCCTCGAAACCCTGGACTTGCAACAAGGCTTCAAGTTCTTCCAAAGTCATCGCCTGATCCAGATTAAAGGGACCAGAAGCCAAGCGTCGTAGACCGACCACATGCGCGCCGCAGCCTAACACTTTACCCAGGTCCTCTGCCAGTGTTCTGACATAAGTCCCTTTGCTGCAGGTGATATTCAGTACCAACTCATCGGCACTGAATTCTTCTACTTCAAGCTTGAAGATAGTCACAGGTCGCGCCTTACGCTCGATCTCAATTCCCTGCCGAGCTAGTTTGTAAAGAGGCTGACCATCAACCTTCAAGGCACTATACATGGGAGGAATCTGTTCGATTTCACCCCTGAACTGCGATGCGGCAGCTTCAAGCATCACCTTATCTAGCGCCGGCACTGGTGCTTCTTCGATGACATTGCCGTCCGCATCACCGCTGTCAGTCGTCACCCCAAGCTTGACGCGGGCGCGGTATTGTTTATTTGCATCCAGCAAAAACTGCGAAAATTTTGTCGCCTCGCCAAAACACAGTGGCAGAAGGCCTGTTGCCAGTGGATCAAGACTACCGGTATGGCCAGCCTTATTCGCATTGAACAAGCCTTTCGCCATTTGCAACGCGCCGTTGGAGGTAACGCCCGCGGATTTATCCAGAATAAGTATGCCATCCACTTGGCGACCACGGGGGCGTCGATTGTTTCTACCGCCAGGTCTAGCCATCTGTCGGTTTCGCCTCATCGCTATCAGCCAGCTCAGGGGGCAACTGAGCATCACGGGCGCGCGCCGCATGAATAACACGATCCATGTGCGCACCGTTCTCGATGGTACTATCGAAGTGAAACCGTAACCGCGGCGTGACGCGTGTCGTCAGTGACTTGGCTAACTGACTGCGTAGAAAACCTGCAGCACTATTCAGCACTTCTTCACCTTCTTTGACATTGGTCTCGGACATATCCTGAGCGATGAGCGTAAAGTAGACATCCGCATAGGCGAGGTCACGGCTGACCTTGACCTCGCTGATGGTGACCATGCCGACCCGTGGGTCTTTGACTTCTCGCTGGATCAGCGTCGCCAGCTCACGCTGGATATGGTCACCGACCCGGCGCCCACGGCTAAATTCTTTAGGCACTGATTACTCTCATGTTGCGACGTTGAAATGACATCCGTTACAGTTTCCGCGCAACTTCGCGGATATCAAAGACTTCGATTTGATCTCCGACTTTGACGTCATTGTAATTACGCACACCAATACCACACTCGGTGCCACGTTTAACCTGGGCAACTTCTTCTTTATAGTGGCGCAGAGATTCCAGTTCGCCCTCATAGATGACAACGCTGTCGCGCAAGACCCTGATCTTTTTGTCCTTGAAGACCGTGCCTTCAATCACCATACAGCCGGCGACATTACCAAATTTCTTCGAGTCAAAGACGTCCTTAACCTCAGCGATACCAACGATATCCTCGCGCACTTCAGGAGACAACATGCCAGACAGAGCCGCCTTAACGTCATCCACAAGATCATAGATAACTTTGTAATAACGCAAATCTAAGCCTTCAGCATCTACCAAACGACGGCCCGCAGTATCAGCCCGAACGTTAAAGCCAAAAATTACAGCACCTGAAGTCTGGGCGTAGCTCACGTCAGACTCGGTAATACCACCGACTCCGGAATGCACAATATTCACTTTGACCTCATCGTTACCCATTTCCTTGAGCGAGGAAATAATAGCCTCGAGGGAACCACGGACGTCTGCCTTGACCACAACGTTCAGGTAGTTCACTTCATTGGCACTGAAACTCAACAACAAGTTATCGAGAGTTACCGCCGGCGTGGCTAAACGTTCTTCTTTGGCTCGATGCATTCTGAAATCAGCCACTTCTCTGGCGGTGCGCTCATCCCTGGCCACTTGGAATGTATCTCCGGCGGCCGGTGTACCATTCAGTCCAAGGATTGCCACGGGCGTTGCAGGACCGGCGGTCTTCAGGGTTTTACCATGTTCGTCGATCAAGGCTCTGGCCCGACCAAAATGTTCACCGGCAACGATAATGTCACCTTGCTGCAACGTACCATTTTGAACCAGCAAAGTGGCAACAGGGCCACGGCCTTTGTCCAATTCAGACTCAATAATGATGCCACGGGCAGGACCTTCAAATACTGCCTTGAGTTCGAGCAATTCAGCCTGGAGCAGCACGGCTTCCAGCAGATTATCAATGCCATCTCCGGTCAGCGCCGAGACTTCGATAAACTGTGTATCACCGCCCCAGTCTTCTGGGATAACGCCTTTAGCCACCAATTCGTTTTTAACGCGATCTGGCTCAGCGCCTTCTTTGTCCATCTTATTCAGCGCAACAACGATGGGCGCATTAGCCGCCTGCGCGTGCTTGATCGCTTCTTCTGTCTGGGGCATAACACCATCATCAGCAGCAACAACTAATATCACGATATCTGTTGCGGTCGCGCCTCGCGCTCGCATGGCGCTGAACGCGGCATGACCTGGCGTGTCGATAAAGCATATTTCGCCATGCTCTGTTTTGACCTTATAGGCACCGATGTGCTGAGTGATACCACCGGCCTCACCTTTTGCTACCCGAGAGTTACGAATATAGTCCAGCAACGACGTCTTACCATGGTCAACATGACCCATCACTGTCACAACTGGAGAACGCACCTTCTGTTCGCCTTCATGCAGCATGTCTTCGTGCAAATTCTTTTCGATTTCGTTGTCTGCCACCGTCTTTACGGCGTGGCCAAACTCTTCAGCGACCATCATCGCCGTTTCCTGATCGATAGTCTGATTGATTGTCGCCATCACGCCCAAGCTCATCAACGCCTTGATAACCTGCGTGGCCTTGATAGACATTTTCTGCGCCAGCTGCGCGACCGTGATCGTCTCGCCGATTTCCACTTCGCGTTTTATCTCTTCTGTAGGAGCCTTGAATTGATGTCTTGGGCCAGCAGGCTTCGCCTTTGAGCGCTTACCGCGAGAGGCCGAAAGTCCAAGAGTAGAGGTTTCTGGCGTACCACCAACAATGAGCTCATCGCCTTCATCTTCAAGCAAGGCTTCGACACGGCGTCTTTTACCCCCCTGACGGACGCGCTTCTCTTTCGTGTCGGCATCATCCAAATCGCTGCGGTCGCGCTTGTCTTTTCGAGCACTGACTCTGAGTTCTTCAAGCTCCTTCTCAGTGGCCGGTCGGCCTTCAGTCTTCGAGCCTTCTTTGGAAGCTGCCGCCCTTTTCGCTTCTTCCCTGGCAGTCTGAGCTAACAGTTCAGCTGCTAGGGCTTGCGCCTCTTCCCGCCGCCGTTCAGCGTCGGCTGCCGCTTCAGCCTGGGCTGCTCGGCGCATCGCCTGCGCGGCCACTGCTGGATCAATAACCTCAGGAACAACCGGCTCAACCGGTGCACTGACAACTTCCGGAATGTCAGCCGCGGGGACATCTTCGATGACCGCGGCCTCAGGGGCCTCGGCAACAGCAGCTACTGCCGGCGCTACTGCGGGAGCATCTTCCGCATCCGTTCGAACGTAGGTACGCTTCTTTCGAACTTCGACATTGACGGTTCGTCCACGCCCTGCGGAACCCGCTGTCTTTAGCGTACTCAGCGTGCGACGCTTCAAAGTGATTTTGACCGGCGCCTCATCGGAATCACCGTGAGTTTTCTTAATATGCGTCAATAAAGACTGCTTTTCGTCTTCACTAACAAGGTCGGTCTCACTTTTTTGAGGCAGGCCCGCTTCTTGCATTTGCTGCAATAACCGATCAACCGGCGTACCAACAGATTCCGCCAGTTGCGATACAGTTACATCTGCCATCTACAATATCCCCGTAGTGTTAAAACCGACTACATTCACAGCCTAATTGCCTATCCTGTCGACGTTTTTCATGACCCGCAATTTGCGATCCTGATACGCCTTCCTTAGGCCTCTTCCGAGTTTGCTCTTTCGAGCTACTCTGCCTAGCCTATTCTTCTATGCCTATTCTTCTATAAACCAGGGCGCTCGTGCCGTCATAATCAGCTCACCGGCCCTGGCTTCGTCCAGTCCTTCAACGTCGACCAGGTCATCAACCGCCTGTTCCGCGAGGTCTTCCATGGTCATCACGCCCATCTTCGCCAACTGATAGGCCAAGCGCGTATCCATACCTTCCATCTCAAGCAGATCCTGTGCAGGCTCGACGCTATCAAGCTTTTCTTCCTTGGCGAGTTCGATCATCGTCAGCGCGCTCTTGGCTCGGCTGCGCAATTCCTCGACGATATCCTCATCGAAGCCTTCGATCGCCAGCATTTCCTCGATCGGTACGTATGCAATTTCCTCGAGGCTGCTAAAACCTTCCTCGACCAAGACAACCGCTACGTCCTCGTCCACATCAAGCTGCTCCATGAACGATTCCATAACAGAGCCGGCCTCTTCCTCGTGTTTTTCAGCAGCGTCTTCAACGGTCATAACATTGAGTTCCCAGCCAACTAGCTCACTGGCAAGTTTGACGTTCTGGCCGCCACGACCAATGGCCTGAGCCAGGTTGTCTGCACTTACGGCAATATCCATGCTGCGCGTTTCTTCATCCACAACGATGGAGACGACCTCAGCAGGCGACATCGCATTAATCGCGAGTTGCGCGACGTTATCGGCCCATAAGACGATATCGATTCGCTCATTACCAAGTTCGCCAGAGACTGCTTGCACCCGAGAACCGCGCATACCCACGCAGGCACCAATCGGATCGATTCGACCATCATTGGTCTTAACCGCAATTTTTGCACGCGAACCCGCGTCACGGGCCGCACCTAGAATCTCGATCACACCGTCGGATATTTCTGGCACTTCAATTTTAAAGAGTTCAATAAGCATAGCCGGCGAAGTTCTTGATAGCGCCAGTTGCGGTCCCCGTGACTCGGGACGAATTTCTTTCAGCAATGCTCGGAGTCGGTCACCGACCCGAAATGTTTCGCGAGGAATCCAGTCTTCACGTGGCAACACTGCTTCGGCGTTATTACCTAGATCCACGATCACCGCATCGCGGGTGACTTTCTTGACCTGGCCGTTCACGAGTTCACCGACTCGAGTCCGGTAGGCCTCGACGACTTGAGCACGTTCAGCTTCACGAACCTTCTGGACGATAACCTGTTTGGCGGTTTGCGCTGCAATCCGTCCAAACTCAACTGACTCCACGGGTTCTTCGTAATAATCACCCACTTGCAGCGTCGGATCTTTTTCCTCCGCATCTGTGATGTGCAGTAGCGCCGCTGGAAATTCCATTTCGTCGTTGTCGCCAATCACGCGCCATCGACGGAAGGTTTCATACTCGCCGGTGACTTGATCAATCGCTACGCGCAGATCTACATCATCGCCGTAACGCTTCTTGGTCGCTGTTGCCAGCGCAACTTCGAGCGCGTCAATAATGACAGCCTCAGGAACACCTTTCTCATTCGAAACTGACTCGACAACCAATAAAATTTCTTTACCCATTATACTGCCCCAATCTGACAATTTTGCTGGGTCTGCGCCAGCCCACATCAGCCTTACTTATATTCAGGAACCACATTCGCCCGATCTATTTGCTCAATGGGGAACAAGGTTTCCTCATCACCCATTCGGACGACGACCTCATCCCCTTCTATGCCACATAACAGACCAGTGAAACGACGCTTGCCGTTAAATGGCTTGCTCAGGCTGAGTTTTACCTTCGAGCCTTTAAAAGCCTCATACTGTGCCAACGTATACAGACGTCGATCGAGTCCTGGTGACGACACCTCCAGGGTGTAATTACCTCGTATCGGATCTTCGACCTCTAATACGCCACTTAGTTGGCGACTGACCTTCGCGCAATCGTCTACTTCAATACCAGCAGGCGCGTCGATGTAGATCTTCAGCAAGGATTGTCTGCCTTGGGTTTGATGCTCAAAACCCCACAACTCATACCCAAGCCCGATAACAACCGGTTCGATCAGCGCTTTTAAATCTTTATTCAACAAGCCTGCCCTAAAATTAGTTACATTCCAAAAATCACGCTAACCCGCGCGCCAACCAGCAAAACCACTATCCCTGAAACAAAAAATGGGCCAACAGCCCATTCCAATAACCGGACATATGGGCCAGTTTTACAGCGCACATTCCTTTCGCAACGCCTAAGAATGACAATTCCCAAGCTTACGTTAACAAAAAGCCCCTAATGAGGGGCTTTTTGGTCCAAATTATTGGTAGCGGGGGCAGGATTTGAACCTACGACCTACGGGTTATGAGCCCGTCGAGCTACCAGACTGCTCCACCCCGCATCAACAAGGAGCGGAATTATAGGGGTCAGTGCCGGAATGGTCAACTAGAACCATGCGCTTTATCGTTAAATAGATGGCAATGAGCCATTAGGGGGCGATGAAACACAAGCGCGAGAGCCAGCAGAAGCTGGTATCTTGACGAAAACAATCTAGAAACAATCTAAATAATGGTGCCGAAGAGAGGACTTGAACCTCCACGAGCGTAAGCTCACTACCCCCTCAAGGTAGCGTGTCTACCAATTTCACCACTTCGGCAAATCTTTTTTTGAACAACTTCTCAATCTTTTCGGAACAACTTCTAAGTCTGAATTTCATGTCACCAGTACTGCACCGAGCTTTGTCGACCGAAATCGCGGCCAATCTATCGCTTGTTGCCCAGTATTCCCAGTGTTTTTTTAATTTTGCGACTCAGGCTCGACAGCTGGCACGTCGATAGTCGGCAATTCCGAGTCTTGACTCCGCATGGCGGGTTCGAACTCAGGCATCTGCGGGACTACGCCATCGATCACCTGCTCGACCACCGGCATACCAACAACGTTGGCGGAATCTGATTTAGCCTTGGCAAAAAAGGCTAGCCCGAAACTGGTCAAGAAAAACAAAATCGCGAGGCCCGTGGTTGCCTGGGTCAAAAAGTTACCGGCTCCGCCACTACCAAACACCGTCGCAGAGGCGCCACTACCAAAACCAGAACCCATGTCTGCACCCTTGCCCTGCTGGATCAATACGAGACCGATAATAGCCAGCGCTGCCAAGACATGAATCACTAATACAATTGTTTCAAGAACTTGAAGTTCCATAATACCCAATCCAAATTTATACGGCTGCCCGACATATGCGCAGGAAGTCGTCTACCTTCAGCGATGCACCGCCTACCAGCGCGCCATCGATATTTTCCTGAGCAAACAAATCAGCGGCATTTTCGCCATTTACACTACCACCGTAGAGTAACTGAATATTTTGTGAAATATTCTCATCTTGTTTTGCCAGGTACTGTCGTATGTGAACATGCACCGTTTCTGCCTGTTCTGGTGTTGCACTTTCACCCGTCCCTATGGCCCACACTGGCTCGTAGGCGATAATGCCGTGACGAAGCGCTGTCACGCCCACCTGACGAATAACGGCATCTAACTGCCGCTGAACCACTGTAAAGGTCTCGTCAGCCTGGCGCTCCGCCAGAGACTCACCGATACAAATCACCGGCGTCAGACCACTACTCAAACACTTTTCAACCTTTAATCCGACCTGAGCGTCCGTCTCCGCAAACAAGCTCCGACGCTCCGAATGTCCTACCAGCACATGGCTACAGCCAAACTCTGACAGCATCTCGGCAGACACCTCACCAGTGTAGGCGCCCCTATCGTGCCAATCGAGATTTTGCGCACCCAACGCTATGTCGGAGCCCGCCAATTGTCGCTGCACCTGATCTAAAAAGACAAAGGGTGGGCAGATCAGTGTTTGGCAAGGCATCGCACCCACATTAAGCAATCCCTCCACCAGCGCCGTCACGCTCGCCCGACTACCGTGCATCTTCCAATTGCCCGCAACCAGTGGGTTCCTCACAGGCAACCCTCGCGCGCGCGGCGGCACAGCTTAACGACTTTATTTTCAAGTTTCAACATAGGCCTGACTTAGTTGTCCCTGCATTCGCAACAATTGCGGCCAACTCTTCCACTAGCACATCAACCAGCGCAGAATCTTCGCCCTCTATCATAACCCGCACCAAGGGCTCGGTGCCTGAAGGACGTAATAATACTCGACCCCGCCCTTGCAGTCGTGCTTCCACGCGCTTCACACCCTGTAAAACCGAGGGCGCAGAGACGATCTCCGCGGCGCAAGCGACATTGATCATCCGTTGCGGCAGCTTCGTCATTTTTTGTTTCAGCTCATGCAGCGTCCTGCCGGTTTCGACCATGGCGGCGACAACCTGCAGCGCAGCCACGATACCATCGCCCGTACTAGTGACATTCAAGCATAAAAGATGGCCTGAAGACTCCCCGCCTACTTGCCAGCCGCGCTGTTCAAGCTCGGCCAGGACATAACGATCGCCCACAGCCGCTCGCACAAATTGGATACCTTGAGCCTGCAATGCTTGCTCCAGACCAAAATTACTCATGAGGGTGCCAACGACCCCGCCACCAAGATGTCCTCGCTGCTGTAAATGGGAGGCAACGATATACAACAGCTCATCACCATCAACAAGCTCTCCAAGTTCATCAACCATGATGAGACGATCACCATCACCGTCTAGGCCAATGCCGAAATTCGCATTGACTTCCAGCACCTTGGCTTGCAGTGCTTGGGGATGGGTAGAACCAATGTTGTCATTGATATTCAGACCGTCAGGAGAAACGCCAATCTCAACCACTTCAGCGCCCAGCTCTCGAAATACATTGGGTGCAATGTGGTAGGTTGCACCATTCGCGCAATCGACGACGATCTTCAAACCTTTTAGATTATGGCTCGAGCTAAAGCAGCTCTTACAAAATTCGATATAGCGGCCGGCGGCGTCATTGATCCTTGAAACCTTACCAATTCGGTGAGACTCTACCGTCACCATAGCCTCACCCAATTTAGCTTCAATCGCATGTTCGACCGCGTCGTCGAGCTTGCGGCCCTGACCAGAGAAAAATTTAATCCCATTGTCATAGTAAGGATTATGGGAGGCGCTGATCACAATACCCGCCCGGGCATTAAAGGTGCGGGTCAGATAGGCAATGGCCGGTGTCGGCATTGGACCGAGCAGAGACACATCGACACCCGCTGAAGACAAACCCGCCTCCAGAGCTGACTCAAACATATAACCAGAAATTCTGGTGTCTTTGCCGATCAGTATACGACCTCGACCTGTCTCAGAAAAAACTTTGCCTGCAGCCCAGCCCAGCTTTAACATGAAATCCGCCGTAACGGGTGATTCACCCACCCGGCCTCGAATGCCATCTGTACCAAAATACTGTTTAGTCACTCAAGTTACTCTTAATGAGAATGAATTAGTGATCACTGAGACCCTCGTGCTGGATCGCTTTGACGACTCGCAGGGCCTGCACTGTCTCGGCAACATCATGAACCCGCAATAGGCTGGCACCATTCATATACGCCAGCAGCGCACCTGCAATGCTGCCTTGCAGACGGTCTACGGTGGGATCGCCAAGAACCACACCAATAGTACTCTTTCGTGACAGGCCTACCAACAAGGGACAGCCAAACATCATGAATTCTTCTAATCGATTGATCAGCTGTAGATTATGCTCCACCGTTTTACCAAAACCAAAGCCAGGATCGAGAATGATCTTTGCCCTGGGTATCCCCGCTGCTTCGCAAGCCAGAATTCGCGCTTCAAAAAATCCACAAATTTCCACTAAAAGATTGGCATAAGTCGGTTCGAGCTGCATGGTCTGCGGATCACCCTGCATATGCGTCAGGCAGACCGGCAAGCCTGTCGCTGCTGCCGCTGCCAGTGCCCCTGGACGACCCAGGGCCCTGACATCATTAATCAAGTCCACGCCCATCAGCGCCGCCTGACGCATGACCTCTGGCGTCGATGTATCGATGGAAATCGGAATGCTGGATTCGGCCCTGATGGCCTTGATGACGGGAATGACTCGGCGCAACTCTTCTTCGACACTGATGACAGCCGCACCAGGCCGGGTTGATTCACCGCCCACATCGATGATATCGGCGCCATCGAGCATCATTTGCCGCGCATGCTCAGTCGCCTGAGCTGGCACCAAATATTTGCCGCCGTCTATGAATGAGTCCGGCGTAACATTCAAAATGCCCATCACCATGGGACGTTTAATCGGTTGCATAAGGGATCACACAGAATCGATAGTTATAAAAAAGGGCTGGTATTCAACCAACCCTTCTTTATCTGTAAACTCAATCATTAGATCAGTCTTTCGGCGCCCAACGCAGCGCCCTCTTCTAGACCAGAGATTCCCGGCTAGTGCTCGCCGGCCGGACCACCAAGAACGTCCCCAGGGCGAGGCTCTGAGCCTTTGCCTGGTTCATCTTCCGACTTCTGCGGGCCTTGACCTGGCTTGCTCTTTGGACCATCCCAGTCGTTCGGTGGGCTCGGTTTACGGCCACTCATAATCTCGTCAATCTGATGACGATCGATGGTCTCATACTCCATCAAAGCCTCCGCCATCATATCCAGTTTGTCGCGGTTTTCTTCAAGCAGGCGCTTCGCCCGACCGTAACAATCATCAATGATTGAGCGAACTTCCTCATCAATCAACTTCGACGTTTCACCGGATACCTGCGATCCTGAACCTCCCGCGGACATACCCAAATAACCGTTAGCGTCTTCCTGATCATATAACAGCGGACCCAGCTTCTCCGACAGACCCCATTTGGTAACCATTGACCGCGCCATCTTGGTCGCACGTTCAATATCATTTGAGGCCCCGGTCGTAATGCCGTCTCGCCCGAGTGTCAATTCTTCAGCAATCCGACCGCCGAACAAGGAACAGATCTGACTCAGGATCATCCGCCGGTTCATCGAATAACGATCTTCCTCTGGCAAGAACATAGTCACACCTAGCGCTCGACCGCGAGGAATAATCGTGACCTTGTAGGTGGGATCGTGCTCTGGCACCAGACAACTGACAACACAATGGCCGGCTTCATGATACGCCGTGTTGAGCTTCTCCTTCTCCGACATCACCATGCTCTTGCGCTCAGCGCCCATCATGATTTTATCTTTAGCCTGCTCAAATTCTTCCATATTCACGGTGCGCTTGTTCTGGCGTGCGGCAAACAGTGCGGCCTCGTTTACCAAATTAGCCAAATCGGCGCCAGAAAAACCTGGCGTGCCTCGAGCGATATAGGAAGGCTCAACATCGGCACCCAGTGGCACCTTGCGCATATGCACCTTAAGAATTTGCTCTCGCCCGCGGATATCTGGCAAACCCACCACCACCTGACGGTCAAACCGCCCAGGCCTCAATAATGCTGGATCCAACACGTCAGGTCGGTTAGTGGCGGCAATAATAATCACCCCCTCGTTACCATCAAAACCATCCATTTCAACCAATAACTGGTTCAATGTCTGCTCACGCTCATCGTGACCGCCGCCCATACCGGCCCCACGATGCCGACCAACCGCATCGATCTCGTCGATAAAAATAATGCAAGGCGACTGTTTTTTGGCTTGCTCAAACATATCTCGTACTCGAGACGCGCCAACACCCACAAACATTTCGACAAAATCTGAACCCGAGATGGAAAAGAACGGAACCTTAGCTTCACCAGCAATCGCCTTGGCCAACAGCGTCTTACCCGTACCGGGCTGACCAACCATTAAAATGCCTCGAGGAATACGACCGCCGAGTTTTTGGAATTTCGTTGGATCCTGCAGAAACTCCACGAGCTCCTGCACGTCCTCTTTAGCCTCATCAACACCCGCCACATCGGCGAACGTCGTCTTGATCTGGTCCTCGCCGAGCAATTTAGCTTTGCTCTTACCAAAGGTCAGAGGGCCGCCACGGCCGCCCGCGCCACCTTGCATTTGACGCATAAAGAACATAAACACGGCAATAATGACCAAGATCGGGAAACTGGCCACGAGCAGTTGGGTCCAAATGCTTTGCGTTTCTGGTCGAGCACCACTGAAATCGACGCGATGGTTAACCATATCGTCGATCAGGGCCTTATCTGTCACCTGCGGTTGCACCGTTTCAAAGCGCTGACCGTCGTTCATCTCACCGCGAATAATAAGACCATCAACCTGAACCTTGCTCACCCGGTCTTGGGCGATCGACTCAAGAAACTCTGAATATTCGACTTCTGTTAGATTTTTGCTCACATTGAAGCTGTTAAACACCGTTAACAAGACAGCGGCGATAACCAGCCAGAGCAGTAAATTTTTACCCATATCATTCAAAGGAATATCCTCTCTACAGGGTCAGTTCCCCCAGCGGGCCCTAACCTTACACCAGTTTAATTTATACGCCAAACACCCTTTAACGCTTTATTTTCGGCGATCTTTAACGGCTTTCGATCCGATTCGTATCTGTGTCTGAAAAATTCTGCCCCACCAAGTACAGCTCTCTGGACTTATCTCGCGACGCCTTGGGTTTAAAATTAACCACGGTGCCATAGCGAGCCCGGTATTGCTGCCTGATTTCCTGAATACCGTCGCCTTCAAAACACTTACAGACTAAACCACCACCCGGCCTGAGTACTTGATCGGCAAAGTCGATAGATAGCTCCACCAGATGCGCTGCCCTCGGCTGGTCGATATTCTTCACTCCACTTAAGTTGGGGGCCATGTCAGAAAATACAAGGTCTACTGGTCGACCATCCAAACTTGCCAGCAACTTTTCGAAGGGATCAGCTTCAGTAAAGTCACCCTGAATGAAGGTCACACCGGGGATTGGCTCCATTTCCAACAGGTCGATGCCGATCAGCGTACCCTGCGGACCAATTTTTTCGATGACGACCTGGCACCAGCCTCCGGGCGCGGCACCGAGATCAATAACCGTCGCTCCCGGCTTGAGGAGGTTGAAACGCGCATCAATTTCCAGCAGCTTGTAGCTTGCTCGAGACCGATATCCTTCCGCCCGGGCACGTTTTACGTACTCGTCATCTTCATGGGTTTTGAGCCATTGATGGCTGGATTTAGATTTTTTCATGTCTGTCGATGCACCACTTCGCTGCCGCTCTTTCATCTCGCATTGTTGATTTGAGTCGGGTAAACTCGCCGGCCTCACTATTTACACGGGTTTTACGCACGGTTCTAGCTAACCGGCTTGTGTATTATGCTCTTTTCTTACTGAAGATGACTCACACCTTATGATAAGCCAAAAAGACAAGAAACGGTTTCGCGCCATCGGCCATCATCTCAAACCCGTTGTTACTATTGCCGGCAATGGCCTGAGCGAGACTGTTCTCAGCGAACTCAGCCGCGCTCTGCAGGACCACGAACTGATCAAGGTGAAAATTCTGGCTGGCGATAAAGACGAACGAGACGCCTTGGTCGCCACCATAGTGGCCACCCAGCATGTCACCGTGATACAAAAAATTGGCCATATCGCCCTGATTTACAAGGCCGCAGCCAAACCTAACCCGGCGTTGTCAAATATTCTCCGCGCCACCATCAGCTGATGGCCAGCTGACCATCAGTTGACCATCACCCGCTATTAGTCGATCTCGGCGTCAATGCTCACACCTCCATAATAGTCACTGCTCAGCAGCGCCAGATAAAACTCACCCAGTATTTTCGCATCAAAGGGATCACCGGCCTTGAAGGGCAGGTAGCGGTTGAGGATATTCTCCTGTCGATCGGAGCCTACTTAGCCTGCTGCACCATGACTGTAGCGTTGTCCCACCTGCCATTCCAGATGGCCCAGCTGCCATTCCAGTTGGATGTCGGCAGCCAGCTGCTCAGGGTCAACGGCGACTTCATGGGTCAATAGGATGGCATCAAAGAAGTCCTTTTCGGCGGCTATTTGTTCCGGCTTAGCCTTGAAGTTTTCGTCGCCCTGGTGATCCAAGCACTCCCCAGACGCAATACCCACCAACGGCACTGCCCTAAAAATATTGTTTTCCGGAAGCACTTTGAACTGACTTTCGCGAATGACAACCGGCGGGCCTGGGTCGAGTTCAATTGTCGCCTGCCAACAGTCCTCTTGGGTCACAGGTTTGTGCCCATCAAAACCAACTACCCGATCAATAGCCATTTACGCTTTACAGTAAATGTGCGACTAAAGATGCTCGACCAGGCAAATTTCGTATTCAATCGTACCATTGGGCGCATGCACCAGCGCCACATCACCGACTTGTTTACCAACTAAGGCCCGGGCAATCGGTGAATAGACTGAGATCTTGGAAATCTTCAAATCAGCTTCGTCGTCACCCACAATCTGATAGCTGATTTCTTCGTCAGTATCGAGATTCACTAGGTGAACTGTGGCACCAAAGATGACTCGGCCCGTGTGCTCGATCAGCGTGACATCAATGACATGCGCATGGTTCAGCTTACCCTCAATATCTGCGATTCGACCCTCAATAAAGCCTTGCTCCTCTTTGGCATACTGATATTCGGCGTTTTCACGAAGATCACCTTGGGCCCTGGCAGTGGCAATTTCTTTGATAATTCTGGGGCGCTCGATTTGTTTGAGGCGATCCACCTCAACTCGCAGCGTCTTCTCGCCCGCAGCTGTCATTGGAACCTTGTCCATAGATTCTGTCCGGTAGTGTTCTAGAGATTATATAAAGACACTGCCTAGTGTTGAAAAGTTCGGCCAGAATGTCTAGTGGGGACCACAAATATAATTGCCGGCGGGTCTTTAGCCCGCCGCGCTGACTGATAATTCAATATTACCCTAGCAAGCGTTTATGCAAGTCCTGAAGGCGATGCACCGAGAGATGACTACCGTGGCGGACCGCGTCAATGCAGGCCCTGGCGCCCGCCATCGTCGTCGCATTATAAACCTTGTGCTGTAGTGCTGTACGACGGATAGCATAGGAGTCGGCAATCGCCTGTTTGCCTTCCGTGGTATTAACGATGAAATTCACCTCATTGTTCTTAAGCATGTCGACCACGTGGGGCCGACCTTCTTGAACCTTGTTAACGATATCCACATGCACACCGGCCTCGCGCAAAACCAGCGCTGTACCCCGAGTTGCCACGAGCGTAAAGCCGATGGCAAGCAAATCAGTCGCCACCTGCACTAACTCGGGTTTATCCGTATCCCGAACACTCAGGAAGGCTCGCCCTGCCGCAGGAATAAGGTCACCCGCTGCCAGCTGAGCTTTGCGGTATGCCTCACCAAAGGTCTCCGCGACGCCCATGACCTCACCGGTCGACTTCATTTCTGGGCCGAGGATCGGGTCTACCCCCGGGAATTTACCGAATGGGAATACCGCTTCTTTGACGCTGAAATAATTCGGCACGATCTCTTTGGTAAAACCCTGTGCTTCAAGGCTAGTACCAGCCATACAGCGAGCCGCCACTTTGGCCAAGGAAACACCGATGCATTTCGAAACGAAAGGCACCGTTCGCGAGGCTCGTGGATTCACTTCAAGAATATAAATATCGCCATTTTGAATGGCGAACTGGACATTCATCAGGCCTATAACACCAAGCTCAAGCGCCATCTCCACGACCTGCTTGCGCATCTCATCAAGGGCCTCATCGCTCAGACTGTAAGGTGGCAAAGAACACGCCGAGTCACCAGAGTGCACACCAGCTTGTTCGATATGTTGCATGACAGCGCCAATGACTACCTGCTTACCGTCAGACACTGCATCGACGTCAATTTCGATGGCCTGGTCGAGAAATCGATCCAACAAGACCGGCGAACGATCGGACAACTGCACTGCTTCACGCAAATAGCGGGTGAGTTCTTCTTCGTCGTAAACGATTTCCATGGCTCGACCGCCCAACACATAAGATGGGCGTACGACCAGCGGAAAGCCGATGTTGCGCGCCGCATGCAGGCCTTCTTCCAAGGTCTTGACGGTCTTATTGGGTGGCTGCCGGAGACCCAGTTTGGCGATCATATGCTGAAATCGTTCTCGGTCCTCAGCCATGTCGATAGCGTCAGGGCTAGTGCCAATGATCGGCACGCCGGCCTTCATTAACGCCTCGGCGAGTTTCAACGGTGTTTGACCACCAAATTGCACAATCACCCCTTTCGGTTTTTCAACGTCGACGATCGCCAATACGTCCTCGAGGGTCAGTGGCTCGAAGTACAACCGGTCTGCTGTGTCGAAATCTGTCGAGACGGTTTCCGGATTACAGTTGACCATAATAGTTTCGTAGCCATCTTCGCTCATGGCGAGCACCGCGTGGACACAGCAGTAGTCAAATTCGATACCCTGGCCGATGCGATTCGGGCCGCCACCCAGCACCATGATCTTATCTCGATTCGTCGGCCGCGCTTCACACTCCGACTCGTAGGTTGAATACATATAAGCGGTAGCGGACGCGAATTCGGCTGCGCAAGTATCCACTCGCCGATACACGGGCTTTACACCTAATGCCAACCGATGCTCGCGAAAACTGTTTTCTTCGACACTGAGCAACTCGGCCAGTCGAGCGTCCGCAAAACCGCGCTGCTTCAGATCAAACATCCAACCCCGGTCAATCGCTGCCAGAGCCACGCCTTGCAGTTTCTGTTCACGTTGAATCAGGTCTTCAATCTGGATTAGAAACCAAGGGTCGATACGTGTCAGCTCATGGATCTCTTCCATGTCAAAACCTAGCCGGATCGCATCCGCCAGATAACGAATACGCTCGGCACCGGCTACTTGCAGTTCTCGCCGGATTCGCGTTTTCCAGTCTCTTGATGAATCATCCATGATGGGCGACAAGCCGTTAATGTCCACTTCGAGACCACGCAGAGCTTTCTGCAGCGATTCCTGAAAGGTCCGGCCAATCGCCATCACTTCGCCCACAGACTTCATTTGGGTCGTCAGAAAATTTTCCGCTTGCGGGAATTTTTCAAAGGTGAAGCGCGGAATCTTGGTTACGACGTAATCTAAGGAGGGCTCAAAGGAAATCGGTGTCGCTCCACCGGTAATCTCATTCGAGAGCTCATCCAGGGTATAGCCGATGGCGAGCTTCGCCGCTACTCTGGCGATAGGGAAGCCCGTGGCTTTGGAGGCCAGTGCCGAAGATCGAGAGACCCGTGGATTCATCTCAATAATGACCATTCGCCCCGTCGCGGGATCGATGCCGAACTGCACGTTCGAGCCGCCTGTTTCAACACCAATAACCCGCAATACCGCGATAGCGGCGTTACGCATAATCTGGTATTCCTTATCTGTCAGGGTCTGAGCTGGCGCTACGGTAATGGAGTCGCCCGTATGAATGCCCATAGGGTCAAAGTTTTCAATGGTGCAGACGATGATGCAGTTGTCATTCTTGTCGCGCACCACCTCCATCTCATATTCTTTCCAGCCCAGCAGCGACTCGTCGATCAGTAGTTCATTGGTCGGCGACAGATCCAGACCGCGGGTACAGATTTCGATAAAGTCGTCCTGGTTATAAGCGATGCCACCGCCAGAGCCACCCATGGTGAAGGAGGGTCTGATCACACAGGGATAGCCAAGTCTCACCTGAACTTGTTTGGCCTCTTCCAGAGAGTGGGCGAAGGCCGATATCGGGGTCGCCAGGCCAATGGATTTCATTGCCACATCAAACTTCTGACGATCTTCAGCCATGTCGATCGCATCACGACTCGCGCCGATCATTTCCACATTGAAGCGCTCAAGTACACCTTCTCGGGCAAGATCCAGCGCACAGTTCAACGCCGTTTGGCCACCCATGGTCGGCAGCAGCGCGTCCGGTCGCTCTATTTCGATAATATTCGCCAACACTTCCCACGTGATGGGCTCAATGTAGGTCGAGTCTGCCATGGCGGGATCAGTCATGATCGTCGCTGGGTTCGAGTTCACCAGAATCACTCGGTAGCCTTCCTCGCGAAGGGCTTTACAGGCTTGCGCACCGGAGTAATCAAACTCACAGGCCTGGCCAATGATGATCGGCCCAGCGCCAATGATCAGAATGCTATTTATGTCGGTTCTTTTAGGCATGAGATTTCTTGGTTGCCGTATAGTGTTCGATCAGTTTAATGAAATGGTCAAACAAAGGAGCCGCATCGTGAGGACCCGGGCTTGCTTCAGGATGCCCCTGGAATCCGAACGCGGGACGATCAATGAGTTCGATTCCCTGCAGCGAATTATCAAATAACGACCGATGACTGACCCTGACATTTTTCGGCAGGGTCGTATCATCGATACAAAATCCGTGATTTTGGCTCGAGATGAGGACCACGCCACTCTCCAGGTCTTCCACCGGGTGGTTAGCGCCGTGATGACCGTGATTCATCTTGATGGTTTTCATGCCTGCGGCAATGCCGAGCAATTGCAATCCAAGGCAAATACCAAATATGGGAATCCCCGACTCAAGCAAGGTCTGGATCGCGGCGATGGCATAGTCACAAGGTTCAGGGTCTCCCGGACCGTTGGACAGAAAGATGCCATCTGGCTGCATCGCCAAAACGTCAGCCGCAGATGTCTTCGCCGGTACCACGATCAACTCACAACCTCGGTCAGCCAGCATTCTCAGGATGTTACGTTTAACACCAAAGTCATAAGCAACAATTTTGTATTTAAAATCTGTCAACGTCGGATAACCGCTATCAAGCGACCAACTACCCTGCTGCCAGGCATAGGTCGATGAGGTTGTCACGACTTGTGCCAGATCCAGCCCTGCCAGACCGCCAAATGCCCGGGCCGCTGCAACGGCACCCGCGATGTCAGCTTCCGAGAGGTTTGGCCCCGCGATAATACAACCCTTCAAAGAGCCTTCTTCACGGAGGATACGAGTCAGCATACGAGTGTCGATGCCGGCAATGGCTACCACCTTGCGCTGCACCAGATAGTCTTGCAGAGAGCCTTGCTGGCGCCAGTTGCTGACGGCCAAGGGCAGGTCACGAATCACTAATCCTGCCGCCCAGGTATTGTCGGATTCTTCATCCTCGTCATTCACACCTGTGTTACCGATATGCGGATGAGTCAAGGTGATGATCTGGCGGGCATAGGAGGGGTCGGTCAGGATTTCCTGGTAACCCGTCATGGACGTGTTAAAAACCACTTCGCCGACAGATTGACCGTCTATACCAATAGCTACACCCTCGAACAAAACGCCGTTCTCAAGTGCAAGTACCGCTCTACTGGTCAACTATCCGCCTCCATTGGTTCGCTATTGATGGTCGATGGTCGAAAAAAAGCGAGAGGGAATCACTTCCATCTCGCTCGAATTGACCCTGGACCGGGATACCATACTGGCGCCAGATTCTATGCCAATTGGCCGGTCGATTCCAGATAATTTCGCACTTTAATCTGACTTGCGTTCGCGCAACCCCAAGACATCCTGCATATCAAAAACTCCCGCCTTCTTGTCGGCCAGCCAGCGCGCGGCTCGCACGGCCCCCTCGGCGAAGTTCAGACGACTATGCGCCCTGTGAGTAATTTCTAATCGCTCTCCCGCACCGGCAAAAATGACGGTGTGTTCGCCGACGATATCGCCACCACGCACCGTGCTGAAGCCGATAGTCTGACGCGCCCGTTCGCCCGTGATGCCCTCGCGACCATATATCGCCACCTCGCTCAGATCTCGACCGAGACGCTTGGCCATGACTTCACCCATGCGTAACGCTGTTCCCGAGGGCGCATCGACCTTGTGGCGATGATGTGCCTCGATAATCTCAATATCCACATCATCACCGAATATACCAGCCGCCATCTCCAGCAGCTTAAAGGTTGCATTGACCCCGACACTGTAGTTTGGGGCCGAGACGACGGCGACCTGCGCAGACAATGCAGCCACCTGCGCCTGCTCGCGCTCAGTTAATCCGGTGGTACCAATCACCATGCGCTTGCCGTGGGAGGCACAGACCGCCAGATTGACCAGAGTTGCGGCAGCAATAGTGAAGTCGATTAAGACATCAAACTGAGAGACCACCGCCGCCAAGTCCTCCACCACCGGCACGCCGATGCGCCCCATTCCCGCCATTTCGCCGGCATCCGAGCCAATGGCGCTATGCCCTGGCTGCTCTATGGCGGCGCTGAGTTGCACGCCGTCAGCCCCAATGATGGCTTGAATCAGCGTTTTACCCATCCGCCCCGCGGCGCCAGTGACAGCAATATTTATCATGTTCAAGCATCCCGCGAGTAAAGCGTCTGAGAGTTCCGATTTAGGTTAAGGAATCGATAAAGTGTTTAACACCCTCGAACCAGGTCGAACGCTTTGGCGACTGCTTAGCTTCGGATTCACCGTCAAACTCACGGAGCAATTCCTTCTGCTTCTTACTGAGCTTAACCGGGGTTTCGACCACAACTCGGCAATATAAATCGCCTATACCACCACCTCTGACCTGGGTGACGTTAACGCCCTTACCCCGCAGCCGGAACATTTTACCCGTCTGGGTTTCCTCAGGAATCTTCAGGCTCACGCGACCATCCAGGGTCGGCACTTCAAGCTCCCCACCGAGCGCCGCATCAACAAAGCTGATCGGCACCTCGCAGTATAGATTCTCACCTTCGCGAGTGAAAATAGCGTGGGCACGAACATTGACCTGCACATATAGATCGCCCGCCGGCCCGCCATTCGCGCCCGCCTCACCCTGACCTGCCAGGCGGATTCGATCACCGGTATCAACGCCCGGCGGCACTTTGACTGACAGGGTCTTCTGCTCCTCGATACGGCCCTGACCACGACACTTTTTACAGGGGTCGGTGATCATCTTGCCGGCACCACGACATCGCGGGCAGGTTTGCTGAATAGAGAAAAAACCTTGCCGAACAGTGACTTGGCCCATGCCCGCACATTGCACGCAATCCACAGCACTCGTACCTTTTTTTGCACCCGAACCGACACATTCGTGACACTCTACCAGCGCCGGAATTTTGATCTTCGGATTTGTACCACGCACCGCCTCTTCCAGATCAAGGTCGAGTATGTACTTCAGGTCAGACCCACGCTGAACCTGGCTGCGACCTCGACCACCACCACTAAAGATGTCACCGAACACATCTTCAAAAATAGAGCTGAAGCCGCCGCCGCCAAATCCAGCGCCCTGACCTTCCAGGCCTGCATGACCAAATTGATCATAGGCGTCACGTTTCTGCCCATCCATCAACACGTCGGCGGCTTCACTGGCCTCCTTAAACTTATCCTCAGCTCCGGCATCGTCAGGATTACGATCAGGATGATGCTTCATCGCCATGCGTCGATAAGCTTTCTTGATTTCTTGCTCCGAAGCATCCCGGGCGACGCCCAGTACCTCGTAATAGTCTCTCTTAGTCGCCATATTACGTTTCGATTCTTCTGATACGCGAACGCAGAATCCCGGATTCATGCCTGGATTCTGCGCTGTTGTTCATCGCCTATGTTGGTAAGTTTAAGCAGCCAACATATCCCACTTCACGGCCATCCAACAGGACAGCCCCTAAGAGATATGTTACTTCTTGTCGTCCTTCACCTCTTCAAATTCAGCATCTACCGCGTCAGGGTCGACATTGCTCGCGCCCGGTGCTTCACCAGCACCGCCCGCAGCCTGTGCTTGCTCGGCACTCATACGTTGAGCCAGCCCAGAAGACACTTCCGTCAACTTTGCGGTTTTCGCTTCAATAGCTTCCTTGTCCGTCTCTTTTAGTGACGCCTCAAGCTCGCTAATTGCCGTTTCAATAGCCGTCTTTTCTTCTTCTGGGACATTGTCGCCAGCTTCTTCAAGCATCTTGCGAGTCGCATGTACCATGCCATCAGCTTGGTTACGCACTGTCACCAGCTCTTCGAACCGACGATCATCTTCAGCGTGAGATTCCGCATCACGAACCATCTGTTCGACTTCTTCGTCGCTCAAACCCGATGACGCCTTGATCACGATTGACTGTTCTTTGCCCGTTGCCTTGTCTTTCGCCGAAACGTTCAATATGCCGTTCGCATCGAGGTCAAAGCTCACTTCAATTTGTGGCGAACCCCGTGGTGACGGCGGAATATCAGCCAAATCAAACTGACCCAGTGACTTGTTATGCGAGGCTTGCTTACGCTCACCTTGCAACACATGGATAGTCACTGCCGGCTGGTTATCTTCAGCGGTCGAGAACACCTGGCTCTTTTTAGTCGGAATCGTTGTGTTCTTCTCGATCAATGCGCTCATTACGCCGCCCATGGTCTCGATACCTAGAGACAAAGGCGTGACATCTAACAAGAGCACGTCTTTAACATCACCTGACAACACGGCAGCTTGGATCGCAGCACCCATGGCAACCGCTTCGTCGGGATTCACATCCTTACGTGCGTCTTTACCAAAAAACTCTTTAACCTTACGCTGAACCATCGGCATCCGCGTTTGGCCACCAACGAGGATGATATCGTCGATTTCAGACACCCCCAGACCTGCGTCCTTCAACGCGGTGCGCAGCGGCTCAATCGTGCGATTCACTAACTCTTCAACCAAAGACTCTAATTTCGCCTGAGTCACTTTAATAACTAAATGCTTCGGACCAGTGGCGTCGGCAGTGATGTAGGGCAAATTCACTTCTGTTTGCTGACTGCTGGACAACTCAATTTTCGCCTTCTCTGCGGCTTCCTTCAGACGCTGCAGCGCCAATGGATCATTATGCAAATCCATACCGTGTTGCTTATTAAATTCATCGGCAAGGTAGTCGATCAAACGCAGATCGAAGTCTTCGCCGCCGAGGAACGTATCACCATTAGTAGATAAAACCTCAAATTGCTTCTCGCCATCGACGTCAGCGATCTCAATAATCGAGATGTCGAAGGTACCACCCCCCAAGTCATATACCGCGATGGTTGAGTCACCAACGGACTTGTCCATGCCATAAGCCAGCGCTGCTGCGGTGGGCTCGTTGATGATCCGCTTGACCTCAAGACCGGCAATTCGACCGGCATCTTTAGTCGCTTGTCGCTGTGAGTCATTGAAATAGGCGGGCACTGTGATCACCGCCTCAGTGACGGCTTCGCCAAGATAATCCTCCGCCGTTTTCTTCATTTTCTTCAGCACTTGTGCCGAGATCTGTGGGGGCGCCATTTTCTGGCCGTTCACTTCGACCCACGCGTCACCATTATCGGCTTTAGCAATCTTGTACGGCACCATTTTAATATCGCGCTGTACGACTTCATCTTCGAACTGCCGACCGATCAGGCGCTTTACGGCGAACAGCGTATTGTGTGGATTGGTCACCGCCTGACGTTTTGCCGACTGGCCGACCAGCACTTCATCATCACCGGCATAACCAACCACCGAAGGCGTCGTACGATCACCTTCCGCATTTTCAATAATTTTGGCTCGATTGCCTTCCATGACCGCGACGCAAGAGTTGGTAGTCCCAAGATCTATGCCGATTATCTTTCCCATGATGCTTCTCCGCTGAACAACCTGACTTACTGCAGGCTGGTATTAACTAATAATAACCAAATGTGTGTATTGTATTTTTCGTCTCACCTGGCGGTCGAAATGCCGGGCCAGTCAACTTCTTGAACGTCTATATTGGCACCCGTCGAAATTATTCAAGTCCCAATATCAGATTTCTCTCTTCCTCACTCGTGCTTAACTCGCGCTTAACTAGAAGATGCTGGCGTGTTTTTAGCAACCATCACCATGGCGGGCCGAACTAACCGACCGTTCAGCTGATAGCCTTTCTGAACCACAGCGATGACTGAATTGGGCTCGACTTCCGGACTTTCAATCATTGAAATCGCTTGGTGCAAATTAGGGTCGAAGGGCTCTCCGTGCGGATCGATCACAGCCACCCCTTCCTTAGCCATCACATCGATGAACAGGCGCTGGCACAACCCCATACCTTCAATAATCGCCAGGGTCGCTTCACTGTCTGCATCTGATTGTTCGGCTGACTCAATGGCTTTTTCTAAGCTATCCACCACTGGTAGCAGGCTCTGGATCAGTTTCTCGACGCCGTATTTGACCGCATGCTCGACTTCTCGCTCGGTACGACGCCGAAGATTTTGCATCTCCGCCTCGGCACGCAACGCCGCGTCCCTGAACTTCTCGGCTTCTTCCTGGGCACCATAAGCTGTCGCGCGTAGCTCGCTGGGCGACATGGTATCGATATTTTGATCTTCTGGCTCGGCAATCTCGGCTTCGCCGGCAGCCTCTAAATCACTCACAACCAGCTCATCGTGCCGCTCGTTGTCATCGTCCTGTGTCGATTGTTGTTCGTCGAAATCCGCCATGCACCCTGACTCCAGATCAGTAATTTTGAAGTCTCAGTGATATGGGGTTTACCCCTGCAAGATTCAAGGGTTTAAGGCATGAGATTGCACAGAACCACCGAAGTGTCGTCAGATAGCCCGGTTAATGGCGAGGCAATGAGCTGCCGAGGGCAGCGCTGAGCAGCTTGGCCGTGGCATCCACCACCGGGATAACGCGGTTATAGGCCATGCGCGTCGGGCCAATGACTCCCAAAACGCCAACCAATTGGCCATCCACCCGATAGGGTGAGATCACGACACTACAGTCGTCGAGCAATTCATAACCGGATTCTTCACCAATAAACAGCTGCACCCCCTCGCCCGCCAGACAGCGATCTAACAGATGCAAAATATCACCCTTCAGCGAAAACGCCTGAAACAGGTTGCGGATATCGTCACGGGCCATATCAGGTGATATTTCAACTAGATTTTCCTGGCCCGCCAATACATAGCCATCCGCTTCGTCTTGCTCAAAGGCTTTCTCAGCGACTTCCAAGGTTGCCTTCATCAGGCCATTAAGATTTTCCTGATCCGACTTCATTGCCGTAATCAATTGCTCGCGAATATGTCGCAAGGATCTGCCTGCAAAGGATTGGTTAATATAGTTAGACGCCTCTTTAAGCTGAATTTCCGTGTAATCGGTATCCGTATAGATAATACGGTTCTGTACCTCATGGTCGGCCAGCACCAGAATCACCAGTACCCGCCTCTCACTCAGACTCAGGAATTCCACATGCCGCAAGGTCACCTGCTCGCGCCGAGGGATGGTCACCAGCCCGGCCATTCGGGTGACATCTGACAGAATGCCCGAGGTCGATTGAACCAGTTGATGAGCCGACCAGTCAGGATCCAGCTGGCGCCGCATCTGTTGCAGATCTTGCGTCCCCAGCGGCGCCATCTCCAGCAAACTGTCGACGAAGAACCGATATCCCATGGCTGTCGGTACACGTCCGGCGGAGGTATGGGGCGAGGTGACATAGCCCTTATCTTCCAGATCAGCCATAATATTGCGCACCGTCGCGGAGCTGACAGTGACCCGGGGCTGGGCAGCCAAGGTTTTAGAACCCACCGGCTGGCCGTCGGCAATGTAACGCTCGACGAGCGTTTTCAACACCATCTGGGCTTTTTCACTGATCACGCGTTTTTCTACCATTGACTCTATTGCCAACACATTGCTTGAACGATTCCTCAATATACCCGCCTGATGAAGCTGACATCAATACAGCAGAACCAATTCGGGTTAAAATTTGTCAGTCTCATCTTGCAGACTCGGCACGGCGTGGCGTTTAATTGAACTACCACTGCCCTTAGGTAACTTCATGCTCACCCATTTAACGGTTCAAAATTTCGCGCTGGTTGATCACCTCGAACTCGAGTTCAATTCGGGTATGACCGTGGTTACGGGCGAGACCGGGGCTGGCAAGTCCATCATCCTCGATGCGCTGGGCCTTACCTTGGGTGACCGTGCCGACACAGGCCTGATTGCAAACGCAGCGAACCGGGCCGAAATTCACGCCACCTTTGACATCAGTGACAACCAACCGGCTAAGCGTTGGCTGGCTGAACACGAACTACCGAGTGATAGCGCCGGCGAATGTATCTTACGCCGCACACTCGGCGCTGATGGTCGTTCCCGCGGCTTTATCAACGGCGCGCCCAGTACCGTGGCTGACCTGAAAACCCTTGGCGAGATGCTCATCGACATCCACTCTCAGCATGAACATCAATCCTTGCTCAAGAAGGACAACCATCGCCGTATGCTCGATGAATTTGGCGATGTGCTGCCGCTAGCCAGTCAGGCCCATGAACTGTGGGAGCAATTCCATCGGGCCCGCAAGCGTCTCGAATCCTTGCGGACCAACAATGCCGAGCAAACAGCCCGCGTGCAGTTGCTGGCCTACCAAGCCGAAGAGCTCGAACAGCTGGCCATCGAGCCCGATGAGCACATCAGCCTCGAGCAGGAACAACAGCAGCTGAGTCATGTTGATGAGATATTGCGTAACTGTGACGCCGCACTGCAGGCCTGCGAGCTCAATGAAGAGGGCAATATATTGAGCCAGTTGACCCAGGCACTGCATCTCTTGCAGGCCATTGAGCTCGATGCCCTGATACCGGTGACCGAATTGTTTATCAGCAGCAAAATCCAACTCGAGGAAGCGGTCTCGGATCTGCAGCGGTTTGCCGACACCATCGAAGCCGACCCCCAACGCCTGATCGAAGTAGAAGCACGTCTGACCAGCATCTACGATGTCGCACGCAAACATCGGATTAAGCCCGGCGACATTCCCGCGTTCACCCTCGATATTCAGGCGGAGATTAAAAGCCTCGACAATGTTGACGCAGAAATCGACAGCCTGGCCGTCAGCACCCAAGCCCTGTCCACGAGCTATCTCGAGGTTGCTACGCGCCTGAGCCGTGCCCGCATCAAGGCAGCAAAGACCCTGGAGCGCCAAGTCACGGAGCAATTGGTCAAGCTCGGCATGCATGGCGCAATCTTTAAGGTCAGCCTGACACCTATCGAAACCGGCGTCATCGCACCAGGCGGGCTCGAGGAGGTCGAATTCCTGATTAGCACCAATCCAGGCCAGGTGCCCCGGTCATTGAATAAAATCGCGTCTGGCGGCGAACTGTCCCGTATCAGCCTAGCCATTCAGGTCGTCACCGCCGACACCTCGAAGGTCCCCAGCTTGGTATTTGATGAAGTTGACGTTGGCATCGGCGGCGCGGTCGCCGAAGTCGTCGGCAGCCTGCTGCGCAATCTGGGTGGCAAAGCTCAAATCGTCTGCGTGACCCACCTGCCTCAGGTGGCAGCCCAGGGACATCAGCACTATCTTGTGACCAAATCCACTGGCACGGGCAAAGGCAAGGCCCAAGCAAAGGCTAAAACCGAGATCGAGACCCTACCAACTCAAGAAAAAATCGAAGAAATTGCCCGCATGCTAGGTGGCGTCGAACTAACGAAACAATCCCTCGACCATGCCAAAGCCATGTATACCGCAGCCCAAGCAAACTAGCACACAGAGCCTTCAGCGGAATAGAGCCTTCAGTGGAATAAAGAGCCCTCAGCGGAATAGAGCCCTCAGCGGAATAGAGCCCTCAGCGGAATAAAGAGCCCTCAGCGCATAAAGAGCCCTCGGCGGAATAAAGAGCCCTTGGTGAAAACCGCAAATCGGCGAACTCAGCGTTGGCTATCCAAGGTCTTTAACGACATTTAGGGCACAGGCCATAAAGGTTGAGGTTATGGTCTGTGAGCTCGAAGCCTCGCTCTTTGGCAATATTTTCCTGCCGCCGTTCGATCTCCTCATCGTGGAACTCCTCAACCAGGCCGCATTTAACGCAGACCAGGTGATCATGATGATCATTGCTAGAGAGCTCGAACACCGAATGACCACCTTCAAAATGATGGCGAATCACAAGTCCAGCAGACTCAAATTGGGTCAAGACCCGATAAACAGTGGCCAACCCGATTTCATCATCATTTTGAAGCAGATGTTTATAGACATCCTCGGCACTCAGGTGGTGGACCGTCGAACTTTCGAGGATTTGAAGGATCTTAATGCGCGGCAATGTTATTTTCAGACCCGCGTCTTTAAGATCTTGAGATTCTGCAGCCATGGTGAAGAGACTCATTGCACGATACACTAGGCAGCCAGTATCGCGACTTTAGCACTACATTGGAAGGACCAGGACTACATTGATTACACATCGCCTCAGTACAGCCATTTTGATTCTTGTTCTCTGCAGCATCGCCAGCGGCTGCTCGTCATTACGCTTTCCGGGCGTGCACCGCATTACGATTCAGCAAGGCAATGTCATCACCCAGACCATGATCGACAAGCTCAAGCCCGGCATGAGCAAGAGCCAAGTCCGATTCGTGCTTGGTAACGCGGTGATTAACGATTCGCTGAATCAGGATCGCTGGGACTATATCTATTCGATCCAGGTTGCGGGCGGCTATCCCGTTATTAACGAACTGCACCTGTACTTTATAGAAGAACGGCTAAGTCATTTCGATGGTGACTTCACCCCCACGCCAGAAGCCACCTAGATCCTGGTGACGACTTAAACAAAAGCCCCGCTAATGGCTGCCAGGCTTATTGAGCGCCGCATTCCGGGCTTGTCTCGCGCGCCGGCCAGGCCTTTGTTGCACTGTCGACTGAGCCCGCTGACGCCGCGCCGCCATCGGATCCCGTACCAGCGGTCGATAAATCTCGACTCGATCCTCGGCCTCAAGCTGGGTTGAAAGACTTGCTGGACGACCATATACCCCAATCTGTAATGTTTCCAGATCCAGCTCTGGCACCGCCTGCAAGATGCCACACGCGACTATGGCGTCTTCCACCACAGCATCAGCGCCCAGTTCAACACTCATTATCCGTTCAGCGTCGGGGGTGATATAGACGACCTCAATGACCAGGCCATCAGTCATACAGCTGCTCCGCTCGTTGACAGAACGCCTCAACCATTTTGTCCACCGCGCCAGTAAAAACCTGCCCCAAGGCGGCATTCATCACTCGGCTATTAAATTCAAACTGCAATTGCATACTGATTTTACAACCATCTTCGCCGAGGGCCTGCAATGCCCAGGCACCGGACAGCGCTGTAAACGGGCCATCAACCAGCTCAAGGGTCACACCATGGGGTGGCGACAGACGATTCCGAGTAGTGAAACTTTGGGACAGCCCACCTCGCGCTAAATCCAGGCGAGCAACCAACTCAGACTCTGACGCAACCAAAATTTCGCTGCCCACACACCAAGGCAGAAAGTCCGGGTAGCAGCCAATATCATTGATGATGTGATACATCTGTGCCGTTGAGTAAGGAACCAGAGCAGACCGTTTAACAGTACGCATAAGCCTTAGAAAAACGCCAGCAAAAACACCAGGAACACCGCCGCGGGCGCAATAAAGCGCGTCACAAAGCGCCAGGCTTGATACATCCCGGGGCTGACAGCGAGCTGATCTCGCGTAATTTGCTGATCAATGCCCCAACCCGCGAACAAGGCGATCAGCACCCCGCCCAGCGGTAACAAGATATTATTCGACACATAATCCATCAGATCGAAAAACGTCATCCCCCTAACGAAGTGCAGGTCTTCCCAGATATTGAATGAAAAGGCGCTACCCAAACCCATCAACCAGGCTAGGCCGCCAACGACCAAAGCCGCCTTGGCTCGAGTGGTCTTCAGACGTTCAATCAACCAGGCGATGGCCGGCTCAACTAGGGATATCGACGAAGTAATCGCCGCGAAGGTCACCAACAAAAAGAACACAGCACCAAAAAATGCGCCCCCAGTCATTTGCCCAAAAGCCAGCGGTAACGTCACAAACATTAAGCCTGGGCCCGCCGAACTTTCTAACCCGTTGGCAAACACCAAAGGAAAGATCACCATGCCTGACATCAGCGCGACCACCGTATCCAGTAATGCGATGGTCGTCGCGGTGCTGATGATGGAGGCATCTTTCGGCATATAGGCGCCATAGGCCATGATCGCGCCCATGCCTAAACTCAAGGTGAAGAACGCCTGACCCATGGCCATCAGTACGCCATTCCAGGTCAATTTCTCTATGTTAAAAGAAAACAGAAAGGACAAACCCTCAGTGAATTTGCCAGATGTCACGCCCGAGTAAATAACCAATACGACCAACAGAAAAAACAGGGCTGGCATCAGAATTTTGACCGTGCTTTCAAGCCCAGCGCCAACACCCCGAGCGGCAATGCCAATGGTCATCATCATAAACAGGGTGTGCCAGCCGACAACCGCACCCACATCATCGGTCAAGGCATCAAATGCCGCCGTAGCCTGCACTGCATCGGCACCCGTAAACGCGCCCGAACCCATCTGAACCAGGTAAGACATCGCCCAGCCTGCGATCACCGCGTAAAACGACAGAATCATAAAGCCGGCTAAGGCGCCCATCCAGCCAATCGCCTGCCATAGGGGGTTCGCATTCGAATGGGCTACCAAATCACGCATGGCATTGATCGGGCTCTGCCGGCCAGCTCGCCCTAGCAAAATCTCAGACGCCATAATCGGTACCCCAATCAAAAAAATGCAGCCCAGGTATACCAGCACAAACGCGCCGCCACCATTCTCACCCGCAATGTAGGGAAATCGCCAGATATTCCCCAGGCCGACGGCTGAACCGGCTGCCGCCATGATAAACATCAAACGGGAAGACCACATGCCATGTACTGACTCAGAACCTAACGCCATACCAACAACCCGCTAATTTATCATCAAGCCCGCATTGTCAGTGATTTACGCTCACGCCTCAACAGTGGCGTGCTACCAATCCTGTACTTTCCGGCGCCTCTGCCTATAATAACGCCCCCACAAGAGAGTAATTATGGCCGCCACTAAAGCCAAAACCTCACCTGGCACCATCGCCTTAAATAAACGCGCTAAATTCGATTACCAGCTCCACGAGCGGTTCGAGGCGGGTCTGGTGCTAACCGGGTGGGAAATGAAATCAATCCGGGCTGGCAAAGTGCAGCTCACGGACACCTATGTGTTTTTGAAAAACGGCGAAGCCTTCCTGCTGGCGTGCAATATCACGCCGTTGCTTGCCGCCTCGACGCATGTGATAGCAGAACCCATGCGTAGCCGGAAGTTACTGATGCACAAGCGGGAACTCGCGCGCCTGGCCACAGCTACCCAACAAAAGGGCCAGACTTGCGTTGCCGTCGCCATGTATTGGAAAGGCCATCGCGTCAAACTCGAGGTCGCCCTGGCTACTGGCAAAAAAGAGTTCGACAAGCGCGCCACCCTCAAAGACCGGGACTGGAACCGCGATAAGGGCCGAATCATGAAGGCCCACAATAAATAAATAAATTTGGGTTGAACAAGTCGCGGGCAACCCCATCTAAAGTCCTGTAAGATCAACAATCGACCACGGCTGGTCGAAGATAGAAAGACATTGTAAGTTTCAAACTGGGGGCGATCTGGATTCGACGCTGGTTACGAAACCCAAGGTGCATGCCGAGAGGGTAGTGACTCTCGTAAATCAATCGCTGTAACTTTTATAGTTGCCAACGACGAAAACTACGCATTAGCCGCTTAAACTAAAAAATTCGTTTTTTAGAATAAGTTAAGCTTGACTCGGGGCGGATGTGCCCATGTATTCAAACCGAGTGCGCGTCTCATGGGACCGCTGCCAGGCCCCGCTTGTGGCTAAAGCAGCTAAAACTAAAGCAAGCTCGCCTTTTAATCCCTGTTCGCTGGGCCAGTGAAAGGTTAAACAATAAACGAACTAAGCATGTAGAGCCGAAGGCAGAGGACTGACGGACGCGGGTTCAATTCCCGCCGCCTCCACCAAATCCACGTTCAGAGAGGTTCTCTGAAGCACTGAAAACCGTTTAAACGCCTTGTAAATAGGCGCCTATAGAGGATTATTCGCTCTACAACGGTCGCTGACGGATTGTAACATTCGCCGTTTATTGCAATACTGAATGCAGTACCACTAACAATATCAGCGAGTTAGTACTGCAATGGCGAATACGACCAGGCCCCTTACAGCCACCGAAGTTAAGCAAGCAAAGGCCCACGAGAAGGTATACAACCTCTATGACGGTGGCGGACTGTGCCTGAGAGTAAAACCTAATGGCACAAAGCTTTGGCTCTTCAACTACCAGCGACCCCACACCAAGGCGCGAACCTCAATATCCTTGGGTGCCTATCCGACCGTCTCACTTGCTAAAGCCCGCAGTGAGGCTGAGCAGGGCCGCAAACTCGTATCAGATAACATCGACCCTCAAGAGCATAAGGCCGAGCTCAAACAGAGTTTCGAGAAAGCCTACCTAAACACCCTCGAAACAGTTGCCAAGCAATGGCATGAAGTCAAGAAATCCAAAGTCACGGCAGAGCACGCAGAGAACATCTGGCGATCACTAGTTGTCCACATTTTCCCCACTATGGGCGGAATTCCAATCCATAAGATCAGAGCGCCCGATATCATTGAAACTCTAAACCCGATCGCAGCGAAAGGCAGCCTTGAGACAGTCAAGCGCGTCAGCCAGAGACTGAATGAGGTCATGGTTTTTGCGGTGAATACTGGGCTGCTGGAAGCAAACCCACTCGCAGGCATTAAAGAAGCGTTTCAGACACCTCCAAAACGGAACATGCCCTCGCTACAACCAGCAGAGCTTCCAGAGCTAATGAAAGCGTTAAACACGGCCAGCATCAAGATCACCACCCGCTGCCTGATCGAATGGCAGCTCCACACAATGACCCGCCCGAGCGAGGCCGCTGGCACTCGATGGGACGAAATAGATTTTGAAAACTGCCTATGGCGCATCCCAAGCGAGCGGATGAAAAAGAGACGGGCGCATACAATCCCTTTGAGCCTGCAAGCTATGGCATTGCTTGAAGTCATGCGCCCTATCAGCGGCGAGAAACAATACGTCTTCCCCTCCGATCGCATCCCAAGCCGCCATATCAACGAAGCAACAGCAAACATGGCTATTAAACGAATGGGCTTTGGTGGACGCCTCGTCGCTCATGGAATGCGCTCTATTGCTAGCACCACACTCAATGAACGCGGCTTTGACCCGGATGTTATTGAGGCAGCACTCGCTCACGTTGACGGCAATCAAGTCAGAGCTGCTTACAACCGCGCCGAATACCTCGAAAGGCGCAGAACCATGATGACCTGGTGGAGCAATCACATTCATGAAGCCGCTACTGGATACATGGGGCTTACCTCTAAAAGGCATCTGGCACTGGCGAATCCATGAAACTAAAGCTGACAGAGAGCCAAAAGAAGCATCTGGCTCTAACCATAAAACACAAGGTCGACTCACCGACTTTTAACTTAACCGAAAGAGCATTAATCGCTGCCGCATTTCTCCAAACGCAGATTGATGACCCTGTGTTCAATCATCAAAGTCAGGCTGAGTTTAAAAAGCACCTTGAATCACTTGAAAAGCAGATTAATAAAGCGATTAAGCAAGTCGCCGCTCTAACCAGCACCAACGCCGACCTGTTGGACCAATCCTGCTGGTACGCAAATGATTTTGATCAAAGTTTTATAGATCCTAGAAAAGGCGATAAGGGTGTTGAGCAAAGATTGTTAGAAATACAGAAGGGTGTGTCATTTCATCTAATACACATGAAAAAACCGAGTAAGGTCAGAGATCCCTACAGTAATGCCATTCGAGATCTCAGCCAGAATTTCGCAAAGATTTTTCCCCATGAGAGTTGCGACTCCAACCAATCTGGCAGCCTCTTTTCAGATCTGGTTTTATTTTGGTTAAACACGCTGATCGACGAGAAGGAAATCGAAGACCCCCAGAGACACATCGAGAAGGCATTCCCAGAAAAGTACAAAGTCAAAGTCAAAGTCAAAGGCAAATAAAAAAATAAATGAGTTTATTTGCCTTACCTTGAAAGCTCTAAATCGCAGATGCTTCAGACATCACATGTCACGGAGTCACACGAATGCGAACAACCAAAACTGCACCCATCAAAATCGTTAGACGCCCCGAAGTGCTTGAACGCTTCGGTTATGGAAAAACGTGTCTACACTCACGAGTTAAATCTGGACTCGTTCCCGCTCCCTGCCAATTAGGCGGTCGATCTGTCGGCTGGATCGATCACGAGATTGACGTCGTCATCAGCGCCCTAGCCGCTGGTCAAACAGACGAAGAGATAAAAGCACTCGTAAAACTGCTCGTCGCACGGCGCTCAGAACACGCTGAACTTCTGCGAGGTCTTTTCGCATGAGCAAAACATACCCTTCACCGACAGAGCTGAGCGACGAAGCAATTAAGGAAGCGATCGAGTCGTCCGGAGTCGATCGATCACGGTGCGGCGACCTAGAATCCGACCAGGTAAGGCTGGCTTATGAGTATATCTGTGCGCAGCTGGACTATGGCAATAGTGATGGGCGCAATTACGTCAGTAAGCACATAGTTGAAGCGTGGGCCGGATACTACATACCCCAAACGGCTGTGGACGTCGCCATGCATCTCGCCGGCATTTCTGGTCTAGCCAACAAGCAAATTTTTCCTAAAGTCGAGCGCCTTGGAAGGCACGCAAAAGCAGGCACACACTCAGGCTATTCAGAAGGTCTGAGCTACTATTCACACAATCGAGCGGAAGCCGATTCGAATGGGAAACTGGCATATCGCCAAGCACTGGAACTACATCGCGAGTTCATGGCAGCTAAGGGTAAATCCAGAGGAGCAAATTGATGGGACTCCCCGTAGCCGCAAACACTTTCCTGCAAGAAGTTTTTGATATCGATGCTCTACGCGATGATGAAGTAGTTTGCGTCGCTCGCAAGCAAACTGGAGGTTTTAGCAATCAACCTCTATCAACAAGACTGGCTGACAAAGCTAGCAGTTCCGGTGATCCTTTCTACTTTTGTGTTTCGACGGTTAAGAAGCAGAGCAACCTTAAACGATCACGCAAAGATACAAAGTACGCATATCTAATCGGGCTTGATGACATCGGCACGAAAGCGATCGGCCCTGAGATTGAGCCGTCATACAAAATTGAAACCAGCCCGGGCAATTTCCAATGGGGCTACTTAATCGAACCTTTCGAGCTCGATGGAGCCGGCGGGGAGAAAACGAAGTACTACGAAGCGTGCGTACAGGGACTAATAAAGGCAGGGATGAGTGACCCGGGAGCGGTTGGTTGTTACAGACTCTTACGTATGCCGGGCTCGATCAATTTAAAGCCAGAGAACGGCGGTTTTCGTGCGAAGGTAACCCATTGGGCACCGGATCGAATGTGGAAGCTCAGCGCCTTAATGGCTGAGTTAGGCGTAGAGCCTGTCTGCAAAACTAAAAACAAGCTAGCTACTTCAGTAAATACAAACATAAAAACCGATGATCTCTTACTGAAATGGATGCAGGAAAACGGTCTGATCATTGAAGACGGAGAAGATTTTCAGACGATCATCTGCCCTTGGGCTCACGAACATACCGACGGTGAAGAACACGCAAGCTACAGCCCCAAAGGTTTTGGCAACGACGAGTTTGCCAACATGCGTCAGTTTAATTGCTTCCATGCGCACTGCTCTCAAAGAAGCATCCAAGATTACCTTGAGCATACAAGGTCTCAAGGTGCGCCTGCTGTGGGGGATAGGTTTGATATCACCCTAGAGACTGCAAAAAGCAGAATCCAGCAGTTGGTAGCTAAGAATGATACTGGCGCGTGGTTTGAGGAAGGCAGCATGGAAGCTCTGATTGTTATCCAATCTTTAAGCACACCTGAGTACCAAAGGACCAAATCGAAAATTCGAGAAACAAAGGGTTTGTCGATCACTGATATTGAAAAGGAGATTAGGCGCAACTCTGAAGAGCTAAGGCTGTCCGAACTGACTCACAACGTCATATCAAAATCACTGCTTGCAGACATGACTACCGAGGACACCACGTCACCTATTAGTTGCTATGGCGAAATACACCGATACCGCGATGGAATTTGGATACCCTTCAGCGACAATAAAGTATCTGCGTATGTCGCAGACAGCCGGTATGACGGGCAAAACATCTGTCGCCTAGGCGCTCATTATCAAGCGATAGCAAAAATCATGTACGCTCAAGGAATTGACGACAACTTTTTTCAATCTGCTCAAATGGGGGTTGCGACGGCAAAACATTTCTATTGCATAACTGAACAGGGCAATATCGTTAAATCATCGCTTGATAGCTCACATCGTTGTCGATTCAAACTACCGTTTGAACCTAACAACCAACCAACCCCACTATTCGGCAAGTTCATAGACGAAGCTTTTGCGTCAAAAAACGCCCTTGAAACTCAACAGCAAAAATTGGTTTTACAAGAAGTGATCGGCGGAGCCTTAATAGGCGGTCTTGCCCAGTTCCATAAAGCAGTAATATTCTACGGTGCAACGAGGGCTGGTAAAGGCGTGCTGGTTAAAATCATTCAAGCGATGCTACCCCAAGAGGCCATAAGCGCAGTCAGCCCTTTCAAATGGGATCACGAATACCATCTCGCAGCTATGGCAGGTAAACGACTAAATCTCTGTGGAGAGTTCCCCGAGGACAACCAAATCCCTGCTGCAGCATTTAAACAAATCGTCGGGGGTGATCCAATAAGTGGAAGGAACCCGGCAGGGAGAGTCTTCACCTTTGTCGCAGATGCTTCACAGATATTTAGTTGTAACTATTTGCCGTACTGTAGAGAGCAGAGCGAAAGCTTCTATAACCGATGGCAAGCGATTCACTTTCCAAACTCTGTACCAGCCGACAAAAGAGATCCCAAGCTGGCGGATAAGATAATCGAAAGCGAGCTAGGAGGTGTACTGCAGTGGGCACTCGATGGGGCTGCCAGACTTATCAAACAACAGCACTATAGTGAATCTATTGTTCACGATCGCTTAATGTCTGAGTGGCGAATACGCTCTGATAGCGTTGCTGCTTTCTGCGCTTCAGAAGGTCGAAAGCTAATTATTGATTATGAACAACAACAGAACGAAAAGATGCCGACTAAAAACTTCTATTCAGCATATGAAAACTATTGCCATGAAGAGCGAGTCAAATCGGTAGGCAAAAAGACTTTCTTCGGTCGACTAGAATCAATTCAAGGAATAACGATCAAACACACCAATACTGGCGACAAGATTGTGCAAGCACCACCAACCACATAGTCACCTATGCACGTTACATCTAGGGAACCTTGTGTTTCTGGTTGAAGACGACACAGAGAATGTTCAGTCAATAAAGCCTCTATTGAAACTAGCTGAGCTTGGTCAAACGATAAAAATGGCTTTAGAAAAAGTTCGGGACTATGCGGAGACATTTATGGGCTTGCCGCTTGACGGCGCATCTTTGTCTACGATCAAAGCTTTCTCTTTAACGTCACAAAACGAGAAGAAAACTATAATATGTGTGAACGGTGGCGCTGGTGCACTGGCATCTCTGGACTTCGGTTTCAACGTCTGAAGCAGATAAAGTGATAAAAGTGATAGAAATATTGGACTTATAGTTTTTGTATTCTTTTTTTTTATCAAAACTAACTAAATATCCCGCCTGCAGCCCGCCCAGCTTTTTTTCATCACTTTTATCACTTAGAGTTTTCACCACGTTTAGGTAGTGAAACTTTCGAATCACCCGAATTCTCGTGAAGATCAACTGAGAACTGCCCTTCGGCCATCGCAAAGTCCATGATTAGCTGTATGCGCTTAGAGTGCCAGGCATCTAGTTCGGCTAACGCCATTTCAAACCTCTCAGCAGATAATCTCGACCGCTCACGTCTTGCGCGTTGCAGTTGAAGCTTTCCGGTTCCTTTAGGTCTCCCTTTGGGGTTACCGCTTTGCCCCTTAACAAACCTTGCCATATGGCTCTCCTGATAAGGCTGATTGAAACGATAAACAGTGTCTTTTTATTCAATTTTGAGCTCTGTTATTTTAACTGATGAGCTCCAGCTCACGTCCATATTTGACCTTAAAAAATAGGCGCTTATTCTGAGAACAACATTTTATGTGAGGGGCTCTTAGTCTGCACTAGGTGGTGTAATATCTTTTTCGTACGACTCGGATAGTTTTCCAGTCCCGTCACAAGTCCTACAGTCTTCTTTGGCTTCCAGAACTCCATTCCCTTCGCATTTCGGGCAGCTTCTATCTACTTCTCCTACAGTTTGGCATAGTTCACTTTTTTGACGGTCATACTGAACAATACAGCGAGTGCTTGACCTTTTGCCTTTCATTCTCGGACCGGTGCTTTTGGCGAAAACGGCCCCCTGATTAACTAAAATTGAAGGCAACTTTTTCACAGAAGTGAGGGAGGGAAGAGGTCTTCCCGATGCGGCGCGCTAGAATTCGAGTTCATAGCTTACATAAACCAAGGTATATATCTCACAAACTATTTTGAAATTGATCATAAAATAACCAACAAGAGTTACGCGTCACTGACGCTTGCTCTATGCGGCTTCTGCAGGGGTCGCCTCCAATGAATTTAATCATGTCAGCTATCGGCCAAGAGCAGTCGTTTGTCGTTGATAGTCTTGGTGGGTAGGGGAAACTTAAACCGTACTTTCAATCGAGGAACTTCCCGATGCCGGGGAATTGGAGGAAATAGAGCAGATGGAGAGTTCTTGTAAACTCAAGAGTTGCTTGTAGCATGATAAGAACAAGACAGAGGAATTCCTAAGGATTTATCCATCTGGATGTCTTGGCGCAGTACCTGTCATATTCGTTGTTAAATTTTCTTGCGAGAATTTTCTCTTCGGGAACAATTTGAAGGTAAGTGATTAATACAAAGTAAATAGGCATCGCAGCCAGCGCGCTCGCTTGACCTAACAGTATCACCCATCCCAATAAAAGGAATGACATCGAAAGGTACATGGGATTACGAGTGTATTTGTAGATGCTTGTTGTAACAACGCTGCTAGCGTTGCTGGGGGCAAGCGGATTCATGGTTGTGTTGTAGGAGTTAAAAGCACGTAGAGCTGCGACTAAAACACCCAGCGCCAATGCCAGGAGGGCTGAGGAAAGCACTGCGCGGAATGGTAAGGTCAATATTTCCTCATGATGAACCGCTTCAGCAAGCCAATACATCATCCCTGCACAAGCCAGAATGATAAGTACTGGGGGCACTTTTAGCTCAGCGGCTGAGAGCGCCTCATGAAGCGTTGGTCTAACATCTACGTAGCGAGGTACAGCTCTTGAGTAGTTAGTAAACTGATCACCATATCTACTTCGCATCCAGGGTTCTTCGACAAAAGGGGCTACGAGGTAAAGCGCTGCCCACAGGGCGAACAAGATGCTAACCATGATTGAATTCGCTAACAGCGCCCATCCCAGCATGCCAACAATGGAGACCATGTAAATTGGATTCCTACTGATCGAAAACGGTCCTTTTGTTCTAAGACCAGTGTCGTCCCCAAATGCGTTGTCCCACCCCAAGTACCCAGTCCAACGAAGAGCAAGGCCGAACCCTATGGCAAGTAATCCACCTCCAAATACATATCGCCATAGGTCCTGAGGTTCAAAGCCTAAGACACTTAAGACAATCAGGCATATGAAAAACGTTCGAAAGAGAATTCGAAATGCCAAATGTTGCCACGACTTTGTGCTTGGTGGAGGCCAGAACTCAAAGTTGCTAACAAACAACTGAGCAACCGCCAAACTCGTGATCGCACCTATTGAGCCCAAACCCAAGAAAAACACCACCAAACTCAACATACTCTAGCCTCCTAACACGTCGAGCCTATTGTATTTACATATGAACACATATTCAAATGTTTGCAGCTTTTCTCACAAACGTCTTGATCAACCCATGTCTTTCAGCTTGCCTCTCGAAAACCAACCAAACAAAACTGGTAGGACAAACAGTGTCAAAAATGTCGCCGTTACCAACCCACCGACAATCACACTGGCAAGAGGTTTCTGAATTTCTGCGCCTACGCCATTGGAGAGCAGCATCGGTATTAGACCGAGAGCCGAGGTTAAGGCGGTCATCAGAACTGGCCGAAGTCTTGAAGTAGCTCCATCGAACACAGCATCTGCAACCGCAAGACCATCTGCAATTCGCTGATTGATACTTTCAACCATCACGACGCCATTTAACACTGCTACGCCAAATAGTGTGATAAAACCTACTGAGCTGGGAACAGATAGATACTGCCCCGAGATCCAGAGTGAAAAGACACCGCCGATTACCGCCAACGGAACATTCACCAAAATCAGCATGGCCTGGCCAACCGACGCAAATGCAAAGTAGAGCAACAGAGCGATTAAACTTATTGATATAGGCACAACCAATGACAACCGGTTTTGTGCCCGCTGCTGGTTTTCGAACTGACCACCAATATCGATGGAATAACCTGTGGGCAACTCAACTTGCTCAGAAATTGCCTCGCGAATATCAGCAACGACGCTGCCCATATCTCTCCCTTGAACATTGGCCTGAATCACTACCCGGCGCTGAACATCATCGCGGCGGACTTGCGGAGGTCCTGAAGATATACTCACTTTAGCAACATCACCAAGGCGCACCCACGCACCTGACGGCGCTTGCAATCGCAGATCAGCGATAGATTGTCGGTCTCGCCTAAATTGTTCACCTAACCTTACATAAATATCATAGCGTTCGTTGCCATTGATGATCTGACCGGCACTGACACCTCCAAGACCTTCGCGCACCAGTTCCATAACATCGCCTACAGCTAAGCCATAACGGGATAAAGCCCGACGGTTCGGTTTCACCACAAGTTGAGATTCACCGGCGATTTGTTCCATAGCCACATCTCGAGCGCCTTCGATTTCTTTAACGACAGCTTCGATGGCTTGCCCCTTATCGGCCAATACAGTGAGATCAGGACCGAATAGCTTTATTGCTAACTGGGCTTTGACCCCTGATAGTAGTTCATCCACGCGGGTTGCAATAGGTTGTGAAAAGTTAAGAAGTAAACCTGGGTGTTGATCCAGCTTTTGTTCCATTTGCGCTTGCAGGTCATAACGGTTATCAGCACTCGTCCATTCCCGTACCGGCTTAAGTCCTATGTAAATCTCAATGTTGTTAACGGGCTCCGGGTCACCACCAATTTCAGGGCGTCCAATTCGCGATAGCGCATAGGTCACCTCAGGGAAATCCATCAGCATCGCCTCAAGTTTAGGGGCTACTTCCAATGCGGTATCTAGACTGGAAGACGGGGCGAGCGTCACTCGCAGGTTGATGGTTCCTTCTTCTAACTCAGGCACGAACTCGGTCCCAAGTTGGGGCAAGATTAACGCAGCAGCAATAACTAACGCAGCGGCGACCCCTAGAACCACTTTAGCGTGGCCCATCGCCCAGGTTAAACCCTTCCGATAGAGTAAATCGAGAGGCTTAAGCACGAAGCTCTCGCGCTCGCGAATCCCATTGCGAAAAAGATAGGTTGCTAGAGCGGGCACAATGATTAATGCCACTAATACTGCCGAAAGCATCGCCAGCATGATGCTGGTAGCCATAGGCTGAAACAGTTTTGCTTCGACGCCCTCAAAGCTGAAGAGCGGCATAAAGACAACCATGATTATTGCCGTGGCGAAAAAGATGGGGCGAGCCACCTCTTTACCAGCTTCTTGCAACCGTAACGGTATGCCACGACTATCATCGGATATATCCGGAGCAACGGATTCATCAGAACCGAGTTCAACCCTCCGCGTTTCGTCATACTCAGCATCCGGGTGCGTGAGATGTTTGAACATGTTCTCAACCATAACCACAGAACCATCAACCAACATCCCGATGGCTACTGCAATTCCACCCAATGACATCAAATTAGCGGACAGGCCAAACCATGACATCACCATCAACGCGATACCGATAGAGATTGGGATGGAGATCAATACCAAAAACGTGGCGCGCAGGTTCATAAGGAACAGTGCCAGAATCACGACGATAAAGACAAAAGCGAGTGATAGAGCATTGACTACTGTTTGCACTGCTTGCGTAATCAAATCCGCTTGATCGTAAAACGCTTCGAAACGAACTCCTTCCGGTAATGCTTGATTGATGCGCTCAACTCGCTCGTTGACGCCATCGATTGTGGCTTTTGTATTCGCTCCCATGCGTTTGAGCACGATCCCTGCAACCACCTCGCCCAAGTATTCTGCTTCACCTTCGGCTGTTTTACGTGACATGGTTACAGCGCCCTGCCTGATTTCACTACCCAGCACCACTTCAGCCACATCGGATACTGTAATGGTGGTGCCATCCAGAGTTTTTAGAGGCACTTGCCGAAGTTGCGCTAACCCCTCTTCACCATGATCAAGCCAGCCTGTGCCACGGATGACTAACTGTTCCTGACCACGACTCATATACCAACCACCCACATTAGTATTGTTACGCTCTAGCGCAGTGATAATCTCTTTCTGCGTAAGGCTGTAAGCTAATAATCTGGAAGGATTGATATTGACCTGATACTGGCGGACTTCACCGCCAAAAGAGAGAACATCGGTTACGCCTTCTGCGGGGATTAAAAGCAACTTAACAATCCAATCATTAAGACTTCGCAGCGCCATAGCATCGAGACCGGTACCAGGCTCGGCTACCAATAGGTACTGATAGACCTGACCGAGGCCGGATGTGTTTGGTCCCATTTCAGGTGTGCCAACCCCATCGGGAATTAGCTCTCTGGCTGCCTGTAGTCGTTCGAACACTAGCTGCCGAGCAAAGTAGATATCGGTGCCCTCTCTAAACACAACAGTGACACCCGAAAGCCCAGTTTTGGAAATTGAGCGCACTTCCTCTACATCTGGCAGGGCATACATCACCGCCTCGATGGGATAGGTGATGAGCTGCTCTACCTCTTCGGCTGCTAGACCCGGAGCTTCAGTGTTAACTGAAACTTGAACGTTGGTCACATCAGGAAAGGCATCAAGATTTAGTTTTGGAATAACAAAATAAGCACTGACCATCAGAGTAATAAGAGCCAGCACAACCAACAAGCGATTGACGACCGCCCAATCTATAATTCGGTTAAACATGAGTTCTCCTTCGAATTAGTGGTTATGCGGATCGAATCCGCCTTTAGCGATCTGCGAAGCAACAAAGAAAGCACCTTGAATGACGATCCGCGAGCCTGGTTCAACCCCCATGATTTCACGCAGTGGTCCGAGTGCCCGGCCCAGCTCAACCTCAACCGGTTCAAACTCGCCAGGGTGATCCTCTACGAATACAGTCCAATCTCCATCCGCGCCGCGCATCAATGCGGTTTCGGGCACTGCTAACACAGCTTTTTGCGTCTTAAAGCGGAAGAACACTTCAGCAAACTGACCGGGGTGGAGGCGGTGTTCCGGATTATTCAGCAGTAAGCGGACGGTACGAGTGCGAGTAACAGGGTCGATTGTATGTGCCTCTTGAGTGACCGAAGCCATCATGTGTGTGTCACCAGCAACAACTTCTGCCTGTGTTCCTTCGTCCAGTGTCAGAGTGAGATTAGCGGGTAAATGAGCTTCTACCCATAACTGCTTTTCGTTCGCTAGAGAAATCAGCGCTGCACCTGCCTCAATGCGCTGCCCTTGTTCAAAATCATCGCTAAGCACTGCGCCATCGATTTCCGCACGCAAGGTATATTCACCCAATGCCACGGATTTTTGCGCCTTTAACAACATTAGATCGTCGTCAGAAAGACCGTAAGAAAACAGCGTCGCCCTGGCTACTTCGAGACTTGTCTTAGCACTGATGTAGCGTTGTTCTCCGACGGCTCTTCGCCCGAGTTTCTGCACCCTCTCCCACTCAGGCCACGCGGTGCGGTAGCTTGCCTGTGCCTGCGCCACGCTCTCACTAAACAGAGTGACCAAAGGCTGGTTCTGCTCAACGTGATCTCCCAATGAAACATGGCGGCGCAAGACTACGGATGCTACGCGGGGAGAAACTCGGTAGCTCGTATAAGCATTAGAAAGGATTTCCCCTGGCGCATAATACAGATAGTCAATGTTTTTGGCGCTCAAGGTCTCAACCGTTATATCCGCCAAATTCATCTGCTCGGTATTCAGCGAAACCGAATCTGACTCTTCTTCATGCCCATGCTCATCCTCTTCGCTTTTTTGGCCATCGTGAGTATCGGCACCATGTTCCTCGTGACCATGTTGTGCATCTGAGCCGTGGGTATCGTGACCCTCATGATCGCTATGCTTCTCTTTATCATGTTCTTCTTCGCCACTAGCTAGGACTGCAGCCGAAACTTCTCCATGACCATGCTCATCTTCAACGGCAAAGGCTGGGAGACTATATGTCGATATCAACAAGGCTCCCCCAAACACTGCTAATTTCCACATTTCTCTATTCCTTTCTTTAATTGACTTAGTCCGCATTAGATTTCTCCTCTGAGCCAGGATTCGATACGCCCTGAGGCACGAAGCCATTCAAACCAGGACTCCCATAACTTGAGCTTGAGCTCTAAGGCAGTCTCTTGGACATCTAATGTTTGACGCAGCTGAACTAGGTAGTCAGTCGTACTCAGCTCTCCGGACTCCCAAAGTCTGTTGAGCTCTGAGCGTTGGTCCTCAATGCTAGCCAGGCCAACATTTTCCCATTCCTTCCATGCGTCGTATGAAATCCGGTACCGAGATCTTGCACTTCGTACTCTAGTAGTTGTTTGGCGGCGAACTCCATCTCGAAGCTGCTTAGCCTGCTCGCTTCTCGCCAGCGCAGCCTCGATTTCAGCGCTGTAGTTGTTACGAATATGTAGCGGCATGGAAAAAGACAGAGCGACCAAATCTTCATCACCTTCTTTACCACCGACAAGACCTAGGGTCGGATCAGGCTTTCTTTCCTTTTTACTAAGGCGAACCTCCTCATCAGCGCGGCGCACTTCTAACCCAGCAACAATGTTTTCCGGTAGTTCTGCCACCTCATCGCTAACGGTTCCGCTTAGTGGCTCTGGAAAGGAAAAAGCCAACTCAGGCCAACCATCTATAGATGGAGGTAGGAATCCTAATACCTCTTGCCGCGCTTCAGACAAGTTAGCCAGCACGTTCGCTTTTTGCATTTTCGCCTCCGTAACAGCTAGGGAAGCGAGATTCATTTCAACGCTTGTTAGATCTCCGGCATTAAGCCTCTTTTTGGCGATTTCAGAGAAATCATCCATTAGCTCGGCGCGCTCTTTGGCAAGCATTTCTTGCTCACTCCCGAATTGAAACGCTGCTAAATATCGAAGTAGGTCTGTTATCGCTTGCCACCTCGTCAGCTTGTATTCGGCCTCAGCAATTTCCTGACCTGCAGAAGCTATTAGCCCTTGTGACTTATTTTTACGGGTCCAATCGAGCGTTTGGCTCAGTCCAATCGTTCTGGTTTGTTCCTCTGAGTTTTCCGCTTCGAATGACAGCTCCGGGTTATATAAAGGACGTCCGGCAGCGATTGCACTGGCTTCAGCGGCCCGAAGAGATTCATATGAAGCTTTTACATCTGGATGATTAGCAACCAGCACGGAAACGAATTGGTACAAGGATCGATCGTCATCATCTCCGTATGAGTTAACGGGCTGAAACGCTAAGGCAAATAGCAAAAGCCCAACAAACATTGAATAAAAATTTTGGTTCGCCATTGGCGGCCTCTCTTTTCAAAAAAGTTAGAAACAACACAGTTTCGCTGAGCTTTAGACACGCGAACGCGCCTAACAGATCAGGACAAATAAGAAATTGAGGCTATACGTTGGGGGGTGGTGTAGGTGGTGCTTGTGGTGAGTTAGTTACTTGAAGGGATCTCGGAAGTTTCATCTTATTCGCCAAGTGATTGGCGGCGAGATCAATCTCTGTTGCGAGACCAATTGTGTGCGCATGACAACAGTGCTGGCAGTGGGGCGATTTAACTTGATCACCACCGTCATCCTGTCCGTTAGGCTCTTCAATTGCATGGATAGACATATCGCCATGGGGATGTTGATCACCAATATCGGCGCTGCTTTCAAAACTAAGAAAGAGAATCCCAAGGACCAAAGCAAATGTAATGAATTTCGTCATATCGCCTTCAACTTAGGTGAGCAAGCTCGGTGTGTCAATGAATAGAAATCCATCAACTGATCTCAACTGTGGCTTGGCGCTCGTTTAAGCCAACGTCATCATTTTGATCTAGCTCAGAAAGCGCGAGCCGGATAATTTGAATGGCCGCGCTCAGACTTAGCAATGCAACAGCTCCTGCAACCAACAAATCGGGCCATCTGGTCCCACTGGAGGCAACGCCAAATGCAGCCACTAGAACCAAGATATTTCCAATTGCATCGTTCCTCGAGCAGAGCCAAATGGAAACCATGTTGCTATCTCCGTTCCTATACCTAAAGAGAAGCAACGCGACTGACACGTTTACGACCAAGGCAAGAATTGCAACGCCGCCCATTGTCATGGGATCAGGGAGTCCTCCAAAAAAAGCTCTATAGACAGCGGCTCCAAGTATGAAGCAGCCAAACAACCCCATAGTGATTCCCTTGAACAAAGAAGCGTAAGCTCTTGCAGTAATCGCCATGCCAACTACGAACAAGCTAATGCCATAGTTCGCAGCGTCACCAAAAAAATCCAATGAATCAGCAAGGAGTGACATGGAACTACTAAAGTAGCTAGCTATTGCCTCCACAAAAAACATTGCAAGATTAGCAATGAGCGCTATCCAAAGTGCGAGCTTAAACGAAGACGATGTAGAAACGTCATCACCGACAACTGAACAATCTGAACATCCTGGCATTCCTTATTCCTCCAAGCTTTCTGGTTCAGAAACATGCGCAACCATATCGTTGATAACGCACTCGATATGAGCATCTGAAGCAGAATAAAATACATTCTTACCCTGTCTTTCCGAACGCAGAACACGCGCTGCTCGCAGCAAGCGAAGGTGGTGACTAACCAAAGATTGGGAAGCGCCCAACTCTTTAGCTATGTCACCTACGCTAATAGGGCCGCGTAGACATACCAGAATAATTTTTAATCTGGTTTCATCGCCCATTAAGCTGAAGAGATCAGCTAGATGCGCAACTGGAACATCTGAAGTTGGTGATGACAATTTAGCTCTCAACAAATGAATATATGTTCATATGTTAAAAGTATCGCTAGACGTTTACAACCAGTTTTTTACGTAAACAAACCTTCGGCCGCTTTGGGTCGACTCCTGCCGGATTGACTAACAATCAATATGAACTGCTTTGCAGTTCTCTGTGATCAGCTAGTTACACTGACTAACCCCAAAGCTTCCGGCGAAATAAGCGCCTATTCTGAAAATCGAATTTTTATGTGAGGGTGCCGGGCTAAAGCTAGACGCCTCCGCAAAGAATAGACCCCGGGGGTGGGGTTGGGTATTTAAACCAAAGATGTGAAAGCACTCATCAAGCTAAAGCTCAGCCCTCTATTCAATCGAGAACTATGGAATTGAATAGCGTGACATTACTGTATTGCAGTACTGAATGCAGTATCAAACAGCGTCGCCAGCTCCAAATCCATATCTTTAACGGCCTAAACCAGACAGTTCAATTCCCGCCGCCTCCACCATTTAACGAAGGTCAACTGTTCTCAGTTGGCCTTTTTAATGCGTATAGCTGCATGTTCTCTAGAGCTTCTGCGCCTGTTTGTGTAAGTCACCGATTCCTGCACAATCGCCTTTCAGCCTATTTGCAAGTGTTTCCAGACTATCCCCGTCTCTCAGGGCTACGTTAGCCGCTACTCTTCCACTACGCCACCACGCCACCACGCCACCACGCCACCACGTCAAGACAACGATTAACAGTATTCTTATCGCTATATTTTTCTGCCTAATGCTCGCGAACTCACCACAGCGTCCTATTGCTGCGCTGCTTAATTGCAACTAACCCGCAGGTGATGAGCCGCGCGCTGACTATAGTGCATCGTCTTATCAGCACCTTTTTGATAAGACGATCGGGAAGAACTGTGAAGTCGGTGCTCAGAGCGGCTTTTCCCTGCACGCAGGCGTAGCCTGTAAATCGAACCAACGCAAAAATCTCGAACGCCTTATGCCGGTATCTCACGCATCCTGCCCCCTTAACTTTAACCGCAGTCGTGATGGCGGCTCGGTTAACCTTGATCATTATTCAAGCGAAAAACATGCAGCACAATCTACCCACGACTCAAGACGTCTGTCGCTGCATAAGATCAATCTTGACCGTCAGAAAAAGTGGCTTTCAATGGAGAAAAAAAATCAAGGAGAAATGTATGGATATGCAAACACCGCGATTGTTTTTCAGCGTAGTACTAATGGCGATTATGGCCCCGCTAAATGCTTTTGCCGTCGATATCGGCGGCCCAACCGCCGAGGCATGGGTGACCGCCGGCGCCGCTGAGGGCATCGGGGTTACGCTCGTAGCAATCCCCGCCAATGAGGCTTCACACGCATACAGCGGTTCAGGGGTAGATGCAGTTTTCGATGCGCCGGACCGGGACGGCCTCAGCCGGGGCACTTTGGGCCTCGGTGTAGACAACACCCTGATCAAAAACGGTGACTCAGGGGTTAGCTCCAAACCCTCCGAAATTGGCTATTACCAAAACTCCAACATTTGCGGAGACGGTAAGGCCCTGGGCGCAAATTGCGGCGATGAACTCCGCGTTGGGCTTGACCAGGGAGTATATGGCGGCGCTGTCGAGGTGTCATTGTTTTATGGCTCCGAAGAATCGGGTGAAACCCTGGCTGTGCAGCTCTACCGGGACGATGTGCTCGTTTACGACTCAGTCGAAGGCCCTGCGAACAATGGCAGTTTCAATAGTCCCGCACTCAATCCGGGTAAATTCACTTTTGAACTGGGGGATACGTGTTGGGATGAGATCCGATTCTTAGGTGATGAGCGCATTGTCAACGATGCTGCTGACTATCTCGTGGAGGGTATCAGCAACCTGACCGTTTGTGAGGACCCGCCCGAAATCAGCTTTACCCAAGGCTTCTTCGGCAGTTCGCCCCAGGGTGAAGCAATGGTCGCGGGTTTGATCAACGATAATAATTGTGCGGATATCAACACCATCCTCGCCAGCATCGGCGCCATCGAAGAAACCCTAGACTGTCTCGTTCCGGCAGAAGAAACTGAGAGCGACTTGTCGCATTTCCTGACCGGTACAGTAGGAGCCGGCAAGGAAAAGGGAGGCGAGATCGGTTTTCTCCCTGCGGGTTTTGCGCCTAATCACAATCTCGCCGCCCAGAAGATCACGGCGCTTCTGAATATGGAGCTGGAGGGCGGCATTAACGCTGGGAACTTCCTCAACATCGATCTGGTGGACGGTCTTGACCCGATCCTGACCACCGGTGGCCAACTGGGCACTTGTGATGACTTGTTGCCGTTGGACCCGGGCCCTGATGGCATCTGCGACAATTTTACGATCGCGTTAAATGCGCTTGGCGAGGTTGTGGCACTCCTCGATGGGGAAGGTACCACCGTCGGTGACGTGCTGGATGTAGGGGACGCTTACATCCAACTCGAGGGTGAAAACGTCGATCCTACGGACACCGTCTTCATCAATGGTGTTGTGGTCACTGTCGAGCAACTCACCAAGATCCTGGGAATGATCAACGAGTCCTATGACGCCGGCACACAGACCGGCTTCGTGACGGTCTCCGACGTCGACTGACCATCAACCCGGCCCGGTTCGCATCCGCTGAACCGGGCCTATTTCAGGGAACAAAGCCGCGTGCCAGAGTCGGCTGACGGCGATTGAAGACTTAAACACGCATAAACATCTGCCCTCAACCAAAGGCAGTAGGTGTCAGTTTAAGCATCGCACAAAAAATCATTACTTGAAGACAAGCTTCCGAAAAGGCGCCACGCCGACGGTATCCCCACGCGCACAGAACGTTTCCTTATCTTGCTAGTACATACGATTGGCACCGTGTCTAACGATATAAACATAGCGGCTCGCAACGCTCTCGACAGTATCTTCAATCACATCGTGATT
>Ga0209335_10000162_pt1 | contig 74185 bp, 78 predicted proteins | sample COG_09_FD_184753 | JGI IMG/M metagenome (GOLD analysis project Ga0209335, IMG submission 184753) | Pelagic Microbial community sample from North Sea - COGITO 998_met_09 (SPAdes) (version 2) | ecosystem: Environmental > Aquatic > Marine > Neritic zone/Coastal water | place: Helgoland, sampling...
TCCGCTTTGATATTCTCTGGATTCTCAAAATACACCGCATCGCGCTCTCGATATCCCACTCGCTCTTTCAACATCTTCAACACAAATCTCTTATAAGACCGCCCCTCCGTTGCTGTTCCACACAATCCCAAGGCTACCGCAGCATTTTTAAGGTAAGATGTTCCACTCACTCCATCTTCTTTATTCTGACATCGAATGCGTTGTACGGATATATTATCCGTATTCAAACCTTGCACGTGCTCATCTGTAACATCTTCTTCTGGTATCCCTAACACCTGTGAAGCAAAGCTCCGTAAGTCTGCTCGAACATTCTCTGGACGCTCAAAATACACCGCACCTCTTTCTCGATACCCAGCTCGCTCTTTCAACATCTTTAGCACGAGACTCTTGTAGGAGGTTCCTTCTGATTTTTTTTTACACAGCCCCAAGACTACCGCCGCACCTTTAAGGTAGGTCTGCCCATTCACTCCACCTTCTTTGTTCTGACACTGAATGCGTTGGGAGGCTATATTATTTACACTCAAGGCTTGCACATTCTCATCGGTAACCTCTTCCTCCTGTATCCCGAACGCCTGTACCGCAAAGTTCCGTAGGTCCAATCGAATATTCTCTGGATGCTTAAAATAAACGACATTTCGCTCTCGACACCCGACGCGTTCTTTTAAAAGCTTCAGCACGACCCCCATACAAGACGCTCCTTCCGCTGAAGTTGCACTCAGACCCAAGGCCACCGCAATATTACTAAGATAGGATTGCCCCTTTGTATTCCATTTTTTGTTCTGACACTGAATTTCTTGAGAAGATATATTCTCGGTCGTTAAGCCTTTCAAATGCTCATCGGTAACATCTTCTTCCGGTATCCCTGACACCTGTGCGGCAAATTTTCGTAGGTCCGATCGAATTGTTTCGAGCGATAAATCCCATACCCATTTTTCGCTGTTTCTTTTCGGGGCCGTCTCCTTTTTTCCCTGAGAACGCTTTTTCAATAACGCCTTCTCTATTTCCCGCAAATAATTATTTCCCATGGGAATTTCCGTACTCAGACCAAAGGCATCTGACTCAATAAGATCTTGCTTCTCGCTTTTTTTCATCGCCTGATAGGTGGCGATGTCGGACTTGTCCTCTGCGAGAAGTACAAATGTCGTATTCCCCACCTCGTCACAGAGCTCTATAATTCTGTTTAAGGCTGGGATGTAAATACTCACATAACTTTTAATACGCGATATCCCCTCCGGATTATCACTCGGCGCTTCGCCCAGAGAGATTTGACAATCACTGCGCGTAAGGTTGAATTTTTCTTCGAGCATCCACAGCACCGCTGCAAATCGCTCCTGGAATTTTTTTTCTTCGAGTCCCGATCCTGATCCTGTTAGAGTTTCCCCACCTTCACTATCCGGCGGTGTAGGAACCCCTTCTGTTTTTTCTACCGACATTCCATCAACGGTATATTGTCCAACGTCTTCCTGCGCATATACAGCCCTTGTCACCAAAACATGTGCAAGAACCTGATCTATTTCTTGTGACAGCGTTCCTAGAACCGATCCAATCGTCATCAGTCCTCTTTCTTCTATGGCATGGTCCAGTTCTTCTGCCGTCATCATTCGCCAAACTTCATCACTATTCGCCTCGACCTCTTCTCCCAAAACTTCCACCATCACCGCTCTTCGATACGCTTCGGCCACCGGAAGTAATACCTCCATCCGAGCGGACTCAAATCTCTGCCGATCTTCTGCGATCGCATTGATATCACCGATATCTTTGATCGCTGCAATCTGTTTTGCTTTTCGTGAGGCTTGGTCAAGCGTAAGTGATTTTTTCATGGATTTCTCTATAATTTACCACTTTATGCCTATTTCTTGAGATTTGTCAACCCTCATTGCCGAAATAATGCGCTTGAGTACACTTTTGAGTGTATGGAACATATAATACTTCTTCTTGTCCTCCTGGTTCTCTCTGGATTTTTTTCGGGCGCGGAGATTGCGCTCTTCTCTCTGGGCGCTGAAAAAATCCAGGCGATGAAAAATCGGGCCAAATCTCCTAAGAGAGTGGCCAAGATCGAAAAGCTCGAACGTATGAAGGCGAATTCTTCACGGCTTCTCGTGACGATTTTGATCGGAAATAATGTCGTGAACATTGCTTCGACGTCTTTAGCGACAATCTTAGCCGTTCAGTGGGCGGAGACAGCCGGTGCTGAAAGTGATACGACCATGCTCGTGGGACTCGTCACGGGAGTCATGACGTTTCTTATTCTATTTTTTGGCGAAATTACGCCAAAAGCTTTGGCGAATAAATATAGTTTGGGATTTTCTCTGATTGCCGCGCCTATTTTACGGGTCTTGCAGATCATGCTCTCCCCGATCGTGATTCCTCTGGCCAGTATGGTCGATGCGTTTGCTTCTAAATCTGAACCCGAACACGGCCTTTCTGAAGATGAACTCAAGGCGGCCATAGAGCTCTCTGCCAAAGAAGGAAAAATAATCCATGGAGAAAAAGAACTGGTCGAAAAAGCACTTGAATTCGATGAACATACCGTGGGATCGATTATGACGCCTCGATCAAAGATTTATTTTATGGAAGACGACACCCCTGTCTCCGAAGGCATTCAGCAAATTGGGGACGTAAAATTTTCTCGTATTCCGATCTTTCATGAAACGCACGACCAAATCATTGGGATCCTTACCATTCATGCCATTATTCAATCCCTGGGAGACCCTGAAATAAACCAAAAAAACGTAGCGAATCTTTCTTTGATTAATCCACTCAAAGTCCCCCCGATGATGAAGATTCACAGTCTTTTGAAAGAGTTCCAGGACAAGAAAATTCACATGGCGCTGGTCTACGATGAACACGGTGGCCTTGTGGGACTCATTACGATGGAGGATATTTTGGAAGAAGTCTTTGGTGAAATTCGTGATGAGCAAGATGGCTGCGCACCGACCATCCAACGTATTGGGAAAATGGATTTCCTCTGTCATCCAGATATAGAACTCGAACACGTAGAAGCTTTTCTCAACGAAGAACTCAAGCACGAGGCCCCCAAACGATTCCCCTGGCAGCTGCAGGATGAAAACAAGGGCCTGAATTACTTTCTCCTGGAGCAGTTCGAACGCTTTCCTGCTGAAGGCGAAGAAATCATGCTCAAAAACCCTCGAACGAAAAGCTTTACTTTCATCGTTGAAAAACTGAAAGACGACCGGATCGAATCAATTATTTTGAAAATTAAATAATACACGCCTCTCTTCTCGCTAGACATATCGAGCAGGTTTGTGAATAATGGAGGCGTTTTAACGCACAGCATTACCATGGGAGAAGAATCAATGGGCGGTCTTGAAGATCTTATGATGGGAGCGGCATCAGAAAGTGCTTCTGAGTCCGATGAACAGTTTCAGGCGCGACTCGCAGCCGCCCAAGCACGGATGGCCAAGATTGCCAAAGATGAAAACAAAGCCAAAAACTTTGATGCGCATTTAGCAAAACTCATCCCCGCTTGTTCCTCCAAGGGACTTTTGGATTTAATCATTCTTATGATTAATCACGATGTCCCGAGCTTCACGACCCTGGGCGTACTCAGTCTCGTTATCCCCAAAGCTAAAATCATTGTCACGACTGAACTTTCTGAAAAAACAATCACCGATATCTCTCGAACCATTAAACTTCCTTTTGGGAAACAAGCTGTACAATATCAAGTGACCTCTTGGCTTGCTTGTATTCATCTCACCGATAAAGCTTCTACTTCGATTTATTTATCAGGACTGGCGAACGATAGTGATTTTGTAAAAGCGCTTACTCAATATTTAACGGCTTTGTTAGAAGCGTTCTTGGGCACCAAAGAAGCTTCGATCACCCCTAAAAGCATTGGTGAATTTTTTGATACCTACCAAAAGAAGATCTTTGCAGAAGTCTAAAAAAACGACGCCCTAGGGAGGACTTCGCTCTGATTTTATTCTGTTTTAAAAGTTTTTCTTTACGCTGGAACGATATTGACGAAACGTTTTTCGTAACGACGTCCATCGAATCGACGAACTGCCTTTTCTGTGAAGGCAACTTTTCCAGGTATCAATGCGAAAAGTGTAAAGTCTCTTCCGATTCCGACGTTTTCACCGGGTCGGAACTTCGTTCCTTTTTGACGTACGATAATTTCACCCGCTTTTACGAGTTGGTCTCCGAAGCGTTTTACGCCTCGTCGTTTCGCGTTGGAATCGCGACCGTTTTGGGAGGATCCACCGGCTTTCTTGTGTGCCATAGTCGTCGGGTCAAAGATATAGCTCCCGCAGAAGCTGAGTTATTGTATGGAGGAACGAATGTTTGTCAATTAAATTTTCAACCTCAAAAAAGAAGAAGGTCCCGGACGCAATGGTCCGGGACCCACACGGGAAGGCAGAACCTCCTAAAAAAGACCCTTGTCTTTGGCCAGCATGGCCAGTGCTGCAATTATTAGGGCCATCAGGCCCCAAAAGCGACCATCAAGCTTTTTCATATTCCTCACCTCCTTTCAAAAGTTGAAGCCTGTGGGTAAGTCAAAAACTTCCCAAGTCAGACATATGTTAAAGATCCGTGCATTGTGTCTGTATTAATGAGATTGAGAAAAAAAGTCAATGTTGTATGATCAAAGTGCGTATGAAACGGTTTTTGCTTATTTTCGCTGGATTGCTCTTTCTGCCGGGTATACCCCAGGCGGAAGCGGGCCTCGAAGTCTTTGCTCAACCGCTCCAGATGAAGACACTTCCGAAGAATGCCGTGCGCGTTCCTTTTTTGACCCTGTGGATTCGCGCGGACGAAGACACACTTCTTCACGAACTCTCTCTTCAACGAACCGGACTTTCTAGCTCAAATGACATGGGCCGTGTCTGGGCGGAAACCAGCACGCTCCATCGATCGATGCGTTCGGGATTTTTTTCTGACGATACCGCGACCCTTCGTTTTTTACGCGGCATAGAGATCCCCGCCCAATCATGGGAACGGGTTATTATTTATGCCAATCTCAACAATGCCCGATCCGGAACGCATATCGGCATTGATCTAACCGATCTTTCTTTTACTTCTCTGCCGTCTGAAGATTGAAATTTTTCACCATGACTTTTTTTCTCCGCGCCTGTTTTCTCCTCTTGGGACTGCTCTTGCCTCTGCACGGCGCGATTACGGTTTTTCTAGACGGGCCCTTTCGCTTTTGGAAAGAAGCTATTTTAGTCATTCTAGCCTTGATCGTTCTCTGGCAGGAAATAAAGGCTTGTAAAGAACAATTCTGGCAGAGCTTTAGCATTCCCGATTGGATCTGCTTATGGTTTCTCGCCTGGCTCAATATCCTGATCTGGATGAGTGATGATAAAACAACGGCCCTTATTGCGAGTCGATATTTAAGTTTAGGCTTTGTTGTATTCTTTGTACTTTCACGACTGCTCCGCCAACAAAAAGAACTTTTTCCTCTGTATTTCAAAGATTTTACACGGGGCCTTGTTAGCGGAAGTGTTATCTCTACTATTTTTGGTCTCTGGGCCAAATTTGGCGGAGGATTTGAGATGATGAAGTCTTTTTATTCTTCTACAATTTCCTCTTGGGTTCCAGGACAAACCCTTCCTCTCTATCACCAAACTGGTCCCTTTATTCGAATACAGGGTATGAGTTCTGGTCCGGGCGAATTTTCACACCTCTTACTTCTCGGACTGTATTTCGTTCTTTTCTTTCCAGCCTTTTTTAATTGGAGCCGAAAGAGACTTATTAATTGCTGTACACAATATTTGTTCATATTTTTATTTCTGATCGGCATTGTACAAAGTTTTTCTCGCGCGGCGATCCTCGTGGCGTTGGGATTTTTATTTTGGAAATACTGGACGCACACCGAGCGTACTGCGAAACAGCTCTGGAAGCCGATCCTCGTAATCATTATTTTAATCACCGGATTTTTTGGTATGCATGATAATCTGCGCGAAAATTTCTTTACACGACTGGGAAGCTCTGATCATATCACGCGTCCTGTAGAAGCGCTTCAAAAAGGATTCAAACATCCTGTTCTTGGACAACTAGGCTCTATTGGCCCCGCGGCACGAAGTAAAAATTTAGCAGAAAATAATAATGATTACGCCCTGATTTCTGAAAATATTTTTGTCGATATTTTTGTACAAACAGGATTTGTTGGACTCGCCCTGGGACTCGCTTTTTGGTGGCAACTTTTTCGCCATATTCACCGTCGACACTTTCCTCTACTCTGTGGCATGTTGCTTCTGGGGTCGATCGCGACTATTTTTGATATGACACCGATCAGTCTCGGATTTTTTACAACCCTTGCCTTTCTCTCAACCCTCGGGAACTCCCGATCACATTTCCCCGACCAACTGAAACTGATCTAATTACGCTCTCTCCATGCCCCATCTCCATATCCTCAATCTTGTTACGATCTTCGGCTACGCGGCTCTGAGTTTCGTCATTGCCTACCTAGCCTTTCCGCCCTTTATTCGCTTTGTAACGAATTATAAACTCACTCAAAAAATCCGAGAAGACGGTTTATCGGGAGGCGTCGCAAAACTTTTCAAAAAGCTCCATGGCCACAAAGCCGGAACGCCCACCATGGGGGGCGTTGTAATTGTAATTGCGATTACTTTAACCATTATTATTTCACGTCTTCTCGCCTACTTCGGCGTCGTAGATAATTCCATTCTCAATCGAGGGGAAACCTATTTACCGATTATCACGCTTATGAGCGTTGGGTTTTTGGGGCTCGTCGATGACTATCTCAATATTCAAGAAAACACCCGACAAAAAGGCTTATCTGCACGCGTCAAACTTTGGTCCCTGATTATATTTTCACTCTTAGGTGCGGCCTGGTTTTCTTTCAAACTTGGCTGGTCCCTCATTCACATTCCTGGTGTCGGCGATTTTGATATCGGCCTTTGGTATGCGCCACTTTTTATGTTTATCGTCGTGGGAACTTCCAATGCGGTAAACTTCACCGATGGACTGGATGGATTGGCTGGCGGCCTGCTCGCCATTGCCTACTGCGTCTTTGCCGTGATTGCTTATTTTTACGGCCTGCCGATTTTGTCTGTATTTTGTAGTGTCATCGTCGGCTCGATTTTGGCGTTCTTATGGTTCAATGTTCCACCGGCCAAAATCTATATGGGCGATACCGGCGCCTTAGCACTCGGGGCCACCCTGGGTGTGATCGCCATGCTGACCAATGCAGTTATTATTTTAGCTATCATTGGTGCTGTTTTTGTCATCGAAACCCTCTCGATTATTCTGCAACTTTTTTGGAAAAAATATTTCAAACGCAAACTTTTCCTCATCGCGCCTATTCACCATCACTTCGAAGCCAAGGGCTGGTCCGAAACACAAATCGTCATGCGGTTCTGGATTATCGGGATGGCGTTTGGGACGATCGGATTAATTATTGGCCTTTTAGGAATGGGAACGGGAGGAATTTTATAAACCTACATGCAAGCTACCTGCACGGTTTCCGGACAGACTTTTGAGATCACTGAAGAGGATCTGAAGTTTTATGAAAAGATGGGCGTGCCGGTGCCAACGCTGTGTCAGGAAGAACGGCAACGGCGGCGGCTTGCTTGGCGGAATGAAAGAAATCTTTTTCAAAAAAAATGCAGCGGAACCGGAAATCCGATTCTTTCTGTTTACCGTGAAGAATCGCCTTTCCCGGTTTACGAACAAAGTTACTTTCATTCTGATTCCTGGGACCCCAAAACTTATGGGCAAGATTATGACTTTTCCAAACCTTTTTTTGAGCAGTTTTTTGCTCTGCAACAAAGGGTTCCGCATATCAATTTAATCGGTTCTAAAAATGAAAATTCAGATTATGTAAATTATGCAGGTTCCAACAAGAACTGTTTTTTACTTTAAAATGCAGATCTTAATGAAGATTGCTTCTTTTCAACCAACATCACGCACTCTAAAAACTGTGTCGACAGCCTTGGCCTTTTTCGCAATGAACTTTGTTATGAATGTATAGATGTGCAAGAGAGTTATGAATCCTGTTTTCTACAAAACTGTAAAAGCTGCTCATTTTCTATGTTTTTACAAAACTGCATAGGCTGTCAGCACTGTTTTGGTTGTACAAATCTTCACAACAAACAATATTATTTCATGAATCAGCCACTGGAAAAATCAGAGTACGAGAAAAAATAAAAAATATATTCTCTGGATCCTATCAACAACTCAAAGAACTCAGTGAACATTTTCAATTATGGCTCAAAACACAGCCTCACCGTGCACATGAAAATTATCAAAGCGAAGAGGTTTCCGGCAATCACCTCTCTCATTCTTCTCGTGTAAAAAACTGTTTTTACAGTTCAAATTTGGAAAATTGTGCCTATATAACAGAAGTGAATGGAGCCCATCACTGTCAGGATGTAGATTATTTTTGCTTAGAGGGATTGGAATCGGTTTATAATTCTCATGTCATTGGCTTTGGAGCCAATAACATCTTGTGTTCTCATTCTATTGTTCGAGGGTGCCGTGATATTGCCTATAGTCAGTTTTGTTGGAACAACAGTCATGATTTATTGGGTTGTGTAAGCCTCAATCAATCTCAGTATTGCATCTTCAATAAACAATACACCAAAGAAGAATACTTTGAATTAAAAGACAAAATCATCGCACATATGCGAGAAACAAAAGAATGGGGCGAATTTTTCCCCGCCCCGATGTCCCCTTTTGCGTACAACGAAACGGTCGCTCAAGAGTATTTCCCACTGACACAAGAAGCAGCCGAAGCGCGCGGTTATACGTGGAGAACTGAAGACAGGAAATCTTATCAAAAAAAAACCTTCTCTATTCCCGATAATATCGCTGATGTGAAAGATGATATTTTGAAAGAAGTTCTCACGTGTGAAAAAACTGGCAAAAATTATAAAATTCAAAAATCAGAGCTGAAATTTTACCAGAAGATGAATCTTCCGATTCCAAGACTCTGCGCGGATGAAAGACATAAAAAACGCATGGCACTGAGAAATCCAAGAAAGCTGTATGAAAGGTCGTGTGGAGAGTGTGAAACGGGAATTAAAACTACTTATAGTTCAGAACGACCCGAAAAAATTCTTTGTGAAGATTGTTACCTTAAAAGTGTGAATTAATGTGTGCCTGTCCTCCGAAGCTTTAGCGTAGGGGGAAGACGTGTTATCTTAACTCTGTAGAATAAGTACTTGTCTTTTGAAGATTATAAATTTATATTCAAGATACAAATGTCCTTCGGGATCCCCCCTATAAAATGGGGGCAACAAAAAAGCTTAAAGAATCACTTCTTTAAGCTTTTCTTTTATGGCTTTAAATTCCCCTTTTCCAACCATCCCCATTTTTTCGGTGAAACGTTTTTTATCCATAACCTTTATCTGCGATAAGATTACATATGATTGATTCTTATATTTTTGATTATTAAGATTAAATTCCGCTGTTTTTAAGTGATGATAAAATCGATGATTCTTTTTCCCTCGGCTGGTTAAGGCAATCGTTAAAAATAATGTCCCTATTTTTTTCAGAACTAATACCGGACGCAAAAAGCCTTCTTTTCCATCTTCTTCAAATCCAATATTTTTTCCCATCTTCGTAAACCAGATTTCTCGAACCTTAAGATACAGCGATGGCGAAGCTTGTTGCTCAAGCTTCTGTTTATCCTGATTCCAAATATCAAAAATATTCATCTCCTCATTTTTAAAGAAAAAGATGTGTATTGCCTAATTCTTAATCTCGATTTAATGTTGTAATCATTATGTATATTTTATTCGCCAAATTTATTTACTACGGTAGTTATCTCTCTCTGATAACCCTGGGACTTAATATCTGGTGGATCACTGAAGCCGGCTGGTCGAGTTTAAATGCTGCGCTTTTGGCCTGGCATCTACTTTTTCTCTACATGCGGTTCTGGGAGCCCTATCATATTAAAATTCAACATCATGAAATTGAAAACCTGCCTCATAAAATCGCTTTTTTCTCGGATCCGCATTTGGGGGCGTTTAAAAAGGCTGATTTTTTAGAAAAAATTATTCAAAAAATAAATCATCAGGCTCCTGATTTAGTCCTGATTGGCGGAGACTTTGTACACGCGACGCGTGCGGAAGATCTGGAAGAGCTCTTGCGGCCTTTGCAAAATATTACTGCGCCTTTGCATGTGGTCTTGGGCAATCATGATCTGCCCCTCAGAGGGGAAAACTTCAACGATGAAGTGTATGAAACGCTGAAAAATTTAAATATTTCTGTTATTGATGATCGAGTGGTCCAGCATGAAAACATGCAGATTGTAGGGTTAAAAGACTGCTGGAATGGAGAATTGCGAGAAGATTTATTACGCGATGAAGCGGCGTATAAAATTATTCTCACGCATAACCCGGATCGGGTTCTGGAATTTTCGGAGGATGTTTCCAGTGATCTTGTTTTATGCGGCCATACGCATGGCGGCCAGATCCGAATCCCCAAGTTCTATAAATACATCATTCCCTGCAAGCATGACTTTGATGCCGGGTGGCATGAAGTGAAGGGCCACCGGGTCTTTGTTTCCCCAGGGGTCGGCGAACACACGCTTCCGATGCGCTTTGGTATCCGACCGACGGTACATATTTTTCAGTGAAATACTTGACATTTTATCAAAAACAAGTATTAAGCATCTGATCTTTGACATATCTATTTGTAGTGAAGAGATATCTGCCTGATGTTTTCCAGTCCAAACCACGTGTTTGGCATGGAACGTCGGTAGATAACTCTTCGTTACAGCAACGGAGAAAACCAATCTAGAACCGAGCAAAAAGGAGCTCACCACCATGAAACAAGAAAACGGAAAAACTGAACTTCAGGTCCTCGTCGAGGGGGACAAAATCCTGCAGGAATACCCGCATGAGAAAAGTGGAGGATCATTCCTCTACGCTGATCCAGGCGAATCCATCGCCCTGCGGGTGCGGAATTACCGCTCCGATCTGGGCATCGTCGTGATCCTGAGCCTTGACGGGCTCAGCGTCGATTCGGGACAACCTGCTTCGGGGAAGAGCCTCGGCTACGTGATTTCGCCGAACAGCGAAGTGACTGTCCCCTACTGGCAGAGGAAAGAGGATCAACCACTGACCTTCTGTCTTAAGTCGGACGATCCGGCAAACCGCAATTCGGGCGTCATTGGAATGAAAATTCTGCCGCTCCAGCAGCTTTCCACTGACGAGATCGATGCGATTACGGAATTCGCCGAACAGACCGGCGGACACATCGTCCATGGAATGTCCTTCCCGAATGGTCAAATAAACAAGTTCCCGCATATCAATCACGAAGCGGCCGACACCCTCGTCCTCCGCTACGGCGACATGGAGGAACTGGAGGCGCTGAACATCGACACTGGGGACACCCGATTCGTCGAGCCGGTCTACCGTGACCTGCTCAACACAAACCCCTTCCCGGGGGACGACACGCAATAAGCCTCTCCGGCTGTAACGAAGAACGGGTCCTGACTGTGCACTTGCACCAGGGCCCCTTCTTTTTATATTTTTTCTATCTGAACACTACTTTTCTATCTCATACGGTGTTTTTTCGTAGACCTGGGTAATCCAGTTGCGAAAGAAAAGCGTTCCGTTGGCGCGCCAGTTCATGTAGGGCGTTTTTTCTGGGTTGTTGTCGGGATAATAGTTCTCCGGTAGGGGGACTTCCGTTCGGCCTTGGTCTAAATCTCTTTTGTATTCTTTTTCCAAAGTCTCTCGATCATATTCGCCATGTCCAAAAAGACAGACGACTGAATCGTCTTGATTACTAACTAAGTGCAATCCCGCTTCCGGAGAGACTAATAAGGCTCTTAGATCTGGATGATTCTTGATATCCTCTTCCCTGACTTCGGTGTGACGAGAGTGTGGCACCCAAACCCGATCATCCATGTGCATCGTGAGCGGCGAAGATTCCTGATGTTCGTGCCGAAAAACCCCGAATTTTTTTTGGGGTAGGGCGTGCTTATCTATTCCATAGTAGTGATTGAGTACCGCTTGAGCGCCCCAACAAAGGCCTAACACAAAAACATGTTTTTTCTTCGCCCAATCTAAAATGCCTTTTAATTCTTCCCAATAAGCCACTTCTGAAAAATCCAGATGCTCGATCGGTGCGCCGGTGATAATAATTCCATCCAGTCCATGAGAGAGCTCTTCCATGGTGGTGTAAAATTTTTCTAAATGACCGGGTTCGACATGCGTTGGTTTATACGTGGCCGTCTTCAAAAATGATACATGAATTTGCAGTGGCGTACTGGCTAAAAGCCGTAACAGCTGCGTCTCGGTGGTGAGCTTATCCGGCATAAGGTTTAGAATGCCTATTTCTAAGGGGCGAATATCCTGATGCGCTGCTCGATCCAGCCCCATCATAAAAACGCCCTCTGCTTGAAGCTGATCAAAAGCTGGAAGATCTTGGCGAAGAATAAGAGGCATTGTGGAGAGAAGATAATATTTTTTTGAAAGAAAGGCAAGATACTGGATAAAACCCTTGTTATAGTGGCTTTTCTGTGATATAATAAGGAGAAGATCTTACTTAAAACACTCATGATTCTTCTGAACTCACAGTCGCTTCCGCATTATGGCCTTGAACGTTTCTTCGAATTTACGAAGCAGGCCGGGTTTGATGGTGTTGAAATCACCGTTACTCATAATCTGGATACGCAAAACCCAGACTACCTCAAGCGCCTGGTTGAACGCTATCAACTGCCCGTACGAGCATTCTCTGTCGATGGAAAACACGTGGAGCAACTCACCGAAGCTTTTCAGCTCACGGTTCGTGAATTTCCGGGCGTGACACTCAATCTTCCACCGGCGCCTAACTTTGCTTTTAAGTACAAAAAATGGCTCAAGGTGATTGTTCCTAAACTTTGTCAGAAATATAATCTTAAATCTAATCTCAAGAATGTTCCGGTTGAAACGATGTTTGGGATCCTTCCCAAGTCTTTACAGAACTCTCTGGCGGCCTTAAAAGACCTCGGCTATGTCTGCTTGGATCTTTCGGCTCTCTGGTCTAGTAAGGACGAAGTTATGCGAGCCGTTCAATTTTTGGGCGGGAACCTACGACACGTCTATCTCTCGAATGTTCATGCGAATATTCCTTATGTTGGACTGGCGAAAGGCGTTTTACCCGTAGAAAGTTTGCTGAACAAACTTGCTCTTAACCAGTTTAAAGGAGATTTCACGCTCTTCTTGGGTCATAAACAACTCCATGAAGGACAAACTGACCGCATTTTTTCTGAATTAAAACTTTCAAAAGATTTCTTTGATAAATATTTCACTAATGTGATCTTGCAAATACAAACGCAAAAAACAGTGGGCGGTGTTCCGACCATAGAAACACCCGTTGCAACTCCTGTACCAGCGGCCGTTATCGCGGATCCGGCTCCTGTCGCGGCACCACCGACGACACCACAGGTTTAGGTTTATATTTTTTGAAAGTTATATAAAAAAGATCGCTGAATGAATCAGCGATCTTTTTTGTTTTTGCGTTATTTTTAAGTTCTAAAAAAGGCTTTATGTTGGCATCGACCTACTTTCCCAGGGCTATCCCCAAGTATCATCGGCGCTGGTGGACTTAACTTCTGTGTTCGGAATGGAAACAGGTGTACCCCCACCGCTAGAGATACCAACATAAAACCTTTTTTAGTTATATTTTCTATCTATTGTCCATCAAAAGATGAACTATCTGAGGAAATGAAAAAAATTCGTTCGTCTGATTAGTACTGCTCGGCTGAACCCATTGCTGGGCTTACACCTGCAGCCTATCAACCTGATAGTCTCTCAGGAGACTTATTTCCCGCAAGCGGGAAGAGAAATCTTATCTTGAGCGAGGCTTCACACTTAGATGCTTTCAGCGTTTATCCCGTCCGTTCATAGCTACCCGGCCATGCCGTTGACACGACAACCGGTACACCAGAGGAACGTCCACTCCGGTCCTCTCGTACTAGGAGCAGCTTCTCTCAAATTTCTAAACGCACACGGAGGATAGAGACCGAACTGTCTCACGACGTTCTGAACCCAGCTCGCGTACCGCTTTAAATGGCGAACAGCCATACCCTTGGGAGATGCTTCACCCCCAGGATGCGATGAGCCGACATCGAGGTGCCGAACCAGATCGTCGATGTGAACTCTTGGATCTGACTAGCCTGTTATCCCTGGCGTAACTTTTATCCGTTGAGCGATGACGCACCCACGTGCAATCACCGGATCATTTTCACCTACTTTCGTACCTGCTCGGCTTGTATGCCTTACAGTCAGGCTGGCTTATGCGAATACACGTCCACGTCGATTTCCATCCGACGCAAGCCAACCATTGCGCGCCTCCGTTACTCTTTAGGAGGCGACCGCCCCAGTCAAACTCCCCACCAATCAATGTTCCCTTACCGGTATCAAGTGACAAGATATTAAATATCTTGATGCCTGATAACGGCAAGGGTTAGAGGCTTTATAGATCAAAGGTGGTATCTCAAGGATGACTCAATCACGACTAGCGTCGTGACATCAAAGTCTCCCACCTATCCTGCATATGATATACAAAGACTCAATGACAAGCTGGAGTAAAGCTGCACAGGGTCTTTTCGTCCTACCGTGCGTAAACGGCATTTTTACCGTTTCTGCAATTTCACCGGGTCTGAGCTTGAGACAGTTGCCACATCATTGCCCCATTCGTGCGGGTCGGAACTTACCCGACAAGGAATTTCGCTACCTTAGGACCGTTATAGTTACGGCCGCCGTTCACCAGGGCTTCAATTCGTAGCGTGAACCACTCCTCTTAACCTTCTGGCACTGGGCAGGGGTCAGCCCGTATACATCCTCTTGCGAGTTAGCACGGACCTGTGTTTTTGATAAACAGTTGCATGGCATCTTTCACTGCGCCCCGCACCTTTTTGTGTCCGATTAAAGTCGAATTACAAAAAGGTTTCTCGGCGTCTTCCTGTGTTCATGACAAAAATCATGGCACAAAAAGGTGCGGGGAGTCCTTATCCCGAAGTTACGGACGCTGTATTGCCGAGTTCCTTAAGCTCAGTTATCCCGTTCGTCTGAGTATACTCAACCCACCCACCAGTGTTGGTTTGCGGTACGGTCATAGAAAGACTAAGTTTAGACGCTTTTCTTGGCACACGAATCATGACTTTATCTCTGGCTCGCGCCAAAGCATATATGCATCACAGCTCGCGAAATCTGGCGGATTTTCCTACCAAATCATAAGCTTACTGCTTGCCCCGGAATTCATTTACCGGAAGCCAATTTTCCCCATGCGTCACGCCATCACATCTTTCTACGGTTCTGGAATATTAACCAGATGTCCATCGACTACGCTTTTCAGCCTCGCCTTAGGACCGACTAACCCGACCCTGACTGCCAGTGGATCGGAAACCTTGGGTGTTCGACGAAGAGGGTTTTCACCTCTTTAAAGTTACTCATGCCAACATTCTCACTTGTGGTCGCTCCACGGAAAGCCTCGCAGCTCCGCTTCAATGCTCCCACAACGCTCTCCTACCATTCTAATAAATTAGAATTCACAGCTTCGGTTGCTATCTTTGCCCCGTTAGATTTTCGGCGCAGAATCGTTCGACCAGTAAGCTATTACGCACTTTTTAAAGGGTGGCTGCTTCTAAGCCAACCTCCTGGCTGTTTATACAATTCTACCTCCTTTACCACTCAGATAACATTAGGGACCTTAGCTGGTGATCTGGGCTCTTTCCCTCGCGTCTACGGCACTTCGCTGTCGCAGACTGACTCCCTTGATAATCACATCGGTATTCGAAGTTTGCTAGGAGTCGGTACAGTTGTTTACCGCCCTTCCCCAAACAGTGCTCTACCCCCGATGCTAAAAACAAGAGGCTATACCTAAATATATTTCGGAGAGAACCAGCTATCTCCAGGTTCGATGGTAATTTCAACACTAACCACAGGTCATCCAAGAGTTTTGCTGCACTCGGTGGTTCGGTCCTCCCCCAGCGGTTAAGCTGAGTTCAACCTGCCCATGGTTCGCTCACCTGGTTTCGGGTCTAGCGCATGAGATAAACGCCCTTATCGGACTCGCTTTCGCTCTGGCTCCGCCTGTAACTGGCTTAACCTACCCCATACGACTAACTCGTTGGCTCATTCTACAAAAGGCACGCGGTCACCCGTAAACGGGCTCCCACTCTTTGAAAGTATATAATTTCAAGATCTATTTCACTCCCCTTCCCGGGGTTCTTTTCACCTTTCCCTCACGGTACTTGTTCACTATCGATCTGGTACTCTTTTTAGCCTTGGAAGGTGGTCCTCCCAGATTCAAGCCGGATTTCTCGTGTCCGACCCTACTCAGGAACATTCTACCGTGCGAAATGCATTTCAGATACGGGGCTATCACCCTCTATGGCGACTCTTTCCAAAGTCTTTTCTTATGCATAACAACACAGATATTGAAGTCCTACAACCCCTCAATAAATTGAGGTTTGGGCTGTTCCCTTTTCGCTCGTCGCTACTCAGGGAATCTCTATTGATTTATTTTCTCCGGCTACTGAGATATTTCAGTTCGCCGACTTCCCTCCCTGTGCTTAATGGTTTTGGGCACAGGGTATCCCGCAAGCGGGATGGGTTTCCCCATTCGGAGATCTCCGGATCATAGCGTGATTGCTCGCTCCCCGAAGCTTTTCGTAAGCTTTCAACGTCCTTCGTCGGAAGTACCAGTCTAGGTATCCGTTATATACTTATATGTAACTTTTTTCGTCTCTCTTCTTTCAAAAAGAGTTTTCCTCAGACATTTCCATCTTTTGATGAACAAAAGATAGAAAAAATAACTAATACGAATTGTCAAAGAGCGATTTAAGTCCCTTCTCGTGAAAGAAGGCCAGGACATTCTAGGTAAGAATAAGGACCTGTCAACTATTTTCTTTCCCCTTTTTTGCTTTCTCCCTCGAACCTCGTGTTTTCAAAAAATACCCCTCAAAATCCTCTCTCAGAGTATCGAGAATAATTATTCCTGACGGCGTGTCATCAGCACCATACCGGAGCCAAAAAGAAGCGCTACTAAGAGCAACATCCAGGTAGAATAACTGCCTCCTGATTTTTCTAACTCTTGTTCAGGATCTTTGTCTTTCTCGCCATCTCCATCATCGCCCCCAGGACCATCGTCATCACCCCCTCCTGGGCCATCATCGTCTCCGTCATCATCACCACCCCCAATGATATCATCAGGCGCACCAAGGGTCACCCCTTCTACCACATCACTCGGATCGCTTTCCGCATCATCCGTATCAATAGCAACGACCCGGAAGAAACATTTCTCATCATCACGAATCGGGGAAACATACCACTGCGTCCGATCATCAGGGGTCTCGTTTATTTTATCGAAAATAAGACCCGTTTCTCCCTGATAAATTGAAGCAAGATTCAAACAAGAAAACTCAATACGGTAGCGATCAATCCCTTTATCATCAAGTGCTGGGGACCAAAAAAGCGTTACTCGATCAATGCCACTTTCCGCTTGCAAATTTGTCGGAGCCGAAGGCGGCTGATTCTCCAGCGGGAATTGATTAATTTGTCCATCGGCTTCTCCGGGTTTACAAACCCGAATCACGGTGCCCTGTGGCTCTTCGTTTTCATTGCCTAAGACATCCATGGCGGTACAAACCACCGGATAATCGCCACAGGTATTTGGCGCATAGAGCGATCCGGCAAACGCGCCATCCACCCCCGGAGCCAAATCATGCAAGGTTCCTCCAAAACTACACTGCACGGCGGAAAGATCTTCGTTGGCCGAGAAATGAAACTGAAAGGTCGACCCTCTATCAACGGTTTCTGAAGGACTAAAGTGAAACTGAAAATCCGTTGGAGGACTTCGATCAACTTGAATCCGAACTTTCTCAGAAGCCACGGTCTCATCCCCTGCACAAAGCGCCTGAAACTCATGCGTGCCCTCTCCCAACGTCGGTGTCTGATACACAAAATTTCCTGCTAGATCCGTAGCCAATCCCTCCACAAGCACCGTTGGACCATCCACTAATTTGATATCGGTACAAGCACTCGCACTTCCCGTAATCGTAGCCCGTCGAATCTGATACGCCCCGGGCGTAGGGGTTAAAATTTCCAAAGGAACTTCTCCTCCCGGAATGTTTTGAGGCGGACCGCCCGAAACAACATTAACGGTCTTCTCTCCTGAAATTTCAAAATTTGCCACCTCATGAATATTGAGCGTTTGGGAGCCCAGTGTCGAAAACGTAAGGGAAAGATAAAAAACATGCTCCCCCTGATCCTCAAGTGTAAATGTATAATCTGCCGGTAATTGCGCTCGATCATCGGACGATGAGAAACGAATCGTCCCGGTATACTGAGACGCGACTCCCCCACCTACATCTCGCGCCGCCACTCGAACCGTCAAATGCTGATCGGTCTGAACATCGCTGGCGATGTCTGCTATGGAAAAAGATACTACCTGCTGTAACTGCCCTGAATCGAAAAGTTGCGCCTTAAGAAAATCTCCAACGCCCGCCGTATCGCTGGACCCTACGGCAAAAGGAAGGTTCCCCGGAAGATAAAAAACCACTTCTGGCTTGGTAAACAAAACCCGATCTTCTACTACCGCAGAAAGCACTGACACGCCTGGCGTCCGAGATGTCACGACGCCCTGAATACTTCCCAGACTGTCTGTGACGAGAGATTCCGGGAGCCTATCTTCGTTGCGCGAAGAAAGCATTTGGACTGATTTTCCCACTAAAGGATTTCCAAAAGCATCACGAACCCACACCTCAAATGGAATCTTCGTGGTCTGATCCGCCGGAGCGGAAAGCTCTTGGGTTCGTATTTCTGATCGATAGGCCGAAATACCACCGGGGATGACTTGGAAATCCGTACTCGCCGAAAGACCAATGCCCTGCCGAAGCACCTCAAATGTATAGTCTCCTGATTGTTGTAAATGCAATCCAAAAAGGTCCTCCTCTATCACCCCCTGATCATCTGCCTGTGTTGCCAGACGAATTTCTGTCCCATCAGGACGATGAAGCTGGAGCTGAACTTTTTCAGTATCAAGCAACCCTGACGCACGAAAAGAGGTACTCGCCCCCGCAATCGTGTCCGAAACGGAAAGCCACGCATTTTGTGCGTGCCCCACTCCGGGCAAAAGAAGAATACTCAAGAAGAAGAAAAAACATCTTTTCATTCCGCTCGATTATAGACCACCCGCCTGAGAGAGACAAGAAAGTTGACTTTTTTTAATTTCGTCCTACACAGTTAAGCTCTTCAAAGCCTCTCTCCAAGCGCTCCACAAACGTACCTTCTCCCACACGGAGCCATTTCCGGGGATCGTAGAATTTTTTGTTGGGTTTGTCGGCACCTTCTGGGTTTCCTATTTGGGTCTCTAGATAGGCCGCATTATCTTTCATGTAATCTCGCACGCCCTCGCAAAATGCCCACTGCATGTCCGTATCAATATTCATTTTGATCGCTCCGTATGACAGGGCTTCTGTGATCTTTGCCGGTTCTGATCCCGAGCCTCCATGAAAAACAAAATTTACGGGTTTGTCTTCTCCCGATCCTAATTTTTCAGCAATGAAATCTTGTGAATTTTTGAGAATCACAGGTTCAAGTTTTACGTTACCGGGTTTGTACACTCCGTGCACGTTTCCGAATGCTGCTGCGATGGTGAAGCGCGGACTAATCTCACTCAGTGCTTGGTAGGCGGTATACACTTCTTCTGGCTGAGTATAGAGACGACTGCTATCGACATCTGAATTATCAACGCCGTCTTCTTCTCCGCCCGTTACGCCGAGTTCAATTTCAAGCGTAATACCAAGCTTATCCATCCGTTCAAAATATTTTTTAGAAATTGATATATTATCTTCCAAACTTTCTTCTGAAAGATCTAGCATATGCGAGCTATAGAGCGCATGACCGTTTTTTTCAAAATAGTCTTCCTGGAAATCTAAAAGATGATCGATCCAAGCAAGATTTTTCCGGGAACAGTGATCGGTATGCAAAATAACCGAAACTCCATAGGCTTTGGCCAAATGATGCACATGCAACCCGGCACTCACACATCCTGCTGCTGACGCCTCAAGATTATCATTGGGCAAACTTTTCCCTGCATAAAACTGTCCGCCTCCAAAAGAAAGCTGGATAATCACCGGAGAGTTTACCTTCGCCGCCGTTTCCATGACCGCATTAATAGAATCCGTTCCGATGATATTCACCGCGGGAAGTGCGTAGTTATTCGCTTTCGCATCAGCAAAGACTTCACTGACCTCATCGCCAAAAAGTACACCGGTTCGAAATTTAGACATGGGGTAAAGGGGTTAAAGAGTTTCATAAAAAGTATAGGCTAAAAGCCAAAACTGAAAAGTTAAATTAGAAAAGATTGGCGTGCCATCCGTAGCCCTTTCTGTGCACAAAGCTTCGGTGGGCATCCTTCGTCTTTGATTCGCTACGCCCTTCGGGCTAAGCTCATCTAAAGGGCGAAGGATGGTGGGTCAGCTGGGATTCGAACCCAGGACAAATTGGTTAAGAGCCAACTGCTCTACCAACTGAGCTACTGACCCGCTAGAGCGTTGAAAAGTCTAGTTATACCCACACAAATTGCAAGTATTAACTCACCGCAGCAGCGTCGAGTCGCGCAATACGCACCTCCAAAGGTGGGTGCGACGAGAAAACACGCGCAAACCGACTGCGATCGGTAATCTTCATCGTTGCCAATGTCTTGTTGCTCGTATCTATACGATTTGTCAGCTGTTGTAGTTTCCGGAGTCCGGCAATCATTTTTCGTTTCCCCACAAACTGAGCCCCTCCCAAATCCGCCGCAAACTCACGACGCCGAGAGAACCAAAAGACGATACTCGAAGCTAAGATCGAGAAAATAATTTCAAAAATAATGGCGGTAATAAAGTAGGAGATGCCTCCAACGGCACGCCCCGTATCACCATCGCCCCGAGACAAAGCCCCTTGAACCGCATACGCTGCCACACGAGCAGCAAAGATCACAAAGGTATTCACGACGCCTTGAATCAACGTCATCGTCACCATGTCGCCATTGGCAACATGCGCCATTTCGTGAGCAAGAACCCCCTCTATTTCATCGGGATCCATTTCTTTGAGCAATCCTTCTGAGACCGCCACTAGTGCATGATTCTTATTCCATCCAGTGGCAAATGCATTCACCTCCAAAGAAGGATAAATTCCTACCTCAGGCATCCCGATGTTTAACTTTTGTGAAATAGATCCCACGACATGAAGTAATCGTTCTTCATGCGTATCTTTCGGCTGGGTTATCACCTGCACCTTGGTCATCCACTTGGCCATGGTCTTGGACAACAGCAGCGAGATAAAACTTCCGGTAAACCCAATCACCGCCGCGTAGATCAAAAGTGATCGATACTCAATCCCATGGGGTGTCAGATAGGGCTGAATATTAAAAATTGAAAAGATCAGACTCAACATTACGACAATCGCAAGGTTCGTCAGGAGAAACAATAAAATACGTTTGATAAAAGACATGGGCAATGAATGATAAAGAAACACTCACTCACAGTATAATAAAGAATGAATCATTCACAATGATTCATTCTTTATATTTTCTTCCCGCCTCCAATCGCCTCTTAATTCTTATTTAATTCTCATATCCTACCTTTTCCGGATCTCCCGTTGCGTCTGGCTCGGCAGCTGTCAGCAATGTGTTGGACAAAGAGAACGCCGCGAGAATCACAAAGATTCCAATCGCTGAGTAGAGCAAAATACTTTTCGCTTTTCCTTGTTGCCCATCATCTCCTCCCGCCGTCAGGTACAGAAAACCTCCGTAGGTCACCATGATCATACCGACCAACCCCAAGAAGAAGAGGATGAAGTTGACGATATTCACGACGACGCGTCGAAATGAGTTTTCATAGTTTGTGGCCAGATCAATACTCGGCGGACGATCTTCTGGGAAAATAAGTCCGGTATTACCACCATTACAATTCGTACAGTTTCCATTGGAGTCATAGTCAAACTTAATCCCTCCAAATTCTCCCGATACCGATATGTCTCCGTCTCCACTTATTCCAATATTATCAATCCCCAAAGCGCCTGTCACGGCCTGAACCGTATCAGAAATGGGTGTTACAACACCCTGAATCGCGTCTCCAACGCCCGTTGCGAAACTTGCTTCTGCCGTGCCTCCCAGGAGAGATAATCCCGCAAAGACAAAGCTCAAAACCGAAAGACGAAGAAAGTGTCGCATATGTAAAGTGATTACTTCTTGTTATTATAGCAGAAAAAAGGAATTCATACAAGAAGCTTCACTCATCTTTTGCTTTCTCTTACTTAAGCGTTTGCCCCTGGATCCCCACCCGCTCTGGATCTCCGGTAGAGTCTGGATGTGCTGAACGTAGTAGCGTATTGACCAAAGCAAAAGAGATAAAGATCACTACGATCCCTACTCCGGTATAGAGTATTATTTTTTTACCTTTTTCGGACTGGGCATCGTCTCCCCCCGCGGTAACATAAAGAAATCCTGCATAAATAATCACGGCCACGCCGGTCAGACCGAGAAAAAAGAGAATGAAATTAATGACGCTCACCGCTACTACACGCGCCGACACCGAATTATCGGTGGCTAATTCCATCGAAGGTGGCTGATCGTAGGTAAAGATAAACCCTGTGTTTTCCGGACGATTACGAAGCGCAAAAGAATCACTCACGAAACTCATCCCCATCCCCCAGAGAAATATTCCGATCAAAAACGTGCGACCAAGCGTCCGAAGATTCATAGGAAGAATAGAATGCGTTCAAGAAGAAAAGAAAAACTAACGACCTATGGAGCCGTTCCGTTAAGATCCGCTGGAGTTCCCTTAAGCACTCCGGCTCCCACTGTCTGTGGGTCTCCTGATGAATCCGGTCGAGCAATGGTCAGTAGTGTATTAACCAGGGCAAAGGAGATAAAGATGATCACAATCCCAATCGCAGAGAAAATCATAATATTTTTTCCTTTTTCTGTTTTGCTGTCATCGCCCCCAGCCGTGATATAGAGGAATCCACCGTAGATAATCATGGCGGTCGTCAACAGTCCCAAGAAAAACAAGATAAAGTTGATAACACTCGCCAGAACAATACGAGCAGAAACTGAATTTCCCGTTCCAGCTCTCACATTCGCAATATGATCGGAATCAAATACCAGTCCTGTATTTCTTGTCACGGTCCCCGTCGCAGAAGGCGTCGTAGCCGCGCTTACCGAGGAAGGAAGCGAAAGCGTTCCGATACAAAGAAGTGAAAGGATTGAGGCCGAAAGAAATTTACGCATTGAAGGGAAAAGAGTGAAATCAAAAAGAAAAATATAATTAGTTGGTGACCGTACCGCCATGACGTGTTCCTCCGATATTCCCCGGATCTCCCGTCGTCGTCGGACTGGCGATATCGAGTAATGTATTGACCAAGGCGAACGAGATGAAAATAACGACGATCCCGATGGCCGAGAACATCATGATGTTTTTCCCCTTCTCAGTGGCTCCATCATCACCTCCTGCCGTGATATAAAGAAACCCTCCATAAATAATCATGAGCGTCGTCACGATTCCAAGAAAAAACAGAATAAAGTTGATCACGCTCACTGCCACGACTCGAGCGGATACTGCGTTTTTCGTTGATTTATCAACATTGGCAATCTGATCACGATCCCGAATCATCCCTATGTTATTATTGGGTTGCGTATTCACCGCTAACGCTGCGGGAGGTGTCGTCGGCGTCGTTGCTGCTGAAACCGGCTGAACCAAAGCCCCCAGAGAGAACCCCGTAATCAATAACAGTAAAAATTTTTGGAATGTCATGGCAGAGGAAGTCTTAATAAAGAATGTATTCTCTTCAGGCGGAATCATAAGCGGATTATTGAGAGAGAACAAGTTTTTTAAAGGTCAAAGTACAAAAAAAGCTGGACGAATCCAGCCTTTTGTTGCAAACGACTTTTTTGATTACTACTCTAGTTCTGTAGTCAAACCAATGTCCGTTGGGTTTCCATCTGAATCTGGATTTGCCACGCCCAACAAAGTGTTCGTTAGAGCGAAGGAAACAAAGATCAAAACAATACCAATCGCTGAGTAGAGTAGAACTTTTTTTCCTTTTTCCGTTCCGCCTTCGTCGCCAGCCGCTGTGATATAAAGGAATCCTCCGTAAATAATCATAGCCGTGGTCAAAATCCCAAGAAAGAAAAGGGTGAAGTTAACGACACTTACTACTACCGTACGAGCTGATACCGCGTCGCCGGTTGAAGCGTCTACATTAGCAATACGATCTTCCTGGTGAATCATTCCAATATTTCGGTTTGGAAGATTTTGACTTGCGGCCGCGTCAGCTACTAAGAAAGGAGCGATCCCAAAGAGAAGCGCAAAGGCGATTCCGATCAATTTTTTGTTCATAACAAAAGGATAAAAAAGAAGTAAAACGAATTTCCCTAAGGAATATCCATTGAATTTTCCGATACCTGGGGCTTTTTCGCAAGGTCTTTTTGTGTTTTCTCATTGTTTTATAAGTATTTTATTATTTTGTCGCCTTGTTTATCATTTGTGATTTTATGATTACACTAGAAGTGAATAATTTTCTCTCCTAACATTTTCTTTGGCTTATGATTCTTGCTTCGATTCTTCATACGACAGCGGCTCATCTCAAAAAACTCACGCAGATGGGCCTCACGACTGTGTCGGATCTTTTGCATTATTTCCCGAGGACGATTGAATCCACCGCTATTGTTCAGCGATTTCCGGATTTAGCACTGGGTCAAAAGAATACAGTCGAAGGCCTTTTGGCAGACTTCCGACGCGAACGCACCCGCCATGGAAAACAACTAGGCAAAGCCGCGCTTATTCTTGAAGATCAAACAACCCTTCAGGTTGTATGGTTTCAGATTCCCTATCTCCTCAAAAATATAAAAGACGAGACACGTGTTTTTTTGGTGGGCAAAGTCGACCGCAATTACGGCGTGATGCAGATCAATAATCCCGAAGTTTATTTGTCGCGAGATGTTCACGTGGGAGGACTGCGGTCCATTTATCCAGAATCGCCGCCCATTACCTCCAAGTGGATGCGGGAAAAGATCAAGCCCTTGCTCGTTATGGCGGATGAATGTCCGGACATTTTGCCCAAGAAAATTCTTAAGGAAGAAAGTTTTCTTCCGAAATCTGAAGCCATTAAGGCGATTCATCGCCCTCAAACTCTGGAAGCGTGGGAACAAGCCCGCAAACGCTTGGCCTTTGAAGAAGTGTTCGAGATCCAGGTGCGCGTGCTTCTTGAAAAACAACGCCGGGAATCCGACACGGAGAATCCCTGTCAATTCACCTTTGATGCTGATCAGATCAAAGAAGATCTTAAGCAACTCCCCTTCGAACTCACTCTGGCGCAAAAAAAAGTTCTCTTTCATATTTTAAAAGATTTTGAAGGTGATCGCCCGGCCCACCGGTTGGTGCAGGGAGATGTCGGATCAGGAAAGACGATCGTGGCTTTTTTAGCTGGACTGCAAGTGGTTCGCGCGGGATTTCAGATCGCAATCCTCGCGCCAACAGAGATCCTCGCCACACAACACTTTGCCAATGCTTTGAAATTTTTTGGCCCCAATGTTCCCGTAGAACTGCTCACGGGATCTACTACGGCCACCAAGAAAAAATCTATCAAAGCCAAACTTAAAAATGGAGACATTAAGGTCTTGATCGGAACCCATGCGATTCTGACGCATGACACTATTTTTAAAAATCTTGGGTTTGCGGTCATCGATGAGCAGCATCGATTCGGGGTGGCCCAACGGGCCGTCTTGGCCGAAAATCATCCGCATGTGGTCGCAATGACCGCCACGCCCATCCCACGGTCACTCGCGCTCACGGTCTACGGCGATCAAGATATTTCCGTCATCAATGAACTTCCCCCCGGACGCAAAAAAGTCATCACCCGGGTGGTACACACTCCCAAAACACGAACGCTCTGCGAACATTTTATCAATGACCAGATTCAGAAAGGCCATCAGATCTTTTGGGTGTGTCCGCTGGTAGATGAGTCCGACAAGATCGAGGCCAAAAATGTCTTGGCCGAATACGAACGCATTTCCCAAATCGTCTACCCACAAAAACGCGTGACTTTTTTGCACGGAAAAATGAAGAGTAAAGAAAAAGAAAAAATCATGGCGCAGTTTAAAAATGGCGAATTTGATATTCTCGTCTCAACGTCCGTGATTGAGGTCGGAGTCGATATTCCGAATGCCACCGTCATGGTGATTGAAAACGCTGAACGGTTTGGACTGTCCCAGCTGCATCAGTTTCGGGGACGAATCGGTCGGAATGATCGACAGAGCTATTGTTTTCTCATGACAAAAGAAGAAGCGGCCTATACCACACGGCTCAAATCCATGGAACGCTTTCATGATGGATTCAAACTGGCCGAGGTCGATCTCGAGCTCCGTGGCATGGGAGAACTTTATGGCACCAAGCAGAGCGGACTCCCTGATTTCAAATGTGCAGACCTCAATGACCTCGAAACCCTTCAGCTGGCGCGGGACTGGGCGGTCAAAATATTAGAAGAAGATCCAAGTTTAAAGACCTGGCCGCTGCTGAAAAAACAGATTGAAGGGGGCGCTGTGTATTTTTAGCTCGTTATTTAAAATCCACCTTAATCCTCCTTTAAAAAAGGAGGACATCTAGCTGGCTTACTTTCGGATCAGTACTGAGGTTTCAGCACGAAAACCAGACGCCCCTCTTTTTTAAAGAGGGGTTGGGGGTGATTTAAAAAAGGCGCTGTGTATTTTTAAACTTTCAAACTTTCTAAATAATGCTCAGCATCGAGCGCCGCCATACAACCAAGGCCTGCGGCGGTGATGGCTTGTTGATAGTGCCAGTCCTGACAGTCTCCTGCTACAAACACGGACGGAAGGCTGGTCTTGGTATTCCCTTCTACTTGTATATAGCCTTTCTCGTCCAAGGCGATCACGCCATCAAGAAACTTTGTGTTTGGATCATGGCCGATGGCCATAAAGAGGCCATTTAATTCTAGATCTGAAGTGTCTTTTGTTTGCGTGTCTGTTAATTCAACAGAGGCTAATACATTGTCGCCCTTTAGATCCGTTACGCCTTTGTTCCAAAGAATTTCTATTTTTTCGTTTGCAAAGACTCTTTTTTGCATCGGCTTTGAGGCGCGCAATTCATCACGCCGGTGAATCAAATAGACTTTGGACGCAAACTTGGTCAGGAACATAGCTTCTTCACAGGCTGAATCGCCTCCCCCCACAACACCGACGACTTTGTTTCTGAAAAACGCTCCATCACAGGTAGCACAGGCCGTGTAGCCTTTCCCCCAGAACTTTTCTTCGCCTTTTCCGAGGTTCAGCCAACGGGCTTTGGATCCGGTCGCAATAATCACTGATTGCGTTTCATACATTTCGTCCCCTGCCCAAAGCTTAAGATTTTTGGGATCGGAAAAATCGACTTTATCAATATTCTTCTGAATCAACTGTGTTCCAAACTTCGTCGCTTGATTTTTCATATTTTGAATCAAGACCGGTCCAAGAATTCCATCTGGAAATCCGGGGAAATTTTCAACATCTGAAGTCTCCATAAGCTGCCCCCCAGGATGAGTTCCCTCAAAGACAATCGGCGCAAGCTCTGCTCGTGCTGCATAAATAGCCGCCGTAAGACCTGCTGGACCGGAACCGAGGATAAGAAGCTGATGGGTCATCTTTGAAATAAGTTTATAAGGCAAACACAAAGAATTGTAGAGATTTGAAGGATTGAGGCAACTTAGGCTCCTGTCACGAAAACTACATTCCGTGTTGAACATTCTCTACGCTCTGATTACACTACGGGAGACTTATTCATCCCTGTTTTTTTCATGAACTTCTTTTCATCCCTGATTGACCAGCTTCCTCTTAGCGTCCAAAACTTTTTTAATGTTGAACTTTTAGGTAATTCTATCGAAAGTTATTTCTTCGCCATTCTTTTGTTTGCCCTGTTTTTGGGAGGACTCAAGCTTTTTTTGAATGTCGTACTGGCCCGACTAGCGCGACTCACGAGTCGTACGGCCACCACACTCGATGATAACATCATCGGCATTCTCCAAAGGATATCTTCCTTCTTTTTCTACTTTTTAGCGTTTTATTTCACGATCAAAACGCTCAATGTTGATGGACGTTTCCAGCAGTTTCTAGACGGAGTTTTTATTCTTTTAGTCATTATCGAAGTTATCAAAGTTGCGCTGAATATCCTCGAACTGACCTTCAATCATATTCCCTCCATCCAGCACAATCAGACGGCCCTCAATGGCGTCAAACTTATCATGCGTATGACGCTTTGGTCGATTGGAATCTTGCTGGTCCTCTCCAATCTTGGATTTGATATTTCAACGCTTGCTGCTTCCATGGGAATCGGAGGTATTGCCATCGCCCTCGCCGCCCAAAACATCCTGAGCGACCTTTTTGCCTCGTTTACAATTTACTTTGATCAGCCGTTTCAAATCGGAGACTTCATTGTGATTGGTACGGATAAAGGTACGGTTAAAAGAATTGGTCTTAAAACGACCCGCCTCCAAACACTTCAGGGAGAAGAGCTTGTGATTTCCAATCGAGAACTGACGGAAGCTCGCGTTCAGAATTTTAAAAAAATGCAGCGTCGACGAATCATCTTTGCTCTTGGCGTGGAATACGGTACGGATGCGAAAAAACTAAAGAAAATACCCGAAATCGTGAATCAGATCATTGAGAAACAAGACGGAGCCGAGCCCTCTCGAGCGCACTTCAAAGACTTTGGAGACTTCAGTCTCAACTATGAAGTCGTCTACTTTGTAAACTCTCGTGAATACGGTGAATTCATGGACACTCAACAGGGTATTAATTTGTCTATTGTCGAAGCTTTTGAAAAAGAAGGCATTTCTATGGCCTTCCCAACGCAGACGATACATGTGGTGAAGAGCTAAGAACTTGAAGAAAAGGCAAAAAAAGTGTATAATGATATATAAATATTTCTTTATACACATATATTTATGTCAGATACTTCTTCCGAGCTCATTATTGCCGCCGACCCCGAAGACACGATTGAAGCACAAGCTCCCACCACCCACAAAGGACTCCCGCTGATCGATCAAGCCGATTACGAGCTCTATTATAATGTGGATGCAAGTACCTATTCGACCCCCGAACATCCGAGTTCTACGACTTTTAATTTTCAAGGGTATGTTCGTAGATCCGATGGAAAAATTCTTTATAAAGATGCGCTTGCGACCAATGGTATTCTTCAGGAACGGTTTGGAGGAAGAGGGATTCACGTCGGGACAGATGGCATCCAAGATTACAGCCAAAATGATGCCCTTACCCTCACTCCCGAATCGGTCGGAGAGTATGATATATACATCTCCATTCCCTCTGAAGTCCAGAAAGGCCTTCGCGTCTATTGTAAGTATGATTCATGTATGTCTGTAGACAATGCCGCAAAGCATTTTGATGAACCCGCCTCCGTAAAATCCGCTCAATCCGAAGATGGCTTTATCGTTATTCGAACGATGCTCAATCCGCAAGGAGATCCTCTTGCTCGGGCAAGAGCCCACGCACTTCAAGAATCTATCGTCCAGTATATTAACGACGATCGGCCCCTTGATAGATTAAAAGATTTTATTGAGGGCAAGGAAGAACAACTCTCACGACTTAACTCTCCAGAGGAACTTTGTTTTCTCACAAGTGGAAATGTTTCTCAATCTTTATTGAATTAAATAAGGTTTCAATCTCACTGATTGAATGAATCAGGATCTTGCCCCCCGCGTGCATGAAGATGCACGCGGGACCTTTTTATCAAAAAAGTGTTTGACATTTGCTTTTATATGTTTTATTAATAGGTCGTTCAATACTTTCCATACATTTTCCGTGTCCTACTTTTCTCCATTTAACACAAAAAAAAGTTTGACACCCCCCCGGTAAGTATATTAAAGTTTGGATTGATTTATTCTTGCGTTAGTACATTTTAACTGATCTCCTCCCTATGAACTCTGCCCAAAGAGATGTCAACTTCTCCGAGCTGATGAAACGGCTCTTGAGTCTCCTTACTCCGAAGGAAAAAGATATCGTCGAACGACGATTCTCCCTTGGTGGACAGTCTCGAGAAACCCTCGATAAGATCGGTAAAAGCTACTCTATCACACGAGAACGTGTCCGACAGATTGAATCTGTGGCCATCAAAAAACTCGCGCGTATTTCTATGGATCCTTCTATGCGAATGATTCATGACCTCGCGCATTCTATTTTGGTAGAACACGGCAAAATTATGTCTGAAGACCTTTTGGTGTCAGCTATGTTGAAAGAACTTAAGAATCCGCAAGAAATTGATGTAAATGCCGTCAAACTGGCGATGTGTGTTTCTGACAAACTCGTAAAACAAGATAAAAATCAGTTCTTCCGACCCTTTTGGAGAACAGAAGATGTCAGTCTTCCTGAAGTCAAAGACTTGATTAAGAAGATCAAATCTACACTCGAAAAGAAACAAGATGTCCTCGATCTCTCAGACCTAAGTGCCGCACTCAGTCCTCTGCCAGCAGCTCGTGTCGCATCGGCACTCGAGATTGATTGGGGCTTTATGGTAACAGAAAACGGATGGGGGCTAAAGGCCTGGAGATTTATCAATCCTCGATCGATTAAAGATAAAATCATGGTCACGCTTCGTGATCTAGAAAAACCACTTCACTTCAAAGACATCATCCACAATGTTCTCAATGATTTTCAGGCTAAAAAAACAGTGACACCTCAAGCGATTCATAACGAACTCATCCGACACGATGACTTTGTTCTTGTGGGTCGTGGACTCTACGGTCTTAAAGAATGGGGCATGACAGCCGGAACCGTCTGTGATGTTATCAAAACTGTTCTCAAAGAACACGGAGAACCTATGAAACGACAAGATATTATTTCCGAAGTACTCAAAAAAAGAGAAATTCGATTGGGAACTATTTCTCTCAACCTCCAGAAATATCCTTTCTTCCGTCGTGTAGGTCGAGCCGTTTACACTTACGACTCAGAACTTGATAATGGACGACTTCGTCGAGGACGAGCCCCGAAGGCAAGTTAATAAATTAACAAGCAATTTAAAAAAAAAGATATTCTTTCTGGGAAGATCCTTTTTTTAGTAGTCTGATAAAATTTTTCTTACCCGCTCGCCGTGCCCCCAAGCATGTCTCTCAAGTTTCCCACCTGAGAATGAATCTGCTTTCGATGAAAGAGACTGAGTACCATATAAAACATGATCAAGAGGAATGGAATAATCAAAGCGATTTGATTGAATTGCAAAAGCGAATTAAAAATCGCATGCACTACCATCGCCAGCAACATACCTTCCATCATTTTTTCTTCATGAAAGAGTGTTTCTTTCTTGAGATGAATCATTGAATGAAATAATCCGATAATAGGAAATCGTTTAAATCGTGATTCTTCCTGATAAATTTCACTCGAAAATTTTGCCACGCCATAGAAGTATCCCAAAATAGCTGAGAAACAAACATGGGCCATAACAGAAACGGTTGAACGTAATACAAAGAAGAATGAAAGATTCCGAAGATTGTCTTCGTTTTGGGCCATAAAACTTTGGAGATAAAAAATGTTCTCCACAAAGGCAAACCCTAATGCCGCTATAATAGAAAATGAAATGGCATCATCGACCGATCGAATTTTTTCTTCATCGGAAAAACGAGTCACCAAGTGTTTTATATATTCTTCGAGCATCCCAACCATAACGAAAAACCAAACCTCTTTGGGCAGTGAAATAGAAGTTGAAAAAGCGACCACTCCACACAGAATCCCCACGGTTGCAAAAAAGAACGGACTTTCGCTGATAATCTTCGTCTTGTGAGCAAAAACCCTGCCCGAATTATCTCCCGTTAAAATTTCAAGGACAAACATTAAGAGCGCTACGAACAGAAAGAGTCCAATAGCTACGATGGCATTGACCGAAATAAAGGACAAAAATCGTGATACTTCGGGGAATTTCACCAGATCTGCCAAATACTGAAAAATATTTATATGCTCAAAGTAAAGTACGGAACTATCCCAATACTTTTCGTATAGTTTAATCGGAAGAACTGAAAACATACCCGCAACAAACGTCAAAAGAACGTACCATTTTTTTTCCTGATTTTGTTTCTGAAAGAAATAAATCCATCCCAAAATCGGAACCAAGCTCGCCAGTGCACAGATCAGCAACATTTTCGGATCGAATGAAAATGTACTGAGTGAGGCCTGTATCGAAGCAAATAGGTTCATGAGAGGTGTGTTTTAATTAATATTTTCGAACACATTCTTGCCATTATACCACAATTATTCACAAACAACAATTGAATTATCCCTCTTCTCAAACAATCCACGCTTCTCTCTTGTGAGCGGCTCAACTTTGATTATTATGATGCTATGCAGATTCAGCCGATCACCGTTTCCCTTCCCGCACAGGCAAAGTCCTATGATTTAGTCTTCCCTGAAAGCTTTGATGATCTTTCTCAGGTACTGCATCAACAACTGAAAAACTCTCGGTCACTTATTATCACGGATAAAAACGTTCCGGATTACACGGATCAGTGGGATGTCTGGAAAAGTTCTGACACCCATGTCTTGGCGCTTCCTCTCGGAGAAGAACGTAAGTGTTGGGACACGGTGGAATTGATGCTGAACGCTTGTTTTGAACAAAATTTAGATCGATCCTCAACGATCATTGCCGTCGGCGGCGGGATATTGGGAGACATGGCGGGATTTGCCGCGGCTATTTTTCTGCGCGGAATATCGTTTATTCAGATCCCCACCTCACTCCTGGCCATGGTTGACTCTTCTATTGGAGGGAAAACCGGTATCAACTGCGCGTATGGAAAAAATCTGATCGGCGCTATTTACCAGCCCCAATCAATTTTGTGCTGTAAAGCCTTCCTCGACACACTCCCTGAAGCTGAAATTAAGAATGGTCTATGTGAAATGATCAAACACGGTATCTTGGGCGATGTGAAACATTTTGAAGATCTTGAACGCATAGCTTCGCCACACCCTACCGCGGAAGAAGTTTTTCCCTTGGTTCCTGATTCTATGCGGGTCAAGATTGGAAAAGTCCAAGAAGATGAACGAGAAGCACAAGCCCGTATGCATCTTAATCTCGGGCATACGTTTGGTCATGCTATAGAACTGCTTTATAAATTTAAAATTCCCCATGGCCGTGCCGTGGCTATCGGTACATGTATGGCGGCTGATTTTGCGTTGGAGCAAGGCCTTTGTGATAAGACCACCCATCAACGCATCAATAATATTTTTCGAAAGTATGATATAGATCTTTCCTGTGATTTCAGTGATTCAGCAATTCGAAAGGCGATGCAACATGATAAAAAACGCCGTGGTGATGAGATTCTTCTCATTCTGCCGACGAAGATTGGGGAAGTTGTGATCTATCCGGTAAAAATCAAAGACTTCTGCTTCTAGGAGGAAACCTCTTGATCCTCTTTAAAACACCTGCTACCATTTGTCCGTTCTTATTTTTTTAAACGATATGCAAAAATTTACCTACCTCGCTTTCATATTTCTTTTCTCTTTTTCTCTTATGGCCTGTTCCCAAGATGATGCCTCTTCGGCTGACACCCCTCAAATCCAAACGCTCGACAATGGATTAATTATTGAAACCCTTGAAAAAGGATCCGGTGACGTCACCGTTAAAATGAATAACATCCGCGTTCACTACACAGGAACGCTTACGGATGGAACCAAATTTGATTCCAGCCTCGATCGAGGACAACCTTTTGCTTTCACGCTTGGCGGTGGCCAGGTTATCCGTGGATGGGATGAAGGACTTATTGGTATGCAAGTGGGTGAAAAACGAAAACTTACCATTCCTTCTGATCTGGCTTACGGCGATAAAGGTATCGGACCCATTCCTGCCAACTCAACCCTCATCTTTGATGTGGAGTTGATGGAAATCGTAAAATAATTTTTCTTAAAAAAAAGATTTAAAAAAAAAAGACCCCCCGGAAAACCGGGGGGTCTTTTTTTGATTTGTTTACTTGTGCTGCAATCGCAGAAAACACGGAACTAATACCAATGTCAGAATCGTTGAAAGCATCATTCCGAAGATGATCGCAAAGCCGAGACCGGCCCAAACTTTTTCAGAAAGAGATAATGGCAACAGTCCTACTACTGTGGTGACTGATGTTAAGAAAATCGGCTGAAGACGGTCTTTTCCGGCTTCAATAAAGGCATGGACGGAAACTTTCCCCTTCTTCACATGCTGATTGATTCTGTCTATTAACACAATCGCATCGTTCACGATGATGCCGGCGAGCGAGACGATCCCGATCATCGTCGGAAATGAAATTGAAAGTCCCGACAGCCAGAATCCCACAAAGACCCCAGTCAGTGACAATGGAATCAAGAGTAGGATCACAATGGCTTCGTAGAATGAGTTAAACTGCCAGACTAAAACGACTAAAATTAAGAGTAATGCAAAAGCCATAGACTGCCCCATTTCTTTAATCAAGCGCATACTCTCTTCTTTTTCTCCGCCAAACGCCACCTCTTCCCCGGTTCGAAGCTCCAACTCACTCATCGCTTTTTCAATCTGGGGCGTTAGTTTGGCGGCGGGGACACCTTTTTGGAGATCAGAACGGACCGCAATGAAACGTTTTCCATCGCGATGCTCGAGTCGTGACAACTCTGAACTGAGTATGGGGTCTGCAATCTGTCGCAGCGTAACAAAGGGACCTGCCGGCGTCTTGATGGCAATCGTTTCAAGACGATCGAGTGAGGATGGATCTTTCCACTGGGTTTTGCCTTCCCAGTCGATTCTCACGTCAACATCAATCTCCTCCCCCCCTTCGATCAAACGGACCAAGGTGACCCCATTGACCGAAGCTCTGAGGGTCTCTGCAACCTGGGCAGGCGTCAGACCAAACTCGGCTAAGATATCTCGTTTGAACTGCCAAGACACCTGCAGCGTTCGTTCCGCCCGAGAATCTCGAACATTTCGTGTTTCGGGCTGATCCTTCAGGACCGTCTGAAGTTGTTCGGCCATCTCTTCAAGATGCGCCATCTCATCCCCCATCAGACGAATCTCTATGGGCGCTCCTGTCGGAGGCCCTTCCCGTACTTCTGAGACTTCCAATCTTGCATGCGATGGCAAAGCTGATTGCAAAGAATCAATAATCACGGGCATGATGTCATAGGATTTTGAATCACGCTCGGTTCGATCTGTCAGATTCACCGTAACACCCAAAATATGCTCTTCGGGAAGCTTCATCGGATCATCCATGTCCGTCATTGCATCAGAATTTTTTCCGACGGTAAAGACGACGTTTTTAAGCCAGACCTCTCCGTCCTCTTGAGGCTCAAAATAAGGCGCCACTGATTGTTCGAGCGCTGGCAAAAGCGTTCTCGTTTCAGAGAGTCCTGTTCCTACGGGTAATTCTACTTTGGCGGTAAAAAATGCTTGATCAGCACCCGGAAAAACTTCGAATAATACCTGTCGTGTCACCACCAAACTAAATCCAAAGATCAAACAGGAAAAGCTGATCAGTAATATCCTCAATGATTTTCCTCTCGTTGAGAGAATATTTTTCATTTTTTCTTCATACCAATTCTGAACCGCATGAAGCATGGCTCCGGTTTTTCTTTTTTTCGGAGGAAATCGTTTGAAAAAATGAGCACTGACCGAAGGCAACAGCCAGAGTGATACAAAAAGGGCTCCCACCAAAATAGTAATCACCGTCTTGGGGATCACACTCACATACTGTCCACTCACCCCCGATATAAAAATCAGCATCGGCATGAATGCAAACACCGTCGTGAGCGTTCCGGTGATAATCGGCCAACGAAACGTATGGATCGCTTGAAGTGCCGCATCGTGCGGAGATAGATGATCCTCATGAATTCCCGTCGAAAGTCCTTCGACAATGATGATGGCGTTATCTACTAATAACCCAATCGAAAGCACGAGGGCGAAGAGAGAGATCCCATTGAAGGTATCCCCCATCCAATGCAGCGAAGTAATCCCGATCAACAGACAGAGTGGAATCGAAAAAGAAGCCAGAAGCGACTCCCTCCATCCCAGGGCTAAAAACATTACAAGACCGATCAAGACCAGCGTTTGCCACCCACTGGTGAGCAGCGTATCGAGACTCTGTCGAATCTCATCTCCTCGATCATACGTCACGGAAACCTGCAGATGCTTCGGAATTCTATTTTTGTGCTTGAGATCTTCTACGCGTGAGAGCACCTGTCCCACCATGGTGATGACATTCCCTTTGGAAGCGCCTTTGATCACATCAATCAGTACCGCGGGATAGGTTTTGTCTTGGGTTTGGAAGAAAGTCTCGACTTCAAATTCATCAAACTCTCGCCGTACCTGCGCCACATCACGCACATGCACGAGCGCCCCCCCCACTTTTTTAATTGGAATATCTAGAAATTCCGAAGCCTTTTCAAGCTCCGCTTGAAGGGTGAGTTCGATCTTTTGTCCTTCTACAAAAATGGATCCCAACGGCATATCACGATGCGAAGATCGAATAGCAGAAAGCACTTCATTTATCCCCAGATCATATGATTGAAGTTTTATGGGATCGAGAAAAACATGAATCTCGTCTTCCGGAGAACCTTTCACTGAAACATCTTTTACCTGACCAATCGTCTCAAATTCATCCTCAAGAATTTCTGAAAATTGCTTCAGTTCAGACCAAGAAAAATCCCCTGAAAGTGTCAGGGAAACAATCGGAATATCCGAAATACTAATCTCTTGAATCACCGGATCATCGGGAATCGTATCGGGCAGATCCCGCTTTACCAGATCAATTTTTTCTCGCAAATGCTGCACATTCACGTCTTGATTCGTTCCAATATCAAATTGGACACTCACAATCGATACGCCGGATTGAGAGATCGACGTGTATTTTTCTACGTTCTCCAAATTTTTTATTTCTTTTTCAATCTTATCCGTCACAAGTTTTTCAACATCGATGGGATTGGATCCTGGCCAAGCGGTTACCACGGTCGCTGCTGGAATCTCAATCGTCGGTGTTATTTCTCTTGGAATCTGAAAAAAAGAAAGAATCCCTCCCGCGACCAACAAAAAAACAAGGAGCATCGTCACCTTGAAACGATCCAGAAAGATGCGCCAACCAAATCCTAAATCTTTATACGTCATGATTTAAGGATGAAGAGATTCTATCAACTCCCCCGAAAAAGCTCTGTTTCGATGTCTAATCACTTGATCCCCCTTTTCTAATCCTTCCAAAACTTCTACGGCATTGGAAAATATGTCTCCGTAGAGAATTTGCTTTCGCTGGGCTTTTCCGTCTTTTAGAATTAAGACCTCGGCGCCTCCCGGTTCAAAGGCAAATGCACTCAGGGGCAATAAATCCTCCCTCAGTCCATCAGCGGGGACAAGAATTTTTACAAATGTCCCCATGGGAATATTCGGAAATTCCTCGAAAAGAAGTTCTAGTTTTTGTTTCTGATTTTTCGTCCCGGTCTTAAAACTTAACTGAATATTTTTTGTGGTGATCTGTCTTTTATCTGATAATTCAAGAATTATTTCTGAAGCCGACTGGAGCCGATCCCGCTCAGAGGGGGTTACAAACGCTACCACTTTCGGCGTCACATCTCCCGCGACCAATGAAAAAAGCTGATCACCGACCTTTACCTGATCAAAAGAAGACACGGACTTATCTGTTATCAATCCTGCAAAAGGCGCGCGAATTAAAAGATCTTGTTGTGAGGTATTTGCCAACCAGACTTCGTTTTGCGCCCGTGAAATCTGCAAACCCGCATTTGATTGCTGCAACTCAAGTTGTGCTTCTGCATTTTTAAGACGATTTTGGGCCGAAATAATCGTTGTACGGTTGGTTTCTTTTTCTGATCGAGCGGCTTGGGTTTTGGTTTCGAGCGTTAACAACTGGGTATCAATCGCTGTTGCCAAAGCTTCAGAGGACGCTTCAAAAGAGTCTCGATCAGCTCTACTAAATGTCTGGGTGATGGTCGTCCCGCGAACTAGGGTGTCCATTTGCGATATGAGCGCCCGTATCTCCTGTGTGTAATGAATACGTGCCTGCGCATAAGGAATCATGCGCAAAGGACTTTCTCCCATCCCCGGAGGGATTGGAAGTTGGTCTTTGGATCGAAAAAGTCGCAAGGCTTCATTCTTCGTCGACTGCCGCAGCACACGATTGGTTCTTCCGATATGTCGACGGTCCGCATCCTGTTCAGATCTGAAACGCGTCGTCGCTCCCACAATACGATCGGACCAATCCAGAGCCTGCTGCGCTTTGGTCATCGCGTTGTCGGCATTGACACGGAGTTCTTCAAATACTTTTCTTCGATCCTGCTCTTCCTGTTCCAACGTTTGCTGGAGTTCCCGCTCGGCAGATTCTACCGCTATCTCTGCCGCACGAATCGTGTTTTGAGAAGACTGTTGGGTCGCATTCAGATTCCGTCGTGCATTTTCATAGGCTACTTGCGTCCGATCCCCCACCAGATCAAAACGAGCCAAAATCTGGCCTTCTTCTACTTTATCGCCAATATCTACCAATACTTTTTGAAGCGTTCCCGTCACTTCCGCCGTGATATCTAAATCTCCTGAAGACTGAACCGTTCCTAAAACTTCTCGTGAAGATGTTGGTTTCCACATTCCAAACTCAAGTACCTCCAGTTTTTTCACGGTTTGTTCTTCTATTACTTTTTGAGGCACCTCTTCCCCTCTCATCAAATTCAAAGCTAATCCCAGTCCCACGCCCCCTAAAGTCAATACCATTCCCCATCGAAACCAAGTGTTTCGACGAATTTTTGTATACCACGGAGCCTTGTGAGAGAAAAATCGCATGTAAACTAGGAAATCATGATACCATAAATCCTTAAGTATAACAAGTCTTGTTGACTTTTTGTGACAGGCTTTTGGACTTATTTTGTTACTCTTCTGTTGGATCTCCTTCTTCTGGGATCACAAAGGTTTCTTCTTCCTCGACTGCCTCAAGGATTAAAATCTCTTCATCTATCGATTCTTGTTCAGCGATATCATCGACTTCTGATTGAGCTTTCTTGGCCGCCAATACCGTCTCATACTCCTCAGAGGTTAAGAGCTCTACCGCACGATCCATGACAGGATCTTTTCCCTCCTCAAGGTCCTCAAAGACCATCTCGATATCTTCATCAGGAGTAATCCCTTCTTCGTGGATCGATCGTCCTGTAGGCGTGTGCCATTCGGCTATCGTCACCTTCAAACTCGAGCCGTCTGAAAGAGGAATTACGTTTTGAACAGATCCCTTTCCAAATGTTTTTTCTCCCAAGAGAATTCCCCGGTTATGATCCTGAACCGCCCCCGCAAAAATCTCAGAAGCTGAGGCCGATCCTTTATTGACGAGCACTACGACCGGAACTTCTAAGAAAGCTCCCCCGCTGTCCACGCGAATACTTCCGGTGTCCCCAAACCGTCGACCGCTGGTTTTGACCACGATCTGGTCGCTGAAAAATTCATCAGCAATCGCCAGACAAACATCCAAGAGACCGCCTCCATTGTTTCGCAGATCAATAATCATTCCCTCTGGACGCTGTTGGATAATTTCGGGCAAAATTTCTAAGAAAGCACTTTCCGCTTCGGTTCCAAACTGAGCAATCGATACGACCGCCAAGCCTTCTTCCATCTTCCATTCTACCGACTCGATCACAATCGTATCTCGTACAATCGTCACATCAACGGGTTTCCGCTCTCCTTCCCGAAGTACGGTCAAGACGACCTTCTCTCCTTTGGGGCCGCGGATCTGTGTCACCGCTTCTTCAATTGTAATTCCATAAGTAGGTTCAGTATCAATCTGATAGACAATATCTCCTGCCCGAAGTCCCGCCAATTCTGCCGGCGACCCCTTGAGCGGCGAAATGATCGTGAGCTTATTGTCTCGAATCGCAATTTCCGCCCCAATTCCCTCAAATTCACCTGAAATAGATTCTTCAAAAGAGGATGTTTCCTCCGGCGTCATGAACACGGTGTAAGGATCATCCAAGGAATCAACAATCCCTTTTGTTGCGCCATAGACCTGTGATTGGATATCAAAATCGTCTTTGTAGAGGAAATTTGCCTCCAGCACATTCCAAGATTCCCAAAGAATTGAAAGATCTACATCTTTGGGCTCTGTGAGCCGTCGAAAAAGAGGCCGTCTCGGTTTCTCTTCGAGTAGTTGTGCGAGCTCTTCTTGATTCGCATCAATCTTTACCTCTACCGCAGGCGCGGGCGTGTGTGTATTTTTTTGGCTCAAACTCCATCCCAAAAGAAACCCTAAAATGGGTAAAATAAGAAAGAGGATGAATCTGACATTTCGTTCGTAATGAGGCATGAAAATCAATTATCAGTTTTCCGTTTTCATTGAACCGTGAAAACAACGAATCCATTTTAGAGATCTTCTCAGAAGCCGCAAGCAAGGCCCCCTCTTTTTGCTTTTCATTTTCAACTTTTAACGGCCTGTGCGATAGCATCCGCAACACCTGGATCCAAAGCACTGGGAATAATTCTGTCCGCCGTCGGGTCTGGAACGAGCTTGGCCAAAGCTGTTGAGGCCTTGAGCATCATTTGTGTGGTAATTTTGGTGATCCCTCCATCAAGTAATCCTCGGAAAAATCCGGGAAAGATCAGAACGTTGTTTATTTGGTTCGGAAAATCTGAGCGTCCCGTCGCGACAATGGCCGCCCCGGATTCATGTGCCAAATGAGGAAGAATCTCAGGATCTGGATTCGCCATAGCAAAGATAATTGGATCCGATGCCATGGAACGTATCATGTCTGGTGTGAGAAGATCTTTTTTGGAAACCCCAATAAAAACATCCGCCTCTTTCATGGCCACGGATAAATCACCTTCTTGGTGCACACAAAAACATTTTTTCTCCCCATGAAGCTGCGGACGCTCGCAGGCAATAATCCCTCTGGAATCTACCATGGTTATGTTCACGACCCCCCATTCTTGCAACAACTTGGCAATCGCAATGCCGGCCGCTCCGGCTCCAGAAAAGGTAACTCTTATATCTTCTTTCGGCTTCTTCACAATACGAAGTGCATTCTGAAGCGCGGCTAACACCACCATCGCCGTTCCATGTTGATCATCATGAAAAACGGGAATATCCAGTCGTTCTACTAACTGTCGCTCGATTTCAAAACACCGTGGCGCGGCAATATCTTCGAGATTAATCCCTCCAAAGGTCGGGGCTATGCGCACGACGGTTTCAATAATTTCATCAATATCCTGAGTATCCAGCACAATGGGCACTGCATCCACACCTCCAAACTGCTTAAAGAGCATGGATTTTCCTTCCATGACGGGCAGCGCTGCTTCGGGACCAATGTTCCCCAGACCTAACACAGCCGATCCATCTGAAATAACCGCCACCATATTTTTTTTGATCGTGAGTTTTTTGGCTAAGGACTTATCGGCCGCAATGCGACGACAGGGTTCAGCAATTCCCGGTGTATAAAATATCGACAAATCGTCTGTTGTCTTCAGATCTTTTTTGATTCCGGTAAAAATCTGACCCCCAGACGCTTCCCGCACGCGAACGGATGTTTCTCCAAAATTCATTTGTGAACATTGTAAAAATACCTGTTGCAAGATGCAACCGGTATTTTTCAAAAGAGGTTCTTATTTTATTTCTACTTTTTTGTCTCTACTACTTTTTTGAATACTTCTGGGTAGTTTATCGCGAGTTCAGACAAATTTTTTCGATCTACTTCCATTTGTGCATGAAGCCATTGGTTTTTTACCGCTGAGTAACGTAATCCCATCGCTCGTAGAGCATTGGAAATACGACGAATCCAGAGCACTCGAAAGTCTCGTTTTTTCTGTTTTCGTCCAACATAGGCATGCATACCCGCTTTCATAAAAGCCTGCATAGCCAGTTTAAACGTCGTTCTATTTTTTCCGCGATAACCTTTATTGGCTTTTCGGATTTTTTTGTGACGTTGGTGAGTAACAGTACCGCTAGTAACACGAACCATGAGAATAAATTAAATTAAATTGATGAGTTTATGATCGAGAAAGCCCTGCCATACGAGCAAAGTTCTTGGCGGCGCCTTTTGACACTTCTTGCCCAAGACGATTCGCCTTTTTTTGACGTTTTGATTTTGAACTTAATAGATGGTTCCGTGCTGCCTTCTGGAGCATGATCTTTCCAGACCCGGTAACCTTAATACGTTTTTTGAGAGCGGATTTAGTTTTTTGCTTCATGATGATTTAGTTGGCTTGAGAATAGCGACGATTTGATGACCTGCTGTTCGTGGCACTTGGTCGACCGTAGCAACATCTGCGAAACCGTCAAGAAATTGTTTCATTTTTTCGAGCGCCAGACCTTTATGTGCCTTTTCCCGTCCACGCATTACTAATTGAACTTTTACGGGGTGACCATCTTTCAGGAACTCTTTTGCGTGATCGCCTTGGCGTTCAAGATCAGCGGGACCAATACGGAAGGTGATACGAATCCCCTTCATTTCGTGTGGCTTATTCGCCTTCTTGGCCTGTTGATCCTTTTTGCTCAATGCATAAAGCATTTTTCCATAATCGACGATCTTACACACAGGTGGCTTTGCTTGAGGCGAAATCTCTACGAGATCTGCATCGGCTTCTCGGGCTTTCACGAGGGCTTCACTCAGTCCCATGACACCGACAAGTTCTCCATCTTCATCTACAACACGAACTTCTGTGGCACGAATCTCAAGATTCGTTCTGTGAAGTTTTTTAGGGGTCCGACGATCGTCTCGTCTCCCTCGTTTACTTCTTCGTCCACCGCGGAAAGAAAGGCCTATAGAAAATTTGATTAGAAAGCGGCAGTATAGTAGGTGAAGATCAATTTCTGTCAAGATATCTTGCCTTTTTCGTCTTATTTTTTTATGCTCGAATCCATGCTGAAACGTCCGATCTGGATTACGAACTTTAAATATCATGAAAATGCTACCGGACAAAAAGGTCTGGATCTGGCAAAAATACATCAAAAAGTGGCCCAATCAACCGGCGCTTCTATTGGCATTGCTCCTGGTATAGTAGACTTGCAGATGATTACAGACGCCGTTTCTATTCCTGTCTTCGCTCAACACGTCGACGGTATTACTCACGGAAGTCATACCGGGAAAATATTGCCACAAGCGGTACATGATGCCGGCGCCGTGGGAACGCTGATTAATCATTCTGAAAAACGAATCGACTTAGAAATTCTTAAAGAAGCTCTCAGTTGTGCGAAAAAAGCAGGTCTTTGCCGGATTCTTTGTGCGGAAAACCCAGCCGAAGTTGAAGCTTTTGCAGCCCTCGAACCGGACTTCATTGCCTTTGAACCCCCAGAACTCATTGGATCAACGGATCAATCCGTCGCCTCCTCAAAACCTGAATCGATCGAAGCTTCTGTCAAAGTCGCCAACGGCATTCCTCTTCTTGTAGGAGCCGGTATCAATTCTCCTGAAGATGTGAGAATATCACTCGAACTTGGCGCACAAGGGTTTCTCGTCGCTACCGCGATCACCAAAGCGAAAGATCCTGAAAAAGCTCTGCGAAGTTTTTTGGAGGCGATGCAATAAACGCTTTGCCTTCTCACAACTCCGCAAGCTCAAATTTAATACGCTCCCAAAGCTTGGGCATCTTCTTTGACCAAAAAGGAGACGCTCTGATTTCAAGAATATCTTCGATTTCCGGATCATTGGCCAGTAATCCCCGTGCTTCATCAAATGTTTTATCGACAATTGATTTTTTGAGATCCTCAAACCATTGTTCCGCCCACTCGTATTGAGGATTCACATCAAGCGTCTCCACACCGATTGCCGAGACCGAAAGCTTTACCCACTTTTGATCTTCTAAGAACGACGATTCGAGCACTTGATAGCTCACGGACAAGGGATCAATTTGTAGTAATTTTTTTCGCGCATCCTGACTCTGCTCTATTTTTTGAGCTAAGAATTCAGCAATAGGCTCTTGCGTAAAGACCACACCGAAAAGAGAAAGCTCTCCCGACACTTCAAATGTTTGCGTTTCCACGCCCATAAGATGATCCGGAAAAACAAAGCTTTTCAACTCTTCTTTCAAAAGCCCTCGCTGGTCCAATAAAACATAATATTTGCCCTCTCTGTTAGAACGGCTCAATATTTCTTCCTGCAGTCGATCCACTCCCCGAATGTGAAAACTTTCCTGCAGGGACTCTTTGCTTTTTTCGCGATCAGCCTCTTCCACAAAATAATGTGTCAGGGTTGATCCTCCGACCAAAGGCCCTTTATTGGTGACTCCATAATATAATTCCTGTGAGCTTTCTTGGAGCGCGGGAAAGATAAGACGGGTTCCGGCCAAAAGATTCCCACGATCCCCGATGGGGCGGTCTTTTTCGTCAAAAGGATCTGCCTGAACCTCCACCACGGCCTCTCCGGCCCGTTCTCCATTGTAGGGTGGAATCGTTACGTTTTCATTAAAACGCACGATGATGCCATCTTTCGTGACCAACCGCGAAGGCACCAGGAACTTTGGCTTTGTGGTTTCGTTGTAGAGCGTGACTTTCCCCTTGGCATTCGTCACCTCGTATCGCCGACCCGTCGCCGGCATGGTTTCTGTTTCGGTCACCTCTGTCTGCACATAAATACCGGACAACTGAGGCAACGTCTGACTATCGAGAGGAATCTCCGCTTCTGGCAGCGCCACTAAAAAATTTTGCGTTACGGGAATCGGTGCTACCCGTGGCTTAATCACGACGGTCGCCCGAGGGGAAATCCAGATCCAAATACTACTCAGTAAAAAGACCATGAAGACCGCTCCAAAAAACATCTTTCCCCGCAGCGAAGAACTATCTGTTTCTTGCTCAATACGATGGGTTGAAAACTTTGGATGCTCCACTTCTTTTGTGACCCGTGTTGAACTTTTTATCGGCGTATTTTTTTCGGCCTTTACCCGTGGAAAAAAATCGCGAAGCGTCACCACGTCTTCTTCTTTGCAATCGGATGGCATCTCCTCAAAAGCTTCTATTGTTTGAGATTTCAATACATCTAATAGCACCGCCTCTTTGACCACAAAAGAAATCGATTTTTGGAACTGAACAGATGCCACTTTTAGTTTTTTCAAAAAAGAAACATCCGACAATATCGAAAAATGCCGAGGACAGATAAAAACAATCCTAGCGGCCCCTGCCACCTCAAAAACACGGAATATGTCGCGAAGGGAATCACCCGGCGACAAGACGATAGGAAGCACTTTCATCGGCGAGAAAATTAGCAGAAAAAGAAGGTCAGAGCAACTGATCTTTCTTGGAAAAACAGTTGCCAAAAACCCTCATCCCTGCTGGAATAAAAACTAAGATTAAATCTAGATTAAAATTTTGACGAGGTTTTTGAGGCAAGGTACACAGAATCTAGTCGTTTGTGGAAGTCTCATTTCTTGCTGAAATACTGAATTACTGATAAGATGTTGGCATGACAACGATTCAGATCAATCAACGGGGAACTTTAACCCTTCCGAAAAGTGTTCGAACCCAACTACAGATCAAGGAAGACGATCAACTTTGGGTGGAAGTCACAGATCAAGGCATCCTTCTCAAGCCAGTTTTGATCGCTCCGATAGAAATCTACACACCGAAACAACTTAAGAAATTCCAACAAGACATTGAGGATCTGAAAGAAAACCAAGACTGGCTCCGTGCTACGGAGTCCTCTCTCGAGTTTTGGGACAATGAAGAAGATGACGTCTGGAATTCTGTCTAAATCCTATGAAACAAGGTTCTATCGTCGTACTCCCCATTCCCTTCACAGATCTCAGCTCTGCGAAGCAACGCCCCTGTCTCGTCCTTTCCAATAATTGCTTGAAATCATCTCAGGATGTAATTGTTCTGGCACTCACCTCTCAAGAAAAAGCCGCCACTCTTCCACACTCCGTCCAAATAACGTCCCAAAATCTCACCACTGGGAAGCTCCCGAAAACATCCTACGCCCGCTGTCACAAAGTTTTTTGTATTCAGAAAAAACTCGTTCGAAAATCGGTTGGAGAACTTTCTCCCAAACTTTTTGGAACCATTCAGTCTGAGTTTTTAAAGATTGTCCGATAAGGCAATATTCCACAGCAAATCAAAAATAATCTCCTGAAATAACTACGTTATTTGTCTTCTTACCAAGGATATTTTACAATTTGGAGCATGAATATGAAAATAAACCGACTTCTCCATCTCACAGCGCTTGGAATTCTCATTCTTCTGTTTGCCATTAGATCAAATCATCTAGGAGATCTTGCTCCTGCTGTACTCCTCACCCTCATCATCTTTTTCGTTGTCTTTATGTCGGCCCACGAGAAAGTACTCAACTTCTCTTCTGAAAATTATATTTGTCGTGGCGTTTTCACCATTTTCTCTTGGCTTACACTCGCTCTCATTGCCTACTTTAGTCGAGGCATGTTAAGCCCCATGAGTCCTGAAGCGGCTTCTGTTCCTGGCCCTGGATGGATTTTGGTTTTCGCTTTTGCTGGCATCTTGATCCTTCCAATTTTTCTTTTGGCGGTCTTACCACCGTTTTTTGTGAAAAAGAAATAGTTTGTGAAACGTTGTGGAAGCGAGCAAAGCTCCCTTCCGGCAAGTTTACGACAGTGCAAGATGACGCACGTAGGATGACGTGCTTTTGTAGCCTTCTTTGATGGCTTTTTCTTCTATGAGATCTTGTTCTTCTTCTGTTACGCGTATCTGAATGCGTCGATTTTTTACTTTTTTTCGTCGTCGTAACTCATCCGCAATAAAGAATTCAAAATCTTCTGAGGCTAAAAACTGCGCTAAATCTTCCGCATCAAAAACATCATCAAATCCAACTTCGGCACACACAAGACGATACAGCTTTTGTTTGAGGCACCAAAGCACTGAAAACTCTAAGGTCTTTCCCAAAACGGTAATCGTAAACTTATTTTTCATGGAAGTTTTAAATTTAATTTTTTTACGAGACGGCACGCCTTGGGATTGTGAAGGAACAGAGCAAAAAGCTTTTGCTTTTGTGTCATTTCGTACTCTTATTGTATGTAAATGGAGTACAAAAATCAATATTTCATGTTCCTCCAGACATTCAAAATACCGTGGCTTTCACCGGCGCCTAATTTTTAATCTAGATTTAATCTTGCGACTACTCCAACTCAAATTCGATCCGCTCCCACAAACGGGGCATTTTTGTGGCCCAGAAGGGAGAGACTTTGATGTTGAGGACTTCTTCTATTTCGGGATCATTAGCCAAAAGACCGCGGACCTCACTGACGTTTCGATCGGCTATTTGGCGCTTGAGGTTTTCAAACCACTGTGCGGCCCATTCGTAGCGAGGATTGAGGTCTAGGGTTTCAATACCCGTTCCTGAAACAGACAATTTCACCCACTGCTGCGTTTCGAGTGGTTCAGCATCGAGGACCCGATAGGTCACCGACGTCGGATCTACCCGTAATAATTTTTTCCGAGCGTCCTGATTTTGCTCTACTTTTTCTTCTAATAAATCCACGATCGGCGTCTGGTCAAACACGACTCCCGATACAAATACCGCTCCGGACACCTCAAAAGTCTGGACTTCTTGGCCCATGAGCTGCTCGGGAAAGACGAAGTCTTTAAGCTCTGACCGGAGAAGCTTTGACCCATCGAGTAAAATATAATGCTTCCCTTCTCGGTTCGATCTATTGGTAACTTCTTCTCGCAGACGATCAACGCCTCGGATCTTAAAGACTTCAAAAAGCGATGCCTGACTGAGGTCTTTATCTTCTTCTCTGACAAAATAATGCGTCAGCGTCGATCCGCCGACAAGCGGTCCTTTATTGGCTTTGGCATAATACAGTTCACGGGACTCTTCGCGCAGCGCTGGAAAAACAAACTCCGTTCCCGCCAACAAATTCCCCTTGTCGCCAATCGGATCGCCGTCTTCATCCAAAGGATCGGCCCGCACCTCTATCACCACACTTCCAGCTTTGTTTCCGTCATGCGGGGGAATGATGACTTCTTGGTCAAAACGGACAATCACCCCTTCTGGACTTTCAAGCCGTGAGGGCAGAAGAAATTTTGGCTGCGTCGTTTCGTTGTAGAGCGTAACTTTTCCTTTGGCGTCCGTGATGTCATAGCGTCGTCCCGTCGCTGGCACGACTTCTGTCTCGCGAACCTCTGTCTGCACATAAATCCCCGACATCTGCGGCAGTGTCTGGCTGTCTTCCGGAATCTCCGAACTGGGCATCGAAATGAGAAAGTTTTGCGTCACGGGAATCGGTGACACACGAGATTTTATAGTTATTTTTGCACTCGGCGCCAACCAAAGCCAAACCGATAATAAAAAGATCACCACTCCGAAAAAGATAAAAAATATCTTTCCCCGCGCGGAACTTTCTCCGTGGGTATTTTCGATTCTTCGGGTTGAAAACTTAGGATGCTCCACCGGCGCCGTGCCACGCGAATGAGACGCAACTATCGGTGCATTTTTTTTTCGCCTGTTCCCGGGGAAAAAGATCCCGCAACGCCACTTCCATACAGCCTTTTGGAAGCTCTGGTGCTTCGGGAAAAGCTTCGATTTCTTGCGACGCCAAAATATCCAATAATGCTACTTCTTTGACCACGAAGATTATTTTTTTGTGAAACTGAATCGCCGCCCCTTTTAATTTTTTCAAAAAAGAAATATCCGACAACACCGAAAAATGCCGCGGACAGACAAAGACAATCTTTTCAGCGCCGGCTACCTCAAAAACCCGGAAAATATCACGAATCGAATCACCCGGTGCTAAGGCCACTTGGATCACTTTCATCGGGACTGAAATTAGCAGAAAAAATGAGGAATATCAACCAGAAGAACCCCCAAAAGAGTTGTTTTCCTTTTGTTTTACGCTATACACAGAGGGTTCTCAATATTTTCCTTCTTTTATTATGTCCAAACAAGAAACCGTTATAAAATTCCAAGACGTCGAGTTTATGTATTCCGAGTCGAAAAAAGTCATCCTGGATGGAGCGACGTTTAATGTTCGGAAAGGCGATAAGATCACGCTCATGGGGCAGAATGGAGCCGGAAAAAGTACGATCTTTAAGATGATCACGGGCGAGCTCAAGCCCGATGTTGGGAAGATTCATATCGATATGGGAGCAAGTATCGCTGTTTCAAAACAGGTTATGGATCGAGCGTATATGGAACTCACGGTTCGAGAATTTTTTGAAACGGTTTTTACCGAAAAAATCTATGATATTGATCGTAAAATCGGAGCCGTGCTCGAAATGGTGAACTTCAAAACATCGTATGATAAACAGATAAAAGATTTTTCTGGCGGGCAGCAGGCGCGTTTGCTGTTGGCCTTGGCCTTGATCCAAAATCCAGATATTTTATTGCTCGATGAGCCAACGAATAATCTTGATAGTGAAGGAATCGGACATCTTATTTCTTTCCTTATGATGTATAAAAACACCGTCATGGTTATTTCTCATGATGCGGAGTTCCTGAATCTTTTCTCTGACGGCGTTATTTACCTAGATGTTCACACCCACAATGTGTCTCAACATGCCGGCGATTACTATTTAGTGGTCGAAGAAATTGAAGCCCAACGAAAGAAAGAAAATCTTAAAAATGCGCGACTCCAACGAGAGATCCAAGCCAATAAGGATCAAGCGAATGTCTTTGCCAATAAAGGAGGAAAGTTGCGGCTTGTCGCGAAAAAAATGCGTGACGCCGCTGAAGAAGCGGAAGCCAATATGGTCGATGTTCGAAAAGAAGACAAAACGATCCGGGACTTTCGTATCCCCTGCCAAGAAGGTCTGGGAGCGATCAGTATCTCCATTGATCATCTTACGATCATGAAAGATCACGAGATTCAAAAGAAAAAAGTCGACATAGAACTTCGACACGGAGAACATCTCATCTTGAAAGGACCCAATGGGATCGGTAAAAGCACGCTGCTAGAGACGATTTCTCAGAATAAATGTTCGGGCATAACCATTAATCCTGACATTAAAATCGGATATTACCGACAAGACTTCTCAACACTTGATTTTAATAAAACCGTCGAAGACACCCTTATGGATTCAATCGAAGTCTTTGAAGGCGATAGCATGGAACAATACATGCGTTCCACGGCTTCTGGGTTCTTGATCACCCGACAGCTTTTGGCCTCTAAAGTCGGCGATCTGTCCGAAGGACAAAAAGGACTCGTGGCCTTTTGTCAGCTTCGTCTTATGAAACCCGGACTCTTGATCTTTGATGAGCCAACCAATCACATCAACTTTCGTCATATTCCCGTCATTGCCAACGCCCTCAAAGAATACAAAGGCGCGATGATCGTGGTCTCGCATGTCGATGAATTTGTTGCACAGATCAAAATCGACCAAACGATTGATTTGGGGAAAGACGATGTTCGGCAGTAGAGATATTTATTTCAGTGGAAGCGCGCCTTCCCCTGCAAATTTAGTCTCAGCAAAAGACATAATCAGGCCCAAGATAGCTCCATCAATCAACGCCCACCAAGGAGAAACCATTCCGAGGATGTCCATTTTTTGAACCATGAGCGCCATTTGATCATAACTCAGTAGCACGAGCACGAGGTGCATCACAAGCCCTAGAGCTAAACCTTTCAGCCACCAAGGCATTTTGAAATTCAACACTGGGTGACGATCAAACATTCCAACAAGCGCAATTATCGCTCCCAGTAAGATGTAAAGTAATATCAAGCCGAGTCCAAATTTAAAATCTAACGTTTCGCCCAGTAAAGGCATAATAAAAAAGACGGAGAGCCCCGCGACGAGACCGATCGTTTTACCGATAATGATTCTGTTTGTTACTGAATGCCTCATATTTGTTTTTGTTAATAAATATTTAAAACCCTATGAGTTTAGTACGGAGACACGTTTATTTCAAACAACGACGTACTTTCTATCGTCGCTCCAGAGAAACCATTGCCAAGAAAAAGATCTTCGCTACAATAATCCACGCTTTATGGGGCGTCGCCAAGTGGTAAGGCACCAGGTTTTGATCCTGGCATTCGGGGGTTCGAATCCCTCCGCCCCAGCCAATGTTCTGATTCGAACTTTTCAGAACTTTTCGAACGACAGGCGTTTGCTCTAGAAGCAGTCTCCCGTCTTTTAGGGTGCGGTTCGAAAAAAATAAATTGAGGACTTCACACTTTATTTCATCAGAGGCGTTTTTATAGCTTCCAGAAAGGATTTTGAACGTTTCGAACAATTTTTGGGCAGTTTGGAAATATGCCTCATCGAGTGCCTTGTTTTTTCGATTGATCTGATCGGTTAGGTCGGTGCGTTCCGCTTCATACTTGACTCTCAACTCTCTCGCATCTTCGGCAGTCAAAACTCCCTGAACGAACCCATCTCGAATCCGAGCTTCTTCCTGACTAATTCTTTGAAGCCTTCTTTCGACTTCTTTTCGTTGGTCGGCATCTTCATCGACTATCATCTGATTCATCTCCACAAAGGCGTCTTGATACGTTTTGAAGAACTTTGGATCAATTTCAAATTGGGCTAACTCTTGCACGATCAAATCTTCTAATGCTTCTTGTCGAATGGAATTGAAAGAACATACATCCTTCCGATTATGACACCGGAGATAGATATGAGTCTTGGTTCCGTTTTTTGTCGGCAATTCTGGGCACAAGGTTCGCTCATAACCGCACTTGAAGAGTTTTGAGTAAGGCGATACCCCATACCGCCCTTTGGACGTCGTACGCTCCTCTCTGCGAGCCTTGCAACGATCCCAGAGTTCTTGGCTTACCAAAGGCTTATGATTGCCTTTGTAGAAGTATTTTTTTCCTGTTTTTTTGGCAGTCCAACAGATCGTTCCAGCGTAGTACGGATCGGTCAAAGCTCTTTCAACTTTTCGCTTATTGATATCAATGCCCTTTGCCCGAAGCATTTTGGCGATGGAATAGTAGGTTCCTCGACCGGAATCGTAGAGCCGATAAATTTCTTTGACGATTTTAGCTTCATGATCTGGGTATTTTTTCTTGGGATCTGGATCTTCTTTGTTTCCCTCACGGTAACCGAACTTCGCCTTGTGAGGGAAGTATCCAGCCTTGAGGCGTTCGTGCATCTTCGTGGTGACTTCTTCTGATAGATTTTCTGAGTACCAGACTGCCATGTTACAGAAAGTACGAAACATAAACCGTCCTTGCGACCGCTTGGTGTTGAACTCTCCTTCGATTACTACGATGTCTTTTGTATCGAAGAAGGTCTCGAGCGTTGAAAAATCCTTCATATTCCGAGCCGATCGATCCACCTTGTGAAAGATTACCCCCTTTACGTCAGGTTTTTTGAGGTGTTTGATCATGGCATCAAAGACTTTCCGATTCTTTTTCCCGAAGGCACTTTGTTCTTCTTCGTAGGTTTGCACCAAATCCAATCCCTTGAGCTGGACGTACTCCTTTAGTTTCGCTCTTTGAGCTGGGAGAGAAGTATCGTGATCCTTGTTGGATACACGGATGTAGCCGATGTATTGGTTGGTCATGTGAGGATTGATTAGAAATTGTTTGTATTTGGGGATAGGTTGAAGGGTTATGCAAGTTTGTTCTGGGGTATTTCTATAATACAATTTGGCTTTGAACCGATTCGTCTTGTTTTTGAGAAGGCACTTCATCGATCTTCTGTAAGGATTCTTCAAGAATTTTCGGACTCTTGGCAAACATGGACACAAACTCCGGTTTGGGACTATAAACTTGTCCTTTTCGTGAGTCACCATCCCGTTGATCAATAACTCCCAAAGAAACCATTTCATCTAAATTTCTCTTCACCGTTTTATAGTTTTTCTTGAGGAAATCAGCGACTTCTCTTGCTGTGAATGAATCACCATTTTCAAAGACTTTCAGTACATCTGATCTTCTTGTAGGCATGGAAGAAAAAACAATTTCTCGAACAATCCCCCATAGTTCTTTGGTCAACTTTTGATTTCTGATGAATCAAAGTGAGACACTCTGCCAATTTTTTAAGCTGTTTTAACGCTCTAAATGGTTCCTCTATTTGGATATCACACACCTCATAATTTGTTTGTTTGCCCCCATTGGACGTTTCTTGGTTTGTAGCTTCACTAATAACCACGCCTCTTGTGCGAGCAATGAATGTTGCATACATATTTAATGTTTTTTGTGTTTCTGATGAAAACAGAATCTCTGGAGATTTATTCATATATTCTTGAATTCTTTCACAAAACTTTGTAATTAGATCGGTTATGTCATTTTTAGATTTCTTCGGTCTGGTTGCCCAGAATGTGTCTAAACCACCCTCCCGTTCTTCCCTAGAGAGTGAAGGGATTCTTAGGAACAAAAACCGAGCTCCTACCGAATTCATATACTTTTGTCGGCTATTGAGAGCATGAGGAGTAACACACCCAATATGAGAAAACGTTGATTTATATGTCACAGTTCCTCTCAATGGAGAGTGTTTTCCGTATTCTCCATCATAGATAGCTGTGAGATCAGATAAGAGCTGTTTCACCATTTCATCGCTCCTTCCAAAGAAAGTTGCATATTCTTTGATAATAAAGCACTTTCCGTCTAAAGCTGGGAGTAAATCAAAAGCTTTCTCTCCCTTCTTTTCTCTTTGTCCGGAAATAAATGGATTAGAAGTAAGTGTGTCTAATCGGTACACATCACTACATTTTTTAAATAGATCTGTCAGAGTGGTTTTATTGGAGCTTGGATTGCCCACAACCATAAGCCAAATGGGATTAGCTTTTTCAAGAAAGGTAGAGATATAAACTGCTAATAAGACTTCTATTATCCAGCCCCTGTTTTCCCCTAAATCCTTAATGGCTTCTGTAATTTCTTTAAGACTAACCGGAGTTTCTGTCCCCCTAGAGGCAGAAACTTCGGTGGTACAATCTTTTGCTTTTTTTGGGCGTTTTGATGACGATGTGCGATCCTTAGACATGTTAAAATGATTAATGAAATCTTTTAGGTTCGTATTTGGTGTCTCCTATTTCTGAAAATTCATATCTCAGATTATCGATCCATGGATCTACCCAAAAAAATCTCCAATTAACATCTTCAAGTGCCTTTCTTGCTAGAGTCTTTTCAATTTCACAAAGTTGATTTGATTCTGCGAAAAAGAGAAGGGAAAAAGACTGAGTATAAGGAGATACAAGTAAAGTATGGACGTTTGTATGAATGTGGTCCGAAATGGGAGCAAAAACACTTTGACCACACTTCATGGAAATTCATGAGACCGGAAGAATTTTCAAATTTTGATAATCTTTATATTGCGTACGTGCTCTCTCCAGAATCTGGATACAAAGGAGATATTTTTATTTTTCCGGTCAAAGACTTCAACCTATTGCTTCAACAAGCAATTCCATCGAAGACTGCTAAAGGACTTCAGCATCGCGTATATTTTTCTCATTGTATTCATGACGACCGTTGGTATATGCGAAAACAAGCTAAATTTGAAGAACTTACAGAAGAGTCTGTAGTTGATATTACTCAATATCGAAGAGCTTTTGACTTGCTCGACTAAAAACAACACTCCATGCAAATTGGAATTTATACTTCCATCCGTGATCTTAAAAAATACTCTAGAAGTCCCCATGAAAAATAAATTCGGAATTCCCGAGAACAAACTAAACGCAGTAAGGGAAAGAGATAGATGCTGTGCCTATTGCCAAAAAGAAATGATTTCGCCTTATGATGTGCACAATCGAAAGGATAGTGCCACTATCGAGCATCTCAACTATGACGGTCCTTTTTATTGGAGTGATGGTTTAATGATCGAAGATATTGTAATTGCGTGTGGTAGTTGCAACTCGAGCAGAGGCGTAAAAATATTGAAGGATTGGTTTCTGAGTGAATATTGCATTAAGAATAACATCTGCGTAGATACTGTCGCTCCTCCAGTCCAGAAGTATCTTCAGTCTTACTAAAGAATATTTTTCTCATTGTATTCATGACGACTGTCGGTTTTTGCTCGACTAAAAACAAGTCATGCAAATAGAAATCTACATAATCACAAGCTCTGTATTTTGATTTTCCTCAATCCAAATATAAGCATTTTGTTGATACTTTTTAGCCATTTTGTCAGCATCATTTTTTGAAATGCCCAAGATCAGCAAACTTTTTTCCCTACCCCATTTTTCTTCGTCATCTGTACCATACCCCTCAAAAAAAGATAAACTTCTAGATCTCATGTCTTGGAGCAAATCTTCATGCAGATTTTTGTTTTTATCTTCAGTCATAACTTCTCCTTTGGGATTGTGTGCGGTTATGAAGAAGGCTGTTTTGGATGATTGATCTTTCAAGAGTTGATTTATCGGATCACAAGATTTTCCAACTCGAAACACAACTTCATTATCATCTATCAAAACAACATATTTTGCTTCCCTGTACGCCGTAATAAGTTCTTCTGGGATCATTCTACCAATAGGGCTAAACTTCTCTCATACTTCGCAATTTTCTCCGCAGGAGCTTTATATCCACGATCGGTCATGTTGTGCTTGAGATCTTCGATCTTTACTGCCCGAGCAAGTGGATTGTCTTTGACCGCTTGTATGTACGCATCGTAGTCCACTCCTTTTGTTTTCGTGATGCACTTGAGGGCAGAACGTTCCTCATCGTTTAGAAAATCAACTTCTTCGAGTGTTGTATCTGTATCCTCAAAAACATCATGCAACAATCCCACAATTTTTTCAGACTCTCCTTCAAGCTGACTCGCAACAAAGATAGGGTGTTGTCGGTAAGGGAATCCTGCTTTATCTTTTTGTCCCTTATGAGCTGACTCCATGAGATCAAAAGCTTTTTGAAGTCGAGGTGGAGTATCGGGAAGCAAATACTGGATAACCTCATTCCATGTTTCATAGCCATCCTGCCCAAAGTGAATGTGCTCACCTGCAAAATTTCCAGCTCCGTTTTTGATACGATCATCGATCAAATAATCACCTCGGTTCAAGTTCTTGTGATGGGAGATGATGAGTCTCTTATACGCTAAATCTTCTAAATGTTTTTGTACCCATTCTCAACTTTATGTATCCATGCTGATGGATTGTGCCAAGGCGCAGTAGAAAGAATATACGTATCGAAGTGTTGTATGGGAATTTTTTCAGGAAGAATTAGAAGTGTTGAGAAAAAAAATTCGAGCTATCTCCATATGTGATTCTCTTTTTGTTGAATCCATTTTATCCAGCATTCGAGGCATCATGGAGAGTCTGTGATTAGAACTAAAAAATTCTCTATGAGTTGATATAAAATTCCAATAAAGAGCTGTCCAAAGTTCTTCCCATTCCCCTTCAGGATAATCTGACATTTTTTTAATGTAATTACTACCCGATATATAAGGTTTTGTTGCGAATATGCCTCCATCAGCAAACTGACTCATTCCATATACATTTGGTACCATAACCCAGTCATAAGCGTCTACATACATTGCCATAAACCACTTATAAACTTCGTCTGGGTCGATTTGAGAAAGGAGCATAAAGTTCCCTAATACCATGAGGCGTTCAATGTGATGATTGTAGCCAAATTTTAAAGCTTGAGAGATTGAATGATCTATAGGAGCTATTCCAGTTGATCCATCCCAAAAGCCTTCTGGAAGCTTTCGGGTATGCTTCCAAAAATTTTTACTTCGCATCGTGACATGGTCACATTCATAAGCAGCTCGAATAAATTCTCGCCATCCTAAAATTTGGCGTACAAAGCCCTCAAGCGAGTTCATTGGTATATCGTTCTCTTGAGCATATTCAAGAGCCGTATCAATAACTTGCATAGGAGTGAGAAGCCCTGCGTTTATAAGCGGAGAAAGCGTGGAATGAAAAAGTCTCGTTCCTTTTGTCGTAAGAGCATCTTCATAAGTTCCAAATTCTCTAAATCTCTCTTCTAGAAAATTATATAGATAAGCTTCTGCTCCTTCGTGCGTATAAGGAATCCAAGAATTAATTTCTCCATACTGCTCAGCTGGAACTTTTTTTAACCATTGCTCTAGACTAGCTAGGTCAATATTCTCACAAAATGATATATCTTGAGGCAGAACTGTTTTGGCTGGTATTTTTTTTCTGTTTTCGGCATCAAAACTCCATTGACCTCCTTTTGGAGAACCATCTTCATCAATAAGAATATCTTTGTCTTGGCGTAGTTTTTTATAAAATTTTGCCATAAACCTCTTAGACTCTATATACCGATCAACGGATTCTTTTTTTGAAAGAATAAATAGTGGAGATTCATAGAAAATTCTTTCAATGCCAGAACTTTCTAATGCTCGCTCTAAATAACAATCGGTTGTGTCTACAACATGTACTTGAGCAACATCTTCTTTTTTTAGATACTCGAATACACTTTTTGTGTCTGGATGTTTTTCAATACTCAGTCTCTTAAATTTGTATCCACTCTTTATCAGGAAATCCTGGTAAGCGTCCAGGCTCAATTTATGAAATATTAATTTTTGACGATGAATTGGGTTGTGCGAAAGGATAAGAGATTCTTCAACCAAATAAACATCTCTTCCTTTTTTGATAGCAGGGGAAGCTTTAAAAAGTTGATGAGGGTAGACGAGAGTAACTTCTTTCATTTATTTTTTGTTTAAGCTTCAACACTCAGTCCTGACTTATAGGTAAACAAAGCTCTTTCTCTAGCTTGCTTATGATCAACCATAGGCAATGGGTAATCTGGAGTTCCGTACTCTGGAACCCATTTTTGAATATATTCAAATTTTGGATCGAACTTTTTTTGCTGTGATTCTGGATTAAATACTCGAAAATAAGGGGCTGCATCACACCCTGTTCCAGCTGACCATTGCCAGCCACCATTATTGGCTCCTAGGTCATAATCAAGAAGTTTTTCAGCAAAGTATTGCTCTCCCCAACGCCAGTCAATTAAAAGATGCTTACAGAGAAAGCTAGCGGTCACCATCCGAACTCGGTTATGCATATAACCAGTCTCATTTAACTGTCGCATACCAGCATCAACTAATGGGTAGCCAGTCGTTCCATTACACCATCTCTCAAACTCTGCCTTATTATTTCTCCACTCAATCTTTTCGTATTTAGATTTGAAAGAGTGAGCAACAACCTTTGGAAAGTGCCAGAGAATTTGTTGGTAAAAATCTCTCCAGCATAATTCGCTTAGGAATGTTTGATTTAATTGCCAAGCACTTGCCCCCCATGATCTAATACTAATCGTTCCAAAACGGAAATGAACTCCAAGTCGAGACGTTCCATCTACAAGAGCTGGAATATCTCTTGTTTTGTCATAGTTCTGAATAACCTCTGGCTCTACATCTATATGGGGGATCCGAATCTCTGTTCGAATAAATCCCATATCAGAGAGTGATCCTATAGTTGATGGAGCATTTGCCTTAAAGAAATGAGCATAATACTCTTGATTTGGATAAGGCTTCACGCATTCTTCCGTAAGTTTTTCCATCCACTTACGGCTGTAAGGTGTAAATACGGTATAAGGTTTCCCATCCGCTTTGAGGATTTCATTTTCTTCAAAAATTACATGATCTTTGTATGAGTGAAATGTTCCATGTTTTTCTTCTACCAGTTTCTTGATAGATTTATCTCGCTCTATTGCATAAGGCTCATAGTCTTTGTTTGTATATATCTTAGAAGACTGCGTTTCATTCAGTAATTTTTTCCAAATTTCAATGGGTTCACCATATTCTACAATTAGATCACTTCCCAACTCATTCAGCTCTGACTTAAGTTTTTGTATCTGATCAAAAAGGAATGTCACTCGTGTATCCTCCTCTTTGAGTTTTTCTAAAATATTTTTATCAAAAATAAATATAGGAACTACCGATGAATTGTTTTTAAGGGCATGATAAAGTCCCGCATTATCTTTTAATCGTAAATCTCGCCGAAACCAATAAAAAGTTTTTTCTATCATGATTCACCTAACTCTATATGAATCTCATTTGTTCGTAAAAACCACGGCACCAAAGGCGGATCATAGGATGCTCTGGTATAGTCAGGAGAAAAGGAAATATTTTTCTCTTTTAACGCCGTTCTTAATTTTTCTAGCTGTACGTCAAAGCGCTTTTGATTCCAAAGTCCTGAAAATGATATTACTGCTACTTTCTTTGAAGCTATTTCTTTGATAATAACCCGATTATCATTTGGTGTCGGGAGTGTTTCAAGCGTGTATTGTGAGGGAAGGATGAAAGAAAAAGTTCGATCTCCTCCATTTGATAAATTCTCAAGCACAGGACTCGTCATAGCAATTTTCTCACTCTGAACTTCATCTAAAACAGGGCTGGTCATGGCTATTTTTGACTGAGAGGTATTCCCTCCGAAAATATATCCCGCTAAAATATTAAACGCTTGATTCCCTCCATCCCGAAAATCAGCTGTTTTTATATTTGTTTGGGCTACTAGGTAGGGTTCATAATGACGAATTTCATAGATACTATTTTTTTCAACTACTTCATAATTTGCCGACTGAATACTGTTTATATAATATTTGTACCAAAAGGAGCCAATTATAACGACTAGAGCTATAACCAAGATGATGGTAAGTAGAGTATGATCTTTTATAAAATTCATAAAAATATTTTTTTAGATGGAAGCTAAGTGTAGAGAAATAATATATTTTTTATACTTTTTATTAAAAAAATTAAAAAATAAGCCAAACAGAAATAGCTTACATTAAACTGATGTTGTAATTAGCTTTTTTTTAAAGGTAAAAACCGATGAGTGTTTTTTAAATATTTTTTATATTTTGGGTCTTTTTTTTGTTTTTCTTCGATCATAGGTTGTGATATGAAGATAATAATAAATGTTATAGTTATAGGTCCTATAATAGTTATAAGAGCTGTTTCTGCTTGAAATCCAATGAGCCAGATTCCCCACCAAAGCGTCATTTCTCCAAAATAGTTTGGATGACGTGAATACTCCCAAAGTCCATCCGAACAAACTTCGTTCTTACTTTTTCGATTCTTCAAAAAATTTGAAAGTTCACTATCTGAAATAGTTTCAATTATGAATCCAATTATCCATATTATTATGCCTAAATAATTTAATGGTGTTAAGAAATGGATATTTTTTATTGCTGAAAAGTGGATAGGCATTGCTATTAGAAGTAAAAGAGCACCCTGTAACAAATATATTTGAAGATAAGATCGAGGAATAACCCACTTCCCCCATTTCTTTCTCCAAGAAGCGTATCTGAAATCTTCTTTTTTGCCCTTGTTTCGAATTAAAATATGCCAAGAAAGTCTTATTCCCCATAGTATTGTTAGGACATACATAATAAGAGAGGGAAGACTGGTTTCTTCAAAAAAGAAATAAAAGAGGCAAAGTGTTATGAATCCTATGCCCCAGGCAATATCCATTATGTCATTTCTTTTTTTCAATAAACTAATACAAAAACATATAGTTACATATATCCAAACAATAGTCGCTGGAAGACTGATAGTATCTAAAATCATGGGGCAATTATTTACAAAATTTAATAAATTCTACTTGTATTTCGAATGGTCCATCTATTCCATCACTTAAAATAAATCCGATCTCCCGTCCTTCTTTTTTTCTAAAATCTTCAGCATTTACCTTTCTTCCAAAGTATGTTGGGATCAATGTTGCAAATTCTATTTCTAGTTCATGCCAACTATTAGTATTTGGAATAGGAATATTCGCTTGATGTGAAACGCCTCGATTATTCTTATCCCTTAAGGTTATCTTATAATTACGTTCATCACTTTTTACCTTCAAAAACACCTTGCTATATTCACTTAGTAATTCGTTGGGGATTTCTGATCGAATTGAGGAGAACCCCCCTCCGTTTGTATTTATATTCCCGCGTACCGTCAGCACATCATTATTAATTGTATAAGACCCCTTTGAAAGTCCTCCCATAACCCCATCATTCACCATTCGCCACTTGTTATCATTATTTTTAAAGTCATCAAAAACAAAACAAGTTCTTTTGAAGGTATTATTTTTAATTGCTTTTGTCGTCCTAAATTCATCAGTATTTGACTCTATATTTCTTTTTTCTTCTATAATTGATATTTTTTCTTGATTTTCGCTTATGGGCTTCATTATTTTTTCACTTTCACAACCAAGAATTAATAAAAGGAAAATGGTAAGAAGGACTCTTTTCATTGTTCTTACTATATTCTTTATTATAAAAAAAATAAAATTCATAACAATAAATAAACAAAAGAGAGTCATGGTTGTATGAAAGTTTTTATCTTTAAGCTTGTGTGTGCCCAAAAGAGTGGTGCTTTGTTCCATGACGCGCCCCCCGAAATAGAAAAGGGGGTACACCGCCCCCCCCCTCGCGCGAAGCAGTTGATGTGCGCGAAGTGAGCCACCTTTTGGATGAGGTAGCTCTTTGTCGTGCTCTGGAGAGTTGCGTGAAACGAAATCACAGAGTGGGAAGAGCTTCTAATCGTTTCTTATACCCATTATCAGCTATATATCGTGCGAGATTTAGCATCGATTTCTTGAGCATTTCGATTGTTTCGAGTTGCGTGAAGTCCTCCCAGCCAAAAAATTTTGTAAGCCCCTTGTGGGCTGGCAAGATTTTTTAATTGTAGATTGGGATGAGAACCCATAAGCCCGAAGGGCGGGGTCCGATACGAGGAGCTAAGAAAAGAAAGCGATCCCGCTTGCGGGAGCATTTTCTTTTCGTGCGACGACGTCACGGAGCCCCGCGAAGCGGGGCGAAGTAATCCCTCCCGCCTTCGCTAAAGCTACGGCGGAAACGCCGACCCAGCCAAATTTAAAGATAAGCCCCAGAGGGGTTTTTATTTTTGAATTTGTATTAAAAATTTGCTTCTATCGAGTCACTCATTTAAAGTCAGGGTTTAAACAAAAACTCGCATGATCTTCCCTCTTCCAAAGTCTTCAATTGTATTCAAAAAATATACATGGTGTCATTTTTTTCTGGCAATAAGCTTTCTTTTCCTAGGACAAAGTGCTTCCGCAGCTGCACCAACCATCACTTCTGCGACACTCGATTACAATAATGGAAACCTTATTATTACCGGTACAGATTTTGTTACTCTTCTTAGTGTTACCGGTTTTCATTTGAATGACACAACGGGAGCTGATGATATAACGCTTAGTGTCGGAAGTGGTTGTACTGTAGATAATGTAACGACTATTAACTGTACTCTCACCGAAGCCCAACGAGTAGCAGCCCTTGCGCTAAGTGGAGAAGCCGGCGGCGATGGAGGCGCGGTGGTGCTTGATGTAGATGCAGCAGCTATAGAAGATGCACTCAATGTTCCAAATGTTCAGGATGACAACAATACCGTTACTGAGACTCCTGATACGACCGCACCCGTACTTACAGAAACTACTCCCATTGTTACCCCTAGTACTGATCGCACTCCATCTTATACACTTAGTACTGACGAAGCTGGAGCTATTACTTATGGAAGTTGTACGAGTGCAGCACTTCCTAACGCAGTAGTAGGAACTAACACGGTTACTTTCGATACTTTAACCCAAGGGAATTACAATTGTACTATTAAGGTTACCGACCCTGCTGGAAATATAAGTAATGTTTTAAATCAGGTATTTAGTATTGTTATTTCTACTGGATCAGCTCCAGTAACCCCTTCTATAAGCGTTTGTGATCCCCTGCAAGGAAATCCACAATGTGCGAAAAGATACCCCGTGAAGGATGGAAGCCTTGCTTATACAAACTATAAATCGTGTTCAAAAAGGTCCTACGAATGTTTGTCTGACTGGGTAAGGGAAAAAGGCCTCTTTGAATGTGATGGAATTAATGATCCTTGTTCCGCCCCCTCAAGTTTTTCACCTAATAAAGATCTTCCTCTTAAGACTCAATCCCCTAAGGCTCAAACCCCTCTGGTCTTTTCAGATGTTCCGCTTTCTGTCTGGGAAAGATCTTATGTGGATGAAGTTTCAGCAAGAGGTATTATGACAGGTTATGATGATGGCTCTCAAAAATTTGGAATACACGACCCCATTACAAATGCACAAATCCTGAAAGTTGGCTTAGAAGCTTTTGATCACAATGTAGTAGACTTTGTTGCGGAGGAACCGTTTAAAGATGTTCCGGTAAGTGAATGGTTTGCTCCTTATGTAGAAACAGCAAAATCTTTAGGGATTCTTCCTCCTATAGTTATGGATAGAATAATGCCAAACAAGCCACTCAATAGAAGCCAAGCTACGCGTATTCTTGTTGCTTTTGCTGGCATTGATATCTCTACTCAGGGGAATAACGATTCTCAATATCAAGATATTCCAGCTGATCCAGAAACCAGAGATGCTATTTTATGGGCAACAGAGAATGGAATTGTGAATGGATACGAACCCAATGAAAATGGAGATATTTATTTTGGATCAAAAGACAGCCTTACTCGAGGGCAACTAGCAAAAATTGTTGTTAATCTTTTGAAGTACTTAGAAAAAAGATTCTAATATGGCCAACTTAGTTTCGCGAGCATTAAAAATACAGACCTTGTGTCTGTTTTTTTAAAATGAAAATATGGTCGCCATCGTTGCGTCCACCACTTCCTTCATTTTTTTATAGTTTAGTTTTTCATACGTATCGTAAGGCGTGTGGTAATTTTTATTTCTATAAAAGGCCGTATCCGTAATCATGACCGCCGGAATATCAAACTCCCAATAATTCCTATGATCAGACCAACCCACTCCCGGAACGAAATCAGGGGCGTTCATAGAGTCCACTGTTATCAGATTATTTCTTTTGAGGAAGGTTGAAAATATATTTTTAACCTTCTTGGTTTCAGTCGTATTTTGTAAGTTAGAAACGACTGTAATAAAATTTCCCTCCGAAGGATAAACAAATTTTAGTATGTTTAGAGGCAACTCTTGTGAATTTTCTTCCTCGGAAAAGTAACCAATCATCTCCAAACTTATCATCAACTTAATGTTTTCTTTATCCGCTACATTGTTTGCATGAATAGAGCTCCCCATTTTTCCCATGGCAAAAAAAGGCTGTTCCTCGGTCGAATAGAATACCAGTTCTATTTCCTTATCCTCTAAAGGCGTCTTCGCAAGAACCCGAGCGATCTCTAACAATCCAGCCACCCCAGTTGCGTTATCATCGGCACAAGGAAAATTATCAAAAGAATCATAATGAGCCCCGATGATATATTTTGTTTTCTCTGTTGTTGATGACGTCTTTTGTCCGAATTTCACTCTTATATTTTGATACTCTTCCCCTCCGGCAAGATAGGTTTCTCTGCTTATCTTTTCATCTTCAATACCAGAGGCCTCAAGTTGGCTCGTAATATATTTATGTACTTCTTTTTGCCCCTTGGCACTGGCTCTATCGAGTGTCGATAAAAATTTAACATGATCCTCTAGATTTGTTTGATCCGAAAGAACGCTGGGAACACTGATGTTTTCATCTTTATATTTAATAAAAACAGGCTGCTTAATAAGCGCCATCAGCACTACTACGCACGACAGAACTAATATCAAAATAATAACGAATATTTTTCGAAGGCGAGATAATTTTCTTTTCATACTGTTTTAATGCTCACAACTCCTACACGTCTTTGGCTTGTGTGGTTTGTGAACAAACATCGCCAGTAAAAAGGCACTGACCAGGAAGATCCAGCCTTCAAGACTTGCTCCATCACTATGCGTGTGAACATGTTCCATCGTGAAAAAAGCCATGACCCAAACACTGATCATAACAATAAAACTGATGATTTTCCCCGGCCAAGCTTTCCAGTAGCTGGATAAAACCAGGACGATAATCAAATCAATAAATGCATGGGCGGCAAAGCCTATGTAACCCAGGCCATACATAGCCTCTCCTTCAAGGACGCCTCGTAAAAGTTCATGTCGAACGCCTGATTCGGGGAAAAAGTGCAGACACAGCGCGACGGTCGCGAGAATATGGGGAATCGGAAGCTCACTGTGACAGTGATCATGACTACAGGGTACCCATTTTTTGAGTTGGGGACGATGCCAAAGCCAGGCAAAGAATATTAAAAATAAACCGCCTGCAATAATTTCTAATTCATGGATCCCGGTCAACAAGGCCGTTCCGTGTCCTGCCAGATGAAAGACAAGATATGCAAAAACTGGCAAAGCAATCATCTCCAGATAATAGCGAAGTTTCAACAGTATTTTTTGCATGATTTTTATTTAGCCCGTTCCACGTATTCTCCGCTATCGGTATTAACCACAATTTTATCACCAATGTTAATAAAAAGTGGTACCTGCTTAATAACAAATCCCGTCTCAAGCGTGGCGGGTTTAGAACCGCCCGTCGCAGTATCGCCTTTAACGCCCGGATCGGTGTAAGTCACTTCCAACGTCATCTTCGGTGGCAACTGTAGATTGATGGGCTGATCCCCAAAGTACTGGACATCTACATCCATACCATCAATTAAAAACTCTTTTTTATCGCCTAACTGCTTTGCTGTAAATTGAAACGTTTCAAAATTTTCTTGGTCCATGAATTCATAGTCTTCCCCACTGGCATAGAGATATTGTGATTTTCTGAAGTACACTTCTGCTGGCTCAATCGATTCAGCTCCCTGAAAAGTTCTTTCCAACGCATTCCCCGTGAGAAGATTTTTAAGCTTGGTCTTCATAACACCTCCACCTCGGGCCTGTTTACTGTGTTGGTTCCAAACAATGAGATAGGGTTGTCCGTCTAATTGAATTGTTTTTCCGACTTTGAGATCTGTAATACCTAACATGAATTATTGAGGTGATAAATTATTGGGATCGTGATGATTTGAGGTTTTGATATTGCGCAAATTCATTCCCATGATAAAGACACCAATCAGGAAGTAAAGTTCAGGCCTAAACCAGTTATTGATCAAAAATATAACGGCAAAGATGAGCGGCAGGATCGCCACGTGAAGCGTTGCGAGAAAAGTATGCCCGTAGGTAAGATTTTTCTTCCCCATCCCTTTGTTTCCCCAAAGCCAGAAAAGCCAGGCCATAAAAAGAGCGGGTAAAATTCGTGCCACGGCTAAAAGAAACCAGAAAACTAAAAAGGAAGATCCACCCAGCGTCAACGCAAAGGCGTCTGGATTTTGTTTCCAGAGGTCAAAAACCTGCTGGAATTGTTCGGGATCATGCTCTTGAACTTGCAACAACAGCCCTTTGCCCGTTTCTTCAAACTGAAGAAATAAATCTTGAAACTGAAAGGTGAAAATAAGACTGATGAAAAGCACCAGTACCGTGTTCCAAAAAAACCAAAAAAACAGGGTCTGCGCGCTGCTCTTATCTTTTAAAATCACCTGATCGACAAAATCAAAGCGTGTCCAGAGATGGCCCATGCGCGTAAAAATACCGGGAACGGATTGTTTCATATTAAAGAAAGGGCAAGAAAACACTGCCGATCATCGCAATGAGCGCGACCCAGCAGAGAATACGGACGTAAAGAGGTTTTTTGTTCGTCATTTGATAAAAAAAATAAGTTTAGGAAGAGGCGGCGGCAGAGACTTTCGCGGGGGCGATGATAATCTCCCCAAACTGCCAACCCGGTTCAAGTGTCTGAACAATCGTTCCGGCAGCCCCTTCGGCCACCATCATAACTTCATGTTTTTCTGGATCAAGGACTTCGCCTGCCTTCGGATTGATCAAAGAAAGTCCCTGCGTTGTGAGCTTTTCAAGAAATTGCTGCAAAGATTTTTTCACGTCTTCGTCTTGCGTGTGTTCGGCCGCGAGCCGCAGCGTCTGAATCTGTGGCAAAATCTGCTTCACAAACTCCGCAATCCCAAAGCTTACCCAGTTTTTTTTGTTCTCAGTTTCTCTTCGACGGAAGTTTTCAAGATCGGCAAAAATTCGCAACTTTGCTTGTTTTTCTGCCTCAAGCGATGCTTCCAACGCTTGGATTTTTGTTTCGAATTCGGTTGTTTTCTTGTCAGCCATAGCGCGCAGATTATAGTGTTTATTGTAAAATGGACAAGATGAATAAAACTTCTCGCGTTGTAGTAGGGCTTTCTGGTGGCGTAGATTCCAGCGTCACTGCCAAACTTTTGGTCGATCAAGGCTATGAGGTTATTGGTATTTTCATGAAAAATTGGGAGGATGAAGATGATCCACACTGCCCCGCTGCCATTGATGCTGTCGATGCTCGCGCGGTCGCAGACAAGCTCGGTATTCAATTTTATAGTTTTAATTTTGCCAAAGAATACTGGCGCGACGTCTTTGAAGATTTTCTTCAGGCTCATCGCGACGGACTCACTCCCAATCCTGACATCTGGTGCAATCAGTACATTAAGTTCAAAGTTTTTTTAGAAAAAGCGGAAGAACTCGGCGCTTATTTCTTGGCCACAGGACACTATGCGAAAAATTATTTGAACCCAAAAACAGGACTCCAAGAACTACAGATTCCTTTTGATAAAAACAAAGACCAGACGTATTTCGTGTACACACTAGGACAGAAACAACTTCAAAAAGTCTTGTTTCCGCTACAAGATTTAGACAAATCAGAAGTCAGGAAAATCGCACAGGAATCAGGATTTTTAAATGCTGATAAAAAAGATTCTACTGGAATTTGTTTTGTCGGAGAGCGTAATTATTCCAAATTTCTCCAGCAATATCTGGAAAAAGAACCCGGGGATATTGTTCAACTCGAAACCGGCAAGGTTCTGGGGCAACATATCGGCCTGAGTTTCTATACGTTGGGTCAACGTCGAGAACTTCACATCGGCGGCGTCAAAGGTGCCAAAGAATCTCCCTGGTTCGTTGTGAACAAAAATTTTGATCAAAATAAATTAGAAGTATCCCAAGATGAAAATCAGCTCCTGACTTCAGAACTTCAGGCGCATAAACTCACTTGGGTTGCGGGCGAATCACCAGACAAAACAAATCTTCAGGCCCGCATCAGATATAGATCTGATGCGGTTAATTGTGTGATATCTCTCGCTGATCAAGTTATAACTGTTAAATTTCTTCAGCCCGTCCGCGCCGTCACACCAGGCCAGTCTATTGTTTTTTATGATGGGGACGTGTGCTTAGGCGGCGGGATCATTGTGTAGGCATCAATTGACAATTCCCCCCTCCACGACTACGCTCGAACCAGTTCCGTGTGGAACATCCCCAACCCGCAAGTCGTGTTCGGGATTTCCCCGAACAACGGCTCTTTTCAAACCCCATCAGGAGGAATCTGCATGCTTTACGGCATCCTGATTTTCATCCTCATTTTCCTGTTCATCGCACTCGCAGTCGCGGGAGTTTTCTATGTTAAAATTTTCACCTCTTTCTCAAATTCTTTTCCAAGAAGTTCTTTTTGCTTTTCAAGATCATATTTCATCTGTAAATTCAGCCAAAATTGAGGCGTGTTTTGAAAATATCGTCCCAGACGCAAGGCTGTATCGGCGGTAATGGCACGGAGACCATGTACAATTTCATTAATCCTACGTGGAGACACACAGACATCTTTCGCCAAACGATATTGACTGAGGTGAAGGGGCTTAAGAAACTCTTCAAAAAGAATTTCTCCTGGATGTATGAGTGGTATTTGAGACATTTTAATGATAATCAAGAATATGAACCTGATACGCATTATGATCTTTCCATTGAAAGCAGATCCTGAAGGCGTACGGATCCATCAAGCATGAGAAGCTTTCTAAGCGCTACTCGCTGCAATGAATGAGCAAATTTTTGAACATATTCTCTGTTAAAAATTTTTTCTGCTTCACGATCCAAAAAAGAAAGAATCATAACGCGATGCGATATTAACGCGATGCGTTAATAATATCAAATAAAATAAGAAAACAAAAACATCTAAACACGCTCTTTAAACATTACCAAATATTTAATCTAGATTTAATGTAATTGACAATTCCCCCTCCACAACTACTCTCTGCTCAGTTCCGTGTGGAACATCCCCAACCCGTTTGTCGTGTTCGGGATTTCCCCGAACAACGGCTCTTTGGCAACGCAACAATCGTGGAGGACTCATCACATGTCCACTCTCTCGATACTTGGATTTATATGTCTCATCGCAGGGACACTGATGGTCAACATCATGCATATCTGCAAAGAAAGTCTTGATCTTCCCTCGAGAACCTTCGAAATCTGGTGGTACTTTGACATGGCCCTCTTGATTGCTGGCATAGGTCTTCTCCTCACGGAGAATATCCGCAACTTGCCATGAGCCAACCCTATTTCCGCGACGCGTGACTGATAGTACATCAGTTGCCGTCGCGGGGTTTTTCAAATTTAAGAATTGATCATTGCCCATTCATTTGCTATCTTCTTTCCGAAATGAAAGTTCTCCATCTCGTGGATCTCCTGCATCATCGATTGGTCAAACTCCCCGCTCCAGAAGGCGAGGAGGAATTTTCGGTGCATGAAAAAATTCTTCTTTCCCACAAACAAAGTTCTCAGATCGTCGCCAAAGTCTTAAAACGTCCCCATGAGGAACCCTGGACGGATAAAGGCGATGATGAATACAGCTTCTCACGAAAGCTCACACTCCAAGACTTAAAAGATTACGAAACACTGGTGTCTTCTGAAAAACCACGGGTTATTGCCGCCAAAAAATGTGCCGAAAAACTCGACCTTTCGATGAGATTTTTTGCGTCCCGAACCGATCTTACAGGCAAGACGTTTTCTTTTTTCTTTACCTCTGAAGAACCCGTTGATTTCCGAGATCTTCTCAAGCTCTTGGGCAAAGAATTTGGCCGAACGCGCATCCATCTCGAACGTGTCGGTGCTCGTGACCGGGCAAAAATTGTCGGTGGATTTGGTATTTGTGGACAAGAAACCTGCTGCTCAAGTTTCAAAATGGATCTGGGATCCATCCCTATGAATGCCGCACGTGATCAAAACCTCAAAATAAAAGACAACGATCAGCTCTTGGGCCTCTGTGGAAAACTCAAATGTTGTCTCGTCTACGAACTCAAAGAATACCGTCGTATGCGCAAGTATCTTCCGCATTTACGACAAACCGTCACCACGGCAAAAGGAAAAATGGGCCGTGTGATCGGACTGGATATTTTAAACAAAAAAGTAAAAGTTCTGATGGAAAATGACATCCCCGAAGTTTGTCATGTTGATGACTTGAAGTGGGGAAACTAGTGTCTCATGGCGGATTGCGAGTTGCTAGTTCTTCGTAGATCTAGTATATTTTGCATACTTTATCGCTCCTCGCCACTATGCTTTCTCCTCTCGATGACCGCTACCGACCAAAAGTTCTCGAACTCGATGCTGTGTTTTCTGAATATGGCCTGATGCAGTCTCGAACCGTGGTAGAAATCCGATGGCTTTTATTTTTAGTCGAACAAGGCATCGCGCCCAAGCTTTCGGCTTCGGCCATCAAGAAACTCGAAAAACTCGAGAAAAATTTTAGTGCTAAAGATTACAAAGCGATTAAAGCGATCGAAGCCAAAACCAATCACGACGTGAAGGCTGTCGAAATGTTTGTCCGAAAATTCACCCCCAAAAGTCATTGGAGTTGGATCCATTTTGCCTGCACCTCGGAAGACATTAACAACACGTCTTATGGTCTCATGCTTCAGCAAGGCCAAGCTATTCTGGTCTCTCAGTTGAAAGAAATTCTGAAAGATCTGAAACAAAAATCTCGTCAGTGGAAAGGCGTCCCCATGCTCTGCCGCACCCATGGTCAGACCGCTACCCCAAGTACTATGGGGAAAGAAATCGGCGTGTTTTATCTCAGAATATTGCACCTCGAAAACGTCCTGCGAAACTTTCCGATTACCGCCAAGATCAATGGTGCCACCGGAAACTACGCCGCTCATGTCAGTGCGTTCCCGAAGAAAAACTGGATTAAACTTTCTCAAATTTTTGTAGAAAAAAATCTCGGGCTCAAATGGAATCCCCTCACCACGCAGATCGAAAACCATGATCATCAGGCGTCTTTCTTGGATCAAACGGCCTTGCTTTCAAGCGTACTTATTGATCTATGCCGAGACATCTGGGGCTATGTAAGCCTGGGATATTTTGGTCAGAAAGTTGTCGCGGGAGAAGTCGGATCCTCCACTATGCCGCACAAAGTAAACCCGATTGATTTTGAAAACGCCGAAGGGAATTTTAAAATTGCTCGCGGCCTCGCGCGAACTTTAGCGGATGAACTTCCCATCAGTCGTTGGCAGCGCGATCTGACGGATTCAACTCTGCAACGAAATTTTGGCGTCGTCTTCGGTCACGTCTTGCTCGCCTTCAAGTCTCTCCAAAAAGGTTTGGGCAAACTCGAACTCAAACGCGCTGCCCTCAAAAAAGATCTCCAGAATGCTCCAGAAGTCCTCACCGAAGCCGTCCAAACCGTTTTACGAGCTCATGGCCACGCCGATGCGTATGATCAGCTCAAAGCCTTCAGCCGCGGCAAAGCGTTGACGCTGGACGAAGTCAGAGCATTTATTGAGCAGAGCAAACTACCCGCCGCAACAAAAAAAGAACTGCTGACGCTGACGCCGGAAACGTATACGGGATTATCGCAATTGTTGGTGGAGACGTTTATCTAGCCCTCCTACGCTAAAGCTTCGGAGGGCAGGCCCTTAGCTTCGGAGGGCAAGGCCCTTCATAACTGCATAACATTCCTCCCGTTCTACTGCGATCTTCACCTCCCGCAGCAACTTTTCAAACGCTTCGATCAAGATCACCGGAATCTTTTCCCGGAATTCTTCGTACATCGGCAAGAAATACTTTTTCATGTGCGTAATCTTTTTTTGTCTTCGTTCAAGATTTAATCCGTACAGCGTTTGCAGATTATCCAACTGGTCATTTAATTTTATAATGAGTATTTCCGGGTATTTTCGTGCGCCCTGCGCTATTTTTTCTGCACAGTGCTTGGCTCTTTCGCCGTTCTCACCAAAGTAGGATTTATCGTCTTTCGACAAAAAGTAGACCATCAACGCCACATCCGTCCCAAAGTTCTGCTCAATCTCTGAATACGAAACGGCGGTGTCCTCCGCGAGATCGTGAAGGACACCGACCGTTAAGATCTCCTCGCTCATCCCCAGTCCTTCAAGGTTCTCCATAATCCTCAGAGGATGAGCGATAAAATCTTCTCCCGTTTCGCGTTTTTGGTGGAAATGGTGTTTGGCGGCAAAGGCGATGGCTTTGTGGAGGAGCATGGAACTTTGTTGAAAGTAACCCCCATTCTGCACAGAAAACAAAACTTGACAAGTAATAAGCTGATAGTATCATTCTGCTATTAGCTAGCTACACGCCTCTCTAGGCTTTACGACTGAACAACTCAATACTTCAAAAGTAACAGCAGCCCACTGTTAACAACTAAATTAAACGATGATTATTTCCACACTCCAAGAAATCGGCCTCAGTAAAAAAGAAGCAGAAATGTACTCACTTCTCCTCGAACTGGGTGTCCAATCAGCCGCTGTGATGGGAAAACGAATGGAAGTTTCACGCAGCACTTCACAATTTTTACTCAATTCTCTCGTAGAAAAAGGATTTGCCAATAAAACTATCAAAAACAAGATCACGTGCTACATTCCTGAAAAACCCGACACTATCTCCAAACTTCTAGATGTTCAGACCGAACGCTTCCTAGAAGAAGTTAAGAAAAAGAAGGAAAAACTCGAGATAATTAAACCCCTGCTTGGGCAAATGCGCAGCCAAAGTGTCTACCTTCCAAAGGTTACCTTCTATGAAGGCGTAGACAATGTAGTCCAATCCTATAATGAGTTCTTGGAAGCCGTTTCCGATAATACAGAACTTTATAATTATGTCTGTCCAGCCCCCGAAGAACATCCTAAGTTCCGAAAAATGATGGGGCGCTTTATCAAACAAAGAGAAGAAAGAAATATTTTTTGTAAAATGGTATGCACCTACTGCAAAGATGCCGTATTGCTCCATCTCACTGACAATGATTTTAAACGAAAGACCTACATCACTTCCCCAAAAACAAAAAATCTCTTTGGAGGAGAGCGCTTCATTGCCCATGACAGGATCCTATCCATGTCTTATTCCGAACATGGAATGTTCTCAACGATCATAATCAATGATGATATTGCTAAAATTGATCAAACATTATTTGAAAACATGTGGGAACGCGCAAAAATTGAACATGAAAAAGTTATAAAAAATAAACAGGTAAAAACCTGGATGAAACAATTGGAAGGCATCAAAGAGTATTAGAAATAAGACTGTAATCCCCCTTTTCTTCGAATATCCAATGTTGCACAATGAAAAGCCCCTCCAAAAGAATTAAAATTTTTAAAAGAACATAAAATTGGTACAAATCCCCAAGATCGGAGGCTTTTTATAAGCGCCTCTTCTCCCTTTTCAACGAGTACTCGTTTTTCATCAAGCATAAGAACGTTCATACTGATCCACTCACTAGTCATATACAAAGGATAATCATCGAAGACACAAGGCTCTGGCGCCTCAAGAATATCCCATGACCGGAAGATATCTGGAACTTTTCCAAGCCGTTCTGAATTCACTAAAAGCTTTCCTGGAGCCAATGGCAAAAGCGTTGCATCTATGTGCATTGGAGCAGGATCATTTACCTCTAACACATGAATTTTATATTTCCCATCTAAGTGCCTCCGAAGCCATTCAATCCCAAACTCATTTGTAACATGGCTTCTCTGGCAAAAAATATCCTTTCCACAACGTATAAAGTCTGCTGCATCAAATACCGGCTCAAACTCTGTCGCTACATACCCTCCTTTTTTATCATATCCCTTATCATAAAGCTCCTCTTTAAGCTGCGGACGAGGTGCGGAAGTCCAATGTGCACCTTGGTGAAAATATTCCTTCAGAAGAGGTTTAAAAGCATCTAACTCATGATATCTAGATCTCCAAGCCATTGGGCATTCAATTATTTCATTTCCAAAAATAAGCAAACAATCTCTTGGCATAGCCGCGTACAATCCGCTCTTCATTTTCCAATTAGGAGTGGAATAAGACACACTAAAATCAATTTCTTCAGGCCGTCGAACCTTTACCCCCTCTCCTTCCAAAATATTCACAAATTCTTCCAATTCCGTATTGGCCACTTGAATAAGTTCTGGAGAGAACGGTTTCCCGCCCTGCCGCTGAAAAAAATCAGCATGCTTTTCTGGCGAAGTTGCTTCTATCATCCTGTCCCATTCTGGAACACAAGAACCATTAACCACCCCTACGATAACTTCTTCTAAAGGATCCCACTCTGTATACACACTTACTGGCGACTCAGTTGTTTTTATTGCAGACAAAGGTTCTTGATGTGGAACAATACTATCTCTTTGTGTCGTCTGACACATTGATCTACGATGAGCACTTATTTTTCTTTCTTCCGACATTGTGATTGTTTCTAGTGTATATGAAATCCCGCTCGGACCTCAAAATCGACCGGAACATAGTCCAAAACCAAGTTTTGTCAACATTCGCTGCCGGAGCAGGTGTGTTTTGTTATCCAAAACCACCTGGTTCGAAATTTTTCACTAGATAAGTCTCAATATGAATATTTTTAAAAATAAAGAACCGA
>Ga0209335_10000166_pt1 | contig 73270 bp, 50 predicted proteins | sample COG_09_FD_184753 | JGI IMG/M metagenome (GOLD analysis project Ga0209335, IMG submission 184753) | Pelagic Microbial community sample from North Sea - COGITO 998_met_09 (SPAdes) (version 2) | ecosystem: Environmental > Aquatic > Marine > Neritic zone/Coastal water | place: Helgoland, sampling...
AATCTGTCCGCCTCGAACAAAGTAAGTAGTACCTGTGTTACCTGCGATTGGATTCTTATCTTTATCAAATCGTTCGACACCGTAATATGTTCGGCCTTGAGCCGGCCCAGAAACATACTTTTCTGATATTTCTCCGTAGATTACTTCGCCCGGAACAACCGGAATATAATCAGAGTAGAAGACTCTGTAATTGGTTACGCGTATTGTCTTACCGGCAAAAGGTGAATCTTGTATCTCAACATACTCAGTTACACTATTGGCTTCGACACCCTGAATCCCGGCGGTAATTTCTGCTTCTGAATAGGAGGTATAATCAAACAATACAAGATCAGCACCACCAGAACCATAAGCAGGATTGAGAGAAATGTTGCCAGCAGGCCCAGTGATATTATAATTATCTGCATAGACTTCACCACCAAAGAATGCATCACCGGTGTCGAGATCAATAGAAGCTCTTACATTTCCAGAACCAACAAACACCATTTCATTCGGATTAGTTGTGCCGAAATATGAATATGATGGATTATCATTACCCGCCCAGAAGATACCCCAATCAGTCGCAGTATTCCAGACCCAAGAAGAATAGTCTTGAGCAACAAGGAACTTATTATCGTCACCACCACCAGTAAGGTTGAAATTTGTGCGGTTGATTTGGCCGCCAAGTCTTAACTGTGTTGAGTTATTAGTCTGATTGTTAGGATTAAAGTAGTAAGAGGTATTGTTGGTACCGTAATAGACCGGGGCTCGCATCTCATTGTCTGCAGCGAAGTAACCGTTTCCTGTTTGCGCCTGTATAACGTCGTTATAGTATAATAATGTTCCTGCGTTTCTATACCATTGTTGCATCCACTCATCGTCGAGATCATTATAGATTCCGACTCTTGCTGAATCCTCGGACATGAGAACGTATCGGCCATTGATCGAATAGCCTTCCCAGCCACCTTTACCGTCGCCATTGACTTGGATAGAACCATAACCGCCTGTAGGATAATCTATATAAATCCCAGTGTTATTATCGTAGGCAGGATAGATTCTATTTGTTCTCAATACATTAACATATGATGTATCATTAGGATCTACGTAATAGTCTGTATTATTTGAATCATAGAAGATTGGCGAGCGAATCTGATTATTCGCAAGGAAGTATCCGTTTTCAGTTCTTGCCTGTTCAACTCCAGCATGCATTAACCTCAATACGCTTTGGTTTTCACCATACCAGAACCATTGATTATCTACATCATTATAAACACCTGTAACAGTGCTATTGTCGTGCATAAAGACAGAACGACCACCGATTGAGAAACCTTCGTATCCGCTTCTTCCACCACCGTCAACTTGTAATGAACCAAACGTTGCTGTAGGTTCACTTAATATAACTGCATTACCATCAAGCTTGATTGTGTTCAGCCTGGATTCGCCGGCAGGATCAGCAAAGAATGTTTGATCATCGATATCAACGAAACGAGGAGCACGGATTTCTTGAAATGCTCGAGTATAGGTATTGGTTACAAGAAGTCTTGCGCTGCCCCCAGTTACTACTCTCCATTCATTATCAGTCGGAAATTCCATGAAGGTGTCGGTATCACCATTGTGGAAAATCTGAGAGTCAATACCGATAGTGTTCATTACCGATGCGTCAGCAAAATCCCCATAATAATTTGTATTATTGTAGTCATAGAATCTTGGAGCTCGGAACGATTGGTCATGCAAAGCGAAATCAGTTCCAACCCTAAAGTATCGAGTACCAGATCGGACTGCGCTAAACGAATATGAGTGCACTGCTGCACCACGATGCTCGAAGCCGTAATCATAACCTCCGGTACTGAGGACCGACCAATCATTGTTGTTGATTTTGGGGATCCAGATAATTGCATCATCACCAGAAACATTATTGCCGTTATGACCATCAACTCTGAGACCATTTAATCTTGATGCGCCGCGAGGATCAACCAAATAATTAACATCATCTGCATCATAGAATATACTAGCAGTAACTTGACTTGCCCTGAATTTCTCGTAACCTGTACCAGGGTTATTTCTTATTGCAATTGTTCCGTTTGATTCAATAGCTATCTGTGAAGCAACAATACCACCCCAATGGAAAGATATTCGTGGAGGAATTGCTGAACCATTTCCTGTATAATTACTTTCTCTTAATTCGATTGCAGCTACAGAGTAGTCGAGTGCTGTACTTGATGCAGCAAACTCAAAGTTACCTTCGAGCTGACCACCGCCACCTGGTTCGATCCATCGGGTTGTAGCATTTGCATCATAATATCGATTTGCGTAAACGTCGCCAGTGAGTTCAATATTACCACCGGAAAAAATAGTCTTATCGTTTCTTACTCTCAAGTAAGTGGCGTCGGTCATGTACCAACCACCACCCCAACCAAAGGCAAGTTCTTCGTCTTTCAAGAATGTTGCTGTCCCGCCACCAAAAACGATAGCGTCATTAGCTCCATTCAGCTGAATGCTGCCACCTTCGAAATGGTATTTGTTAGCACTTACTGATCCGACTAACGGGGTGTTATCATTTTGCGTATATGTGGCAAAATATGTATTGAAAAAGAATGTGCCGTCATGATTAGCAAGGAAAATTGGTGCAAAAGAAGCATTCCAAATCTGGAAGTTATTACCACCGGCAGCACCATTTGTTGCATCATTCAATAACAGGTAGAGTGTATTAGCCGCATCGAATGAAAAGGATGCTGCTGACGCACCATTCACTCTCATGTCTAATGTAGTATTGTCTATGGAGAATGGATTGAAACCTGGAGTGCCAATTCTATTCAGAGATGCAAGGGCGTAACCACCAGCACCACCTGACATTGAGAAATATGGGTTTGAGGTAGCAGTATCCCAACCATATGTGTTGAGTGCAATACCACCATTACCTGAACTATCACCAGATCGATCACCATCCGTAATGATACCCATACGAGCACCACCAGCCATGGTCAACGAAAGAGGGCCACTATTAGGCTGGAGGTAATATGCGTTATCATTAACATCGATTAAATTCGGGGCATAGAAATTAGTGATGTTATGAGCCCGAACTTCGGTATTATTAACATAGAGTCTTTGAACACTATTCGTGACTACTTCAAAATCATCTGTGCCTGGGAACTTGATCCAATTGGTCGTGTCACTAGCTGATCGAACCTTATCAACAAGATTGATTCGATTCAATCGTGATGAAGCTTGCGGATCTAAGTAATAACTGGTGTCACCAGAGTCATAGAAGTAATCGAATGTTGCGGTTTCTGTTCCGCCATATCCTGAAATGCTGCCGTCAAACTGTACGGGCTTGTCGAAATAGTATTGCGGTCTGTCGGTGGTAAAATGACTATAACTGGTATTCTGTGGCCCAATAGTAACATAACCGCTTGGCGTTTGAAACCGGTGAGCATTAGTAACATTAGGATTCCAATAATATCCCTGATCTGCCTGATCGTAGTAAACAGGAGACCAAATTTCACTCTTGGCTTCAATAAACGATGATCGAATGCCAGATGCGACCAACCCAGAAGAAGCGCCACCGTCAGCTGCAATCTTGTCGCCAGTAAATTCCCACCATGCTCCCATTGGTCGGCCGGTGACAGTATACGCATTATTGTTGTCAGAAACGGTAAGATAATTATCATCACCTGTTCCGTCATTCAAGAATACAAGTTTTGGTGTGACAACTTTTGTCGTAGAAAATATAGTTCCCGTAGAGATATCTGGATCAGTACCATCATCGAGACTCAAAGACGTGCCGACATGCAGTTTATTCAGAACTGATGTCGAGGCGAAGTCGCCGTAATAGTTATTATCATCTGAGTCATAATATCGTGGAGCATAAACAGCTCCACCAGCTGTAATATCACCAGAAGAATTGAAATCTAAATCGGTAGACAATACTGTCGTATTGGCACTTAAACCATTTACACCACCAACCGTTAAATTAAATTCATTATTATTTGGAAATTGAAGATAGGTATCTGCATCACCATCGTGGATGATCTGACCTACAAGATCGAGATTGTTGATACGGGATGTAGAAGCAAAATCACCATAATAAGTGATATCATTTCTATCGTAATAGATTGGGGCAATAACACTACCAAATACGTCAAGAGCTTGGGTAGTCGACGCGAATGTCATACCGATAGCACCTGCTGTATAACCTACATTTCCAAATTCAAATATTTGTGCATCGAGTGCTAAAGTTGATCCGGTTCGATTATAAATTCTTCCTGTCCAACTACCAGTTGTACTTGAACTAACGCCAAAATATAATGGGCTAGTTGTTCGAAGACTTAATGGCCCTTCGATATCTAGAGTAGCATTAGTAGCCGTTGCTCCAGAAGTCACATTAAGAGACAGTGTATTAAAATAAGATCGACCAGCGAAGTCCCCAAGGAATGCTGTATTATCCAAGTCATAATAGATGGGTGACTGTACAGAATCTACCGCACGAACATAAGAATTTGTGATGTACATTCTCGCAGTGGCATTTGTCGTGAATCTAATACTGTCGGCGATCAACGGATTATCAAAATCTATCTTGGTGTCGGGATCATTCCAGTCATGGATGATGCCATCTAAATTGATATTATTAATATTAGACGTAGAATTAAAATCACCATAATAATTTAGATCGTTGCCATCGAAATAGATGGGAGCTCTAAAATCAACATATGACTGAATAAACGCGTCATTGACACGCAATCTCTCAACATTATTTGTGAAAATACTGAATCTATCTAACGCAGGGAAATCGAGGTATGTGGTAGAGTTGTTATCATTACGAATAACACCTGCTAATGCTATATTGTTAACACGTGAGGTAGAAGCAAAATCACCATAGAATGTTGTATTGTCTATATCTCTGAATTGGCTAGCATATACTCGGTTGACTGCAAAGATATCAGTATTCGAGGATATTGATTGCCAAACCTCGAGCTGACCTTGGATTTGTACATCACCTTCGAATGTTGCATCTGAAGATACTGATAAGTTATTTGCTGTAAGAAGACCAGAAAATGTTCCATCGACTGCTTCTACATCACCCGTTAGAGTAATATCTACACCAGTTACAGTTCCGTCGAAATCAGCAGCAAAAAACTGAGAGAATGAATGGGGATCTACATAATAATTGTTATTATTCGAATCGATTAATTTAGGAGCATATAAATCCGGCTGAATAGTCACGGATGTATTCGTGATTGCTATTCGCGATGTACTAGCAGTGATTAAATCAATTTGGTTATTATCAAATGAAAGTTTTGTTGTATTATTGCCATTATGAAATAGGTCGTCATCAATACCTACTTTATTTACTACCGATGTTCCAGCTGGATCGACAAGATATGAATTGTTATCCTTGTCGATTATTCTCGGTACATATAAATCGCCGGAAACGTCAACCCTCGTGTTAGTGACTACCAAACGTTGTGTGCCAGCAGTAGCTACTTCGAATTGGTCATCTGCTAAAAAGCCAATGTATGTGTCGCCGTCACCATTGTGAAAGATAATGTCATCAATACCAATATCATTCATTACTGAAGAACCAGATGGATCTACATAATAAATGTTATTGTCAACATCTACGAATCTCTGCCCAAGGACATCGGTCCCGGCTGTGATAGTGGTATTGGCGGTGATTGAAGTGCCAGCCTCGATGGTGCTCACAGAAACAATTGAATTTGCACTCAAAGCATAATTAAATTGGGTCGAACCATCGGCGTTCAGATATGCATTAACATTGACATTATTGCCTAACTCTAATCTGGTATTAGATTGATCGACATTAATAATATACCGAGATGAATCTGTCCCTTCGAATGCTAACGTGGGGTTTGCTGTGGCGATAAGAACATCACTGTCAAACTTCCACTCATCATTTGATTCACTCCACAAGAAATAAGAGTTGGCACTTGACCCTCTGTTTACTTCTATGCCGGCGTCCTGAGTGGGGGCTCCTGTGTGATTAGCATTGAGCGTGATGATATTATCAGATAAAAGAATTGTCTCTGTATCGACGTATGTGGTGTTACCAGAGACAGTCAGATCACCTTGGATTGTGAGACTGCCCGCCATCGTATCGTCTTGATCGGATCGTAGGAACTGTGTGGAATCGAGCCCATCGATTGTGTCTGCATCTAACCCATTGCCAGATCCTTCATCGGCTGTGGTAAGAATTCTAAAGCCTTCAATCGTGGTGTTCGCGAGTCCGGTGAAATCATTTCCTGTAGAAGTGATTGACAAGCGAGAAGAATTATTATATAATATATCCAATCCCTGAGTATTTGCATAGAATCGGATAACATTATTTGCGTTGCCGATGTCATAGACACCAGCAGAAGAATTGATTACATGGAAAGCATTTGAATCACCAATAAATTGAGCCAAATTGGCTGGGTGACTATTTGCAGTATTTTTGACTAAAAGAGAATATGTGTTGGCAACAGAATTTGTGATCTCTGCTTGACCTGAAATTTTTGTAAATCCATCGAATATACTAGAACCAGAAACTTGTAAAGAATCAATCCCATTATCAGTCAGGGTGCCAAACAGCCCGCGACCTGACGTAGCTATTCCGTTCTTTGCTAGAAAGAATTTGTTATTTGCCATTTGGTTCCATTCTCCCCAATTTAGGCTTGATTATTTAATAAGTGTAATTGCTGCTCTATAGGTGGTTGATGCTGCCGAGGCGCTGCTTACCCTCAGTCTGACATTTGTCGATGAAACATCAACAATAAAATCTCCTAATTCAGTATTTGTGAATACAGAACCATACTGTGTCGCGATAGCTGTAGTCCCATTGTGAGTGATTAACAATTTTACTATATGTCTATTTATCCCTGAAGTAATTACTATACTGGCTTCTGCACCAGCATACGTTGCAAGATCAAATGAATATAATGTTCTATTTAAAATATTTGTCGTAGTCGTCTCAGCAGAGTCGTGTAAAACAAACTCTTGTGCAATCGTGCCTGTGGTCGATAAAGAGTCTGCAGTAATTGAATCTGTTACTATTACTGCATTATTTACCGTGAGTGATCCTTCAATGACAAGATCTCCTGTCATTGTGTCCCCATCCACATTCACATATAGTAAATCTGCTTCTGATTCGGTTAAGCCGGTTTCTATAGTCCCTGTCGTATATCCTACTACGTGTCCAAATTCGTCAAAATTAAGTGAAAGGACAGCCTGATTTAGAACAACGCCTGTATTTGCTACACTAGATGTATCAGCATGATCAAGAGTGATTTCTAAATCGCTGAATGAATTAAGAGTGAAAACACCACTACCATCAATGGCATTTCCTCCAGTGATTGTAATTTCACCATCACCTACTGCAGCAGTGGCAGTGTTCGCCGCTAGAGCAAGAATCTCTGATGCGTGATAACCATCTAATAAATCCGCATCAAACCCCGAAAGAGCACCATCATTGGTGATATCAAAGAAACCTAAAGCTCTAATATCAGCAGCAGTTTGATCAGCAGTGGCTCCTGGCTCTATTCCATCTAATTTCAGGCCGTCTTGAGCAATATCTCGACCATCGACAAGACCAGCAACTGTTATGTCATCAAAGACAGAAATGCCAGTGGCTGTGGTGGCCATTTTTTCAGAATTGTCGTAATAAATTTTAACACCCGCATCGGCATCCAGTTGCAACATGTTTTCGAAAGTATTACCTTTGTAAAATCTAATACTATCAGAAGCTATTCTTAATTCTACCCCAGTTCCTTTTATCCAATCATAAGTACCATCATGATAAATTTCGAAATCATTGTCTGTACCAAATGAAAGTGTTGCATTATCAGCAAATCCAACATCGGCACCAAAAGAATCGATTAGTGTTTCATATATCGACCCATCTTGAGTGGCAGTAACAAGGGTATTGTTTGCTGAATACCAGGCAATATCTGCAATACCAGCTACAGCAGCAGTAGTTGCGGCAGTTAATCGACCATCTTCATCTACTGTAAAGACCGGAACCTGAGAAGATGAACCGTATGAACCAGGAGTGACTGTTGTATTAGCCAATTCAGTGGTTATGGTAAGTATGCCAGTATTACTAGTAGCAGTACCTGTCACCTTGCCATCGAGGGTAATATCAATGTCTTCTTCGAGTCGGTCTAATTTAGCACCATCAGCATCATAATCACGGCCATTGATTGTTCCATTAATTAAAATGCCGTTAACTGTAGTTTCAATTCGATCAGCACCATTCCACTGAATTTTCAGGCCATTACCATCGATGTAATTCGTGCCCAAAGTGTGATGAATTTCTAAATCGATATCATCACCAAAGGTTATCTTGGCCCCATCTAAAAATCCAACATCTGCACCAAAAGAATCAATTAAAGTGTCGAAAATTGATCCATCTTGTGTTACAATAGAGAAAGTATTATTTGCAGAATACCAACTTGTACTATCAACACCAGCAACATCACTGGTCGTGAGATTGGTAATACGGCCATCTTCATCTACTGTAATGACTGGTACAAGCGAAGATGAACCATAAACGCCCGGTGTGACACCCGTGTTGGCCAATTCAGTTAAAAGGGTCATGATGCCAGTATTGGTGAACGCCTGACCAGTAACTTTTCCGACAACAGTCAGATCAAGACTGGCCGGAGGTACATTAGTGAAGTTATTATAGTCTAGGTAAAATGTTCCTTCTTGGCCATCTAAAAGATCTGCATCAAGTAATGAACCGGAGCCATCTACCGTGAGAATCAAATCAAGCAATTCTTGTGGATCAGCAGTAAAGGTGACTAGTGTATTTGCATTAGTATCTGGATCATGCCGTTTAATAAACAGCTTGCCTTCATAGGTATTAACAACTACTTCACCTAATTCCATGTTGTTGAGAACTGGTGTCCAGCCTGGAGTAGTATTAGATACAAGATTTCTTTCTAATTGAATTATTGTGTCGGTGCCATCGACCTCGATAATTGCCACACCACCAGAAGATACACTAAAATTATTTGCGTGGAAATATGCAATACCTTTATTTGTCGTTGACGCGTCTTCACCAGCAATAGTGATTACGTTATCCGAAACGGTGGTATCAATTCCCTCACCAGCAGTGAATGTAATCGTCTCACCTAGATTGACGTTATCAGCAGAACCAAATTCACCTGCAAAGGTGATATATGGATTTGCAAGCTTCGCATTGGTGATTCCGCTATCTTTAACACGAATGATGTCACTGACAATCTCTAGTGTGGAATCATCAACGTTGACATCAAATGTAAATGTATTCGCGTTATATGATAAACCATCACCGCCAACCAATCCAGTGAGACCACCAGAGATCTGGTCATCCACATAGAATTTGGTTGCTGCGTCTTGTGGGTTTGACGGATTTTTTACATTTTGAATGAAACTATCTGATACGTTAAGTGTCCCAAAACCAGGGTCGATTATGATACCAAAATTTCTGGATAGAGTTGTCGATGTAAGAGACATCGATCCACCAACCACCAAATCAATTTGAGCGTTTACACTATTGGCACTTACCTCACCGCCAACATCTATATTGACATCGACGTTAAGATCTGTTATATTACTGGTACCAGTAGGATCTAGATTGTAAGCAGTATTATTGTAATCGTCGATGTATGGAGTCTTAAACCCATATTGATTTACAAATTCGTTGGTTGCAGGATCGACAGACCAGATATAATTAAATGAGGCATTAACAGGCCCCCATTTACCTCCCAGTCCTAGTAGATACATTGTCTGATTGGTATTGAGCGTTACCTGAAGTGCTGATAGTGAAAGCCCGTAACCGAGGATGAGCTCATTCATCCTTGAAATACTAGCAAAATCCCCATAGTAATTCGTATCATTCGAATCAACAAACCGACCAGCTGCAAAATTACCTTGGATGGTCACGTTATTTAAATTCGATTGGCCTGCAGGATCTAATTCGAATGTTGGATTATCATAATCAATGAATTTCTTACCAGTAATATTACCCTGAGCACTAATAACATTCATTTGCGAAGTTTGGGCAGGATCTAGAAAAAATGTAATATCATCTGCATCATAATATCGCGAGGCAAATATATCACCATTCGCCGTTAAATCACCAGAAGCAATTGTAATCCCGCCGTTCGCAGAAATAGATCCTTCTGTGGTAATAGAGCCATTAGCAAATAAGACACCATCAATATCTAAATCACCTTTGAGTTCAAGGTCATTAAGAACAGTAAGTGAATCTGGGTCGACAAAGAAACTAGCGTTATTAGCATCAATAATTTTCGGAACCGTAAGAGGTCCAGTCATCGAATCGCCTTCGATGTTTACAAAATTGACATTGAGATCTTCTGATACTACAGACTGAACGTGACCAAATTCATCAAAGGTGATATCATTAATAACAACACCGGGTCCGTTAAGGACATCTTCGATGTTGGAAGTATTAGCATGTCGAATGTCTGCAATTGCAGCGACGCCTGGCGTGAGGTCAATCTCAATTCCAGAATTAGCTGTGAGCCCTTCAAGGTAGTCGACGGTGATCGCAGTGTCGATTATCGTGTTAGAGTTTCGTACGACGGTATTAATACCTACGATGTCTCCCTGAAGCTCTACCTCGAAGTTTCTCGTGTAGATTTCCATCTTGCCGGATTCTGGCGGATTTCCGGTCGGAGAATCGTTGTATATTACAGTGACGCCTTCCTTGACTGTGAACTCCCACATCTGACCGGCAATATCTTGGGTCGATTCAGTGAAGTCAACAACAGCATTAGCAGAGAATGCAACTGGGATATCTAAAGCAGTGAGAATCCGGCCATCAGCATCTACTGTGAGCTGTGGAATGAATCCTTCAACCCCGTATACGCCTGGATCTACGGCCGTATTGGCAAGACCCCAAGAGAATTCATTGTTTGCAAATGAGGCTTGCATTCCTTGCCCGACAGACAATTTCGGGGTTTCATTGATAACGTCTAAATTGAATGTATTCGCTCCATCGATAACTTGAATGAAGCGAGAGAATGAGCCATTCTCTAGGTAGTCATAGGTAACAACATCAGTATTCGATGTGGGATTAGCCACACCGGTGAGTTTAATATCATTGAATTCAATTTGGGGTGTCGAAGATGAAATAGTATCATTAACAATAAAGAGGTTGTCAATCTGGACGGAGCCATTGAACGTGGCCAAACCCGAAGAGGCATCTATGGTGAGAGCGTTTAGGTTGTTGCCAAATTTGAACGTGCCATCGGAATCGATCTCTAACCGTTGAACTCCTCTAGTGAAGAATTGAAGCTGATCATTATCGGCATTCGGACCAGATTCTGCTATGATCTTAGTGTCTTGGTCGACGTCAATAACTGATCCTGCAAGACCAGCCCAAATGTTACCATCATATCCTTCAAATCGAACATCGTTTGTATTATATCGAATCATGCCAGCAACTGGGACTGTAGGTCTCTGACTTATATTACCTACAGGAACAATTATTGCGCCACTGATATCAAATGTAAAAACGTCCGAATTATTATCAATGACATTGGTATAGACTCTAGCCCAATTCTTAGAACTCGAACCTATATTATAGGTATCATCATCGTTCGGTACCAAATTACTGGTGAAGTCTGCGATTACCTCAATCGTATCGACGTCTTGATCACCAACCCGGATATTACCACCCAGAGTGATATCTCCGGTCACACCGAGATTACCAGCGATCTCAACGTCGCCTGTGGAATAATCTATGGTGAACTTATCTGAATTGTCACCGTATTCGATATTACCATCGGCGTTGATAATTAATCGTTGGACACCTTGAGTAAAGAATTGGAGTTGATCGTTATCAGCCCCTGGCGAGAGTTCCGCCTGGACTCTTGTGTCCTGATCAACATCAACAACACCACCCAGTCCAGTCCAAGCAGCGCCATTATAGGCCTCAAACCGCAGGTCGGTTGTGTTGTATCGAATCATTCCCTGTTCGGCAGGAGGACGTTGAATGGTAGAACCGACAGGAATAACTAAACCGCCGGTACTATCAGAGAAAATTACTGTCGCATCTAGTGAGAGTCTATTATTACGCCCATCAATTTGAGACACCTCTAATAAATCGAGGTTTCGAATTTCTAAAGCTGGGGTGCCAAGAGTAAGATTTGTTGATCCAATGATAACAGAATCATTTTCGAGTTTAGCGTTTGTGATACCACCATCTTTTACTTGAAGTATATCACCAACAATCTCTATGGTAGTATCATCGACATTAACAGAAATGTCGTTATCAGTGATGTCAATACCATCACCACCGGTGAATAGACCATCCCCTGCAACTTTTTTAAATGTTATGGGTGCATTAAATGCAGCACCATAATTTTCTGCATCAGTGACACTTGCTATCCAAACCGTATCTCTGTTTTGAGTACCATCTGTGACAACATATAGTGAACCCGGCAACTCTCTAGGCTCATCTGCAAATTCAGATCTTACGAATAACCATTCGGTAGACGCGTCACCTATTTGTGTAAGTTCATATACACCATTTTCTTTCTTAAAGAACCTGTCCTTGACAAGAACCTTATCCCCCAGTTCCCAGCTAACAACATCATCAACATTAAGAGTGGCCGTAGGGTCTACGACGATGGTATCTGGGAGACTATATGTGGAATAAGCTACCGTGTCTGCAAAATTTGTTGCAGCAAGAACTACATTTTGCTCTGAAAGCAATTTTGAGATATCATCAACGTACTGTTTATTAGCAGCATCAGTATCGATAATCGGATAAGGAACATCTAATAGATCCTGCTCTAAAAGATTTATTTGCTGATCGACGTATAATTTATTAGCAGCATCAGAATCTATGGCGGGATCAGAAATATTTGATAAAGTTGCGCCAGAAAGGTTGACATTACCACCAGATTGTATTATAATAGTATTATCAGATACTAAAGAAGAGTTAGAGATATTAAAATCTCCAACAGATATAGATGTCAAGTCTTCCAAAGAGTCAACAGAATCACCGAGGGTCAGGCTTGTATTGCCTATTGTGAAATCTATAGATGAAGTACTTATTGTGACATCGCCAGATCCGTCGAAGACGGTATTACCAGATATCACACCATCCAGATTAACACTTCTAGCAGTTTCTAGTCTAGATGCAAAATCAATTACATTGTTTGAATAAAAACCAGTAATGTGGCCAAACTGATCAATCTCAATATTTGAAATGAAATTGCCATCAGCATAGGATGTACTTGTGGCTGTGGTAGTATTTGCGTGAGAGATGACAACATTTGCTGATTCGATATCATCTTCGGGAAATACTATGATGCCAGGGCCGGCGTCGATCCTTTGAATATAAGGACCAATTGTGTCGACACCAAGGACTACAGAATCGGGGACAATGATGGGTTTCTTTTCACCCGATGCTACTAAAGGCCTTGTAGTATCATATTTCGGTGCAGATCTGATTGTTCGATCGCCACCTACTTGTACTTGAAGGTTTCCTGTTGTCTTTACGGTAATCTTATCTTGTGTCGGAGTGGTGGACGTCTCTACCGTTTGCGATGGATTGACCGTCACATTGATATCGGCCATGTTAGATGACCTCGGAAATAGTCGGGACTATGATTGCCAAGCCTTCAACTACTTTTGATATCTCCCCTGATGTTTTCCTCATCAAAACGTCGTATTGATACTTGCCCGGCTTTAAAGGTTCTGTTACGGCGTCAGTAAGTACTAGAGTGATTGAGCTACTAGGTTCATCTTTTTCAATTATAAAATCAGCAATCTTCGTGGTAGAATATATTTTTCGAATACTACCAAAAAAATCGTACGAATTGATAGGCAACCCCAAGCCATCGTCGTCAGATAACCCGATGGAAATACGGAAGTCAGTTCCTTGATCAATGTATACGTTTGCTCTAGAGGCCATTAGAATAAATCTCTTTTAGTCTTATTTATAAATGCCGGAAAGAGGATTATTTCTTCAGTTCAGCAATTTCAGCCTTAAGTATATCTATTTCTGCTTTTAGGTCTTTTATAGATTCGATGAACAGTCCGGCCATGTTTCCATAGGATACACTCAATAGTTCGTCGGATTCACCTACAACTTCTGGCAATACTTTCTGTACTTCCTGAGCGATCACACCAATTTCACGAGTCTTATCTTCATTAGATATTCTATTATAGTAGACACCTCTAAGGTTAAGTACCTTTTCTAAGGCATTGTCAACTGTGATAATATTTTCCTTGATCCTACTATCAGATGTTGATCTAATACTACCGGTTGCAGTAACATTACCAGTATCAAATTCAATATTAAGTTCAGCTGTTCCACCCGAATCGAGGAAGCGTACTGCTGTTCCTGTCACACCACTTGTTGATTGAATATCAAGCTTGGTATTTGCACCACCGCTTGCAAAAGCCGTTATTGGATTAGCTGTTCCGAATGCAATTGGCACACTATCATTTAAGATAATAGAACCACCGGAGAATGTTAGGTTTCCTGCAGTCTTGGTCACACTATTGGTAGCATCGATGAAACTACTACCACCAGTAGGTAATCCTGTTACAGTAGTACCAGTAAAGTCAACCGTGGTCGCGTTCGAGAAGTCCCAAGTACCATGCAAATCGTGTGGTGTTGAGAAGGGACCGGTCATATCGATATATGTACCACCGGTAAGTTGCAGCACACCACCATCAACAGTTAATGTATTGCCTCCAGACTTATAATTCATTCCAGCTGGAGTGAAGTAGAAGCTTGCAGCCGTGGAATCCCATACGGTCAACGGCAACGGCGTGTTAATTAGCGGAATAGGTATTGCAGCTAATGGAGCAAGAGTACCGGGTGGGCCGTTCGGGCCTTCTGGGCCGGGTGGACCTTCTGGACCAATGGTTCCGGGCGGACCGTCACCACCGGGTGGGCCCTCGCTGCCGTCTACCCCGGGTGGGCCTGGTGGTCCAGCATTACCTGGGAACCCTTGGTTACCCGTGAAGCCCTGACTACCGTCTCCGCCTGGCAAACCTTCAAAACCTTGTGGTCCCTGAATACCTTGAATACCGGGTGGGCCTGGGTCGCCTGGAGTACCAATTGGCCCTTGAGCACCTACGCCGGGTGGTCCAATGACTGATTCCCCTTGGAATCCTCGGTAGCCTTGAATACCTCTTTCACCCTGAATACTTTGGCCATCATCACCTGTTGGACCAGGTGGGCCTTCAAATCCATCACCACCTTGGAATCCTCTGAAACCTTGAGGGCCGGCTGCACCATCTCCACCAAAAAATCCTTGGTTTCCTTGGATACCTTGGACACCCTGAACACCCTGAGGGCCATCCCCACCTATACCGAAATCACCTTGGATACCTTGGTTGCCTTGGATACCTTGATCACCTTGATTACCGTCAAGACCTTCACCGCCAGCGATCCCTTGTATGCCCTGAATGCCTTGAATACCTTGAGCACCGGTTCCACCAGCACCAAATTGGCCCTGAACACCTTGAATACCTTGGACCCCTTGAATACCCTGAGGTCCGACACCAGCAGGTCCAAAGTTACCCTGAATCCCTTGAATACCTTGGATACCTTGTAGCCCAGGTGCAGCAGTACCAGAGAATCCTTGTGGCCCTTGAACACCTTGGTCACCTTGGACACCCTGAATGCCTTGAGCGCCGGGCGCACCTGCTTGACCATCAAAGCCTTGGAAACCTTGAACACCTTGAGCACCAATGGTTCCATCACCTGACTTATAGAATTCAACGTAACAAACGTCGGCATCTGTGAAGCCCTGAGAACCAAAATCTATCGCAGCATTTACAGTTACTTCAATATATGTGGACTGATCTGCAACAGCGGTGACAGGGAAAACATAGAATTCGCCTGCGTCCCAAGTCGCATTATCATCAGTACCTTTAACAATCAAATGACCCTTGACTGTCGAGCTTGAAGTGCCCCAAGAAAGAAGATAACTGTCAACAAAACCAGAACCATCATACATTTGCTTAGAGAAATATAATGTGGTTGAAGCTTGTAATGTATTGTTATTTGTTCTGAATTGACCAACACCTGCACCAGCAGTAGTTGAGGTATCATACTCGAACCTGATACCGTAATATGCTCCAGAAGGTCCTTGGATGCCTTCGCCTTGAATACCTTGGTCACCTTGAATGCCTTGGGTACCTTGGGTACCAGCGCCAGCCTCACCTTGGAAACCACCTTCACCTTGGAAGCCTTCACGGCCTTGTATACCTTGAATCCCCTGAATACCTTGAGTACCAATACCAGCAGTACCTTGGTTACCTTGAATACCTTGTGGGCCCTGAGAACCTGGAGTACCAGCACCAGTTTCACCTTGGAGACCTAAATCACCTTGGATACCCTGAATGCCCTGAATACCTTGAGTACCTTGACTACCTTCATCACCTGAATCACCAGTTCTTGCAAATGTAATGATAACATCTTCTGAATTTGCAAAGGATCCTGTACCGAGTGTTCCACTTACGTATGCACAGTCTACAGTAAATACAGCACCATTTTCTGCCAGTGCAGCTATTGTAAATAATACAAATTGACTTGCATCATTTACCTCTGTGATCTTAAAGTGACCCTTGATCGTGCTTGTAGAATCAGCAATCGTACGAAGGTAAGTTTCGATATTTACATTTGAGTCATCGCGTTCGTGGATGAACATTTCAGTAGAAGCAGATGCGTTGGTATTATTAAATCTAATCTTGCCGACATCAAACAAAGACATTGGAGTAGTAGCTGTTTCGAATGTGTAGTCGAATGTAACACCACCGAATCCACCGGGTGCGCCTACACCATCGTTACCCTGAATCCCTTGAATACCTTGGATACCTTGAGCGCCTGCAGGCCCAGTATCACTGATGTTGATCGTTCCGACCATTGAACCATGGAATTGACACTGGTAATATAATGTAGAAGGAGCATCGGATGGTACAACAAATTGAACGATGCCAACATCTTCACCGTTATTAGTGACACCGTTATTATATTGATCTCCAGTACCAGTACCTGGGTCGGTCTTGATCCAGAAAGGATGCCCTGAAGCATTTACATTAAATCTATACGTGAATCCACGGAGCAAAGTAATATCTGGATTACCACCAACACCATCGATAACATAATCTGAAGAACCGTTATTTGTTACCTCAAACTGACGAGCACCTTCACTACCGCCTTCACCTTGGATACCCTGAACACCTTGAATACCTTGAGTACCTTGGTCGCCTTGGATGCCCTGAATACCTTGAGCCCCGAAGCCATCGTTACCTTGGATGCCTTGAGTGCCCTGAATACCCTGATCACCAGCTGGTTGGAATGACAGATATATTCCATTGCCTTCAGCAGCAACAATTGCCGCCCAGTTAGTATCACCACTTTGATAGTCTACTGCAATTGTCCACCAACCAGTATTATCTTGGAATGCAGTATATTCGAATGTTGTATAATATCCTCTAAAGCCCTTACTCGTTATAGTGAGATGGCCTTTGGGCACATTAGTAACAGCATTTAATGATGGGATAATTGAATCGAAAACCTGATTGTATACATCCAGATCGTCGATGTATAATACGTTAGCAGAACTTAAATCTGTATTGTTGAATTTCAAATTACCAAAACTTGGATCTGAATTCGCAGTATCTGCATTTAAATAGTTATATTCAAACGCAAGACCACCCATAGGACCGATTGCACCGGTATTACCTTCATCACCTTGGATGCCTTGAATTCCTTGAGCACCTTGAATACCAGGTGAAGAAGGAATAAATGTAATTTGGTGCACGTCACCATATGTTGCTATTTGGTTAGCCGCATTTAGATTACCCGATTCCCATTCTAATTCTAGAGTCCACCAACCACCGTTATCTGTGATATTATTGATTAAGAGCCAGGTCCCTTGCTCTGCCGTGCCTGACGGCGTCCCAGCACCTGAACCAATAATAGCTTGATTAACATTTTTTAATAGTAAACTACCATAAGGAGCCGAAGGCAGTCCTGACATGTAATTGAGAATAGCACCTATCGAATCATTCGAGTCGTTATCAAGATCATCGATATACATGATCGGTGTGCCAGATAAAACAGCATCATCGAATCGGAAGAATGTAGCGCCTGGATCAGCAGCAGCGTTATTTTGATCATCATACTTATAGATGGAAGTGAATGGAGCTAAGCCTTCGCCAATGGTACCCTGAATCCCTGTATCACCTTGGATGCCTTGGACACCCTGAATACCTTGGATACCTTGATCGCCCTGAACGCCTTGAATTCCTTGAGCACCTTGAATACCATCAACCCCAGCTGGGCCTGCCGGAATGAAAGAGATAAATGCTTCTGGTCCGTGAGGATTTACAACTTGCGTTTGCCAAGCCCCAGCGGATGTGCCCAGGTTATGATCAATGACATTAACGTCAAAGTAACCCCAATCTTTACCAGTACCATCAGTACTCCATGTCCAATCGGTGAATTCAAAAATAATCCAGTGATGACCACTTGGGCCAGTGCCACCAGCGTCTTCATATACCTTGATGTGACCTTTTATGGAACCTGGTATGGCTCCAAGATAGTCTAAGAAATCGTCGATTTGCGTCGTATATTGATCATCTGGAATGTCGTCAATGATAAGTCTGGTAATACTTCCTACAAATGTATTATCAAACTTGAAAGACGAAGTACCTGGGTCACTGGTAGTAAAGTCTTCTGGTGAGGAATAATTCCATACGAAGGTAAGCCCGCCGTATTGTCCCTGCTCACCTTGAAGCCCGAGATCACCTTGAATGCCTTGAACACCCTGACCACCAGCATCACCTTGGATACCTTGAGTGCCTTGAATACCTAGATCACCCTGTATCCCTTGGACACCTTGATCACCTTGGATACCTTGAGTACCCTGATCGCCCTGAATTCCTTGAGTACCCTGATCGCCCTGAATTCCTTGAGTACCCTGATCACCTTGAATGCCCTGAAGTCCTTGAATCCCTTGAACACCTTGTGAACCAGTCTCGCCTGGAAATACGAATGTTACCTCGAATAAATCGCCGTAACTACTAATGTTTGATGTCCACGATGTCTCGCCATATTCGTGGAAACAGTTTAAAGTGTAATAACCAGTCTGATCTGCAGCAGCTTCAATCCGTGCGTAAGTATATGCTTGATCTGGAGCATCATCCGACCTCTGACGAAGAATAAGATATCCTTTGATCGTCTCTGTTCTAGCAGCAATATCAGAAAGAACCGGTTCTACACTTACTGATAAGGCTTCAAATACTGCACTGAAATTGTCAATGGTCAGTACGAACCCTGTACCTAAACCCAGTGAAGCACTATCTGTGTAAAAATTACCTTGGCCGGGATCTGAAGAACCTCCATTCTGAGCGGTATCGTAATTGAAGACATACGTGATGCCTCCTGATAGCCCTTCTTCGCCAGGCAATCCTTGAATGCCCTGAAGTCCTTGCACACCTTGGTTACCCTGAGTTCCTTGGAATCCCTGATTACCCTGTACGCCCTGATTTCCCTGAATTCCTTGGTCACCCTGAACACCTTGTGGTCCCTGATTACCTTGAATCCCCTGAGGGCCTAAGAAACCTTGATTTCCCTGAACACCTTGAATGCCATCAGTACCTTGTGGACCTTGAATAGACTGTGGACCTTGAATACCTTGAGTACCCTGAATACCGAGATCACCCTGTATTCCTTGAACTCCCTGAGGCCCTCTTTCGCCTTGAATACCTTGAATACCCAAGTTGCCCTGAACACCTTGGACACCTTGCATCCCTTGGACACCCTGGTCACCACGGAAGCCTCTAGAACCTTGAATACCTTCTTGTCCTATTTCTCCTTGAAGCCCCTGAACACCTTGAATACCTTGGAAGCCTTGAACACCTCTGAATGAACCAATATTGATCCAATTTACACCATCATATATCCAAAGTTCATCATCAGCTTCATCGATAACTGCGTCACCAACAACTGCTGATGGAAATGCTGCATTGAGAGTTGCTTGAGGATCGCCACCTGCATCTACATCTGGTACGGAACCAATAATTGTGAAACCAGGGCCGTATTCGCCTTGAGTACCCTGATCACCTTGAATACCTTGAGTGCCTTGAACACCTTGAAAACCTGCGCCGATGTCTAACCATGCGGTGCCATCAGAATACTTTAATGAACCATCATCTGCATAGATAATGGCCCCTTCGAATGGAGCGGGATCTAACTGTATAGGAAACGCTTGTGGTATTCCTTGCCCTAAAGTTCGGGCCTTACCAGATACCGTGGTGTACTTAGATGGCATTTTGGTTCCTCAAATTATACTACGTCGTCTTCTTCTGACTGACCAAGTGTAAATGATAATGTAGTATTTATTGCATATTCAGTGTCACTTTTAGCCTCAAGAATATCTCCTGTTCTTAAAAATTGACCATTAAGAGGTATTGCGATAGTATCGTAACCGGGGATTTGTAAATTACGAACCAACCAGAACGTATCATTTAAATCGTATCGGTATACATGGACGTCAACAGTGGCTGTATTTGCATATGCGTTGCAACACACCAATGGACTAATGATTTCACCAACACCTGGCTCTACTGTAGTCGAGCCACCGAATACAAGTTCTGGAACTTCATAATTGGGTACTCGTACTATTTCTTGCCAATTGGTTGTTAGCTCTAAATTTACCGCAACAGGTTTCGCATCCGGCGCCTGTGATGTTACAACTGTTATGATGTCTGTATTAGCTGGCATGTATAAATCCTATAGTTCCTTTTCTATTTAGAACTTTTAGACGATTGCTCTACTCTGAGAAGCACGTCTGGCAAGTTTTCTTACTGATGATGTGAATGGTCTTCCTTCAATTCGTCCAGTTCGACCATTAATTCTCAATCCTCGGGCAAAATACTGGTTATTCAATTCGTCAGAACCCGACCATCGAATTCGGCCTCCGTCCTCGTATTGGACCGATGCCAATGCCGAGATTGCACTACCCAAGTTCCTAAAGTTCAGAGGCAATGCGTTTCTGTTAACACCTGCCGATGCACCGTTGAACTGGTGAGCAATGGATTCCACCAACGCACCGAATACCAATGTAGAAGGTTTGAGTACATTACCAATTACACAATCTCCTATCAAGCCCTCTATCATCAAGTCGTGAGGACTATCTGGTGAATAGTTATTAATAAGGTTTGTCTTAATTCTCTCCCAACATCCTACGAAAGCATCGAGTAGATCGGTATTATTAGTGCCTGCATTTACCCAGCTAAGACCATCCCAATAATATACAGTACCTGCCCAGATATTAGTGAGGAAATCACCAGTCGTTGGCGTTACAATATATGACCAATATGGCTTCTGGCCGGTGGTAGGTAAATCAGCAATTGCAGCTACACTACCCTTGTACCTTAAACCTTGTATTGATGGGTTAAAGGTAGGAAATACCAATTCGCCCTTATAATCAAAGAACGCAGCAGTATAGGTTAATGTGGCCTTAGAAGAACCTCCTACACCTGTTGCAGTATTCTTGAACTCGAAGTCATTTCTTACTGATTGTAGTAAATTACCAGCGTCTCTTCGGGTCAGATATTCATCTACAAACTTATAGGTGGCCCCAACAAATCTTACAGTATCAAATGCAAGACCAATCTTTAATGATTCAATTGTATTCTTAGCATCTTGATATCGAATATTGACCCAATCCAAGCTAGGATCTTGACGAACAGGAAGATACTTCGTAGAATTATTCGTCAAAGTCAGATAATATATATTTGCTAGAGACTTGACCTTCTCAACTTCTACTTCTGAAGGGAATCCACTATTGATAACCTGGCCGGTCAGCTCACCTTGAAGGACAGACGCACATATATTACCCAATTCTCTGTACGATTTACCAGTAGGTATGCGTTGATCTTCTGGGAGTCTTAAGGTATTATTCCAGAAATAGAATTCTGCGTTCCATCGAGACGCAAGATTACTATCATAGTTAAGATCCCAGCTGAATCCATCCAACAAATATTGGACGTCTCTGTAGCACTTAGCCCTATTATAATCAAGAACATCAAATTCTGATCTAATAAATTCAATCATACTATCAGCAAGAGTTGTCGTGCTTTCATCGATAGTAGTACCAAGAGTAACCAATGACGAATCAATCCAACTGAGGTCTGGCTCTTCTTGTGATGCCAACACACTGATATCATCTTGACGAATTACACTTTCAATAATTTGTACAAGATCTTGAGCTCTAGCACCATCAACAGATGTAGCAGCAGGTTGAGAGAAATCTTGCGCGGTTGAAGTGTAAGCCAGATCTTGTGTATCGTTGTTTTGTATGATATTCCTTACCAACAACCCCAGATATTCATAGGTATCGGCGGTTTGTCTTCTCGTTGATGCCGGAAGGACACTAATTGCGTTTTCAAAATAAATCTGAGCATTGATTCTAGTTGCACGATTACCGCCGTATTGCACGTCATGTGATACTGCATCGATGATGAATCCGATATCTCTTCTGCAACTATCTTCGATGTAACTTAAACCATTCCAGTTCTTGGCAATATAATCAATTACACCTGTGACTATTGTGTCTGCCGAAGCCTCGATATTTGTCACACCAGTCGTGTAATTAGATGCAACCCAATCGTAATCAGGCTCGTCTCGCAGAGGTACTGTATCACCATCTGGATCCTCAACGATATTGGCAATGTACATACCAAGTTCTTTAGCACGATCACCAGTTAATGGATTTGCTCCGATACCAGTAGTGATCTGAGCAACAGTATTACCAGGCGAAGGAACAACTGTCTGCAACTCGACTACCTGTTCAATCACTTCTGCCATATGAGAGAATGCCTTCTTAGTGGGCTCTCTTTGTTCATAAGGTAAAGTATTAACAGCATTCGAGAAGTAGATCTGAGAAGCGTTCCATATTGCTGCAGTACCTTTGTACTGTAAATCGTGTGAGATAGCATCGATGATATAGCCAGTATCTCTAATACACTTAGCCTGATCATATCCAAGGCCGTTCCACTCTCTAGAAAGATAAGTGATAACACCAGACTGGAGGGTAGGCTTGACTTCTGTGATTGTATTAAATGCCGAGACATATTCGGCATCATAAGCTGCAGTATCTGGTTCAATCTCAGCCGGTAAATTAGCAAGACTGGATTCTCCAACCACATTTGTTGTGATATTAACCAGGTCTTTTGCGTCTTGCGCGATCGCACCACCAGCACTAGTCCCTATATCTTGTGATATGGGGTTACCGGTTGAGGGAGTTACTGTTTCGGCATTTACCACTTGTCGAACTACTTCAGCCAAATGACTAAATGCTCTTACTGAAGCTCTTTTTTGATATTCCGGCAATACGTTTGTTGTATATGCATTCTTGAAATACATTTCAGCGTCTTGAATAGTAGCACTATTACCACCGTGTTGAATATCGAATGATACACAATCTAACAAGTAGCCGACATCTCTTTCACATGAAGCCGCATTGTAACCTAAACCATTAGGTACATTTTCATTTGCCCATGTGACAGAATCTGCGATTACTGTTGCTTGATTGTTTACGATTTCATCATATTCAGTCAGAGTGTAACCAGCGGTATCAACTTCAACCAAGGCCTCTAAACTGTCGAGATTTCCAGCAGTCAAAACATCGATAATAATATCAATCAATTCTTCTGCTCGAGTGACCTCTGCAGCGGTTGCTCCTATGGTATTTGTAATTACAGTACCGACAAGAGTTTTAAGTTGTGTATATGCACCGATAGATGCAGTAACCTCATCTGCGTCACCTAATTGACTTACGTTTGCATCGAAATATGCAATGGCTGATAATCTAGATGCAGTATTTCCACCATATTTAATATCGAATGAAACCCCATCGAGGATAAATCCTACATCACGTTCACAATCAGCAACATCATAAGTTGGATAATTAGTGTTGACATATGTAACAGTATCTGTTATAATTGAAGCTTGACTATTAGTGATCTGAGAATATTCTGTTACATCTAATCCAGTAGTGTCGATTTCGACAAGAGCAGGCATGCCACTGATAGATCCAGCATCGAGGACATCGATAATGATATCCAGTAAAGTCTGTACCGATGTAATGATACCAGTATCTAATCCAGTAGTGTAACCACCAATGATGGCCTTAAGCTGTGAGAATGCAGCAGACGATTCAGCCTGTTGAGTTAATATTGAAGTTCCTTCGATGTAAGCTTCTGCACTCAATCTAGATGAAGAATTACCACCGTATTTAATGTCATGAGTCAATGCATCTATAATGAAGCCAGTGTCTCTTTCGCACTTAGCAACATCATAAACAAAGGTATCTGTGAATGGAGCAATATTCCCTGCTATCTGAGTGTCAATCCAAGCTGTCAATTCACTAGCGAAAGTCAATTTGTTAGCTTGTAATCGAGCAGAACCTTCTTCTCTATCAAGTGTTACCTGATAAGATGCACCTTCTGTGGTTGGGAAAACCGAAGGTTCGAATGTCGTGACAGATCCATTTAGAACATCGATTACTCTTTCGAATAGACCGTTGACTTCTCCAATGCTTTCTACACTTGGCAATCGCGTGATCTTATCTCTTGCAAATTCAACTGCTGCAATGGTAGCAGTGCTTTGACCGTTTGCAGGATAACCACTTGTGGATCTTAAATATGCATTTGCTGCTGTTACCGAATTATGGTTGGTGCCGAGCACCAAATCTCTTCGAACTGCATCAATGATGTGGCCAAGATCTCTTGAACATTTAGCATTATCGTAGTAAACATTCGGATAAGTTTCCTGAATATAATCACTAACATCTGACTGTAATGATGCAATATTAGACTGAATACCAATGCTAGCAGCAATTCTAGGAGCAGTTTGATATGAACCGGCAGTAGTCGGATATGTAGAGGTTCCGAATGTACTAGTCGTTCCTTCTAAGACATCAATTACAGTCTGGAATAGACTAATAATAGAAGCGTCAGAGGTTACGAGAGTTAGATTTGTAATAAGATCCCTAGCATAGGCTACAACCTGAGCAGTCCTATCAGATTGACTACTAGCAACATAAGCACCAGCATTTCTTAAATATGCATTTGCTGCTGTAACTGTATGATGGGTAGAACCAGTAAGGAAATCTCTGCGTACCGCATCGATGATATAGCCAAGATCTCTTGTGCAAGTTTCATTATCGTAATCTGAATTCAAGAATAGTGTGGTAGCAGCTGCCAATGAAGAGGTAGCACCTACAATTGTATTCCGAGACGTTACGTAATTGTTTGCGACCCAAGTAACATCAGGCTCAACTCGAGCAGGAAGATTTGCCGGAGTATCTGCAGCAACAGCATTTGCAATAATTGTTCCTAATTCTGTAACAGTAGTTGCCTCTGTCGCGGTCGCGGGAAGTCCTGACGTGTCTTGTACTTCGGCGTTGCCAGATGATACAGTCACCAGAGTCTCTGTGACAACCTGAGACATTACTTCAGCCAATCGAAGATATGCTGCTTTAGTCGATACTCTTTGTAGAGATGGTAGCGTGTTTATGCCATTGACAAAATAGAATCCAGCATTTGCCAAAGTCGCTCTGTTACCGGTATACTGTACATCGTGTGATATAGCATCGATGATGAATCCAGTATCTCTCTCGCACTTGGCTTGATCATATACAGGATAATTAGCTTTAATGAATACAGGAGTCTGATTAGCAATTGCCGTTTGATTCGTTACTATGAGATCATGATCTGTAGTAACTAAACCAGTCAAATCCGGTTCAACGACTGCAGGCATGCCTGATATAGAACCTGCATTAATTACATCAATGACAATGTCTATCAGAGTTTTAACTCGATCTTGTTCTGGAGCAGTAGCAATGTTTGCGTTTATTAATGATTTCAGATAACCGAATGCAGAAACAGTAGGAATTGCTTCATCCGGGCCTAACTGTGATTCTGTACCATCAAAGTACGCAAGCGCGGCGATATGTGATGCACTGTTTCCACCGTATAAGATATCGTGGGTCACCGCATCTAGGATATAACCAGCATCTCTTTTGCACTTAGCAACGTCGTAGATATGAGTTGGATATTGTTGTGCAATCCAGTCTTGCATATCATCCACAATCGTAGCGCGATTAGTTTGGATTGCTGTTCTAGCATCTGAACGTTCAGTAGTGTCGTATGAACCAGCATGGTTAGGATATGAAGGTGCGATATAAGCAGTAACCGATCCATTAAGGACATCGATAACTCTTGCAAACAAAGCATCAATCTGAGCATCTGGAGTAGATACCAAGGCCTTCACTTGATCTCTGGCATACTCTATACCGGCGATCGTGTATGGACCCTGAGAATTAATATATGATAAACCAGCACTTGATCTGAGATATGCATCACCAGCAGTAATAGTGTTATGATCTGTACCTAAAATTAAATCTCTACGTACAGCATCAAGAATATTACCAATGTCTCTAGCACATTTCACAGTATCATATTCTGGCAAAAATTCATCAATCCATGCAATGGTTTCTGCAATGATAAAGTCTCGGTTTAACTGTAATTGTTCTCTGGCATATCTTCTATTGGTGTCAACGCCTGGATCTGTCCATACAAGAGGATCGGCCGTATCGTTGGCGATGATATCATTGATTTCATCTATAGATGCATTTACTCTTGTAAGAGAAGGACCATCTGATACTATTGCAGCTATCTCTGTTTTGAGATTATTGAAAGCAGCAATTGTTTGTGGCTGTTCATCAGTAATTGTAGAAGCAGCAATCGGTGATCGATATGCTCGACCAGCAAGGACAGAATTGTAATTAGTGCCAAGGAGCAAGTCTAATTCTACAGCGTCTACAATGTAGCCAACGTCTCTCTCGCATGTCTTATCATCATATGTGTAATACTTTTCATTCAAGAATGATGATACTTCTTTCTGCAAAAATTCTCTGTTACTTTGAATTTGTTCTCTTGCAATAATATGTCCGCCGGATAGAGCACCATCACCCCAAACAATAGTGTCAGCAGCAGGCTGACCATAGATCATGATATCAACGATTTCGTTGAACCCTTGCTCTACACGAGACTTGGCATTAGCACCAGAAACTTTTCTTGCTGTATTCTGTTTGATGTAATTGATTGCGCCGATGGTTTCTTCTAACTGTTCAGCAATCACCAGATCAGTTGATACTGTTCCTGCCCTGTATGCCAGACCGTTGAATATTGAATTGAAGTTCGACCCAGTCAGAACATCTCTCTTTACGGCATCCATCAATGTTCCAGTATCACCAGAACAACTTGTATTGTTATATGTGAAATAACTATCATCCAAGTAACTAATTACTTCTTGCTGAACGAATGCTTTATTCAGTTGCAGATTCTGTCTTGCCATGGTCTGATTAGGATCAGCAACAGGAGATACGAGGGTTGGTAATACCGGATTCTCTAGTTGATCCATTGTGATTGCAATGGTTTCCACGAGGTCGTGTAGAGAATCAGCTGTAGCGACTGTTACTGCTGTTCCAGAAGTGTTCTGAGCCTCAGCATTGCCTGATTGTGGAGTAACCACGACATTTCTTACAACTTGTTGTGAAGCATCAGCGAGATGTTGGAATGCAAGTTTTGTTGGCTCTCTCTGTTCTAATGGTAAGATATTAACCTGATTGATAATACCAGTTCCATCATCTAATGAAACACCATAGGCACCTTCAAAATAATATTGAATTGCCTCAAGGGTTGATGCATTACCGCCGTATTCGATATCTTTAGAAACGGCATCTAAGATATAACCAACGTCTCTGAAACATTTAGCCTGGTTATATGGTAGTCCGTTGAAGGTTGGTATGAGATATTCATCAATGACATCGTCTTGGAGTCGAGTTCTCTGACCATTGATCCATACTACTGCACTGGAGTAACCAGACTCTACGACTGGTTCTACGAACTCTGGCACCAGAAGAGCTCTAGAGTCTTTAATAGCCGTAGCAGTGATGTTTATCAGATTACGAACCTTGCTTGCAGTAAGAAGGCCGATATCACTTTGAGACAGATCTTGGGTCTCAGCATTACCAGCAGTAGGAATTACAGCTTGATCTCTGACGATCTTGAACGCAACCTCAGCAATATGTTCAAATGTATCTGCAGTAGGAATGACCTCATCAGCTCCTAATGTAGCAACAGCATGTTCGAAATAGAATTTAGCATTATTTGCAGAGGCAACATTTGATCCGTGTTGAATATCCCATGAAGCTGCATCAATAATGAATCCAGTATCTCTCTCGCATTTAGCAACATCATATTCTAGATCTGGATAATTAGCAGCAACATAAGCAGTTGCTTCTGCGATCATGAATGTTCTGTTCAACTGCAAGATTGTTCTGGCGTCTAGCGTGGCAGCACTTGCTGAATTTGTACCGAAGTTATATGGATCAGCAGAACCGAGACCGTTTGCCAAGATATCAGTAATTTCATTGAATGCTGCATTTGATCGAGTAAGTTCTGCACCGGTCAACCCAACAGCAATCTCGTCACGAATATAATTGACAGCACCGATTGTTTCATTGAGCTGTTCAGTAATTACTACCTGAGCACCAAGAGTACCTGAACGATAAGCCAATCCAGTATATACCGAATGATAATTTGATCCGGTAGCGATATCCCTCTTGACTGCATCAAGAATGAATCCAGTATCACGAGAGCACTTATCACCATCGAATGTGAAATAATTTGCATTAAGATAAGATACAACATCTTGTTGCAAGAATGTTTTATTAGCCTGCAGATTGATTCTAGCGTGATAACCTTGAGACTGTTGAGAAGTATGAATCACAGCATTAGGTGCAGCAGATATAAATGTATGGACACTTGGAGCACTTGTTCCGACATTCACAGTGAACGTATCTTGGGTTACGGCAGTAACTTGCATTGGAGTGTTGAAGTTTCCATCAGTAGATCTTGGATATGAATGCTGTGTAGCATCACCATCAACATCACAAGTAAATGTGAATGAATATGGAGCAAATATAACCCAATCATCTGTAGTCAAGCCGTGACTAGCAACAGTGACAACACTAATACCACTGGCTGGATCATATGTCGCATCTGTTGGTGTGAAATATGCCAGGTTAGAAGCTGGATCACTCCAAACGATTGTATCGACATTGTCTAAACCGTTATTGATAATATCAATGATTTCATCTGCAGCTGCATCTGTTCTATAGATTGCTGCTTGATCTGTTGATATGGCTGCAGCCACCTGATTCTTGACATAGCCCCATGCACCGACAGTCGGATCTATTTGTTCATTAATAACCTTATTAGCCGTTGCTGTATAATATGCAATACCAGCCTGAACAGAATTAAAATTCGTTCCTAAAGCAAGATCTCGCTCGATTGCCGGCAAGATATAAAGATTAGTATCTCGGGCACATTTGATGTCATCGTAGACATAGAAATTATTATTGATCCAACCAACAAGGTGGTCTTGGATATAAGATTTGTTTGCCTGCAATTGTTTTCTTGCATTTCTATGATCGACAGGAATACCAGCATCATCACTGAATGTGATGGCAGAAGGTACTACCTGAACAGCATTTGCAGAAGACCGAATATAAATGTGATCTGAAGTTTCACTAGAAGTTCCCACGTTTATAGTGATCGTGTCTTGTGTGACAGAGGTAATTGCTATTGGATTATTATAAATCGGATCTGTAACACGAGGATGTGATATTTCAGCAATATAGTTATCTGATCCACATCGGAACACGAAGCTATCTTGTTCTAATAAGACAGAAGTACCGACCGTGAGGCCATGATTTTCTATTGTGATTACAAATTCACCAGTAGCTCCATCATAGGTAGCAAATGTAGCAGTGAATTGTTGGCCCGTTCTTTCTAATATGCCTAAAATATCATCAAATGCAGAATCTACTCTTTCTGCACCCAAATATCCTAAACTGTCGACCAATTGATTTGTCTGATCTTTCAGTTGCTTATAAGCACCAATTGTTTCATCACGTTGTCTTTCGACTACCTTTCTTGCGGTAGCCATGTAATATGCGTTACCAGCAGTGATTGAATTATAGTTAGTATCTAACTGAGCATCATATTTTACAGCTGGAAGAATATACTCTTCGGTATCTCTGCGACACTTAATACTGTCATATGCAAAGAACTCTTCATTATTATCAATCCAGTCAACGAATACGTCTGCGATCAGTGCCTTGTTGTCTTGGAGAAGTTCACGAGCTTGTCGATGTTCATCAACGCCAGTATCGGCAAACGTGACCGGATTGGCATAGGATTCATCGTTCTCTAATATGTTCAGAGTTTCGTCAAAAGATGTATTGGCCCTTTCATTAATGCTTACATCTTGTTGAGAGAATAAACCTTCTATTCTGTCTTGGAGGTATCGGATTGCTCCGGCAGTTTCTTCTTGCTGATCTCCAATGACCGTATAAGATATAGGGCTTCGGTATGTGATACCAGCCAATCTTCCCCAGTAATTAGAATCCATGGCGATGTCCAAACCCACGCCATCGAGTATGATGCCACTGTCTCTTTCACATTTGACCGAATCATACAATTCATAACCCAGGCCTCCGTCTGAAACAGGTGTCGTGAGATGATCAACCATATCATCGATAATAGCTACTTCATTTTCTAACAATACAGCAGAAAATGCAGTATTCTGGAACATTTCTTGGGCTGTATCAGTCGGTTGGAAGAAACGTGAAGTTCCTTTTGCTCTCATTGAGATGTCACCGAACTGAGAACCTGAGTTGTTCAATGTGACCTGTCCACCGTTTAATGCATAGAATGCACAACGTGTGAAGATAGACAAAGAACCAATACCGTTAACACCTGCACCATCTCTTGCAACATATCCAATGCCGTTTTGAGTACGAGGTGTGAAACCGAAACAAAGAACATATGTGTAGAGTGAATCTGGATCTAACACCCTTCTGTCAACAAGGACACAACCACCACCACGGCCGACCGCAGGGTTGGGGAAGTCATCGATACCAATCGATTCTACAATACCTATACCGCCGGATTCAGTAGTAACTGTATCTCCTACGGCGAATCCAACATTATTTTTAAGGTTTCGAACAAAGATTTTTCTTTGTGAAACAAGATCACCAGGTACTATAGGTGTTGGCAAATTGGCATCCATCGTGTCATCCCACGATATGTACCCTATAGCACCACTAGAGAATTTAACCTCATCACCTTCGTTCCAGCCGCCAGTATAACCAACTTGAAGAATGAATTGTCGACCAAGATCAGCAATCGTTCCCTTCGTGTTGAATGGATTGAGAGGTGGTTCAACATCAGCACGTAAGAAGTTAGATAACTGAGTCGAGTCTCTTAAATAAGGTGAACGTCTGAGTTTTGCCCCCGGTCGATAAGCAACTGCGAATCCGCCTTCTGGGAAGTCAAAATTGTCAACCTTCCAGTTAGTGTATGAGAACCCCTGAAGATAGCCACCGGAACCGACCAACCAACAGTTGTTGTTTTCGTATCCAGGCAATGCTTCAATGACCGTCGCGTACTGACCCGAGGTTGATGTAGCAGAACAGTCATCTGGTAGTTTAAGATTTCCCTTAGTGTAATATGTACCAGGGCCTACAGAGATGTGGACAGCGTTATTGACATCGTTTCGATCATAAACACCACCTGCTTTTTCGAACGCCAATTCACAAGCTCTTTCAAGAGACTTGACAGGCTGCAGCATAGAACCGGGCCATTCATCTCGACCTTGACTTACATCAACGTGAACCTTCAATGCCTGAGTTACAGATTTGGCCAATTCGTCGTAGAATTGCTTGTATGTGAATTTCTCTGTCTTTCCGGTCTGGAAGTTCTTTAATGCGAACCATGATTCTTCGTGTATATTAGGATCGAATACTTCTTTAAGATCCATTTCGAAGTCTTTGAGTTCACCATCAACGAATTCGACATTGGTCATTAAGGAATCATCAATCGTTCCGTTTGCAAAGGACGACGATGTTACTACAATATTATTTGCATCACTATCTAAAATGATATTATTAGATAGAATTGATTCTGATATTGTACCATTTCTGAAATCAGTTGTCAAGATGGTAGAATTGGTAATTAATGAATCATCAAGAGTACTACTTGTAAAGAGATTATTATTACCTGTACCATCCGAGAAATCGGAATCAGTAATTATGAGGGTGTTAGCCGTAGAGCTAGTCAACGCACCATTTTGGAACGTTACGTTATTTGCCACACTGTCATATAAGAATGATTCTGACCAAATATTATTGGTACCTTCACCATTATTAAACTGTGAGTTTTCTATGACTAGATTGTTAGCATCTGAATCACGAAGAATACCGTTTTGGAAGGTCGAATCATCTATAATTGATGTGTTAACAGTGCCGTCTTCGAACTTAGAGTTCGTGATGACAATATTATTTGCATTTGAATCAAATATATTCGATTCAGTAATTGTAAGATTGTTTGCAGTAGAGTCAAAAATCGAACCATCGGTGAACGTCGAGTCAGTAATGGTTAGAGTATTTGCTACTGAATCAAATAATTCACCTTGACTGAACTGAGAGTTCGTGATGATAATATTATTTGCATTTGAATCGAATATATCACCATCAGCAAAGGTGGACTCTGTGATAGTTACATTATTAGCCGTAGAGTCGAATATGCCACCATCAGTGAAGGTGGACTCTGTGATAGTTACATTGTTGGCAGTAGAATCTTCGATAGCTCCATTAGAGAATAGAGATGTATCAATTACAGAATTAGTAAGGATTACATTATTACCGGTGCCATCGTTGAACTCAGAGTTCGTGATGACCATATTATTACCGGTAGAATCGAAAATGCCACTGTCACGGAGTTCTGAATCCGTGATAATCATGTTCACACCGTTTGAATCTTCGATGTTACTAGTGCGTAAGAAAGAGTCTATTATGTCTAAGCGAAGGCCGTTGGAATCACGAAGAGTACCATTTTCGAAAATAGTACGTGTAATTTCACTATCTTCCATTCTGGAATCGTCAATTACAACATCACGAATTAAAGAGTCGAAGATAGTCACACCAGAGATTTGACCTCCAGTGATCGTGATTCGATCAAAGATTTCGTACTGTATTGCTTGTACTAATTCTCTTCTGGTGATATTTTTCGTGCCATCATCACCTTGGATAAGGTTAACGATAACGAAAAGGTCTTCACTCCGTGTATTAGCACCACTGATCGAACCTAGCTCTGAAATCTTAGCCATTTAGACTTTACCCTTTTATTTTGTATTTATAAGACCAACAATCAAAATCAAAATATAACTAAGATTATCCGTTGCAATCACAACGTTTTTCTAATTCAACAATCCTGTCTTGCAATTCTTTGATGGCTTCAACTAGAAGACCAACGGTATTTCCATATCGAAGGGCCTTATAAGACTCTCCACTATCATTATCTACTTCATAGACTAAACCAGGTAATACCTGCTCGACCTCTTGGGCAATAAGACCAGTAGCTTTTTCTTCTGGCTTATCTTTGTAATTAAATGTAATACCCCTAAGTTGAGAGACTTTATCAAGGGCATTAGGAATTACTTCTATATTTTCTTTTAAATTAATATCTGATGCAGTACCAAATGCTGTGATATCACCTTCAGCAACTATTGAACCGGCCGCGTTGTCCAGTTTAATGGTCAGATTCGTGTCATCATAAATGTTGATATCACCATAAAAATACGAATCTCTGTAGAAATTTAATCCTGCAGCGAAATCAGCGAAATAGGTAACCGAACCGGCGACCTTTCGGAAAAATCTGAGATATGGTGTACCACCCGTAAGGGCCCCAGTCATTGATGCATAGTTGCTGGTGTCGACATATGAAGGTCTAGGTGTAAATTCATAAGCTACCATATCTGCAGTCGATGAAAACCCAGCGCCATCAGATTTGACAAAATAACTTCTAGCATTCAAGCTAGAGTCAATTGTGTAATAAGAACTGAGACCTATGCCTGTTGCAATCTCACTCATATCTGCAGCTATTGAGGTGACATCGCTTCCATCTTGTGTCAGATCAATACCAGTTCCAGCAGCAAGGGCTCCTGCAACTCTTGCATTAGTAAAGTACATAGTACCACTAGCTGTATCTGCAGATGGATCCTCAGCAATAGAGGTTGTATCCAATCCGTCTAATGTGGTAACATTTAATGTACCGATCGTAGCTTCAGTAGCTTGCAGATCCAAAGCACCAACAGTTAGCCCAGGTACTGTAAGACGACCAGCTGGGGAAAGGGCAAATTCGTTTGCTCCTCCACCGTTATTCATGATGAAATCACCATCGGTGTCTTCAATACCAACATCCCAAGATAAGGAACCTGTGGTATATCGTGATTGCGCGCCACCTGCTTGAGTAAATGTAGCAACAACTTGATTACCACCAGTTACACTTATCGGCGAATCAAACACTATAGTGTTACCGCCTGTCGTATGTCCGATAGTTGGTGCTGATATCTTAGTTGATGCAGTTAAATTGGTTGCCGCAAAATCTCCAACAAGGGTCGCGTCACCGGATGTGGTGTCTCCGCTTGCCGATGCAGTGATTGCGTCTTGCTGAAATAAGCCAACCATTTCATTGGTCTTATCTAACCAATTCTGAAATGTATTAGTCGTTGCTATGGTCGATAGCGATGGTTTAGCCATTGTCGGTGCCCATTTCTAGTTGTTCTATTCTAGCGGAGATGTTAATCAACGTCTGTTTAATTTCTGTAACATCAGAGTGTAACTTATCTATCTTTCTATAATAGAGTCGTTCTACCTTATATTTATTTAAGGCTTCTCTATCGTTATTAAGAACAGCCTTGCCTGTTACGTCTCTGGTCATATTAATTGTCATGTGAGTGCTATAGCCCTATAATCTTTTACAAACGGAACCGAACCTTTTCTATCTGATGTGAGAGAAATTTTTATAGACCATCTCCTAAACCCATCAAACGTACCATCGGGCGAGGTATATCGATATACATCACTACTCCCTCCGGTCAATGCGCTAGCAGGTAATTTATATGTCCATTCTCTGAAATCGTTCATATTACCAGTCGATGAGTATAGATCTGCGCCTTCTGAAATATCCATTTCGACCCAAGGGACATCAGTAAATGTAGATGTATCAGAAGCACTTTGGCCTCTGAAATATACTGCAATATTTGTGCCATTAGGTCTGTACCCTGTGAGGTTTACTTGGAAATCTTCGGCATCAAAATCATCATTTAATTCAAATGATTTTGAAATATATTTAGAAGAAGTCTCAGCAGTATCAGTCACATTAAATGTGGTTGCCATCAATTTAGAAACCTCAACATCTACAATAGGAGTAGAGGTTTGGTTACCGCTGTTTTGCATATTTACTGTCAATTCGAATTTGTTGCTCTTTGCTGGATCATTCGAATGACTGTATAGTAAACATCCCCGTTGATTAAAATGATTGAGATCATTGAAACGAACCGGAGCTGAATAAGACACAGAGGTGTTTAATGGATCCACGAAAGCACCAGTGACAGTCATCTTAGTCACACTATCATTTGCTCTAGCAATGAATGGAGTGAAGAAGCTTAATTCGATATTATCAATCGATGAAATAGTAGCATTAGAACCTGAAGATCTGCCGTAAATGATACCAGCAACATCTAGTGTTCTTCCTGACGTGGCACTACTAGCCTCTAGATATATTTGAGAAGAATTTCTGATGTCATAATAACACAGATTTCCTACGATGAGAGGATTCGCTGTGGCGTTTGAATATGCTTGACCAGCAGCATGGTCTACAGTAAGTTCTGTGGATGAATCTACAGATACAACCCTAAAGATATCTAATACTGCGCCAATACCAATTCCGATATAATCACCAGCAACGTACGTATCATCAAGTGAAGAACCAGATACAGTAGTGCTACCCAATCCGATGCTTACCTGAGCACCCGTACCACCTTGTGTAGGCTTGATTTGGTAAATCGTTTCACCTTTTATGAAAGCCCCATTGATATTTTCGACGGTTAAGAATTCATGGTTGTTATTAGTCAGTACAACAGTACCAGTAGACTGATCGAAATTATTACGATAGAGTGTAAACTTAATGTCCTCATCTTGATAAGACTTCCAAGCTCGGTTGTTTGTGGAGGTGAATAGGATTCCATCACCCCAATCCTGAACGACCGACTGGCCTTGTGTAGCACCCGGTGACAGATCACTACCACCTACCTTGGATGTGAATATCAGATAGTTAGGATCATTTGCGTCAGGCATTACAACCACACAGTATTCTTTTTCTGTGTCCAATCGAACCGGAGCTTCGAAGATTACGGCAGTTGTTGCCGAGGCATCATCGGATACGGTCACTTGATTTGGTGTCAAATGAATTTCAGAAAAGGGTAAAATTTCTGGTGCAGGATAACCATTAGATACTTCACGAAGCATCACGGTAACACCATTTGTCGAGCTCTTCCTCTTAAAATATAAATCTATTTTCGAAACATAAACAGAATCAGAACCTTTACCCATTGCACCCTTGATAAAGAACGTTTGCGCAAGGGGGTCGCCTCTTCTGAAAACTGGGAATACAGGTCGAGGTGGTGGTGCAGGTCTGCTTGGCAAGTTTCGTGTGGTGGTAGTTTCCAACACTTCAAACTCTGGCGTTCTCGTAGTAGTTGTTGCAGTGACAGCAGATTTTTCTACAGAGAAATTATATGCACGATAGGTTACAAACCCACCAGATGTTCCAGCAGATTCTATTGATGAGTATTGATCAACATCAGCGATTTCTAAGACGCGATCTCCAACAAAGAATGTTGCAGCAGGAAGTTGGAATGTTGCTCTAAGAATACCATTCGCATCAGTAGATACGGCATCTCCAGCCGAACCAGTTCCTCTAACATCATCTGCACTAAATGCATCAGTAGATCCGGGCTTGATATATTGATCAACATTCACCTTATCGAAATAGAAATAATGTCTCGTGTTTGGTCTGAGACCTACCATGAAGATTCGAATCTCTCTGGCAGCCATATAAGGTAAAAATTCTGTATTCGTGATGAAATCGCCGATATACTGATCCGTAGATGTTACGGTTTCTCCAACAAGCTCTAATGATGCCGTAGTTGTAGTTTCAACTCCACCACCAGTGATCGAATTGACTCCAGATGTCTGTACATCTGTATCAGTCAAAGGTTGGAATTGTTGTATATTGTCGATGATTTCTTCTGTTGGGAAAGCAACGTCTATATCAATCTGTACTGGATTAACAGTCGTGTCATACGTAGCATCATAAGGAGGTGATATCTGACCACGACCAGCAAAGTTATAGAAATTACTTACACAATTTCTGAATTCGGTAGCAAAAGGTTGCGTTAAGATTGGAAGATCTGTATTCTTGGATAAAGTAACAACCTTAGTCTTAGTAGGGCTTGGATATCTTTGCGTATTAGATCCATTTGCATAAATCAGATCAATCGGAAATTCTTTTACGGAAGGTGTCAGTATTTTTTGATTGAATCTTATAGCCGCATTGAACTCTGGATTTTTAATATCAGCAATACCCAAATCGTTCATTGGATCTGCAATGAATCCATTTTTAAAGCGCGTCAGGCCATTAGCATCTCGAACTGTAAGATTAGCAGCAGATGATTCTAATTGACTTAGAGAAATATAATAAGCCATGTTTTCGATCTTCTTCTCTAAAGAATGCAGATCTTTCATGGTGTAATTTGTTACACCAGTTTGTTTTGCTTTTACAGCATAATTTCTCTTACCTAGAGCTACTGCCTCTGTCGGTGTAAGTGCAGGGACGCCTGGAATTGTTACCTCACCAATCAATAATTGATCGCCACTGATTTTTGGTGGCTTGGCATATCTTTCTTCTTCACCTTGGATCAGTTGTGTAATACCATAAGAATCAATAACAAGAGCATCTACCCTAGACAGATAGTGTTCTATATCACTAAAACCAGCCTTCTTGTAAGAAGGTACTATAGGCAATACACCACTATAATCGCCTCCGATTGTTGGGGTATTAGAACCAACATCATCATTGAATACTGTAGCAGCTGCTGCGTTAGCAACACTAAATGCTACACTTGGTGATTTGTCAAGATATGGTCTGAAATCAAAGCAATCTCTGAGGCTATATTTCTTACCACTGGATGCAGTAAAGCCTGGGATTTCATTTGCGTCTAAACTTAAAGGATAACTATTAATAGTGAAGAAATATTCACCAGTACCTGTATTGATTTGGAATACCTTGAACTGTACGCTCATGACACCATTTACTGGCTTCTGTCGACCGTCGATGTATTCGATATAAGACCAATCATAATATCGATCTTTCTGATTTGTTACTAATCTAAAGCTATCAGTATAGTCATCGCCATTCTGATCTAAGATCTGAACGATTTCGTATACATCAGGAATACCTAAGCTATATTTTCTTTTTGACGAAACATATGTTGTTCTGATAAAGGTGTCATTACTTGTCTTTGCATAAGGCCCACTGGAACTTAAATTCCGGAGCTTATTATAAAACATGACTCCACTTCCTGAACCAGCACTTGACAAAGTAACAGTCAGTATATCGCCGTCTATATTTGTACTAACACCTGTTACTGTCAATGCATTATTGGTTCCTGTATCTAGTACCAACACATCCTCGATTGAGTTCACACCAGCGAAATTATCATTCCCTGCTGCATTTATAATAACCTGTGTTCCAGTACCACCGTTGGTTGTTACTGACAGTCTATCACGAACTGGAATGGTCGTGCCAGTAGTTTCTTTAGAGCTGAATAGTCCAGAATCGAATACCAATTCTGAGTGCTTATGTTCTTGTGGTTGAAAACCAAATGTCCCGTCAATATCGAGTTGACCAACACCTGTCATGAATATATTATCGACATCTGTAGCAGCACCAGACGTGATTTCAATACCAGTTAAAAATACCTTACCGGGCAATACTGCATGAATGTATGCTGTGCCTATATTAACGTCTGAGGAGTTTCTAAGATCCACAACAGTGGTCAGAGGAGCAGGAGGAGTACCAGCAAAGGTACACTTATACCACCCACCGTAATTATAAGAAATTGGTTGATTCTCTAAAATGTCTGTGCCGCCGATATCTTCGATAATGTAAGAAGACTCGCCTTTATTTTCTACACGATAGCCTTTTACATAACCAATACCAGTTCCTACAGTTACCCTGAGATCGGTGATTGCAGTATTTGCAGTATTTTCTTTTCTTTCAGTTTTTAAATCAAACTTACTTAGAATGTAATTACCAGACTCTTCGTATGTCCGACGAGCCATTTCTTCACCAATCACATTATATTGTGATATGTCTCGTAATGTTACTGCGTTACCATCTAGATAACGAACAAGAGAGAAGAAAGAAGCATCGGCCTCTGCAATAACAGAGTCTAGCGAAACAAGTTCTGGGATTAATTTGAGTCGATCAGCACCCGGCGCATTCGCATTGGCAGAGCCATTAGCATTATCATATAATGAATTATCTTGTCGAGCATTTGTTAAACGCTCTCTGATTCGATAACCAACATTTTTCAGATCGGGCAAATCAGAATATTTTTCTACGATAAGAGTCTGTGGAGACGCAAAGAGGAAATGCCCTTTTTGGAAAATGATACCAGGTGCAGCTTCAATACCAAAAGAACTACCAACTGCAGGAGTCAATGATCCATCATATGCACCGATTAAATCGACTGCCACTGGTCCAGTGATTGGATTTGTTTCAATGCCTTGCAATTCACCCACGATATATTCGTATCGATAGATTGTGAGAGGTTCACCAGGTATGAATTGACCATTTACTGAGTCTTCGGTTTCATTTAAATAACGGATGAAAAATGTATTGAGATCTGGTGGTCTAGATGTAACACCGATAGAAGCAGAAATGATCTGTGCTTTCAAGCCGGATCCATTTTGTCCCAAACCTTCTACTTCGAAGACGACATCAATTTCTCTTTCTGACCCATTAATTAGCTTTGTTTCTCTGCGAGGAATATATGCACTGGCATCGAAATCTGTCTTATCAACCAATTTCACAAATTGAAGTGAATTGATCCGAGTAAAGTTACAGCCTTTAACTATGCTACCTTCTTTGAAGATATTATCACCGAATTGCTCAACCTGGTTTTGAAGCATTGTTTGCAGCTGAGTCAATTCTCTAGCCTGTACTGCATACCCCGGCTTAAACAAAACCCGATAATATTGGTTTTCTAGGTCGTAATCATCAAAATACGGGGCAGTATTTAGATTGGTATTAATAGGCATTTAGCTGATCCTTTAAAATTCTAAGACGATCTTAAATTCTTCTCTTGATAAGTCGTTTCGTTCGAGTGGGAAAAAATCTTCCATGTAATAAACTTCACCTGTTCTTTGTATATATTCAGAAAAGACAACATTGTTAGCAACAGGAGTGGTAATTTGGATAAGTGTTCCTGCTGAATTCCTTAATGGCAAGTTTAAATCGAAAGAGGTATCACCAAACCCTGAACTAGCATTGCTTGGATAGCGTCCAGTATATTCAGCAATATAAACTGTATTCGATGTCAAGTCCAATTCATGTATCTTGCCTTCGAATATGGTTTCATTTTCTTGATTAACTTGTGTTATGATACCATTTGCAGCAAGATATGGAATATCATCTGTTACTACGGAGATTCTATTATCAAATATATCATACGTGAGTTCAGTATTTGCAAAGCTTGGGGATTTAATAATTCCCACACCGTTATATGTATTTGTAGCACCAATTTGACTATTATCATCTCCTGTGATATAACCATATAACAAAAAGTGCTTACATTTTAATTCATCGAGTAGATTATAGCCATGATCACCACTTGGTGACAAGATAGGCCTGATATCAGCACGAATATCAATTGTCGTAGTATCTTCGGGATCGAAATCATAAAGAGGATCTACAACAGTCGCGATAGCGTTATTATATCCAGAACCTTGTTCTAATACCTGAATACTATCAATTCTGCCTTCGATGATTGTAGGTATTGCAACTGCACCGGTACCATCACCTTGAATCAAAATGGTAGGTGCAATTGTGATATTAGCATTACCACCAATTGCATCGCCAGAACCAGATGGGTCTCCATCGACAAAGAATATGCCTCTAAGGAAAGCCTCGTCCCATTCATATCCGATAATTCTATATGTGAATGTTTGCCCAGGAGCTTGAACCTGTTTTGCCTTAAGTGTTTGACCTATGAAATAACCATCACGGTGATATGCAATATTTTCTCTAAGGACATCCGATGTAACTTGAATCTCTCCAGTCGACAGCGGACTGCCTGCAGCAGTTGCAGGAACCTCTACATAACCAAAATTAATTTCTCTATTCTCAACGGCTATATCACTGACCGTCGATTTAATCGTGGTATTGGCAACAGGATCTATTTCGAAATCACCTACGATTGGAATATATCCTAACGCATTATATGCTTCGAATTCAATTAAAGAAATGGCATATAAGTGTTTCCAAACATAACCATCAGCAGTACGATAGATCTGACCTTCTACTGTCTCTTCGAAATTTGGTGGAGATGATACTGGCCCACCATAGTTATTGAACAAACATTTATATACTCGATAATCGCCTGTGTCATTATTTGTTGGACCTACAACAGCATAGAATCTCTCGTCTTCAAGATCTGCAGCATCATCGTATCTGATATAAACATCTCCGTTATTCCACGGGATATACTTCACCATAAATTTAGTATCTTCGGGTCGGATTCTTTTACCAAATAAAGTTTTGGCCAAGAATTCATTACCTGAAGATAGCGAATTTACAGGATTGATGCTGTAGCGTTCAATACCTGATACAAATACATAAATGCTTGCATTGACGATATCATCATACATCAACCTAACAGCATCTGTTTTGTATTTTGTTGTTAATACTTCTGCCATTTGAAATCCACTATTATCTTTAGTCTATTTATGACCCGAGTCGGATCTTTCTTCTGGGGTATGTCTGGCCTGTTGTTGGTCGGGCCTGATATACATTAGTTCGAACTGGTTCACTAGAAAATTCAGGCACCACCCTATAACGCCACGGGAGAGCAAATCTTTTTTTAATAAGAGAAGCATAATAGGCCTGACTTGTGTTACAAAATATAAAATCCTCACCAGGGTTGCTATTGGCACCACCAGGCGATGCCCTTACGCGATCGACGCGGGTAGCGACGTTGGCTAGACTAAGTCCTGAGTTACTTTCTAGTTGATTACTGATTGCCGTCTGCAAGGTACCGGCACTACCAGCAGATGACCAATCATAAGGTTGGCCCGTACCGGAAAAGATAGGTTCAACGAGTGTATTATAATCTACAGAATCCTGTGCTTCTTTTATGAGATTTCTAAGCTCTGCTATTGTTGGCCATCTGCCCCTTTTATTGTAAAAATATTCTATTAGTAAAGCAGAACCTCCAGCAACACTTGGCGCTGCGCAACTGGTGCCACTGTACAAACTCCATGAATATCCATTTACATCGGATTCTGCATAGCCATATAGTGGTGTCGAATTGTATACGCGTGTCGAATGAGCTGTTGTGGTGATAAGATGGCCAGTGCTGGAACTTTCGGTAAATGTTTTGTGAAGGCCTGAATTCATCGCGCCGCCTACCTGTATTGCTGTTTCGTGGTTCCAACCATCTCGATTCGGATAAAATGCGCTACTAGTTGCTCGATTTTCTACTGAAAGGTCTTCATTGTGATAACCGGAGGCTCCGAGCCATGAAATAGAATATATGTCTCCAGCTTCTGTAAATACCTGATTATTCCATTGCGGCTGCGAGTCGTCTGCTCTGACTGCGTTTGGTGCATTGCCCGCTGCAAAGAAGTTGTATATACCATCATAATCATTTAATTGATCCCAAGCCTCATCGTATGAAAGCGATTGTCGTGTTTTCTGGCCTACTTTTATACACCAAGTATAATTACCCGGACTATTAGGATTTTCAACCTGCCACAGTGTAAAACCTCCATTGTGGAATTCTGTGAAGTCATTGGCCCAACCGCCGCCGGGCCTATTCACTGTTGTTTGATTGTTGTCTGCATCATACCAGACAAATTGTGTAACTAGATCAACCGGAACATAGTATTGAAATTCGTCGCTGGAAAGATATCCCCAAGAATTATTGATAATAGTGGCATTTCTTCTTCCAGTATTCGAATTGACTGGTTTGGTAAGGTGCCAAGCTATTGCAGCGTTGATTGAAGCGACTGTGCCTGAAACACCACTACCAAGATAAAGTAATCGGCATTCAGAATTTTTTGCCCAACCAGTATAAGTTCCTGCTGCAGCCATAGCAGAAGAAACAGCATGTTCATGAACATACCATGTATTAGATATCTGATTATTATCTGCAGATGTCAATGACCCATCATAATTGGACCAATCCATTGGAATAATTTTGAAACTACTATCACTTGGTTTCAAAAAATTAGGATGAGTGTTGAGAGATGAAATCAGTGTATTATTATCATTGCCAGCGGGTTCGAGAATTACCAAATCAACAGTAGAGCCATCAAAACTTTGTTTTACACTAACATTTGAGGTTGCGATACCGTCTTCCTGATCTCCACCAGCCAGAGCTCCACTGAAAAATACTCCAACCGTTTGGCCCGATGCAGTGACTGTTGACGTATCTATTCCTGCAGAATTGACTATAAAACTAGAAATATAATCAGTACCATCTACCGTATTCCAGTTAGTTTGTTGATCTACGGTTGGCTTCTTTGATTGATTAATTTCATTATAACCGTGGACTGCTACTTGCCTCTCTTCTCTAAAAATATAATCGGTTTGTTGCACCCGAGGATCTGCATCTAAAACTGCGACTTCGTCTTCTGTCAAGTCGATAAGAAGACAACGAGGTATATATTGCAATGTGCTAGCAATATCATAAGAAGAACTAATTTCTGCAATAAAGGCGTCTTTATCAACACCTTCTGCCAGATATACCTCATGTCTTAGCTTATCAGCCATATTATGTCTCTAGGGTTAACGCGGTGAGTGTTACCTGAACTGTTCCAGTTGATCCAGTATTATTCTGTACTGCAACAGGAACATTCGATTCTGAATTATCTAACCAACCCATTACGGCTGGTGTTACTCTAAGCGTACCAGAGCCCGTGAATATACCTTCTGCAATCACACCAGAACCTTCAGCAGGATCTTGGCCCTGTGTTCTACCTGCATCAGCAGTCCTAGAAGCAGTATCCGAGTATATTCGAACCCAAGCCGCGCCGTTAGATTGTATTTTATAGAGTGAGTAGGATTTGCCAATGGTAGTAAATTCAATATTACCGGATGCGCCGTCTGCAATAGAAGCAGTTGTTTGTGCTTCAGTGTTTCTTGAGGCACTGCCACCACCTCCGCCACCTGCGGCAGCTTCAACAGTAATTGTTCCCAACATGGCACCGTGAGCAGTACAAATATATTGAAAGTCCCCTGATAGATCGGCGGGAACCTTCCAATAGAGAGTTCCACCGTAAGCACCACCGCCGGAGAAATCAGTATATACATTACCACTTGTCAGTTCGAAAATACCATCTGATATGTCTGAACCGCCAGTAGTCTGGATTTTAAATGGATGGGTACCACCAGAGTCATAAGTCAAATCGAATCCGACTGTTGTGCCGGCTTTCACATAAATTGTTGGATTATCAGTAGTTCCGTATTGATCAAACCGATAAGCAGTAGAACCATTAGCTGTCACTGTTAATACAGTTGATGCATTTTTCCAAATATTTTCAAATATCACTTGATCTGATTGTGAAGCAGGCTGATCTGAGATTGAAGCAAAACTTGGACTAAGAGCAAAATTTGCCCAATCATTACCATTCCATTGTAATATCTGATTCGTTTGGACATTCGATATGTCTGTATCGGTAAGACCGTCGAGTGTACCGCCACCACCACCAGAAATTGTGGTGAATTCCAAGCCGTCAGCACCAGAGTTAACTACAAGTGCCTGACCAGCGGTCCCGTATGATGCTGGGGTATCGGTAAGGTCGAGTAAAGTACCCCCACCACCTCCTGTGGCGTCCGTTAGGTTGGTCCAAACAGAACCATTATATTTTAATACCTGACCATTAGAAGCAGAACTAATTGTAACATCTGACAAATCTGCAAGGTTTGTTGCACCACCACCACCGGCATTTGCAACCCAGGTATATGTCCCATCGTTATTTGTTTTAAGAACATAATCGGCAACTTCAAGATTTGTGATATTATCGCCATATACATATGCACTCAAAGGATCAGTATAATTTGTTACTGCGCCTCCAGAAGTATCTGTCAACACTTTTCGCCATGCTCCATGGCAGTAATAGAGAGCACCGGTATCATGTGCGTGTGCTATTACCCCGTGGTGGGTGCCAGTATTTAATGCGAGAACCTCGGCTTCCGTGTCATAAAGAAAAGAAATTTTATTGGCGGTATTCAGTAATTCAATCTCACCACCAGAATTTACAATATTTACAACATTATCACCGTCTGGTCCAAGCGCAGTATAGATTTCTGTGAAGTTACTATTAACATACTGCATGGCCGTGCGAATAGGATCACCTGTCCCATCATTGGGGACCGCGCCTACATTTATGGTATCCTTTGCCATGTGTTCTCCAAAAATTTTTGTATTAGTTATTTATTATGATGGTACATTGTCTGATGTAAGTTCATCTGAATCTACAGTAAAGTTTAAAATATCTGTAGTGATTTCATCGAGAGGCTGTGTATCTAATATCGAGCCTGTGCCATCATCATTAAAGAATCGAATAAATCTATGACTAAGTGTAATGCCAGCCTTGGTCTTGAACAAAAATTGATTAAATACCTTTGTGCCGGCCAAATGTACACTTTCTTTTAATGCTGGTATGTAATCTTTTGGATTGACCATAGATTTCAATTCATAGGAATACTCTTGGAAGTAATCGCTATCCTGCACTCTTTGCTTACTGTCGTAATATGAAAGTGCCCCTAGCTCAGATTCTTGATATCCATTCAAATGAGAATTGAATGAAGACCAGTAGCCAGAATTCGTTCCCTGAGTTGTTGCCGTAACAACACCTTCAGCAGCAACATTTCCAGATGTATCAATTAGTTCCACACGAATTCCATTTGGATATCCAAATCCAGAGCTGAATACAGATACTTTTTCTACAGTACCTATCTCAAACGAAACCGGAGATGCCACCTCAGCATTCTGGCCTAGAAGTTCTGTGGTATAATTCGTCTCAGATGAAACTGTTGCATATTCTACCTGACCACCTCTTAATATATTATACACACTAGACTGAAACCCATAATAGGTATAAGGAGTTATGACAAGATATCCGGCAGCATTGACCTCGCGAACTATACCAGTCTTGCCAGTGGCGACCTCTGTGATGATTTCACCAACTTTAAAGTCAAATACCTCTGTGGGTTCGTCTAAAATAATATTCTGATCTCGTCGACCAAATCCAGCAAACACACGATCTTGTACCAAAGAGAAAACATCATTGACATAACCGGTGCCGGGATCAACGTTGGCAAAATCTACAATGGTACCAATGTTGAATTCTGTGAGATCGAATGCTTGATTTAATGGAGTACTTAAATTTACGGGTGATGCTGTTCCCGACATTGGGTCGACAAGTCCGTAGTCAGAAGCATTCAAGGTAACAGCAACGTATGGAGTAATAACATCAGCAATTAGATTTACAGTTTCTATATTAGTTAATGCATCGACCTTTACATCAAGGGGATCGTCGGTGTCTGGAAATAGATCACCAGGTCCAGAAGCATTATATGTAGAGAAACCAACCGGCGCTAATTGAAAGTTTGCAGCACGATCTACAGTAGAAATCGCACTCGCTGCGCTAAATGTGGTTCCAGTATCTATTCTTACTGCGACAAGAGATTCTGTCTGTCCAGTAACAATACCAGAGGTTCCAGCTGCATCTGTCAATCTTTCATAGTTGTTGAAGATCTTATCTGGATTGGTTAAAAGAATTAATTGATTCGATGATAATAATCTAGTATTCTCTATCGTATAGCCCCACCCACCATCTCTAAGGGTGTATTTAATCTGCCCGTCAAATTCTTCTGAAATCTGTGTCGCGACTGCTGCACCACCAACCCCTGATATTGATCTAACTTCATATAGATCACCAATTTCATTTCCTACCGTGCCGAAGAAATCTAAATCGATTTCAATTTCATTCATTGACCCGTCTACGAAACCGAACCCGATTTGTTCACCATCGACAACAGTGATTAGCTCATCATATTTTTCGAAGGATCCTTTCACGTCATCGATATAGATGATGGGCACAAATTCGCCATTGAGTAGAATCGTATTGATTTTATCAACGGCAGCCTTGGCGTCACTAAATGACCCTCTAATGTTTCGAGAGAGCAGTGCTTCGTAATTGTATTTTTTACCACTGGCCGAAATAAAAGTGTTATTATTAGGAAATAATTGTAGATAATTACCTGTCTTCCATTTAGAATCAGATATTTTCATCATCTGTGATGCTGGATATGAAATTTCTACGTCTTTATTGTAGAACATTCTAAAGAATACTTCGATGCCTTCAGGCGTTCCTTTTCTTCTATAAAGGTCTAATATATTTCTGACTAGAATTTTAATCGTGGCTTCATTATATGGCAGGTCAGCCATATATTTGTTTTTGAAGTGTACGAGCATGGAATCGAGAGTAGTTGCAATATCACGATATTCAAAAAATCTTCGTGACACATATATCGATTGATTTGTAGTGCTCTCAAGCCACTTATAATATTCTTCTGTAAGAGCTATTAATTCTGCTCCGCTTTCTTGATAGACAGCAGGAAATTGCTGCTTTATAAACAGCGATACATTTTTATCTACGACACCTACCATCTTTAATTACCTTAAGTATAATTTTTCGACGTATCTACTGTAGCAGTTTTTTGTTCTGCCAAATTCATATTGATTACGACATCAGTATCTCTAATGATGAATATTCTGCCTTTCGGTGCCGTAACATCTTGATCCACGGTATTTGCGAATATCTTAATACCGGAACCGTCAAATTTCTGGACCACAAAATCAACAAGTCTTACTTCACCAGTATCATAGTCGACCGTACCTGCATTTGGTTTGATTACCTGTTGATTATTGTCATCGTCTGTTACTATTTGAATGTTACCAAGACCATCATCTTGTATATAAACACATATATCATTTAGATCAAAGGGGCTACTGACAATCGCAGGCTTGTAGCCAGTGAAACCGTTTGTTTCTCTAAATGCGTATGGTCGAATCAATGAGGCATTAAATTGGAATCGAGGATTACCTTTAACATTTAATGCAGGAGCATATTCAATGATGGGCCGTAACTTAATACTTGTACTTTGTATTGCTGTATCGACATTATCGATAGAATTAGACAGTCGAGATATACGAAGTGTCTTATTAAAATCTTCTAGACTATCATCTGAGTATTTACCAATTGCTGTACGGATCAGAGCTTCTAATTCACTAGCAGACTTAGATGTTTGTTTGCCTGTATATGAAATATCAATATAAAGATCTGCATAGACGAACTGTGTTTGGACAAAGATAGGTTCGATAGACAATGGACTACGATCAGAAAGATATTCGATATAAGAGTTCGCCAAGGTCTGAGAAATACTTGTCGTGTCGTCTGTGAGATAGACAGAAATTGCTACCTTACCAAATTGAGGCGGATCTAATTCATCACCACCATACACAGACACAGAAGTGATTTCTGGAAATCTTTGTTTTAAAAGTATCTCATAATCCTTTGTTGTAATGGCTCTTTCTTGAATCTGAATTGACTTCGGAGCATTGAATCTAATTGATTCCAGGCCTTCGCGTTCTTCTCCACCCAAGGATGGAGTTATAGTTTCAACAGAGATGGATGCATTCTCAATAAAATTAGCAGTGAAGTTAGTGATATTATTACCTTCCGCACCAGAACAAATTCTATATCGGACACGAACATCTTCGAATTCTTCTGGCTGTAAACCAAATTCATTGGCACCAAAATATACGGAATACCGATCGTCGAAGTATGGTTCTACATAAAACACTTTGTCTAGAGGCGCAACGCCATAGATGTCTTTGGCATATGTAAAGATATTCTGATTATCTGTCGCTTCTGCGTCAACATATACAACCAATGAATCAGTATCGAGATTATCATTAGAAAGTGCTACCCTGAGAACACCATCTGCATCTACGATGAAGCCTTCCCTCTGGAAGCTCTCTAGCATCTGGCCTTCGAAGATCGTGATCACATCTGTCTGATAAACACCAACAGCTATTCGTTTGGCAATATACGCCTCATCTGTCACAAACGCAAATGAATCTCCCAAGTATGTTGCATTAAAAACAGAATATTCTGGGATGGTGATTGTCTGTGCTATTTCATCTTCCTTTGTGATTGTGACAATCACTTCGGCTCTTGCAGACTTTCTAGACCGAGGTAAATAATTGAGTTCTTTGGCGTGAGAGACAAGGGAATTTTTAAGAGAGGCAGTATCGAGAAACATTTCATTGATTGCCATGTTCGTATAAAAGTTATTCATAAACGTATTATACGATAAGACATCAAGCAACGCACTTAAATTCGAACCTTCGAAATTATAGTCTTTGAACTGCGTCTGTGTTTGAAGGTATGTTTTTAATTGTGTTTTGATACCATCAAAATCTAGTTCCGTTATGGGAGTTTTTACCTCTGCCATTTTATCTAATCCTTTCTAAAATCACATCTAGTGTGATTGGCTGTTGTCTGTTTCGAATATAAAATGTCACTTGGACACTTACGACATTATCATCTATCTGAGAAGATACTGAAATATCAATCAATTCTGCTCTGGGTTCATATACTTCAATTGTTGTTTGTACTTTATTTTTAATTAACTTCAATGTGGCTGGAGACATATTCTCGAACAGCATTTCACGAATACCACCACCAAGAAATGGTTGCATGGGCCGCTCGCCCGGATCTGTCAGCAACAGATTCTTGATTGACTCTTTTACTGCGTCTTCGTCCCTTAACATTACGATATCTTCGGACAGAGGACTTGTAAGCAAATCTTTTCTGAAATCAGAATATAGATTTACCTTCTTTGTCTGTGGCGTAAATAAGTCTATTGCTGTAGGCATTAACTTGGTCTCCGTCTCGCATCGAGATGTATATCACCCGAATCTAAGAATCGCACGTGTTTAAATCCAACTTTATAAGCTAAATTTGTAAATGTCTGTTCATCGTCACCGATTGCTTTGATATCTACAACCTTACCACTCATATGTGTCGATTCCGGTGATGCTTCAATCTTTTTATTATATTGTTGGGTTCGATATCCTGATGTAATTTCGAGCTTAGAACCAAGTTCTTTCGAAAGTCTCACCAGATAGACCTTTACATCAAGATCTATATTTACGTACCCTTCTAGCCCACAATCTTCGTCTGATACCCAATCGCCCGAAATACCTATGGTTCCATCTGTACCTTGTTTTACTGCTTTACAGCTCGGTAGAGACGAATACTCAGCTATTGTTATTCTCTTCACATTTATAGGATCTTCCCCAGTCGGGGTGATTGCCTTACCATTTTCAGGTGTGAATTTTCTCTCTAGCTTTTCAGTTTCCTCTTTCATCGTTTCTTCAGACATTCGAACACCACCACCTTGAATGGCAGAAGATGTATTGATGTTAGAAATAATCTTAAGTCTATTTGCTATATTAGAATATTTATTTGCAAAGTTGTCAAGGGGTCCCTTGATTTGGTTCATCAACGCCTCTATGTTGAAAACAAATGCACAAAAACGAGAAATCAGATAGAATAATTCTTCAATATTAGGATTTTCGAATAGACCAACAGCATAATCGATCAATGCTTTGAATTTATCTGATATTTTCTTCTTATTCTCGTCATTAAAAAATAAACACATTCTTTCTTTTTGCGTCATTATTTTTTTGACAATCTGTTCATTGATAAAGGTAGAGACATCACCGATGACACTTTCGATATTAAAGTTTTCGATTGCACTTCGGATTTCATCAAACGCCTTCATCATACCTTCAATCAACTGTTTTTTAAGCTTTTCGATCAAAGCCTTGACAGTAGCCTTCTGGATTGCCGCTTTAATTATATCATCCAAATCTCGGACCTTGGTCAGAAATTCCAATGCATCTTTAATGAGACCTTCTGCTGTACCTATAAGTGTAAAGAAACCTTGGATTTGTGCAAAGAAGGCCGGCATCTGAGCACACAAACCACCCAAAGAACTTTGTGCGAAAGAACCTTGATAATAAGAATTCAAGTTACCTAATAAACCAGATTGATCTTGTGATGCCTTATTAATACAGTCTATCGGAGTTAGATTATAATCAGTTAGAAATGATGCATATTCTAATGAAGAAATCGGGCCGGAATCAAGTCGTTTGCATAATTCGGGGTATAATACCGGATTACACGAACGAAGGAATGAATTTAGATTTTGCTGACCTTCGTTGAATGTTTCTCCGTATTTCCTTGATGCTATCGAGATAGGGTTCGAATCTGCTTCATCTATTATATTTTGCTCTAATGCATCAGAGAAAGCTTGAATTTGTCTGAAGGTATAATTACCCCTACTGTTAATTGTCGGGCCAGTAGGCGCAGCCAGTTTATTCTGTAGGGTTATATTTGTATCGTCAGCACATATTTCCATCTTTAATCTCCCAACGCAGCAGTAAAGCCTGCCTGATTTCTAGATCCGCAGATCGCACGATCTATAATTGAAGTAGATTTGCCCGGAGGCTCTGGCATTGTAACAGATACAGCATCAAGAGATGGTAAACCTAGGATACTAATACCAGGCACATCGAGTGGAATGAAAGTGGGGACAGCCGGAGATGCTCCCATGCCAATATTCACAATTGATCCATCAAGGTTCGTTATCCCTCCAGCAGAAAGATTCATTGCGGCTCCTGCGGTAGCACTAAAGGCTGCTCCAGCCAATAAATTCATTGCACCACCAACCGAGAAGTCCATCACGCCACCAGTCTTAATTGACATGGCGCCACCTGTATTAATAGAACTAGTACCGCCCACATTGAATGATAAGGTTCCACCTGTGCTTATATTTGTTTTGACACCCGAAAGAACATTGATACCTTGTGTAATGCCTGGGGCATTCAGTGGTGGTGTTCCTATTGGCAAACCAAGTACTGGAGTGAAAGAAGGTATTGCCCCGGTCATGCCTATGAATAGATTGCTACCAGTCATATGGGTATCAATGATAGACGTTATTTTAGTAAATAAACCACTGAATGACTCTACACTATAATAGCCAGTGGTGAAAACCTTGTTCCCTGTGATCTTAATGTCACCGCCGTCTGGGCCAGGAGCACCAGTGAGACTTGGCACACCCGGAGTGAAACCGGAAGCACCAAGAAATAATTCTTTAACAGCTTTCAGAGATGCAGTCGATTTGGCTTCAATCTTGACATCACCACCTCGAGCTTCTAACATCTCGGCGTTCAGATACATTGCAGATCCAACACCAAATTCAGCATTACCTCTGACGATCAATCGATAATCACCTTCGATTTCTTCTGTCTTATTACCCTTAACATACACATGAGCATTGCCACCGATCGTCACGTAGTGGTTACATCCGTCACCTGTTGCCTGGTGATGACTTCCATCTGTCACATCAAAACGATCACCTACCGCCTTCTGAGTAACTGTACCAACAGAATCGATCTGAACAAATGAACCAGATTTATGGTGGATCATAATCCGTTCGCCGTCTGGCGTATCATCCAACTCAATTGAATGATGGGCTGTTTCGATTACTTTATTGTGAGGATACTGGGCATTATATGCTGTTGAGGGTTCAGACCACGTCTCGTGTTTTGATTCCATGTCACTTTCGTCTTTAGTGCCAGCAATCTTTTGGTCTTCCAAGCGCCCTAGTTCTTGACCCAAAACATATGTCTGGTCAATATATTCGCCTCTAGCAAGACGAGACATAGAAGGTTGGCCAACATCTCGGGGCCTCGACCCTTTTGACAATTCATCTCCATTGCGATGAGGTATGACACCCCACCCATTTTTCTCTGGATCTAAGCCATCTTTTAAATACTGACCTGGAATCAGACCCAATACCAATGGAGTCTGAGCGTCACGACCATCCAAAAACATGCCATAGACAAATGAATTTAATGGAGGTGGTGGTTGGCTAAGATCATAAGACCCAGAGGCAACAACAGCCCACGGCAAATCTTGAGTCGGGATTTGTCGATTATTACCATGAACTGAGAATGCACGAACCTTGACCCTTCCTTCAAGTTGAGGATCGTCGTTATTTTCTACCACTCCAATAAAAAAGAGTGGGTCTCTTATTCCAACGCCTCTTTCAACCATACTTGACCATGACCATTCCAGTGGATAATTGAGATCCTACGATGTCGTGCGAAGTCGACAACACAAGATAGTTACCAGATAACTTTTCATTTAATGTTTGATTAGATTCTGCATCAAACGAATTTGCCAACACATTGATAATTGCCCCCGGTTCGATATCTAATCTACCGGATGTTGTGGCTGATAATTGAGTTGCTCTCATATGATGGCTGTGAGATAATCTGTTAGCATAAGATTGAGAATAGTATTGATCTCCCCGTAACACACCTGGGTTTGCATTGGACGCATCACGATAATCTTTAAACACTATAAATCTAGGTGCATTCTCTTCGGTGAAAGTTTCATCCATATATTCTTTGGTATGTATATCATCAGTTATCTTTCTTTTCTTTCCATCTGATGTTGTATAATCACCCAATGCTGTATAGTCATGCAAAATCTCTTTTACTGTTCTCTCTAGCATATTAATTTCTATGGATTTATTTTTGTAGCCACCAGAGCCCATATCCACTGATGCATCAACACGTACGTTATCCGTCATGGTTTGAATCGATGAAATTTGACCTAAAGGATCGTCACCTTCTTTTGTGACATCACTTCCATAAACCATTTTGCTTACCATCCGAGGATTATCTGCACCTCTTTTCATTAAGAACTCATCTGTTACAAAATAATAACCAGTGAGTGTCTCAAAGAACCGATAAGAACTAGAAAGAGAATTTGAACTATAGGCTCTTGCAGATAAAAATGATAACGCCCGTTGCGGTGTATAATTTGGTATAACGGCCTTGATCTGTCCGATTGAAGGTTGTAAGTAAAATGCCCTACCTTGATTTCGCTTTAGTTCATATTTCTTTGTATCAAAAGCAAGAACCTCTTTATTTTCATTTTGATTAGTGCCTTTGGCCGGAGCAATATCACTAAAATATTCTTTGAAAATCTTTTCTACAGCAAATGCTGCCGTTACATTATTAAAGGGCTTGATGACCTTTCTTTTTGCTGCTCTCCATGTGAGCTTTGATAAAAAGTGCAAGACATATTGTGCACCATTAGTATTTGGTAGAGGACTTATATCACTTATTCTAAAAATCTGAGCATCCAATCTTCTGACTGTACCCAAGTCATCTGCCTGAAGTTCTAAACGAAATTCTTCTTCACCTCGCAAGGGGAATTTATCCAATAGGCCTGCTGTATCTTGTACCGTAACAGTTCCTTTCCACGACACAGAATCCACCGATTGACTCAAGTGGACCTCAGTAATCAACGGTAGTATATCTCTAGAATTCTGGTCGAATCGTGTCAATTCGGCTTTCAGAATCCTACAACTTTGAGGATTAAAGTCGCTCATGTACTAAAACTTTCTTTGAACTCTCGGTTTAATTGATCTAGATATTCGTTACTAAAAAGCAAAATTTCTTTTTTATTATTATTGAGATCCGACTCATAATCGTACAAACGATATGGAACCCACTCATCTGGAATGATTCTTTTAATAATAATCTTAGCACCCTTTTCAGTCCGTAAGATTACCCTGTCTTCTTTACGAAGATAAATCGTCTGAAAAGATTCTGGGGTTAAAATAATATCTTCAATGGCCATCTATTAGACTCCTGCAGGTCTATAATAATAAACAATGTTATCTTCGGTATCTTCAGATCGGAGCCAATTAAGAATTTCGTATCCTTCTGCATCAGCAATATCAGCATATTTCTCAATCAGATACTCATGAAGTTGATCTTGACTTTTGGGCCAATCGTGATAGGGGTCAGTAATAGCATTTGCCAAATATACCAACCAAATATAATCTACGGAACCATAATAATATTGAGCTATATCTTCGGGTCTTTCACCTTCTTTTACCGTATATGGCAGATGTAGATAAGGATTGGTCGAAATATCTTTTACGAATTGAGTTCGTCGTGTAATGTCCTTGACACGCCTACCTTGATATTCTATAATAGGAAAATTTTTAAAGTATTTCATTATTCCGCTCCATCCGTGATCCCAATGACTTCATTTGCCTCCGCGCCGTAGTCTTCAGCAGTATGAATTCCGAGTTCGGATATCTCAATACTGATTGTTACCGCAACGGGCTTCCCGCCCTTTAATATAGCCATATCAGTACCACCTGCATAATCAACACCGACCTTTGAGATCATAGAAGGCTTAAATCTTGGATAATAACTTTCATCGATGCCAATTAAAGACACATCGACGATGCTTGGATAATTTAAAAAGACTCTGGGCATACCGGTGACACTCTGGAATGTCGGCAATGCATTTCTCTTAAATAAATTTACGATATTTTTAATCATCACAGAGTCAGCCGGACTTGATGGATATAGTGTCCATTCAAATGCATGTGACTTCAGATCTACACCACCAAAAGCCAGAGTCTCTTTTGGGTTGATTATCTTACCGGTGACAGCATCTATTGTTTTCCCCATCTCACCAGGGATTGGTAAAAATTGTTGTAATGCATATCTTGTTGCGGCCGCTGCTGTTGCATTGTCAATCTTGCCAAGAGATGATAAGGTACTATTGATCATGTCTTGTAACTTACCCATACCTTCAGATGCACCTCCCTTCATACTAGCAAAATCCATGCCGCCAAAGTTTTGAATGCCGGTTGCAAGCTTACCCGCGAAATCGCCACCAGCACCCACCGCATTTTTGATTGAATCACCAATTGTCCCACCACTCGAGTCTCCGAAATTCTTGATTCCTTTTGCGATTGAAGCTACAAAACCACTCTGTTCAAACCCTTCTAATCTTACAGAGATATCATCAGACAACGCGGTAGGAAAGGGCAATTCAATCGAAGAAGTCTTGCTTATCTGTGCACTGTTCGCGTTAGTGATCCCATTTGTCTGGTTGGATTGTAAGTCTTGGGGCGAAGAAAAAGTTTGATAATTTGAATCAAGGTCGTTATAATCATATTGCTTGAAAATGAAAAGAATACCGTGTGGATACGGAGTAGTCGGAAACGAAAGCCTCTCCGATTTCATCTTCTCTTTATTTTCGCGAATTGCGAGCTCTGGCCTTGCTGATCGAGGCATATGAGATTCCTTGGTTTGATATAAATATTAAGGCAATTACATTTTATTTATATCGAAACTGAAAAATGGCATACAAAGGTAAGTTCCGCCCTAAAAATCCCTCGAAATACAAGGGGAATCCTACGGGTATTATTTACAGGTCACTGTGGGAATTAAAATTTTTTCGATTGGTGGATGATCACCCTGATGTCATTTGGTGGCAATCGGAAGAACTTATAGTTCCTTATCGGTCACCAATAGATAAAAAGATTCATCGATATTACCCAGATGTCATCGTGCACATGCGAAAAAGAGATGGTAATATGGGCACGTTGATGATAGAGATTAAACCGGCAGGTCAGACAAGACCTCCAGATATAAAGAAGAAGAATGCAACCCCAACCGGTCGCCTTTCACGAAGATATTTAAATGAGGTAAAAACGTGGGGTGTGAATGATGCTAAATGGAAAGCGGCACGAAGTTACTGTGCCGATCGTGGTTGGGAATTTCAGATCTGGACTGAAAAGGAATTAGGGATTAAATGATTAAGTTATTGTTCATTGCAGTGATGTTGTTACAATCACAGGCAAAGGCCTCGTGTCAGGCGCATGGTGATCATGAATCTATCGATCAATTGTGTGGCACGGATATGCCTATTAACAATACAATTTTTTATGAAAACACATCACAGGAACCAATTGTTTTGTGGCGAGTATATAATACATCATATCCTCAATCAGCCATGGGACGATGGTGGTCTTTAGATGATCCGACAAAGAGTTCCAAGGACGAATATCGCCAGGCAAATGCGATCTGTCCAGAATGGAGTCCCTTAGACGGTATCGCCAAGTGTGAACTCAGACCTGGCGGAGATTTTGTGATAGGTCATACAGACGCAGTAAGATGTAAGACAGTAAATTATCTTGCATCTGATACACTTCAAATATTCTTGGTCAACCCATTGGAAGACCTTTACAATTGTACAGTCTCGGACTGGGAGGATTAATGGCTCAAATATTCGACGAAATATTATTAAAAGGTATTCGTGCGGGACAAGCGCCGGGCAGAACAAAAAAGGCCAGAGAATGGTATCGTGCGCAAGCACAAAAGGTTGGCAAAGGTGAGGCCACACAGTCGAAAATGGAATCTCAATTGACCAAGTCAGGTCGAGCAAAGGGTAGAATTGTATACGGTAATATGTATGCGTTTGCCTATGATCCTAAACATAAAGATACTCTACCATACTATGATAAATTTCCTCTCGTTTTTCCTATAAATAAGGCAAAGGGTGGCTTTCTTGGTATCAATCTACATTATCTACCACCTGCTTTAAGAGCAAAATTAATGGATGCACTTTATTCTGCAACCAATAATAAAAAATACGATGATTCGACAAAATTAAAAATCTCATATGATATATTAAATGGGGCTGCAAAATTTAAAGAGTTTAAACCGACAATAAAGCATTATCTGTCTACACAACTTGCTTCAAGGTTTCTTTTAATTGCTCCTGCTGAATGGGATACCGCATTATTTTTACCAACTGCGAATTTTGTCGGGGCTTCTAAACAGAAAGTGTGGGCCGATTCAAGACGAATCATACGAGGATAATAGATGCCTTTCAATATATCAAATTTCAAGTCTGCATTCGATCGCCACGGTGGTCCGGCAAAGGCATCTCTATTCGAGCTTAGAATATCTCATATACCTAAAAAGAATACATCACAAATTGGTGCTAGAGATTTTTCATTCTTTTGTAAAAGTGCTACAGTTCCTGGCCTTTCGATCTCAACAGCGGAAGATATAAAGGTAGCTCAATTAAAGAAAGCATTTCCTACGACGTTGAATAAAGAACCTTTGAATACAATCTTCATGGTCGATTCAAATCACGAAATACTCACCTTCTTTGTTCAGTGGATGCAAACTGTAGTCAATTTTGGTACCTCCGGCGGAATGTACTCAGACATTGACGACCAATTACCGTTTGAGGTTGGTTATAAGAGTGACTATTCAATGGACATTACTGTTCGTCATTATACAACAGATTCCTTGGAGTTCAAATTCCAAGAAACAAAATTTATTAACGCCTATCCAGTCAGCATGGGCGATTTAGAATTATCGTGGGATGACAATGATTCTTTTCTTACCCTTCCAATTTCCTTTGAGTATGATCGTTTTCAATTATCAAATGAAATAGGTGGCTCGAATACAAGCAGATTAGGACGTGGTTCAGGTCTCTTGGAAACCATAGGAGCAATTGCAGGATTTGCTGATGTCGTGAGGCAAACAGTAAATCAGGGTAGCGGTATAACATCAATTCAGGATGCTGTCAATAGATTGACAAGAGTCCGAAATTCTTTTGATAATATTAGCGACGTCTTCGGAGGCGGCTAACATATAGGAGTACATCATGGCTTTACCAAAAATTGACCTACCGATGATGGAGATGGTTCTACCATCATCAGGCGAAAAAATCAAATACAGACCTTTCACAGTAAAAGAAGAAAAAATCTTATTGGTTGCTCAGGAATCGCAAGATCCAGAACAAGAAATACTAGCAGCCAAACAAGTGGTGAATAATTGTCTCATAGACAAAGACATCAATGAATTGGCTATGTTTGATTTGGAGTTTGTCTTATTGACAATGAGATCCAAATCGATTGACAACAAGCTAGAATTTAGAATAACTGATCCAGATACAAGTGAATCTGTAGAGGTTGAATTAAATCTAGATGAAATGAAATTAGTAGAAGACGCTAATCACACAAATCGAATCAAGGTCAACGACGAATATTTCATAATACTTAAATATCCAAAAATCGATGAGTTCATTAAGATTGTATCATATGAACCTACAGATCCTTTGGTAAATTATTTCATTATGGTTTCTTGTCTCGATAAGCTTGTTTCAGAAGATGAGAGTCACGATTTTGGAGAGTACAGCGAAGAAGAAATCGATGATTTTATGAATAATATGACAGGAAATGTTCTCAAAGGAATTCAAACCTTTTTTGAGACCATGCCCAAACTACGACACGAATTTAATTATACGAACAGTGCGGGTTCAGAGAAAACATTTGTCATTGAGGGTATGCGCACTTTTTTTATCTAATGTTGTGTCACACTAATCTGGCAAATTATTATCAAACTATATTTGCCTTGGCGCAACATCATAAATACTCTATAACTGAGGTAGAAAGTTTGATACCATACGAGAGAGATCTCTACTTTGCAATGCTAGTAAGCTGGTTAGAAGAACAGAAAGAAAAGCAGAAAAAATAAATGGCAGAAAATACATTACCAGGTCGAGGACGCGGTCCTAGTTTAAAGGAACAACGGTCTGAGGCATCCGACGACTCTAGGACCTCAACACAGACGCAGGAAATTGTTGATCGTTTAAAGAAGGATGGGGAGCTTCTTAGGAATAAGGGCAAGAATTCTATTCGATCAGTTAATATAGAATTATCTAAATTTAGTGATGCTTTTAATGCAATTTCTGGTAGCATTCAAAATCAAAGTGGAATCTTGGCTGGCATGCAGGCAACTGCAGAAGATCAAGCTGAAATCGCACAGAAGAAGTCCGACTTCGACGAATTGAGCGAAGGTAAGGAATCTGATACCGCAAGAGAAATCAGGCTGCTACGAGAAAAAGCAGAGCTATTCAATGCCAAGGCAGATTTAAATGATGCGAAAAAACGCGACGGTGGAGGACTAGGTGATATATTAGGTAAACTTGCAAGTGGAGGTTTCTTAAAGACTCTGGGCTTACTTGCTGGAGGTGGCTTCATTGCATATAATCTAGCAAAGGGATTCATTAATAAGATGACCGATGGTGGGTTTGATACATTTGTCAAATCTGTGCAAGATTTTGATTGGACAGGTTTGGGTACCACCATCGTTGAGTTTATGGGCAGCGCGAAGGATGGTTTGGCGAATATGATTACCTTCTTCGACGATCCACTCAAGATTCTTGCAGGTCTCACTGGAGCAGCAGTCGGTGCAAAACTCCTCACATCAATCGGAACCTCAATTGCAGCAAAAGCAATTGGCCAATTAGTGATGGGATCACCCGGAGCAATGTCTGGTGCTGGTGGTAAGGGCATGGGAAAGGCAATGATGGGTGCTCTTGGTGCCGCCGGTCTGATATACGCACAAGATATTGCTGATTTTATTGTCGGGGAGGCAAAAAATTCTGATGTAACAAAAATAGATATCAAAAATGCAGCTACTACAGTAGGTATATCAGTAGCAAGTGGTGCAACAATTGGAGCTATGTTTGGCCCCAAAGGCATGTTGGCCGGTGCTATTTTAGGTGGTGCTTACGGTCTTGGTCTAGGACTTGTGGATTATGTAAAAGAAAATCTCTTGGATATGGGGAAAACGTCAAAGGAAGGCAAACAGGCAATCCAGAAACTAAGAGCTCGAAAAGAGATGGTCGAAGCGATGGGTCAAGAGAAGTTTGATGCATGGGCTGCCGGCAACGAAGACATGAATGAAGAGTTGCTCTTACAACAAGCTTTTGAAGCTCAAGAAGATATAAGAGCAAAATTAGAAGAAGCAAAGAAAAAGAAGGCCAACGTTAAGACTACAGATCTCGTCAGTATCAACAGGTATACGGGGGAAAGAACATACAGAGCGCGCAATCAAGACTCTATATTAAGAGACCTCGAACGAGCCGACGAAGAAATACAGAGATACCAAGATCAATTAATGACATTGGATTCTGCATTGCAAACAACAGGATATGATCCGACGGCGCTAATCCCGAAAGTTGAAGCGATCCCGTTTGATCAAAGTGGTCCTGAAATGGCCCCGGGCAAAATCGTTGAAACCGAAGAGGAAATGTCACCTGAGCTTAAAGCATATTTGGACCGAAATGACATATCAAAACCCATTGCCGGCCCTTCTCCCATCGCGATGGCTCCAATAATGGCTCCAATATCAATTAATTATGTGTCTGGTGCACCAGTAAATAATGTACTGAATCAAAATGTACAAGGTGGATCAAGCGTCGCCTCTATGACATCTATGAGTTTAGGTGGTGGTAGTGGTGGACAAGATGTATTTGGAGCTGTAAGTTAAAAAAAAGGAGCCCTATTCGGACTCCTTTCGTTTTAGTTCTTCTCTTTTTCTGAAAGATTCACCAAGATTATGGTCGTACATTTCGATGAAATTCATCCATTTCAGACCTTCTTTGAAATCTGCCCAGAGTTGAGAAAAGAAATCACGCAACCTCTGCATCTTTAACCTCAGACCTAACCGCAAAGCGATCGGCTACTTCTTCTAGATAAGCGATTACAGATTCAGGTGATGTTACACTATAAGGATCATCTTCACAAAGATCTATCTTGCCAGGTTCTTCGAATCCTTGTTCGATAACACTATCGGTAACTACCATAGCATATCGCCAAGATCGGTGACCAAAGCCAAGATTATCTTTATCTACCAACATGCCAAGTGCTTTCGTAAACTTACCAGAACCATCGGGAATCATCTTGATGTTTTCCACCCCTTGAGCCTTAGCCCAAGCATTCATCACAAATGCATCATTGACTGATACACAATAAACATCATCCACATGAAGAGACTTAATGCATTCATAAGCTTCTTCAAAGCCAGGTACTTGGTATGTTGAACACGTAGGTGTGAATGCCCCAGGCAAGCTGAAAACAACCACGCGCTTATTCTCGAATAAATCATCAGTGGTTTTGTCTTCCCAACGATAGGGATTGTCACCGCCGATTGATTCATCGCGAACTCGTGTTTTAAAGACTACCTGAGGTAGTAGTCGTCCTTGTAGTTCCATTATATAGTTCTCCTATCAATCGACCAAAAGTTCTCTTGTGGAACCGATGGCTATTTTCTTGGGTCTTTTCTCTTCTGGAATAATTCGTTCCAATTGAATAGTTAAAAGACCATTGACATACTCGGCTCCTTGCACTTCAATATCATCAGCTAGAGTGAATGAACGAGTAAATTTCTTTCTTGAAATACCGCGATGAAGATATTCGCCAGTAACATTATCATCGCTAGATTCATCCCACGCGGATTTGACAGTCAAGGTATTTTCTTTGTGCTCGATGTCAATATCTTCTTGGTTGAGTCCGGCGAGAGCAATGTCGATGTAGAACTTCTCGTCATCCCTGCGGATATTGTATGGGGGGAATCCTTGGTTATTTGGATGCTGGTGCGACTGCTCCAACAACCGATCGAACATGCGATCGAAACCAACGGAATAGGGGGTTAACGTATTAAGGTTAAATCGTGTCATTGTGCTATCTCCTTTTAAGCAAGACATTTAGTTTTGTGTAGGTAAAACCCTACGGTTCAATGGGACCCTTTCGGCATCCCACGGAATTTATTTATATCAGTTTGTACTGCCTAGACCACCGTCACGATCAGTTTTTTGTTCGGGTTTTGTCTTTGTTTCTGATATAGAATACTTCAGAGTCTTCTGTAGCATTCCTTGAGCGATTCTCTCCCCGTTCTTTAATAACACCAATGTATCAGATACATTATGAAGAACGACGAATAGCGGATCGACATAGTCGCTATCAATGATACCAGTGCTATTCGCTAGTGTCAACCCTTTCTTTAGAGCGACAGATGAACGAACATACATTTTAAGGACATGATCCTTCGGAATGTCGAATATCAATCCAGTGGGGATCAATACTCGTTGTTCTGGTGGAATCTTGATGGCATGGACACCATCGACCCTTTCTTTTGCTACAATCGGTGCTTCTTTATTCCAAGCATTATAACTCTTCAGAAATTCCATAGGAGCAAAACATGCCTTGAGATCAAAGCATGCAGACCCTTCGGTTGCAAATTCTGGGAGTTCAGCTAACTCTGTGTGTTTAAAGACTTTCATATTCATAACCTCATATTATAACATAAGCCGAATGGCTTGTCAACAATTATTTTTTACCAATATTATACTTTACTGTCAAATCCCAATCATTTTTGTCTTTAAATGATATAATCTTAATCTGGTTTAAAGGAGCAATAGGGTCAGAGGCTTTTTCTTTTTCTAATACCTTGATCAGTTCCCATTCTTCTAAAAGATTAACGATTGTGTTCCGGCGGGCCACATCTTCTTCGGTCAACGTATTGTGCTTTCCGTCGAGGATGAATAATTCTTTAAAATGTAAAATTGAATATCTGCCTTTCTTATGCAGAATATGACAGGACTGATACAGTTTCTTTTCCTTGCGTGAAGAAATGCCTATCCTTGTGAGTGTCTCTCTTACTTTTAAGAAGTTGTCTTGATTCGGCAATTCGATTTCAATGCCGACACCTTTAAATAAATTCTCTACAGACTCCATACTGCAAAATCACCTTATTATTATATTATCGTGGAAATTAAAAAGTCATTGATTGTATTTAGGAGTTATCAATTTCCACCCTTCTCTAGTCTAGAGTGCACCGTTAACATATCGGTTTTAGACAGGGCTTTAAGGTAAAGCTTTGCAATAGACCTCGAACACTGATAGACTTGCTGGATAGCATCAAGATCTACGTCCTGTTCTGGTTTGTGCCATTTAGAGAATCTTTTCCTTTTTCTGAGAACAGCACGATAATAATCAAACTGCGCCGCAGCAAATAAATGGTGTCTCTGATTCATTTCATTTACATGTAGGATAGAGTCGTCAAAGAAAGAGAGCCCTCGATTCACGATAAAGGGCAGATACTCTTTCTCCGTCATAGCAGGATTATCAGATTCTCTTATAAGATCTTTCTTGCTATCAGAAACAGCTGAGATGAAATCAAACGGACTTAGGTCTTTCACCATGAACCTCCTCTATATCTTTTAAGATCTTATCGAACACATCGGCACAATTGCCACAAACCTTGACCTTATGTTTGCCTTCCATCGTGTTCATGGTAATCTCGTAAAGATCAGATTTCACCTTAATACTTTTTCCACAATTAAAACATTTCCTTGAGATAAACATTATTAATTCCCTATTTAAACTCCGATTCGATCATAATCTCTGTCAAGAAAGCAACCATGTTAATCTCTTGATCAGCAACGAAATTAGCCTTGTACATATAATCTGCAAGTGTAACCACCAACCCAGGCATGGATTTGAAATCTATCTTCTCATTGGCAGTATCATAGATTCTACGAAACAATTCATTCATGTCTTGATCTGAGTTTCTAGCCACCCATTTTCGCATCTCGGTAAAGTTTTTCTGTTTAAGCAGATTGAAAAGTTCATCTACCGATTCTTGTTTCAGATTGACAAAGATGCCTTCATCGATGGCGCCAGATCCAGCATAGGATTGGAGTTCGGTGAGCACACGTCGGAAGTCGGGGAAATATTTTTCGATGACTTTGGCCACAACTTTCTTTTCGTATTTCACACCTTCCATATCAAGAATAGTGGTAACACGCTTGAAGAAGCACATAGCCAATTGAGGCCTTTCTTCTGGATTGATAGAGAAGTCTACCTCAGAGAGTCGCGACCGGAGGGGTTCAATAATTCTATTCTTGAAATTACAGGTGAAGATAAAGCCACAATTGGACGAATATTCTTCTATGAAGTTTCGAAGAGCAGGTTGAACAGATGTGGCATTCAGATAATCTGCCTCATCGAATATTACATATTTACGGCCACCAGTGAGAGACACGGCAGAAGCAAACGTAGAGATGTCATACCGAATAGAATCGATATTCACATTTAAAGAACCATTTTTTACAATATAGTCACAACCTAGTTCATCGAGCATTGCCTTTGCGATAGTAGTCTTACCAACGCCAGGTGTACCAGTTAAAAGTAGATTGGGTATTGTGCCATCTTCAACGAACTTCTTGAATGAGGCTTTTGTCTTTTCAGGTAGGATGGTGTCATCAATTTTTTGTGGACGATATTTTTCCACGTACAGCACTTCATTGGATTTAAAATCCATAGCATAATCACCTTAATCATAATATAAAAAAACATAATAACACACTTGACGGTCAATGTCAAGAAAAACATGGGGGCACGAGGCCCCCACCAATAGGTAATCTTAGTTGACTACCAAATTTGCAAGTTCACCCTGAGGTTGCTCAGAGATCTGTACTTCCTCATTTGCAGCCTGTTGTGCTTGTTGATCCTGCTGAGGAGAATTCTGCTGGAGATATGTTTCAAACTTATCTCGGAGCATACCTACGCCTCGAAGTTCATTACCCTGAAAGGCACCACGACGTGAAACCACATCGATTACTTGTAGAGCAGTGGCAATATCATTCAAAGTGATTGATACTTGCTCTTGTTCTTGCTGTTGTTGTTCACTCATAATTTATATTCCTTTGTTATAAGTCGACTTAGAATCAATAGCCACAAAATATGTGGCCGTTTTACCCTTAAATTGTGAAATTCCCTTGGAGCACAAAACAACTTCATAATCTTGGGACAGGAGTTTTAGATTATCAGTTTTAATGATGATCTCGAACTCATCGGCAGTTTCACCAATTTCAATGCCGTAATCATCGGCACCTTTATTGGAACTGTCGATTGCTTTGAGGTAACACTTTCCGTCGGTACCAACGAAAGCAACCTCACTGAATTGGAGGACCCCGGCTGCCTTTACAACAGACTGAAGATCATCCCATCCAACATTCACTTTAACATCTTCAGAAGGAATTGTGATTTCCTTTGACGGTGGTACGTGAATCATTGAGATATCTGCGAAGACATATTTTGTCTTACGCTTTCCCTCTGAGATAGTAAAATATTTATCATGAAATTTTACATCGGGTTCATTATATAGACTCAAAATCGAAATGAATCGAGATAAGTCGTAAATACAAGCCTCTGACGGGATTTCATCATCAATATTAGCCTTGGCGATCAAGGTCTTCTCAGGGGTAATAGTTCTTAATTCTTGACCAGGTTGCAGCAAGATAGACTTGTTGATGGTCGAAAAAGACTTTAACACCGAGAGAGTATTTTCACTGAATTTCATTATATAAAAGCTCCAATTTATTTACGGTTTTGTTTAAACTTTGAGGGTTTACGATAATTCTTTTTGGATGAAGAAGAATCAGCAGTAGCAGTAAGTCTTAGCTTAGACATCTTGCCAAGATCTGCCTTATACAGGTGACTACCAACGTGAGTTAATTTCATCCAAGGACACATCCAAATTTTCATGCCGATGTCTCGAGTCTTTCGACAGAAGTAATAATCTTCAGATAGGTATCGTCTGCTTTCTGGATCGATCATACAATCAAAGAATGCAGTGATTTCATTAGTCCCATCAAAATTTTCTGTTCGAGCATGGTCAGGTCGATATCGTTGTTCTGGATATGCCTCGGCCCATCTTTCAAACGTGTCTCTAGGTATCAACATAAACCCAGTACCCGATTCACCAACCTGAACTGGTTGACCCATTTTAGGATCTGGTGTATCAACAATGTTGAAAACATAATCGGCAGAATATTCTTCTAGTTCCCAAGGATTCACATCACCCATGCCCATCTTTGCTGCAATATTAATTTTTTCCCAAGCGATAGTCTTTTTGGGATAAGGAGCGCAGATGACGTTTACATCTTTTTCGTTCTTGGTTTGAATACCGATCATGGCCAAGACATCTCTTGGGTCAAAGCCAATGTCCGAATCTATGAACAATAAATGAGTACAGTCAGATCGCAAGAATTCATCTACGATATAATTCCTTGCTCTTTGTACTAAACTTTCGTTGAATAAGAAATACTGCCGTAGATAGATATTATTAGCACCACAGATCGTAGAAAGATCTGCTACGGATTTTGTGTAGAGACCATGACAGTTCCCACCGTACATTGGAGTACCAAGAAAGATTCTTGTCTTTTGCAAATCTTCTCCGGTGATTGATGTCTTTGTTGGATCTATCATATTATTCCTTAGAAGTATTTGTTGAGCATTGCAATTTTATCATGCCATTCTGCCATAGAGGCCAATTCCTTTTCAATCGTCTCGATCAAATCAGAGTGTTCTGCAACACCAACTGGATTTCTCAAAAACAATTCTACATTCATTCTGTGTTTCTCAATCTGGCCTCGAAAGTAATCGGTTGCAGATTCTATAATTTCTTCTCGCATATCCATCTTTATAACTCCATAATTATAACAGACTTTGGGTCACTTGTCAACCCCTCTCATCGTTTTGTTAATATTAACTGCACTTTCTAGTAAATTAAGGACATAATCGTCACCCAATTCTTTAGAATAGTTCACAAAGGCAGAAGTGTCCTTTGGAAAGCAGTTACCTCCGAAGCCTCGTTGTCCGTCTGGGCCTGGCACTTTCATATGGCTGGATCCCATACGAGGCTCTTGTGCCAGAATATCGGTAAAGGTATTCCAAGAATCGGTCGTGCCAGAATTCTCAAATACATTATTAATCTCATTGAAGAATGTTACTTTCATAGCAAGAAAAGAATTAATAGTATATTTCAACATACTGGCTGTGACTGCATCTACCTTATACGTTGCACATAATCGAACGTTACTGTAATTATTGTATGCGCGTTCTACGACTGTGCAATCTTCGAACTTTCCACCAAGAATTTGGAAGGGCGGATTTACGAAATCATTTCTGGCGTTAGCCTCTGTCAAGAACTCTGGGTTATAGACAATCTTAAGGCCTTGGAATTTAGCCAACATCGCCTTGATATTACCAGGCTGTACCGTACTCTTTAACACGACAATACCTTTATATCGGAGTCGAGCTAATTCAGCAAATACAGATTCGATTATCGAATTATCTTGATTACCATCAGCGTCGGGTGGTGTTGGAACGCAGACAAATGTGAGTTGTGGATTGAACATGATCAAATCATCATAGTCGAACTCGTCGAGTCTAGGATCGATGATCAGTTGTTTTGTGTAGTCGTTCTCGAAGCCAAAAGACACGGAACTCCCAACGAAACCGTACCCGATGACCCCGATTCTTAATGCGTTAGTCATGATGTTTGCTTGCTCTCTTGTTAATGCGGTCATAGTACCTCCCATAATATTGTATATTTTTATTTAGTCCAAAAACTCAACACGGTCAATGAATTGTAACCGCATCACGTCAGCCATGATGTCATAGGCACTATCGTGAGCTTTAAAATTACTTTCCCAATTACTATCGGGAACCTCAAAGCCATTTTTTCTAGGGAAATTGAGTTTTGCATCGATCCAGGTTCTGGTGTCCCTCAGTTTATAATGAGGAAGGTATTCGTGAACCGTATTCAATTTGCCGGCAGCTTCGAAGAGTCGCCATAGGATAAGAGGATCAAAAGAATTAGAACGAGACCACCAGCAAGAGATCTTACCATGAGGTCGGATATATTCTAGGAACTCATCACAGAATTCTCTAACGGTCAAATCAGCCGGAGATGGCTTGATGTTTCTTCTGACTTCTTTGGGTAGGGTCATCCACCACTCTAATGTGCTTTCTTCAATGCCGAAGTTATGATCTTCTACCTGATGCTTTACATTGAGTTTGAATTTTTTACATTCACCAACATCGGCGAATGAATAGGGGGTATTGGATTGGAATCTGTCCCAGTCGAAAACCAGAGCAGACATATCAACGACAGCACATGAGTTCATGTCAGTGCCCATCGTTTCGAAATCAATAATTACGTGTTTTTTAGTCATAATATAATACCGCGTCAATGAAACTATTTATATAGCTTCTGTTTTTAAGTGGTGGCGAATTCTCGTTTCGTGATATATTCTACCAAATCGTGTCTTGGTTCCCACCCAAGTTCCCTTATCTTATCCGTAATAACGGGTGCAGACATACGGTTACCTCTTGCTCCTGGTCCCATTTCGAAATCAGCATCGAAAAGTATCGCCACATCGATAATAGAATAAGCATCTGGATGTCCTATCCCGTACTCATCGCCATGTCCCTGCTCTCCGATAAGCATCAATCCATCGACAATATCATCAATGTGGGTAAAGTTTCTTTCTTGTGTACCAGGTGACGTGATTGTCAACGTCTCGCCCTTGGCTTTCTTCTCAGCAAATTTTGCAATCAAAGTAGCATATTTGCCCTGTGAGATTTCACCCGGGCCATACACATTGTAAAAATAAGAAATAGCATAGTCCAGACCATACCATTCACCAAATTTCTTTACGAGTTCTGTATTCTGGGCCTTTGAGAATGCATATGGACTCATTACATAACCTGGAGTCTGATCTGCAAACTTTGTACTAGAACCAGCATACACTACCTTTGCTTCCCATTTCAAAGCAAGTTTTAGAATATTGTAGGTTCCATTTGTATTGAACTCATGGACAAGATCGACATCATCGAAGCTCTGTTCCACTCTAGAATATTCACCCAGATGATATACCAGAGTAGGTCTTATTTTGAAAGTCCATTCTTGCAATTCAGCTGTAGATTTCTGAAAGTACGTGACGTTAGGCAAATCGACATGACTATCCCAAGAACCAGTGAAATAGTTATCCACTGATATAATTGTATTTTCTGGATTTTCTGCAAGTCTTTTAACCAGGTTACTGCCAACAAATCCAGCACCACCTGTGACCAAAATTACATTATGCATGTATCGAAGTTCTCCCTGTTGGAAATACGTCGGCCTCGAACAATGGATCTGGATATTGATCATCAGTACCATAGTTACGCATGAGACTCATCCCATAATTATTTGTTTTATTGTGGATAGGAACATTCTTTTTCAAAATCAAAGCATTCTGTCGAGCTGGTTGGCCAGTATGTTTATTGACAATTGCATTCAGATCAACATGATGGTGAACACGACCATATCGTTCTACCAACGTCACACAGTCTGGATGCATTTCTTTTAGCATTTTTGACTTATTGTAGGCAGGGTCTTCTCCACTTTCATCCTTCTTATAATCTTTGTAGACCTCAGTGGTATTACCGCCTTTCACAGTTCCGGTTCTCATTTTGCCTTGATAGAAAGCATAGAACAACATTGTTGTCCAGCCTTCTTTAAGAGCACGGATTGAGATATCCACATCTTCATTAAACTTGCCACGCCATCGACCGGGGAAACTATTGTCGATAAGGATACATGACATCAATCTAGTATTTAGTATGAACGGCTGATAGGCACACTGATTAATCACGAAGAATTTATAATGAGGGCCTGCAAGAGCAACATTCTCAAATCGATCAGTGAAATCTTCCACGGCTCTAAACATACCCGAGCCCTTTTCGATAACATATCTTTTATTGTTATGAAGGCGACCGAAATCAACAATGTTGTCGTCCATCATCCAATGCTTGTCAAAGCCCAGGGCGAGGGAGTGTTCCCACATCCAATTACGTGCAGGCCCAGAGCCCTTCCCATGATTGCTGAATGGCAATTCAAGAACGGTACCAAACTCTGGGTTTGTCACGGCCTGATAGTTGTCGAATTCTTGAGGCTCAACACAGATATAATATTGGATGCCCATGCGTTCAAGAGCCTTTGCTGTATATCTGCTCTCCCACCGACCCTTCGACAAAATGTAAATTGGGTATCGCGTATGGGTTTCTTCATCGACCCACTTATTAAACAGATTCACTTCACGATCCTTATTAGGATATTGCAGAATGTGAGTCTTGTCTGTCAGCTTGTAATCAAATCGCTCACCAAAATGCTCACGATCTTCACGTGTTTTGAAATGAACTCGCAATTGCTTGAATGGGTCTTGTTTGGGTTGGGTAAAAGCAGGAGCGCCGGCTGCATACCATTGTATAAATTGGTTTCTCCACTCTTGTTGGAGCTCTTCATGAGTGTGTACGGGTTGAAACATTAATCCTCCAGAAATCCCAATAGGCCAGTATCAGTTCGGCCTGCCTTATAGACAAATTTATTTAGTTTAGGCATAGGTTTCTCATCAGCCTTGAGCATGAACTCGACATAATCTTCCTCAGTAGGGAAATTCATTGTGATAGTCTGCCATGACTCAGGAAACTCTTTGTTAACTTTTGCTGGTGCTACTTTGAGATCCTTGTCGGATTCCTCACCGAGAAACTCATCAAGGTTACTGATGATGTTTTCTTCAGCGGTATAATCCAACATTGTCTCATAGTCTAGCGATGTATCTTTTACTTTCATTATTGCCTCACTGGTGACCATTATACCATTATTTAGTCTACTTGTCAAGAACTTTTTCTGATAGGATAACAACTTGGGTGGTTCGGTCCTTAGCAGTTTTAGCAATTTTCGTGCCGAACCACCCATGTTGACTCACAAGGAAATCATTTGTCGTTGCAACGTTCATCAGTCACAAGATATGTCATCTGGCCATTATCATTAACTCTGCCACCTTCGAGGCACTTACCACACTGAGATCCTACTTTTTCTAGTAGAAAATGGTTTTCGGCTAGCATTTTCTCAGTGATTGCGTTGCAGACACAAACGTACATTAGTGTCTGATTTCAATTGAAGGCTTAAATTTTGAGATGATCTCATCAGCTTCTGCAGCTTTGTCTCGAGCAACTAGTACCTTCTTGAGATGATCGATCATCCAAGAATCAGCAAGGCCTTTATGATAGGCATTAGAATCATCAGACATTGTGAAAAACCAGTCATGAAATTTGCAAAGCTTTGTCAAATGTTCAATGATATCTTCCGTAGGGGTATTGTCAGTAATGTCCATCATTAAACTCCTGTAAAAAGTAAGCCGTATCCAAACAGACCACCAAGAATTGCACCCATAATCATACAGGCAATAATCTCGCCAAAAGCTGAAGGCTTCTTAGTGTTCTTCGGAATTGTAAAGTCTTTTTTAGCGTAATCTCTCATTATACCAATTCCTCTTCGTCAGTCACAAATGCGTAGGCAGGGTTCTTGAACTCACGGTCAAACATACCAATCTCGTCAAACCCGTACAAAACATATCCATCCATAGGATTAGTACCTTTTTCATAACAGACCAAGTCAGCATCATCAGGAACAAACCCCTTGAAAGTGTTGATATTGTCAACCAAGATTATGTTTGTGTTTTCCATCTCTAAGTCCTTTTCTTTAATTTATGTGTCTATTATAGGCCATAGCTGACATTTTGTCAACACTTTTTTGTAAAAAAAACAACTTTTTTTAGAACATTTTGGAATAAGGAACCGATATTACGAGAAAAAGTCTTCTAAAATTTATGTGTCTATTATACGTCATTTTGGGCCAAATGTCAACACTTTTTACACTTTTTCGTACATAAAAGTGTAAAAATTCTACACTTTTGTGGACATAGGAATGTCAAGTATTCCTTTGTTTTTGTCGATGGTATTCTTAGCTAGATCCTTTGCAACTTGAACCATCATATCATCACCCTGTTCAAGGGCACGAATAAGGAACGAGAGGATTGTAGTGGTACTAGCCAATTCACCTCGTATGGCCGATGTCTCGGCAGAAAAATCTATGTACATTTCATCCATTACCATTATGCTGCAACTCCTCGAACAGATAAAAACTCATCAATTTCTTCGTCACTCATACCAACACTGAGACAAGCACAGATAGCATCATCGATCTGCCCATCTTCAACCAGATGACTAGCATGAATCAACTGTTCACTAACTTCACCTTCCATATACCATGGGTTCATTATACTGCCTCCTTGTATTTGACTTCAGACTCTTCCGCTTCGATTAAATTGAGAACAAAATCCAATGCGTCGAGATAACCTTCATCATATGAATTCAGCCGGTCCGGCCGTAGCATCTCTCTCTTGGTTAACTGCATTAACTCAACTTTTTCATTAAGAACAAACTTGATGTGTTCTGTAACAATCATTTACACGGTCCTCAC